>Ga0179593_1553379_pt1 | contig 26982 bp, 29 predicted proteins | sample CZODoug2_1_08_16_FD_185931 | JGI IMG/M metagenome (GOLD analysis project Ga0179593, IMG submission 185931) | Vadose zone soil fungal communities from Angelo Coast Range Reserve, California, USA - CZODoug2_1_08_16fungal (PacBio error correction) | ecosystem: Environmental > Terrestrial > Soil >...
TCGCTCGGGTGGATGACGGGAGCAGGGTAACATTCTGCTGCCGAAGGTCTTTGGCAGGAAAAAAAAAAAGGCTCTCTGCTGATAAAGGGTGCCGTAGGAACAGGGGGAGGGGAAGGGGGGATCACAAAGCAGGGGGAGCGTATCCCTCTATACGGAGGGTTTTTGATGGCCTCAAGCCCTTTACCGTATAGGAGAAAGGCTAACGCTCATCTAATTCACAAAACCTAATCCAAAAAGGAAGGAAACTTAGTTATTTCGGGCGATCGAAGATGGTGATCAAGCTCAGAGGGTTGATTTTTGTTCAAGAAAAAAAAGACTTAGTAAAAGGGGAGAAAGATAAGCCGATATTAGATTGTAAAGGGGAGCGAATCCCATCGGAGACGGAGCCGATCAAAAAGTGGAAGCAATGTGCTTGGACAACATGGGGGGGGGCCTGCAAGAAAAAAGAAAAGGAGGCAGACGACAAAGGGGGATCTCAAAAACGAAAAAAGTAGAAGGAGTCTCCTCCAGGCTCTCCGCGAGAAAGAGAGCTTCTCCCGAGAGAGGGGAAAGGCACAAAAAAGAAGTCAACGAGCTCGCAAAAAAGGGATGGTCTCTCTATGAGGGAAGAAGGGACCTCACGATGGATTCCGGAGAAAATAAAACTTCACCTCAACGATCCTATCGGAAAGTTATAAGGCAAAAGACTACGCATGGTAATGAAAGGAATATCCATAGGGGGGGGGGGGAATACCAATTGTCTAAACTTAACATTAAAAAGCCCGAGGGGGAAATCCATCCCAGGCGACCAGTCATCAGGGGGAAAACCAGGAACTTGGCGGAAAAAAGAAAAGAAAAAAGCATTCACCTATTCCGTTCAGAAGGAGGGCCGTCTAAGAGCCGAAATGTTGGGGGTAAAACGGAAGGAGACGTGAGCTCCGTACGGCGGGAAAAAGGGAAGAGAAGATTCGAGCTTTTCGGGGGGGGAAAGAGGAGAATTATTACAATCGAAACTTGAATGGCCATCCCTAAAAAACGTCATCTCGGAGGGAAGTTCCCTGGTCCAAAGGAGTCCAGACATAAGACAGCGGATGGAAAAATAGAAGCACGGGCCCAGAGGGGACTACCCCTAAGAAGGAATCCGTTACAGAAGGAATGAGATGCATCGTAACCAAAGGGAAGTACTTCCTTGTCATCCGTGGAGTAGAAATCTTCTTCAATAGGGCGAAACGCTGATCCCGATGAGGCCTTTCCCGGGAGGGGTTGGAAGGGGAGATTCCCCTTTGGATTGGGGGGGGGGGGGTTTCCATCAACAGGGTTCGTGAAGGGGGAGGCTTATTGGCTTTTTTGAAAACGTTTTCTTCGGAAAGAACACATCGAGAGGGTCGGGGTCCAAAGACTCGACACTCTCTCAACAAAAAAATAGAGAAGTAGAGAAAGCCTTGGGACCAATGTTACAGCCGCGGAAAAAGGATCGTCCACACCATAAAGGGCAAAACAGGAAAGAAAGTTTGATTGTAAAAACCTAAGGTAGAACAAAAAAAACACCATATATACGAGAGGGCTCAGCGTGCGAGAGGAGGGTATACGACAAGGCGAGAGAGCAATCACTATGTTTAAACTCCTTAGAGGAAGGAGGGAAGAGCCGTCTTTTCCCATTGAGAAGCTGTCCATATCCTGGCTTGAAACGCGCTGAGAAGGGGAAAAGGGCTCTTCCGTACACCGGAAGGTTGTAACCGGAAAAAGGGACGGCTATTAGTGGGTTCTGAACCAATCAACTGTCTTAAAAAGTTCTTCTCGTGCGGAAAAACCCAGCAGAATCTCTCACTCTGAGAATTCGGGAGAGAAAAGGACTACGAAAACGGCGATGGAATACGGAAAAAACCGAAGACCTGATGGGGAAAGTGAGGTTTCGCAAGACCTCCAAGGGAAAAAAAGCCGGATTTGACAGATGCGCAGGTGGATTGACGAGCCGGGCGGGGGGGCATTTGGGCTGTCGAAGTTTTGTTCAGGTCACACCAAAGAAATGGCATGTCCAAAGAATGCGTCTGTAGGGCCATACGAAAACGCATGGAGGAGATGTGGAAAAAGAGGAAGGGGGGTAGCCATTAACTTAGAAGGGTAGAGGAGGCGGACGGCGCGCTCGTGGGGATTCTTTATTGGGGGAAAGGTTTCGGAGGGAAGGAGGTGCGGCAAAAGAAGACTTGAGGAAGAGGGAAATGGGGGGTCCTTTAGGTCGCCGCGTAATGGGAGGGATTTCTAATTTCCCGAGGGGGGGGGAATACATTTATAAGGGGGGAGAAGCCATTGACTTGTTTTTTCGAGCTTGCATAGAGGGGCGCTTCCTCACAAAAGGTGTCCCTGCGATAGGAACGGCCGGGGACGATGGGGTTTTAAACTGGAAGGAGCATTTTATGGTGCACCACATTCTTATAGAGAGAACACCGGAAACGCATCGTTCATCAGAGTCGCAGAACAAAAGGAAAAAGTTCCTTCCCAAGAGGGTGCTGGGGTAACGAGAGTCCTTAAAGGGAAGGAAAAGGCCTTTCGAAGACGAAGGAAACGTTCTTTCGTCAAATCGTCGGGAAAATCGTTCCCGACCTTCTCAAGAGACATACTGCTGTGTGATCGCTGCGAAAGGGAGGAACCAGTTAAAAGGAGGGCGACTTGAGGGAAGGCTCTGTGGGGAGGCCTTTTGTAATGAGGGGGAGACACGGCAACACGTCCCTACTGGCTTTACCCGGATTGGGGAGCAACGATGCGATCGGCCCAGGGGATACACTTTCCGGAAATTATTTGGGGAAGTGGGGCGTGTAGAGACTGCGATGATCAAATTGAAAACACCGAAAAGAAACAAACCAAAAAAAAGAAAAAAAGGAGGGGGGCTGATGGAATTGCATTCTCTTTGGAAATTACAGAAGGAGTGTAAAAAATCGGGAAAGATGGGGAAAACGTGCTAAACGACTGGGGGGGCTCCTACCATGTTGAAGAAAACCGGAATTCACATCTCAGAGGTGAATGGGGGACAATGTTGATTCCAGAAAAAAGAGGGGCCGAGTAGAAAAGGGAAGGGACTGAACCTCGTTATCTATGGGGGGAGGAAGATGGCCCTGGAGGCTGAAGGGGACCCTCTCCACATCAAGTGCAGGGGGTGCTTGAGAGGAGAGGATCTCCTTTGCGCAAGATTCCGTGAAAGGAAGGGAAAGTTCGTCGAACAACGGGGTGAGGGGGGGAGAAACGAGCGAACCTCCTGGGGTCCTGACGATTGAGAAGACCTTTGGTCGAATTGAGAGGGAGTAATAAGCACGTCGCTACCACAAAGGATGTTACCCGGTCACGATACTGGGGAAAGCCGGGAAAGGAACAAGGCCTTGGGGGAAAGAAGGTGGTTTCAGCCAGATACAAAGGATACGAAAGCGAAAGGAGGTCCGCGGTACATCGAAAAAGCTAGAGGTAATTACGCAAAAGAAGGAGGGTGATCCTTAATGGGGCCTTCCGAAGAAGGACGTTTCCCGGTGCGTCATGGCGCAGATGGAAGGCCGAGTGGTAGTCTATCGAAGGTTTGCGAACAGAAGACGGCCCCAAACAGGGGGGCTTTGCTTCTTATCGGATTGAATACTCTGAGGTCGGAAGCAGAGAATGTCCAAAGGAAGAAGCCCGGGACACTACTTCGTGGGGCCAGAGGGGTGTCCTCCAGGCTTGTAGGACGCGTTCCGTGAGGGGGGGTAAGAACGGGTTATCTCCATCAGGGGAAAGGTCTAAGCACTACGATGAAAGCATCCGATATAGGGGCGAGGATGGATCAAAAAGGATATCGGGGGGATACTTTGCCAAGGGGGGGACCTTATGTACGAATCTGACGTTTGGGCAGTGAGTCGACCGGGCTGAGATTATTCCCAAGGTTGGGGGAAGGGGGGCCGGCACAATGCTATTGCTAAGCGTTTGAGAAAGTTTTGTAGAGGGGGGGGTGAGGTGGGCATCAGTGTGCCGATGAAGGGGGCGGCACTGGAGTTCAGCATGATTACCGGAAACGTCGCAGTAAATTAAAAGATAACGTCGGCGAAGCCTTATCAAACCTATCAAAAATTACTCCGCGATCCACACTTTCAAGGAGGCCTGCAAAAAAGCCCGCGTAAGAGAGGGACCAGGGAAACTCTGCAAAACTCCGTGAAAAAATTACCCAGTGGGCACAACTCAAGACTAAGTCACGCACCCTCCGAGAAATCTAACTAAACGGAAAGCTATCGTGTGGAGAAATCCATTTCCAGAGCAGCATAGACAGTCTAATACAGTCACGGAGAGGGAAAGGCGATTTATTCGGCTTAGGAGAGTTTGAACGCCGGTGGGTTTCTCTGCGACCATGGCAAGGAGAAGGCTTCCGGTGGAAGGTGGAAGCCCTGAGCTCCAGTTGTAAAGGGTAGGCTACAGAAGAAGGCCCGCTGGAAAAGGAGGAAGAAGTTGCTGATCCGAAAAAGGATCACCAATTTTCTTGAGAAAAACTTTTTTTGAAGAAAAGAAAAGGAGATCCGGCGGAAATTCAGGAGCTCGAAGTCAGACAAATTCAAGAAACCAAGCGGTGTGGATCTTCTCCTCGGGGGGGGAAAGGTTATTGACTGGGAAGGTACGGAAATTGCCGAATTCCTATATAGAAAGGGCTTCTCACTCTCGAAGTTGCAGGGAAAATATGAGCACCGCAATCTCAAGAGGTGCCAAGAGTAAGAAAAAATGTTCATTTCTATAGGGAGGGAAAGATAACTGGTAAAGTTGGAGCGGGCCCCTGGGGGAGGGAATCTATCAAAAGTTTTTATATTGTTTAGATGAATGAGAGGGCCCGCTGAATATCCTGTGGGGGGTACAAAAGAGAGCCGATTTCCCGCCTGGTTGCAAAGTTTCAAAAAGAGCGGCTTCTGGTCCGTCGGAGCAAATAGGAAATACATGGGGAGGGGGGGCTTCTCGGAAAGGGATCGAGACTGCGATAGGTGAAATGCCTGGAAGATTGAATCCACCTCGGAAATCCCACATCATGTTCAGGGAATTCGATTCATCTCTAGGGGGGAAAACTTACATGGAAGGGTGCAGGTCTCTCTCAAAAAGAAGGGGTTTCCGGGTTTTGGAGGATCCTGTTTTGTGTCATCGAGATGACTTCAGACCCTTTTTCCGATCAAAACAGTTTGTCAAAAGGGGAACGCGGTTGGTGAGAAAAACCTTAACAAGGCCATAGAGGCTCAACAACAACAACGAGTAGAAGGGAGAATTACTGGGCCTGGAAAAAAAAAGCTGGTCTCACAAACGGAGACTCAATCCCTTTGACCTTTGAGGAAACCGGGCGAGGGCAACATCCTTGGAGTGTCAACGAACACCACCGGAGCAATAACCACAATACCCTCAAAAAAAAAATGGTCTTGAGGGGAACCGCGCAGGTCGACAGATCTTGGTGCTGAAGGAAACACTCTCGCTAGAAGATAGAGAAGGGATGAGTCGCTTCCTAGGGGAGAGACTCTTGCGCAGAGGGGGAAGGAAGGAGGCTCAAGAGAGCACATCATATCAAACTGAATGAAGATGTAGCGTTTCAAAAAAGAAAAAAACAGCAGCGCAGGGGGGAGGAAAGCACCTCCCGCCTTGGAAATCTGCTATAGTAAGGGTCCAAGCTAAATACCTGCAAGTAGGTTCGAAGAGAAACAAACGATTTGAAATGGGGAATCTATTCCGAGAGAAAAGACTTGGCTAGGGTAATAAAACCGGGTAATACAGGGAAAGGATCACTATTCGAGAAAAAGGATTGAACGAACGCGGCGACCGGAACTGATTTGGGGAAGAACACAAGATTGGTCCTGGAAAGACGATGTCATCTGAGCGTGCAAGCAGGGAAGAAGGGAGGATGAGTCCATGAAAAACCGGGCAAGAATCCTGAACAGCAAGATAACACTCTTGGGGAATCTGAGCCAAGGGCGGAGTCGATATCCATTGCGTTCCGCGGGCCTGTCGGAGGCAAAAAGGGAACAAGGGGGGGGAGAGGTATTCTGCTCAGGAGGCTCCCGGAGGGCGCGGCGGGAAGGAGGGATCTATTACCGGGAGGGATCAATCTTGGATCAATAGGAGGAACAGACCGTCAACAGAGAAGAGTCTACTTGGCGGGGGGAAGCAAACACACCGGGGGAGGAACGAAAATCTACCGAACCATCGTCTTCAAAAAGAGAGGAAATATACTGCCCACCTGAGAAATAGTAAAAGTGAATGACTGGAGCAATAGGAGGTCGTCTTGTAAAAAAATTGCAGGGAAGGTCGTCTTTCGGGGAGGTTTCTCAACAACCTGAGAGTTAAATAAGGATTGGTAAAGGTACTGGGGCGGCATCATCCATCGTACCTGGCGGGGGAGAGCCGGATAATTCCAAAGAAAAAACCTTTTATCTTACTGTCTTTTCTAAACCCAAGAGGGTTGCCTGCTTAATAGGGGCTCGACAGTGACAGCCCCATTCATCTTCCACCCAGAAAAGCTTCAGACCATAGGAACACCTTTTCTAAAGTTCTATATCAATAGGGGGAGTGCGGTCAGGTGCCGGGGGGGATCCCCCAAAATACTCGTGAAAAAAAACTTCCTGGGGGAAAGAAAGACCACTGGACCAAACAGAAAGATTAAGGAGAGAGGTTCCACCATCGAGAAGTCGGAACCGATACCAGGAAGCTAATCTATCACGCATCGGGAGAGAGATGCATCGCCCATGGTTGGAAAAGAATCGCCTTATGTAGATCAAGAAAGTTTTCCAAAGGAAACGGACGCTCCGGTCACAAAGAGGAATGTTGAATGAGTAGAAAAGGAAGATCGAAGGAAGGCTTCTGGGATTAGTTCCTCTTCGGAGAAATAAAGCAAGGTTTGAGGAAGCGGTAAAGTGCAAACGAGATAGAAGAGTAGATCCCACTTCTCAGAAAGAGCACTTAAAGCTAATTGGGGGGCAGGAAGATTCATTCCTGGAAAGACGTGAATTACGACGGAAGGCAGGCTTGTCTGAAAGGAGACCGGCGACAGCGCACAAGTCTTAGAATCTCCGGGAAAGGGGGGCGTCTCACACACAAAAAACACACTAGTCAGAAACTAAGGGAAGGAGTTCGGGAAGAGGAACAACGCTATAGAAGGGGACAGCGACATGTAAAGAAGCTGGACGGATAAAAAAAGAAAATTCGACCACAGGAGCAGCTACATCTCAGGAAAAAACTTTCGCGAGTTCGAAAGGTCGTTTCGAGACCAGAAGAAGGGCTGCCCTCGACCTCGGTAGATCTGAGGACCCCGTGGGGCAAGAAAACCCTTGATGTGGAGAAGAAAAAGACATTTCAGAAGCAGAGGCAATCGCCAAATCAGTAGGGAAAAGCAAAAAACCTTCTATCTGTCCCAAGGCGCGTTTGGAAGCTCAGAAGACAAAACTGTTGTGGCAACCTGGAATCTCGGGGAGTGGAAAACTTTCGCAGAAGACCTTGTCGGAGAAACGGCTGACTTAAAACGGTAAGGAATATTAAAAGAAATAAGGAACCTTTTTTTTTGGGTGGTTTTTCCGGAGAGTGGCCAAAAAGAGAAAAAAGGTCAAGCTGCGAAAGAAAAGGTTTTTTCGGAAAAAGGTCCTGACGGACGGCAGGGAAAACGCACCAGGCAACTCCTAAGAGTTGATCCCACAGGGGAAAATGAGCATCGGTTGCTTGAAAAGAGGGAAAAAAAAAATTCTTGCGAAAGAATGTTCGGTCGAAACAGGGAAAAAAGTCGCAGGAACAGAGCGAGAGGCCGCAGTTTCGGCCTCGTCCAAAGGAAGAAGGCGCCCCTTCGAGAAAGGACTAGTGGGATCAAGCCGGGGGATGAGTCTAAGGTGCAAAAAGGGGGAACTCGCTTTACATACAAAAGCAATTTTGTCAGGGAGGTTACCGTGAAGGTCTGAAAAAATCGAACCGAGGAGCGCTAGCCGCAGGGGATGGGGGGGGGCGGTCCCATCACAGGCCTTGCCAGTAGCAAAAGGGATTCACCGCGAATGAAGGCCAAGTTTGGGGAACCCTCGAGCGCGATCAAAACAATCAAGAGGTGGACAACATTTCGGACACCCTAACGCCACAAGCAAGACGAAGCAACCGCGAGAAGAACGGCCCCAATAGGGAATCCATTCTGCCGAGCAAGAAGCCCGCTCATCTTTCAGCACCTAAGGTAGGGTCACCAATCAAGAAGTCAAAAAAGAGCCGCTCGGCGGTCTCGAACATCCTCATGAGAGTCCTGTCTCACGAAAGGCCACTGAAACCTTCACTAGAAAGAGGAGCGTATGAGGGGCCATACTCATTTCATTTGCGGACTCTTGGTACGGGAATTTTTTGGGGGAAAAAGAAAAATTGCAAAAAGTCACAGGCAAAACCTCCCGAGAACCCCATCGCAAAGGGGGGAACCGTCGGTCACTGGCCCTTACCCGAACGCATTCACCTATTCCGTTGAGCGTGAGGGGAAGAAGGAATCGGAGTAATTTTAAATCTTCGTCCGTGAGAGGTACGTCGATCGGAAGGAGAAGGGTCTCGACATTGTAGAGAAAAAGAAGTCAGTGTCAGAAGGAAGACCCTCAGCACAGACGTCATCAGTCCCTTCAAAAGTCCAGACACCTCAGGTCCTATATGAAGCAGCGCCAGGATTTTACTACAGGAAGACTCACGTTACAGAGGCCTTAGAGATCAAGGGATTGCCCATCGGGCCTTGTCGTCTACGAGCTGGCAAGACGGCGTCTAAGAGGAAGAAATTCTTTCCGTTCCCAAGATAGTGTTTTCACGGGACCCTCGATCGGTTTTGACCAAATCAACGACAAAAAAGTATATGTCAAGGGGAGGCTTATATTTTGCGTGGGGGGCCATCGTTTGTCGTAAGGGAGTAAGCGCCACAAAAGAAGGACTTCTTCCCAAGGATGCGCAAAAAATCGACTAAAAAACAAACCGGGATGAGAAAAGGACCGCATCCTTGGGAAAAGAAAAGAGATGTTTCGCTGTAAGTTGTCGACGACAACGATGGCATCGAGACAAATCCAGCACCATTGCCGGAGAGGGGTGGGGACCGAAGAGAGTTGAAGATTCCCTCACAAAAAAAGAACGTTGAACGGCCAGACAAATCAGCGTCGACCATCTTGCAAGAGAGACTCAAGGGAGGACAGAATGTGAAAGCATGTGCAGGGAGTCCTTCATGCCTTCTGTAAAGAGTCAAGGATGGCGTAGTCCGAAGACGAGGAGGAGGAAGCTCGTCAATCATCTGAAAGAAGGGCTGTCAGACCTCGTTGTAAAAGGCTATGAGTGCGGAGGGAGGAAAGTCAATCGTCTAAAATCCTTCTCAAAGTTCAGACCCCGAGACGAAGACCTCTGACTATTCCGAAGGAAAGAAGAAACGAAGTACGGTGGGCAGATTCCTCCGGGAAAGCCTTCCTCGAAACGGGAAAATGCTGTTGGGCGCTGGGAAGGCCAGTTTACCATCCGGAGGGGAGGCTCCTTTATTGAAAGTTGACAAAAAGGGGACGGTAAAGCACGTTTCAGCCAAAGGGGGTTCACCCCCACCAGCATGACCACTACCTGAGTTCCCATACGAGCGCGAAAATCGTTGATGGATATGCCATTTTTTGGGAACTCGGGAGGCCAGGCGGCTGAGAAATAAACCAGAACGGATCGTTGACTTCTTTCTTGTGAAAGGGAAGGTCTGACATCTTAGGCGGCGGCCAGGGAGCGCTGGACGGGAGAATCAGGGAGGGGGAAGTTTTTCCTCAGAAGCGTTTTTGAGTGAGGGGGAATTGCCGTGGCGTAGAGGTTTCAAAGCCATTAGGTTGCTCTATCGGAGGAAAAGCATTGTCTTCGCGTACGCACACACTGGATCTCCTTCTGGGAAATTGCTACGGAAGCCTGTGGGGGGTTCCGCACCCAACAAGAAAAGAGCCATCGCCACGATCGGTCGGTCGGATGACTAACTTGAAAAGAAAGAATGTTCGGGAAACAAGGATATTTAAGTCAAGGAGTGCGTCCTTAGCGAGGTTAATGGGGGGGCCCACTCGTCAATAACCAAACCTTTCTCGGCCGGATGAACGGCGCGCAGAGTTTTATCTCTGAGACATGCAACAAAGGGATTCCCTTGAACAAAGCAACAAGCGCCTCTGTGGGAAGCGACTTTTGGAGAGAGGGGAGGTTTCAGAAACGAAAAACTTGTCCCGGCCTCCGAGGGGGAATTCATCAACGATGCGAAGGGCCCGTGTTTTGAACAGCAGATGTTGGGGGGGGAAGGAAAGACGTAGTCTCAGTTTCAAAAGGATAGTTTTCTGCTTGGAAAGGGTTTCATGTTCAAACGAGAGGGAAAAGAAAGTAGAGGATCACTTGCGAAATGAAAGGGAGATCTCGACCCAGGTTGCCGCTCTAAAAACCAGCAGAAAGGGGAAGGACGAGCTCGGATTGGTCCAGGGTGAGTTTTTTTCGAGAGAACACAGCCTCCTTTGGAAGGAAACGCCTTTGCAAAGGTGGGGGCCACTTATCGAGGATGCAATGGCTTCTTCAGACCCGCGCTCCACATCAAGGAGTTGACAAATTTGTCTGATCTCCCTTTAGAGGGTCGGAGGTAGGGCTGGGATGAGATTAAGAAAAAAGAAAAGAGGAGCAGACTTGGCTGGACTCACCTGAGGGTAGTGTTGCCTATCCTTAGAAATGTGGGCTGTCTCGTGGGAAAGGGTATCTACCCATAGACTTCTCGTTGTGAGCTGTTTCCACTTAGAGAGTTCTTCCCTGTTGTTGCCTGGGGACATAGAGAAGAAACCGATCAAGAATACGTTCGTCCAGTGAGGTACCTCGCCCAGGGCTCTCGTCGTAATTCCGATCACCCTTTCGAATTAAGGAGAATAGGCCGGCCTACACCAATTGCTTTTCCAAGGGGAGCGAAGGGCAACTTCAGAAAGTGGAGGGGCGGGAGTCGATAGGGGTACTTCCCCTGCGAAACCAGTGCTGAGCGGAGATCGTTGCGAAAATAAGAGCGGGGAGAAGCTGCTAACGGATTGGTTTCTAGGCGTAATTCCAGCGGCTTCCTGAAAGAGGAGTTCCGTTTGCATTGAAAGATCCATCGGCGAGATGAAGGGAATCCAACTAAACATGGCGCGGCCTGAAAGAATAGAGCCTGCTGCAGGGTCCTACCAGGTATCGAGTTCAGAAAAAATATGTGTACCGGAGCCGTATTTCATTTCAAGTGAATTGGCCGTCGGTCAAGAGCTTCCTTGGTCCACGAGTTGGGGACGGGGCCGAAAGGGGATACTACAGCAGCAGGGAAAGTGTTTTCCGCGTTTTGAAAATGGTTGGGTGCAGCTTGCCGGGGGTTTCCTATTAAAGGGGGGAGTAAATTCGGAAGGAATTTCATCGGAACAGTCATTAAAAGAAGTTCCTCTGAGAATCAACGGCTGCAATAAGAATTCAGCAACCGTACAAGAGGGGGGCACAAAGGTCATCTGCTGAAAGGACAGTCCTCCCATCTTCCCTATGCGGAAACTCCTGTTGTGCGAAAGAAAAGAAACGGAAAGAGAAGGCGAACTCCCGAGAACACACCAGCGAAACACTGAACTCTAAGGGTAAAAAAGGAAGCCATTCAGGGGCATTCGAATGGTGGCACAAAAAACTGAGGAGATGGCGGGGGTTCGCGAGGGACATGTGGGTGCATTCCAAGCGAAAAGGGAAGATTACCTCGTCCCTTTGGGGTCATCGCCTGCTACGCAGAAGATCCATTGTCGGGGGCCGCCTTCTCCCGCCCACTGGACTTGATCTTTACGGCGAAGGAAAAAAATGTTCAGGGAAACCAGGAACTTGAAAAAATCCTTCTGAATGCTGAGGCCTGGCGTCGGCCGAAAGAAAGAGGGGATGTCAATCCAAGGGAAGAGAGCTTCCGGGTTTCAGGTTCTTGGAGGCCTTAATTGACGCAATGAAGAGATCGGCGGTTTCACGAGAATCGCTGTTTAAATGCGCACCGGCATCAATCAGTTGAAGACCATTGTTCTGCGAGAGGGGAGCAAGTGATCTTAGCCTGGGAGAAGGAAAAAATGCTCGAAGAGAGGCTCTAAGCCGATCTCGGCAATACAACGTGGGATATTTCTGCTGCGAAGGGAGGAAAAGAACGATCCTGATAAGGGCTGAGAGCACAGAGCCAATGACCTCCCGAGCGCGGTGACAGGCGTAAGTTGCCTGCAGAGAAATGCGATTTGCCAGGAGGAGGGGACTGGAAACGCTCAATCGTAGACATTCAGGACGAGGGGACTGATGAAATGGCTAGCCATTATGCAGAAAAAAATCTGCATCGCTCGAAAAAGTCGAGCTGTTTTCGATGGAAAAGGAACCACGGAGCTCGGTCAGCCAAAAAAGGGTAATTTTGCAGGGAGCGGGGGGGGGGCCAGCGGGGCCTAAATGAGAGGAGCCGCCCCTGTTTCCTCTCAAAAGCAAGGCCTTCACCTGTGGTGGGGACAACGAGGGCTTAATCGACAACAAAACAAGGGGAAAAAAAAAGAGAGATTTCCTGGGATCCTCTTGTCGAAAAAAACCCTTTGTCACGGGCGTTTGAGCAAAAGGCTTCGACGACTTTGCCGGTTGGCAACGCTTTCCAACCACTCGAAAAAGAAATAGAGCCGCAACATCGGGGGGTCTTGAATCTGACCTAGCTCGAGGTCCCTTTCTTTCAAAATTACAAGGACAAACGCTCTCTCATCGAAGGAGGTCTATGCCTAGGGCGGTCGAGCGAAGAACAGGTCAAAAGGGGGGAGGCCAGCTTCGGAAAATCGAGCAGCACTCCTTAAATGAAAGGAAAAAAGAAAATTTCCAGACTAGAATGCACAAGGAGAAGCAGAGGGGATCGGAAAAGTCGACATTCGAGGGGGACGTCCATCATAGCCGAGAGAACGAGTTCGCTCATCTCAGAAACGTGAGATTCGAGATCGGCTTTAGGGAGATCCTTCAACCTGGTATCCCGTCGAAGAGATTCGCAGGCTGAGTTAACATTGGAACTGCCGGTACTGATTGAGCTGAAAACATCATGTTCCTGCCAAATAACCGAAAGGTCATCGAGCGTGCGCAGCCGAAAGCCGTCATCCTTTCAAAGCATCCTGAACTCGGAAGAGATCAACAGCGGGCCGAGTGTCGGGGGAAAACATTTCCTCCTGAGAGACCTGTCTGGAAAACAAGTGCCCACTAACCGTAACCCTTTGGAGGTCGGCTTGAAGGGGCAAAACACAAAGGACCGAAAGGGCGGGCGAAGGAACTTGACCTTCGGAGGAGGAAGAGGCCCACAAAAAGGTTGCCTGCGTCTACTTGGGAGGCTCATCACCAAAAGGAAAGCGAACTACGCGAAGAAAAGGCCTTCAAAAGTCTCTTGAAAAGAATTCCTATGCGCATCGAATTTATTGGAAGAAGAAGGGACCGTGGCCGTCGTCGCGGTGTGGAAGGAGAAGGCGGGGGGCTGGGGGGCGCAACAAAAAGGGGAATCATGTCGCAGGCACTACGGCGCGGGAGAAACGGGGCCATCGGCACCTCTTAGAGAGCCTTATAAGGCCGAGGCGGGGCAGTGTCTTTCCGAGAAGAAGTTTCGACGCGGGGGGTAGGCTTAAACGTCCAGTGCCAAAACAAAAGCAGATGCCCCAAAACCAGAAAAGAACTTCTAAAAAAAAGGAGAGGAGAATCGGTTTGGGTGCGCCGGGAAAAAAGCTCGGGACCATGCAAGAGTCCACAAACGTCCGAAGACCTGAAGAGGGGAAAGGAAGAAAAAGACGTACCTGGTCGCTAAGCGAAAAAGAGGACGCAGGCTCGGAAGGATTCGTTGCGTAGAAAAGGCTCGAAAAAGAGGGGGGAAGAAGGCTCTGCCAATTCTAAAACTTCTCCACGGCTTGGAATGGAACGAAAGCCTTTTCCATGCTAGAAGAAGGCTCTGCATCGCAGAAGGAGCCCGACAGGACACTGTTTTCGCAAAAAACAGCTCTATCTGACTACCCACGAAAAGGACATACCACTCTTCCATTGACGCACTTACTACTTGTTAGCAGTCAATCAGGGGGGGATTAAGGAGAAAGGGATAGAAGACGACACTCCGGGGGCTATTTACAATTGCGCCTTCGTCTTAGCAGGGGGCCATAAAGCATGGAAGGGCTGCCCCACAAAGATTCAGTCAAAAACAGGGAAGGGAATTAGGTATAATTGGGAAGAAAGCTACGTCCCGGAAAGACGAAGGGGGAACGTAATACTGGGAACATTTCCTCAATGCTACATCGTCAGGGGGGGTATTTTCTCGCGTGAAAAGTAAGGTTCAGATATCCAAGGCCCTTCACAAACCAAAAAAAGGGCGAATCCATTGCAGGGAGAGGTACCCACCTTGACAAAGCAAAAACCTTGATGTTCGGGACAAAGAGATCACAGGGCCATTCGAGACCGTGCCAAACTAGGTGTCAAAACTTCGAATCGTCCAATTGCGCTGTAAGCTTTATTTTACCAAAGTCCATGGGGAGATGGATCTTGGTATGGAAAGGGGAAATCAACCTTTTCTTATCAGAAGTTCTCAATTTGATAAAATTGTCAACGATAGTGAACTATGAATGTGCAATTACCACAGCAAGGGGGGGACGGAAACCTGAAAATGATAAGAAAGCGCTCTCTAAAAATGCTGGCCGGACGGGGGATACCAGCAACACGGGAGTTCTTCTTTCCCAAAAGACCGATGGTCGGGTTCCAAGGGGAGAAAGCCAGCATGAAAAAGTCGAAGAAAAGAGGAGAGAGATCGCAGGGAGCCATCAGGAAGAACAAAGGAGAGAAAGGGGAGGAAAAGAGCTCGGGGAAGGGGTTATTGCCGAGGGCCTCACCGTATTCGAGGATTGCGAGGGGGATCAGATAAGGAAAAGAGCACAAACATAAAAAAAACAACAAACCTATACAAGAAAGGGGAAGGAAACTTATTGGTGTGAATGGGGCTGACCGGAGAGGGTTCTATTGTGATCGGAAGGGGGATGGGTTGTTAAAGGTCAAAAGGGACAGCCTTAAGGACTCACCTCGTCCCGCCGGAGATTAGGCCACGTTCTTGTGCGGACCCCTAGAGCCTTGTCCAAGGCAACAAGTCAAGGTGCGTGATACAACATTGAGGAAAGGGAGCCACTTCAAAATTGCGAAGAAGGAAAAAAAAAAAGAGGAAAAAAGGTGGTATCTAGAAACCCTGATTGATCCTCCAGTCCGCGAAAAGGCTGTGCCGAGGCGCCCGGGGAGTTTAACAAGGTCACCATCAAGAGGGAAGAGCCAAGAAGGGCGTCAGAGAATACTCCGCATGGCCTAACGAGGAAGCATGGCTACTTACACGCACTATCAACAAGGGAAAGAATCGATGGGATCAGGAGGGGGGGTGCATCGAAAGAGAGTTAGGACGGGCGCGGTTGACTAGCTTTTTTGAAGGACCAAAGGGGGAGAACTTCAACCGGGTTCACCGATCGTCAAACACTCCAAGAAAGAGGAAGAAAACATTTCCGAGGGACTTGTCTTCTAACCAAAACCCGCGAAGAAAACCAGAAAGACTGAAGTACAGTTATCAGAACCTCTTCCGTTCGACCTATCTGACGGTCTCTTGACTTCCGTCTGCTCTGGGCAGCCAAAAAAAATTTTAGGCGTCGTTCTAAAAGGACGGTCTGAATCGGCGTCGAGGGAGAGAACTTCGGTAGGTTTCGAATGGATTTTCAGCAAGGGGAAATGGACACCCCTCCTCCGCTCAATCGCCGTCTAGCAGTGGAATCAAAAAGGGAGGGTCCAGAAACCGAGTTACAAGATGGACAGCTCTTCCCAGAAAAGGACCATCCTCCGAGCCGTTACAGAAGAAGGAAGTCATCGTAACCCTCGGAATGTTCGCCTTGTCGGAGCGTAGTGGAAAGAGAAGGGGGGGGCGAGCTAAAGAGGGGCCGTAGGTCTCTCGGGGGCACTGTTTTTTGTGAGAGAGAGGGAAAAAGAAAACAAAAAAGGGGGACGACTGTTGCTTTGGTATAAGATGCCATCGTTGTCGTCAGGGACATCGAGGAGGGGGGTCTGGCGTCAAGAGGCGGCTCTACATCTCTCGAAAAAGATATTTCGAGCCGCAATCCCGGAACGAAGACCCCGCTTCGATGTGCTGCGGGTAAGAAGGGTCACTCGTAAAACCACCAGCCATAAAGGAAGAAGAGGAGAAGGTTGTTAGAAAAAAAAAGAGGGAGATATGCCCACCAGAGACGGAACTTCTCAGCAAGAACCCAACCTCTTCGGGCAAGGAAAGGTAGACTACATATGCAATCACGAGGGGGTAAGAGGATCACTTCATTCCGAGTAAAGGTCCAGGGGCAAGGCTATGGCGTAGTCCATAATGCGGTCCGCTCTGGCATTCCAGAAAAGCCAGAGCCGGACACCGCAAGTACCGCGTTGAACCGGGAAAGGAGGGGAGGGCTGAGGTCGGTCGGCGGCAATGGGGACTGTAAGCAAGGAAAAACCCGCTCGACGGAAGACACGACTGAAGCCGAAAATCCTGAGAGGAAAAGAAGAAGGGGGTTCAATTCCTCCGGCTAGTCAGAGGAACGCTATAAACGGAAGAAGGAAGGGACGGGGGTTCGTCGGGGCTGTTTCGCACGAAAAAACCTTTTTTCTGCCAGGAGGATCGTTGACGAGTCAAAAGTGGTCAGACAAAAGAGGGCCTAGGCAAGGAATACCTGCTGGCCGAAAGAGCGAGAAGATTCTAGTTGAGGTTTATAGTGGAGGAAGACTTCTCATACGGGAGTGAGAAGTAGGCGACAAGCAAGGAGCCGGACGGAAGTGATGTACGCCCAGATTTTTGTTAACACGGCAAAATGCGGAGGGAAAAGGCATTGCTCGCTCAGGTCCTATGGGGTCCGTTTGGGAAATCAGCGTTTAGGGTCGTGAGGAGAAAAGGGTAGAAGTAATCCATGTTGTCCAAGCCAAAGGTGCGAGATCAAAAAAGGACTTTTGATAGAGGGGAGGAGGGACAACCCACGAAAGAATCTACTCTAATGCGGACGAGGTAGGAATGCCTGTGATGGTGACCGAAAAAAAGGAGGATAGCGATCACCAAAGCGGAAAAAATAGGAAACTTCGACTCACGCAGTTCCCAAGACCCGAAAGTGCGGGCTGGATTTAAAGAAGACGAGAGATTTTGCAATCTTCGACACGGTCTTGAGGCCCTCGGGGACCACATCGTCCCTACCGTCGAGCTCATACTGACGAGAGGAAGAAACCCCTGGGAAAAAAGCCGCACGCCCCAAGAACTTTTTTCATGCGGTTTCGAAAAGAAACGAGAACATACTGACCGGCCGAGAAAAGACTGATTGGAAAGCAAAGCGAAGAATCAGGGGCAAAGTGTTGGAGCGGGAAGAAGATGTTGCCTTTGTGCGTGTGGGTCAGGTTTGAAACGGGGCCGAAAAACCTGAGAGTGTTGCGACTTTTTGTGCCAGGGAAAAGAGGAGGGACAGGAAAAAGGCTTTAAAAAATATAGAACGCTTGCGAAACGGGGTCTCACGAAAGGGGCCGATTCTGGGAAAGAGAAGAAACAAAAGGAGACAAAAAGGGAGGGACTGTTGTAAAAAGGTGGGATTTCTCGCCTTCTCCACCAAAGGGGGGGGGCCATTCGACGGCCGAAAGTGAACCTAGTTTGTCCAAAAATCTTTCTCTAATGGGGAAGAGGGGCAAGGAAGAGGGAGGCGGCTTGAACCACATCAAGGGGAATTTTTGGGCGCGTTAGGCGCAAGATCGCAGGAGACGGTAGAGGGAAGGTAGGCCCTGGTCTCATGGCTTGGCGAAAGAGGAGGGACGGGATGTTAGTTTGCCTGATAAACCCGGGAATCGGCGTTTACATATACGGAGAGCATTCGCTGTACACGGGGGTCGCGTTTGTGAGTTCCACTTCGACCTGGAGGGGGGGGGACTAACCCAGATACAAAAATGCCTTTGGAAGAGCGCCATTGCGCTGAATCGCCAATCAGAACAGAGATCTCCTCCAGGGGGGGAAAAGGAGGGAAGGACCTGGGCCTAACAGCTTTAAAGGGGAGGGAGAAAGCAACTGCAGTAAGTTGATTTCCAGGGAAGAGGTGTTGCGCAACATGAACGGGCCCTGAGCCACAGTGCTTTCGGGAATTTAAGAAGCGGAAGGGACCAGGCTGAAAGAAGCAGTTACGGAGAGAAAAGCCCGTTTCGAAAGATCCCATCAGGGGGGGATCAAGGGACCGGATAAAGTGGAGCATAATCCTTCGGAATCAGGGGACCATCCGGCTATATAAGGAAATATTCGCGCAAGAAGAGAAGCCTTCTAGAGTGAGAGATTAGTCCTAATCAGAAGTGGGAGTTTACAAGAGTAGGTTAAGATTCATGGGTTGTGGTGAATGTGGGCGTCATTGAGGAGGCCGTTCACGAGTAAGAGCTTTCCCGAACAATGGGGGGCAGATCGACAAGACGTTAGGAGGGTCGCGTTGTTGGCAGAGCTTTCCGTTAGGGGTTTGCGTTTGGCGCGCTTCGGAAGCCAGATATTACAAGGAACGCGCAAGTAAAGAAAGGGGCTAAAGAAATCAAGAATCAATTATGGGCGAGAAGGAGCAAGAGAAAGGCCTCTTAGAAGGAGAGTGCAAACGTTCATTATGCGGAAAAAAGGCATTCGCGAAGCGCCCTTCTGGAAGTATGCCAAAGAATTCGATGTGGGTTAGAAAAGGGAGAAACATGGGGCCCAAAGGGAATAATCACCCGCCGTGGAGAATCTAACGACGGCAAAGAGTGGTGTGCGGAAAAGGAACATTCCGAGAGAAACAGAATTTGCAATTAGGTCCCGAAGACTTGGGGAGATGGAGTCGGAAAAGTTGTGAACGACAGGATTAGGACGGGAAGACAACCAAGGGAGAACCTCTTAAGTTTTCACAATGCTCCGCCGCAGGAGCCCGTTGCGGTATCTACCAAACTCCCTCGCCAAATTCCGAAGGTTGAGGAAAGAAGCCCGTTCGGGAAAAGAAATTTGGAAATACAGGCTATAAATGCTGGAGCCTTTCCATGGGACGATGCATCTATTCAACAAGTGGTTAGATAGGAGGCCATGATGTCTTGAAGGGGGAAAAGCATTCCTGAGATAGTACCGATGACATCAGGGGTTGTGAGGGGTGGGCGCAAAACATCTCATCAGTGCCAGGCAGAGATTCATTTTCAGGAGAGGGGACAGAAGTGGGGGACGATAAGAAAAGTTGAATGCTCTCGAGTCCCAGTAATGGGAAGGAAGCAGGATATCGGCATCGAAAATTTATGATTGTTCGCTGCGAAAAAAGAGTGACCGGTCATGAAGGGTCTTATACTTGGAAAGACAAGACGAGCTTTCGCACGTTATTTGAAGGCGGGAGGGGCTACCGGAAAAGTGGCTATTGTGCCGGGGGTCTGTGAAACACGCAGGAAGTAATGCAAGGGGGAGAGGAGGTGAAGACCAAAGGGTTGAAATGCTTCATCCAGAGGGGAAAAAAATCCTTCATAAATACAAGAAGAGAAAGATCTCGCTGCGATAGCAAGGGGAAGGAAAACCTTACAGGGCCGAGAGGACGTCCTCTCAAACAGTGTTGCCGTTATTGGGGAGCGCCTCGGGTTGGTAACAAGGCCACTCCAGGCCAAAGGTAGCCTCCCCGGTTTCCAAAAAAGAAGGGGGGGGGAAAACGGGGTTGGGAACAGGGTGTTCTCCCCGCGGGGCCAATCCAAGAAAACGATTAGGATGAAAAGAAGAGAGGAGCCTGAAAGGGGTCGCACAAAACCGCGGGTGGACGCATCCAGAGAAATGTCTTTTGAGCGCAACGGGGGCGGCAAGGTCAGGATGGCAACGCTTGAAAAAGGGCCAAATACCAGGAGGAAATGGTCTGAACCATGTCCGTTCTTGGCAGGAAACGCAGAGGACATCTCAGCGAAAATTGATGGAGTCTATGCCTAGGGGAAGGTGGCTTCAGCATTTCAACAAAAGAGGATACGCTATTCACAGGGAGAGTCTACCGAGGAGCTAAAACTAAGAAATCCTCGTGAGCGAGAAAAGAATTGCAATAACCGAACTATCGTCATTGAGGCCCAGCTCACATAGAGGGTACATGCCGGTCAAGGTCATAAAAGCGAAATCTCACAAAGGAGATGCCTAGATCGGCTGAGAAGGGCTCGGGGGGGGTTATCCAGTCGAGGATGAGATCAAGAGCCTGAACATGGAAACGCTGCCGGACTGATTGGAAAACCACCCAGGTTCCATGAAAAGCTATCATCGCGTGCGCAGGCCCGAGCGTAAACTTCCGCATGTGTCACATAGAGTACCCCGCTATAAGCAAGCCCTCAGGTATGGACTGATTGCAGAGGGTCCGCTTCATATTTCCGCTCAGAATCAGCCGTGCTAAGGTCTTTTCGTTCAAAGACCCTGGTTTCGTGTAAATTCTTTAAGCTCACAAAGGGCCTTCTAAAACATTACAGTTGCTTGTGGGTCTCCGCTGATCTCATACACTCCCCTGGGGAGCATTCTTCGGAAAATTCGTAGGACACCAAACCGCCCTCCGACCCTTCCCGGGGGACGAGATCTCGTTTTGTCCGGCGTCCTTGCCACCGGACCAACAGGCGAAACTCCTACTCCACGGAAGACAGAATTTCTTACCTGGCAAACAGCTTCGATGCGGCATCGGAAAAAGCTATATCTTTCCGAAAAGGAAAGATTGTGTGGTTTCCGAAGGGGGGGAGTTGGACTGTTAGAGGTCGCAACAAAGGGCATCGGCAGAGGCTGGGAAGAAAGGGCGCGGGTGCTTCGGCAGCTGAACTGGGGAAACAAGGCTAACGGGAAGGGATCGAGAGAATTTTCGCCGGTGGGGAGAGGAAAGGAGCCCCTCACGTGGAGGAAGATCTAAGTTACGCAGGGGAAGTTTCATCTGCACACCAGAGAAACCCTTCCACAGAGAACCACAACAGGATATGTCGTCTATCGCATTTGGGCGAGGGTGTACACCAACACAAGAGGGCCGCTCAACCCCACTTCCACACACGTACACAAGAGGGCTTACATAGGAAAAACATAGAACGAAACTCATACCTGGGAGGACACTCATCGCCGCAGCTCTATCGGAAAAGGCGCAGAGGGGGGCGTAAAATGATATCACGCAGTTTCAACTCACGGAGCACCAGGCGCCACCAGCTTGGGAGGGGCAGTCTCATCACGATCCGTTTACCAGGCCTTCGCAAAAAAAAGATAGCCAAACGACGAAAAGGGGGGTTGTGCTCGTTCTCAACAGCGAGGGAGACATCCCCACTTAGGGAAGGCATTTTCTTCGCGAGGGACGACGAAATTGGTGGAATTCCTGGGAATTAAGGATCAAAAGAGATAGTGAATTAAGATTCCGGAAAAAAGTGGACCGCGAAAAAATCCGGTCTTCGAAGTAGCAGAAGAGGCATTTTTAAGCCAATATTCATTCAACAACAGCAGGGAGGTCGAATTCCAAGTAAACGTGTACAGCGAAGGGTTTACGTAGGGAAATCAACAGATCATTCTACCGTCGTCGGAAGAACAGGGGGGGGTGACGGCTCGGACTCAAAAGGGTTCACGAAATAGTCCTAAGTCATCAAAGAACGCCCAATGAATGGGGACAATCACAACTGCAAAAAAGAGGGGGGGGAAGGGGGGGAAACAGAAAAGGGAATCGCCAATAGCAATTAATAAAGAAAGGCGGCTAAGGAGACAAGAGGACGGTGTCGGAACTCAACCTGGGAAAAAGGAAAATCGCTTATAATCTGGGAGGGTCCATATCGGCACCTGGTCGGGAAAAAAAGGGAATTCCGTTCGCAAGTGTAAAAAATGAAAGCCTTTTTTTCCAGTTGTCATGGCACAAAAGAAGGACGAGTCCAGAAAGTTTTCGGAAACCCTTTGGGAGGCATTCTCACCGCACAAGGCAAAGAAAATTCTGGCGGACCGCAAGGGAGGGCTCATCGTTGGCTGAATGGAAAAGGGAAGGAGGAGACCGCAGTAAAACGGGGAAGACCAGCCAGGGAGGGAAGAGGCGACCAAAAGAGCGAGGTGGGGAGAAATCAGTTGTCAGTTGTCGGCATAAAAGAAGGAGGCCTCAACCATAAGCAAAAAAGAAGAAGTGGGGGTTAATTTTACAGGAGGGTCGAATTATTGCAAAGCTCAGAGAAAGGGGAAAGAGAGGAAAACCAAAAGAAGAAACATTTGTCCGGGAAGTTCTTCATCGACCTACCGAGGGGGGATCAGAGAGAGGTTTTGTGGGGGTGGAGGAAATAGCACAGGTTTTCCGTAAAAGAATCGCATGCAGAAACGTTCGTGCGGAACAGAAAGACCCTCGGCAAAAGAGAGCAACAAGGAAAAGGGGAAAAAGGAGGAGTACTTTTTAACTAAACGAAAGGGGGGGGGGGGGGGGGGGGGGGGTGGTGGGGGGGTGGGGGGGGGGGGGGGGGGGGGGGGGGGAGGGGGGGGGGGGGTGGGGGGGGGGGGGGGGGGGGGGGGGGGGGGGGGGGGAGGTGAAGACCGGGAATTCTTGAGTCCAAACCCCTACTCGAGGGGATGAAACCCAATATGGACCTGATTCTCCTACAGGAAAGCCGCTCAGCCTTCCGCCGAAGTTAAACAAAAGTAAAAGGAAAAAGAAATTCAACTATCGCTCAAAAAAAAGGTCTCGCCTCATGGCACTACACGATGATCAGGGCCTAAAAAACCCTATAAGGGAGCCGTCGCGTATGTGAATGAGGGAAAAAGGGATTCGGCAATGTTTGGTGAAACCAAAAAAGGAAAAAATAAAACCACCGTCTCCAACTCCATCCAGGAAAAAAAAGGTCCAATCCGCTGTCCACTTGAGGCAAAAGAAAATGCAATTCCCTGAGGGGAGAGGGCGTAAGGTCCGTCCTGACCGAGAAAGTCTTCCGGAGATCCGGAAGTCGGGGGAGGGGAAATAGACTGTCGCGCGGGAGGGGAGAGAGGATCATTTTACACTAGAACAGCCCCTCAGCAGAAAGTATCAGGGGACAGGCCAACAGAGAATCAGTTACGCTGAATGGCCGATATGAGCCTGACCTCTTATAATTACGAAGGAGAAAGAAAGGCAGAATTTACATACTTCTTCCAGAAAATCGTGATTGCCATGGAACTGGTCATCCTTGTCGGCTACAAGTTTTTTGTAGTGCGACGAAAGGGAGGGCCGTTTCAACCCGCCATGGGGAGATTCCCTCTCTTCGTGGGAAGAAAACTGGGGTGCATGGGCGTGTACATTCACGAGGTGTAAGAATGAGTAACAAAGCTAAAAGGAGAAGGGTCTGAAAGCCCAAGGTTCGGAGGAAAGAGATGAATCAACAAAACAGGGAAGAAGAGAATATGGGGTCCTCATCCCAATGGGAAAAGAGACTGTACTCTTAGAAGAAGGGGAAGGGAACACCACACAGAAAAGAGGAAGAAATCGAAAGTGTTGATAAAAACCGAAAGAGAGGGGGAAAAGTGCCCACCATAGAGACGGTAACGGGGGGGCCATCATCGAAAGAACACGCCAGTAGAATAAATAGATTTATGAAAGGGGATATGGCATCACTACAGGGTTATCTCCTTCATGATAAATAAAGATGAAGGGATGTCAGGATCCTTCGGGGAGGCCTAAAGAGGATCCGTACACCTGCGCTGGCGTTGAACCAGGGGGATGACGTCTATTATTGGCGAGGGGTCAATGCGGCGACAATGGGGGGAACTTCGAGGGTCGTACCGCCGAAAAAAAAGAAGACCGTCCGAGGCTTCACGGACGACGAAGGGGTCAAAGAAAAAAAATTCCCTCGGGGAGGTTTGGGAGCAAGAAGAGAACGGATTGAATTGCGGGGGGGAGCGCCAATTTGACCCGACATGTTATGTATTTGACGATCTTCGGTGGGTGGAGTTTGAGAAAAAGGTGGCAAAGGGGGTCCAAAAAATTGCATTCCCAGAGGGAAGGGGAAGAGGAGGTCATGGGAATTGATGTCGAATCGGAAACGGGGGGGTGAGTTTAGTCGGAAAACGTCAGAGAGAAGAGAGGCGAACACGACGGGGAAGAAAGGGGGACTTCTTATGGTGACCCCAGAAGGGGGGAGTCGTCGCCAGTGCTCGCGCGACTGGTCCATATTTGGCCAATTTGGGGGGGAGGGAAGGGTCGTCTGCTAATTGCCCGGGCGGGGGGGAAAAGGAAAGACATGTTGTCGCACTCCATTGACGGGGGACTTTGCCCGAGGGATAGCAGTGAAAACTTAGCTTCAAAAGACACGGAACTTGTCCTGCCATCAAGGGAACTGTGCTACGGGAGGCTGTGGAAAGCACCCCATCACAAAGCATATCGGTCGGGAGAACATAACTCATTTTTCCTGAAAGCTTCGGTGTAACGAGTTCCTTCTCCGGAAAAAGGGGGAAGCCAGTCGACTAGGGGGAAACTCGTCAATAACCCAAGTCGGTCAGAGGCTCGAAAAGGAAAGGAAAGACGACATACTGACTTGTTTCGCGACAAAAAAATATTGCTTCCCTGCTACGAGCAACATCTCTCTGGGGTAGCAGCAGAGCAAGGGAATGAGGGGGGGTTTCGACAAAGACCTCATAAAGGTGTGAAAAGATTGGGGGGACTGAAAATCGTGCCCTGGGAAACCGTTCCTCCATCAGGAATTTATGAAAAGGGGGGTGCAGTGTAGAGACTGGGCCACCTTGTTCCGTAAAAAAAAGGGGGACTGAAGAAGGGGGAAAGGCAATTTCATGTTCACTATGGGGGATCCACTTGCGAAACGGAAGGAAAAGGAGTGGCAAGAAACAGTGGGAAGGCCAAGAAAAACGTGACTTGGCAATGACAGTTTGAGTTAAGCCTGCTCCCCATTCGACGGCCAAGTGCACCTATGATAAAGGAGACTATTGCGGGCCCTGGCTTCTGCAGCGGCGTGTCAAGAAAAAAGAAAGGGAGGGTGTCCAATTGTGCGGGAAAAGAAAGGCAAAGATCGCCCTCAGGTCAGAAGGAAAAAGGGCCTGGGATTCTCTTGGCAAGCGAACCTGCCGGGGTAGTTTGAAAGGGGGAGCCTGACCTGTGTAGCGTATCCTCCAGCGTCGCGAAAATTCTTACAGGTTAAGGGGGGGTTGTTCTACTGTGAAGACCGGTCAGGCGAAGGGGGGTTGCATGAAACGAAGGAGACCAAAATGCGAGGAGGAAGCTAAGAAGAGTCACAGTGTGCCTCGGGGTACACAGAACGCGAGCGGCGTAATGCAAGAGTAAGGGCTGATCCTTAATGAAAGGACCTACACCCATTTAGGCTTGCCGTGCGGCAAAAAAAAAGGAAAAAATCCGAGGGTATGGATCAAGGCCCTTCGCACACAGTGCAGTTCGGGCTCTAAATAGAGGGGGGAATTCCTTCTGAAGCACATGGCAGGGAAGGGGACGCCTGCCTCGAACGGAAATCAGTTTGCTGCCGCTGCCGGAATAAGGGTCCGTGAGGCTTTTGGTACATCTTACGAGATGATAGAAAAACAACGGAATATTAAGAAAAGGGGAAAATGAGCCTGAAAGTATCCTCCCAGGTAATCGAGGGAGGCGTGGAAAACGAGATGTGGGGGAGGATGTTGCATTCGGACTTTGAAAGGGTGGGGTTTGTTGTGGGTCCTGGGGGAGCGGGCCGGGGCAAAAAGAGCGGCCGTCACAATGCGTTGAGGGAAGACATCGTGCTAATCGGGGGGTTTCATGTTTGGGGGGGGGGGGAAAAGTGCTGTGAACTCGGGGAGGCAATGCGCTTTCTCATTAAAAAAGATGTCTCGGCAGGAAAAAGAAGAGGGGAAAAGTCAACTGCTGAAGGCAGATCCTGCTCCCGAGAATCGTGTTGCCAAAGTGAAAGGTACTAGGGTCCCGCCTCCCGTCGGGAACCAGCCTAGGACCCGCTCCTTTTGTGAGGCAAAAGGGACCATCAAAAGGGGGAATTCTCCCCTCAAAAAAATCTAACGAGGACGTAAAGAGAGTGGTCTTCCATTTTGGGGGGGGGGGGGGGGGGTGGGGGGTAAGAAGTGAATAAAGAGAGAGGAAATATGAAGAGAAGCAAGGTCACTAAGACCTTGGAAGGGAGAAGGGAGGATGTAGATTCTTTACCTTTGGTAGAGGCACCAGCAAAGGGAAAAGGGGAGTCCGGTTTCTGTGAAATGCCGCCTTCTCCCGTTGCGGTGGCACAGACCGTCAGCCCCGCGCCAATGAGCCTTTTTTGCTTCGAAGGGGGGCCGACGCACTGGTTCGGGGGAGGGGGGGGTCATGGGACAATACAGGCTATCCGGCCGAGGCGGAAGCCTGGCATGCCGACCTCGGCATCAAAGAGAAAAGTTGTATCTTCGAAAAGGAGTTGCCCGCAGGCCTCATTCCGATATCGGGGAGAAAAAATATAGAGGACAAAGAGGGGTTCGTGGGGGGGGGCTGGAACATCTGGGTTGAGAAAGAAATTTCCGGCAGAAAACAAGGAAAGTGTTCCAGAGATTTATCGCAGAGAATAAGGGGAAACGGTGAAATGCAAAGAGCCCAGTATGGATCGAAATTCTCATCATGCGTGTGGAGGGAGCAGAGATGAGAGCAGAGAACATAAATAGTCCGGATAGTCAAAGAGGGGAAAATCAAATAATCTCAAAAGGAGTTGCAATTCTTAGTTGCGGAGAAAAAGGCTGCGAATTGGAAAACTCTCAATCGGTAGACCTTAAAAGGGCTTTCCATTTTAGAGAAAAAGCCTGGCTATGAAAATGCTCAGCCAGAGAGAAAGAAGCTGAAAGACTCCATCAAGCAAGGATTCGCCGGGAAGGATGAAGGGAATGAAGAACGGTTAAGATTGTAAAGAAACCTGAATGTTGCATTGAGATTGGAGTAATTCCAGGTTTTTGCAAGAAGTGTATGAAAAAGCCTAAATTTGCCAAAACATTTGCCATGTTAATGTAGGACCGTTGCAGCGCTCAAAGCCGTGGATTGGGAAAGAAGGTTTTTTTGCGAACGCTGCTTCCAA
>Ga0179593_1587336_pt1 | contig 26979 bp, 41 predicted proteins | sample CZODoug2_1_08_16_FD_185931 | JGI IMG/M metagenome (GOLD analysis project Ga0179593, IMG submission 185931) | Vadose zone soil fungal communities from Angelo Coast Range Reserve, California, USA - CZODoug2_1_08_16fungal (PacBio error correction) | ecosystem: Environmental > Terrestrial > Soil >...
TGAATGGAAAACGGCAGGGGGAACCTTGCCAGTTTTCACAGGAAAGTGGGCAAAACTTGGCAAAAAATCGGGGGTTAAAAAAAAAAAGTGAAGGCCGCAGCGCAGAGGTCAAACACGAAAGGGGGAAAATCGGGGGAAGCGGTCCACAATGAACTCTTGGGCAAAAACATCAACGGGCCGGCCCCGTGAGAGTCGGTCCCTCGGGTCAACTGGGGAAAAAGACAAAAGGGTCGTAGAGGAGGCGCCGGACGGTGGGATTGGCCACGCCTACCATATGGAGGAGTTTGGGAGGGTTTCGAGGGTGAGAAAAAGGGAAATGAAGGAGACGGGGGGACCGTCCCGCGGAGGGGAAAATGCCATCCGAGCGGGGCACCAAAAGAAAGAATCGGGGGGTGGGGAAAACATCAAAAAAGGTGGCGGGGGGCCGCAGGGCCAGGGAGGAAAAAACGGGAAGGACGCGGCCGAAGGGGTCAGCCTGATAATCTAACCAAATAAGGGGGGGGGAGATGAGGGAGGGGAATCATGGGCCCTGGTGTAAAAGTTGGTGTTGGCGCCCTGACCAAAAAGGGGCAGGGGCCGGCACGGGAAAAAAAGGAAATCGGCGGAATTTTCGATCGCGAAGGGACTAAGAGGAGTGGAACATTGAAACGCCCACAAAAAAGAAAGAATTGGGGAAAAAAGGTAAGGAAGACCCTCCCAAAACAGTTTAAAAGAAGCCGGGAAAGTAGTATCCGACACGGACGTATGGCCTTTGGGCGGGGGTCTGGGGGGGGGGGGGGGAGGTTGTGAAGGTGGCGATCAGTTTAAAGAAGGAAATCAAAAGAAAGGGGATCCTGACAGGAAATCGGACGAAAAAGGGGAAAGGGGGGGGCACGCCGCCGGACCGTGTTGAGGTGGAGAACGAAAAGGGGGTTCAAAGGGGGTTATTCCAAAAACTGAGAAGGGGCAATGGGGGGCCCAATTTTTCCGGTGTCAAGGAAAAACGGAAAAAGTGGGAAAAAAAGAATCGGGGTCAGCTGGCCTCGGGACTTAGAAAAAAAACAAGAATAATCCCAGGGATGAAGTGAGGGGGGGTACTTTGTTGGTTCCAGGACCTCAGGGGGAGCTCTACCGGAGTCAAGCCGGAGAGTCGAAGGAAAAGGCCGCAGAAACTATTCTACGGGGGTGGATGGGAAAGGAGGGGGGGAGGAGACGCGAAAGAAGAAACAGAACAAGGGGAGGAAAAAACCGGGGTGTGATTTTGAAAAAGGCGTACAGAATTTGGGGAGTGGTACAAAAAAGTTCTGCGGGTTGCCAGATGAGATTGCTCAGACTTGCTCAAGTCGTGGGCAAGTCAGGGGGGGGAAGACGGCCATTTTTTATTTCAGCAGCCGCAAGATAATGTCCAAACCTGACTGGATCTTTTTAATATTCCAGAATGTGTGGGATATACACGACGGGGAGGACACCAACAAATGCATGCCCTCGACGAGGCTAAGTTAGGGGGGGGGAAAAGGAGCGGGAGGTTGTGGATCCGTAAAAAACAGGAGAAACAGGCACCTGAGGCGAAAAGAAGAAGCTCATCCAAACAGATCGGGTAACAACAAATTAAGGGGGGGGGGAGGATGTGAAGGTGAACGTCCAAGCGAAAAAGGGGCTAACCAGCTAAAAAAAGTGGGGGAAAGAAAAGAGGGGGCTGTCCGGGGCTATCCTTGCCTCCATGGTGCCAGAAAAGAAGAAAAAAAAAAAATGACAAGCAAAAAAAGATGAAAAACAGTAGTTAAAAAGAGAGAAACCCAAGGGAGAGCTCCCTCTGCCTTAATCCAAAAAGGGGCAACCGTCTGACAGAACAGTCGATTAACCGACAAAAGGAGGGACCACCTCATTCCAGCCACTGGTGAAAAGGAAAGAAATGAAAAAACTTGCACACTTTCCCCCGACAAACTCAAGAAAAAATGTGTTGGTGGACTGGACATGGTTCACCATGCAAGAACAGCGGGAAAGAGCCAAAGGGGGGAGCCTTCGCCTACGTTGTGTTCAGGGGGAAGGAAGAAAAAAGAGAATCAAGGGAATAGGTCGTCCCAAAAAAATTCAGAAAGAAAAACAAGTGCATCGACGGCAATGGTCGGTCATAGGAAAAAAAAGTCTAATCCACCGGCGAAAAGTCACGCTGGAAGGGGGGGGTGTGTCGAAAAAGGGGGGAAAGGAGGGAATAAAAAGATACCCCTGGACCTAAGGGGGGGAAAGGGGGCAAAAAAAAAGAACTTTCTACTTCCACGGGTAGGACAAAGAAAAAACAAGCTAAGAGTCCGCCGAAACGTCCAATACGAAAAACGCATAGAGAAACAGGAATCGCCACGTGAACACCCTCCACCAAAAAAAACAATAAAAGAAAAAGAAAGGGGGTCGGGAAAAAAGGACTTCCGCCTTCTGGAGGGCGGGAAACTGCAGTAAGAAGGCATTCGGTGCCCCCGGAAAAAAAAGGCAAAAGGACACAGGAAAAGCCAAAAAAAAAAAAAAAGACCCATCCACCCCCGAGAATTCTAAAGGGAAAAGGGATGACGCCAACAGAAAGGTGGTCAATCGGGCCAAACCTCCAGGTGGAAAAGTAAGGAAGGAATTCACAGCATCAGAAAATGGATGGCGAATTCTCAAAATGTAGGGGGATGTGGAACCGAAGCTTATGACCGTGACACAGGGGATACCCTCAAATGTTGTGTGTCCCCAAAAAAACCGATGGAAGGACCTGGAGAAAAAAAAAAAAACAACCTATCCAAGGGAAAAATGTACCAAACAGGGGGAGTGTCCTCAGCAGGGATGGAAGGTGCTCAGAGCATAAAAATAGAAACCGGGGACCTAAACCGGTGATCAGAGTGGCCCCAGCCCCCCGTTCTCAGAAAAGAGACGAAAAAGAAAAACGTCCGTCTACCGCAATGCACGCGAGGAAAAAGTGGTAACAGGACTAATGGTGTACCGTAAAAATAGGGGGAAAAAAAGGGGGCCGTTTTACCGAGCAAAGGGTAGAAAAAAATAGGGTACAAAAAACGGGGCCCCTTTCCCCCAGGGACTACAAGCCATGTGGGAAAACATGTAAAAAAAAGGATTACAACGGGAGAAAAAGAAAAAGAAAGACATCTTGTCGGTGGAGAGGGGGGGAGAAAAAATAGGGAAGAGTAAAAAACCGAACCAGGCCAAGGATCTTCAAAGGGTGGAAACAAAAAGTTGGTTATCCGGCAAGGGAGTCTGAAAAGGGGAAAAAAAAGGGCCTTCGTGGGGTTCAGAAGGGAAAAAAGCTGGAAAAAAGAAAAGAGCCAAAGGGGAAATCCGCTCCCGCAGGTCACCAGGGAACAGGCCTGAGGAAGTACCGTTTGGGGAGAAAAAACCAGAAAAAAGGGGAAACATCGCTGGGCCCAATACCTTAGGGGTAAGGGACAGAGATGGCGGCCCATCGCCAAGTACGTGTCAGGCTCGGATAGAGCAAACGCAACGGCGGAGGAAAGAGAGATCCCGACCGGGGGGGCCCGATGGAAAAAAACCAAAAATAGAAGGCGTATAGGACTGTTCAAGAAAAAGGGGGAGAGGGGAAGGAAAGGCGGATCGTACAAGGAACAGAAGGCATTTGTCCAGAGGATGCAAGATGATTGAACATTGGGGTTGGGGGGGGGGGGGACAAAAAGCCGGGGCCCTTCCCAATTAGAAAAAAACAAAAAACAAAACACGACAGGCCGGTATGATGGGGGACCTTGGACCGGAGTTAGTACCTTCAACTGAGGGACGGAAAGATCGATGCCGTGTAGCAACTTACCAAAAAAACAGGTTCAGGGCTGAAAGACAAGGGGAAGAAAGGGGGGGAACTGGGGGTCAACAAAAAACTGCCCACGGGGTAAGACACACCTCGGAAAAAAAAAATTCAAAAAAAAGATGTAGAAGACCTGTGTGCGCGAAAGACTCAGAATTTCCGTTTTCCACAATGAAATGGCAGGTAAAGGGGGGTTGACAATCGGTGGGGGGGGATTGGAAAAAAGTCAGTCGTTGCGAAAAAAACACGGACAAGAAGATCTAAAACTGCTCAGGGGCGGTCCACAAACGCTTGTAGGGGAAGAAGGGCGTCCCATGGGGCTGTAAATAGAAAAAGAGGGGGGCAAACGGGGGCGAGGGCGCCATCCGGGGGGGCTTGGGGGCCAACTCTAACAATAGTCACATGGATGTGTGGGGGAAAGGGGAGGAGGTTGGTCGATTGAGGCTATATCTCAGGGACGGACTGGGAAAAAAACCACAAGGGGTCGCGAAAAAAAAAAGAAGCGGCCGCCGGAACAAATCGGGTAGGAGTTACTCCCAGGTGGGGAACGCTTGGAGGGAAGAAAGAACATCAACTCAAAGAGGACCAAAGGGGGGTGCGCACAAAAATGTCAGCATGAGAAGGCCCAAGAGAAAATTTGGCAGTGAGGAATCATGCAGGTAGGAAAAAAAAACACCAAGGGGATGTTTTTTCGACGCTGAAAACATGGGAAGCAAGCAATCTCCATCACTCGGCACAAGTGGTTTCGGAAGGTCATGGGGAGAAAAAAGGGGCAAAAAGAGGCTTTACTTGGTAAACAAAACAGAAGAGGACGACCGAAGGCACGGGTCCTGCAAGGTTTCCAGGCCGCCCTCCACAGTGGGAATCGGAGACGAGAGGAAAGAAAGGGGTAGGAAAAGGTTCGGGTGGGGGATTTTTTTTGACCACGGGGAAAGGGCTGATGCGCTATTTCTGTGGATCATGGGCAAATCGAACTTGGCGGAAAGAGGCGGAGGGGGCGGGTGGGGGGGAAAAAACCGAAATTTAAATTTGCACTTGCAGGGGGTGCTGGAAGATCACCTGGGTGGGCAACGTTTATCTGGGGGTCTCAGTGGTGGGGACCTAAAAAAACCAAGGGGGAAAACGTGGGGGTGGAAAAGGACTTCAAGGACGGGGGAGTGGAAGCGAATGAATTAATTCCCGGGCGATGTGGCCACGTGGTGTTTTTACCGGTCAGAAAGCGGGGAGCGAATAAGGGGAAGAAGGGAAAGCCAGAAATATTTGTCTAAATCCAACACTGTAAAAAAAAGGAGGACCGACCAGGGAAGGCCGGCCAGAGAGCGAAACACCTTGCATGCGTGAACCATTGGTCCAAACGCAACTGGGTTATTGAAAAAAAAGTGGGGACATTGTCAATTGGGGGGAGTTACCAAATGGAAAATCGCGACAGGAGATGGGGAGAATCGCGTAAATATGGCGCTCAAGTGGCTCAGGGGAAAGACGAAAAGGGGGAAAGCAGCAGCGTGAGTAGGGAAAGGAGAAAAAAACCTAAAAGGATGTTAAATATTCCAATCGAAATGGTTGGAAGGACACTGAACGAGAACAGGAAAAAAAAAAGTGGCGTGGGCCAACGAACGGAAAGGGAACAAACACGAAGGGTTAAGTCCTGAGATTGGCTCCCTCCATTCCGGGGGCATGAAGAAGAAGAGCTCTACTACGGGGGGAAAGGAGATATTCTCTTTGGGTCTCACAGAGTGGGGACCGCCTCGCAATTCACAAACACAAAAGGGGGGGGGTCCAGGGAACGCGGGGCACAGGAAATGGGAAAGTATAAGCAAAAGGGTCCTCTCCAACACCAGGGGGGGATCGAATCTCAAATTGCAGATGACGAACCGCTAGCATCCAGAGCGGCAGCAATGGCAAGGGTAGAAAACCCTCGGGGGGAAAAACCGAAAAAAAAAAGTCAGGCAACAAAGACAGCCACTCCTTGGTCACCAGGGAGAGTGAAGGACAGCAACGCCCCAGGCAAAAGGACATTGTTTGTTGAAAAGGGACATGGGGGTCCAGAAAAAGGGAGAACGCAAAGCGGCCCAATCAACCGTCTATAAAAGGAAGGGAAGCGGATCGACACTCTCCCTTGAAACTAAACCCAGGATAATTGACCACGAAAAAAAGGGGGACAAGAGTACGCCCAGTTAGGTCTACGGCACTGACGCCGCCCGGGGCGAAAAGATCACGATGAACGTGGGGGTTTGGCCGGGCAGAACTGATAAGCATAAAAAGGGACTAAAGGGGGGAGAGAAAAAAGGAACAAAAGACTTCACGTTCCATCGGAAGTGAAAAAAAAAAAGAACACCCGTTTCCGTCAGAAAACCTCTGGTGCATGTAAAACGCATAGCACTGAGTCGAAAAGGGAAAAAACTCCCACCCGAAAAAGTACAATGGAGTAGCAAACGTCTCGCCCTTTCAACGGTAAGGGAACGAGAAGGGGAGACCCGCAGAACCGGTCGCCCACTCTGGCGGTGGCCAAGGTCCATCCAGCAGAACAAACGACAGAGGAAGAGAAAAAAATTGCACAGAGGAGGGGAAAAAGAAAGAAAAGGTTGGAACGGCGCCAAACCATACTTTGGAAAGAAGGAAGTCACGCATTCAGTGGCGACTCAGGACTGAAAAGGCCCGGAGGAGAGGACAACGCAACTTGACAAAAAAGGAAACAGCAACCGCCACCTGGTAATGAAAGAAAACTATTTACGACGCCCTTCGATGGCTTTCAAACATCAGCCGGGATCTAACTCGCCCGAGGGACAGAAAATACGGGAAAGGACTAAAAAAAAAGGGTGGGAGAAGGGAAGCTTTTCCCCCAAGAACCAGAAGGGTGGAAAATGCCGAACCCACAGGGGGACACCTCTTCGTCACTCTACCGCCCCGACTAAAAACACCGCGAAAGGACAAGATTGAAGGCTAAGGGGAAAAAGAAAAAACGGAAAAGCCCTATATCCGGTCTCATTGCCGAAGCGGAAGGAAAAAAAAAAGCACGTTACTACGCCGGGGTCCACACGGATGACAAAGCAAATACCGCGGGGAAAGGGAAAAGAAAAGAAAAAGGGTCCTTGGACAGCCCCCAATTGAAGCTTAAAAAAAAAAGCTTGGAGCGGAATGCGTCCTAAAACGGGGGCAAAAGCGGACCAGGGAGGGGGGGTCAAAACGCCCGTGGGAAGAAAGCAAGGGTCCTACGGCAAGAATGTTCTACTATTGAGAACGGGAAAATCACCAAAAACTGGCGTGGATTCGCGTGCACCCACCGCACTCCGCACGGACAAAGTGGAATAAGAGAACGCTTAAGCCCAGGAAAAAAAGGAGGTGTACAGGGCCAAGCCTGCCACGAAAATGCAAAAAAAATCCCACACGCGGATTGCAACAGTATAAAGCGGGCCAGGGACCGAACAAGAAGGAGGAAATGGAGGAAGGAGAGATAAACCTTAAAAAAACAAAGAAACGGAAATTAGAAAAGAGAGGATGATCCAAAGACCACTGATCAACGCGGTCCCAAAGCCCCAAAAGAGGGGGGAAAAGTGCGGGAAGCGTGGAGAAAAAAAAAATGGAAAAATGGCAACTTAAGGGGTCTTTGACAAGGAAATGGAAAACTCGTACAAAAAAGGCCCTTGTGACCGGGCGGAATGCGGTAGGATGCCAAGGGCCTTCGGTTCCCAAAAAACAACAGAGGGAAAACAAAACAAAAGGGGGGGCCGGTGGGGTTGCAACAAAACTCGTCTCATAAACTTCACCACATTCTCAAAAACCGGGAAGGAAAAAAAGGCCCGGGGGGACCAGAAAAAACGATCCACACCGGAAAAATGGGAAAAAACCCACCCCCTGGGTGGCACACGTAAAGACAAAGAAGAGGGACGCCAAATCCCAAAAAGGGGACCAAGAGTAAGGAGACGCCTTGGGGGCGAGGAAAAAGACTCAGGACGGCCTTAAAGGTTTTCAAAAAATGAGGGAAACTGGAAAAAAGGGTGCAGCGATTGGGGCGCCAACAAAAAAAGGTGCAATGGGAAATTCTCGGGCTGCTCTCGGTCCCACAATACGAACTCACAACTGGGGGCAAGACCGAAGGGAAAAAAAAGGGGGGGAAAGACGCGGACTGCGTGGGTCCGTTAGGTTAGTAGAGGCGGGGAGCCGGTGGCTTTTGGTGCCCACGCTTCAGGGGGAGTGGATTTTAAGAGGGGGGGGGTTATTGAGAAAGATACTATATACTAACAGCACAGGGACATGGAATGGGAATCAGAAGCGGCCGGACGAAATGGGTTGGGGTGAAGGATGGCCTATGAAGATTTGAAGAAAAAAAGGGAAAATGTAGGTATCCAGGGAAAATTCTAAAGAAACAAACATGTCAGCACTGAAATACCAAGGGGGGGGGACCCGCAGGGAAATAGTGAAAAAAATTGGGACAACTGGGGATGTTTTTGGGGCCGAACAAAATGGGGAAGCGCTCAAACAATCCTGACACCATCCTCGACCAATGGGAATCACAGAGTCAAGGTGGGGGGATAGGGGGGGTTTGATGATGCAGAGGCGGAACCCGCCAGAAATGTAGGGCAGACCGAAGGGGCGGGTCCGGGGTGAGCCCAAGAAAAAATTTTTTTTGAAAAAAGACTCAACAGAAAAACAAGTTTCCTTTCGTGGGGTTCAGGTGGAGGGGGGGGCCACGGTGGCGGAAGACAGTTTGGGACGAGGCGGAAATGCGGGAAAGAAATAAGGACAAGGGAAATGGGAGGCGGGTTGCCTCCGCAAAAAACAGGTGAAGTATAAGGCCCGGTTTTCGGCCCGATGGGAACAATGGGAAGGGAAAAAAAGGTATCTGTGGGGAAAGGGGGGGGCCGGGGGGGAAAAAAAAAAAACACAACTAAAAAAAAGCAGTGATCTTTTTTTCAGGCGCGGAGGACCTTCGGGGGCCCGCGAGAAAAAAGAAAGGCCCAAGGGCGTTTGGTCCCTGGTTTTGGTAAGGGACTGAGCAGACATGGGGGAGGATCCGAGGCCGGGGAGATGTCGAATAAGATCCACTAAAACGTAGGCAAAGATGGCCGCGGAGGGGGGAGCGACACCTGCAAGGGCGGAAAAAAATCCCCAGGCCATGTTTATTGGTGGGGGGGTTTGAAGACCGGATAAAAAAGTTTTTGGGGATGGGTTGTTTTCCCGTTCAAGGGTGAAACGGGCGGGGGCAGGCCTAAAGGGGCAGACTGCGGAATAGGGGAAGGGGGAATCATCATCTCGGCGAAAGCGGTCGTCCACACCAATCCCATCTGTTAAGAAATTTCCTCGGTCTGGGCCATGGGGGGGTGGGGGGTCGAAGAAAAGAAAAAAAGACCGCACCGGAACAACATGGAGGGGCAAGGCGTACGGAACAAAAACCTCTTGTTTTTGTTAATAAAATGGGGAGCGCCCCATCCAATTAGGGCAGGAAGACTCAGGGAGAAAAAAACAACAAAAAAAGGAGTTAGAGAAAATAAGAACTTTTTGTCCGACCGAATGCGCCCATAACGTCGACCAACAAAACGGGGACGGGTTCGGGGGAACAAGAAAAGGAAGAGAAAAAAACAGGGACGTTCTGCCTTACATTGGAAACACCAAGGATGGATCTCCAAATTGCAGATGGTTGGGAAGGAAACCGCTGCTCTCCGCAAAGCATTGCCAAGGGAACGTCTTGACAAAAAAAAAAACCACATTGAAACAAGATCGCACCGTGGGTGTAGCCTAAAGCATCAGTCAGAGACACTTCAAAGTGCCAAAAAAGGATCACCGTCACTAAGGTTTGGCAGGGAAAATGGTTTGAAAAAAAGGAGAAAAAAACAGGTGAAAAAGGAAAAAATCGGCCCATCAACTACGCCTACGTTGATGGGTTCTGAAACTCAAGAAGGTCGAGCTCCACCGAGAGTTCCAAAAACAAATGAAAGAGAAAACGTCAACGCGTGAAAGAGGGGAAGACCTCGCCAATAAAATAGCGACTGACGGGGTGACAGAAAACGAAACTTAGAAAAAAACAGATAACATTCCTACCAGGGGGGAATCGTCCCTTAAACAGAACTAGGGAGAAAGAAGGAAGTTGGGGGGAACCCGCCTAACATCCAGCGTATTAAAAGGCAGAGAAATCCTCAATAGCCCGCCATAGGCCCCTCGCAACTGATCGGGGGAAAAACCGTGAACCCAAACAGAACCTAAGGAAGGGGGGACGAAGCAGAAAGTTCCAAAGAGGTTCGTCCCGTAAAAACGGGTTGACCCTCAATCTTTCAGTCTCCAATGCGCGGCTCCCAGAGCCTCGCAGGCATCACGCAGACAGCGGGAATTCTTTCAGGAAAGATGGGAGGAAACTCCTTCGAAAAAAAAAGTGGGAAAATAAAGGAGAAACCGAAAGGTGGACTTAAAGTTAAATGAAAAAGTCGCTCACCGATCCACGTGCCTTCTAGGCAGAAAAAAGTGCAAGGGAAAGAGATCGAAAGCTCCCTTGGTCCCAAAAAACACCGGGGAGTGGACACCGAAAAAGGGCGTCAAGGGAAATCCAGGGGTGTCATTTTGGAACCTCAGCGGGACCGTCTCGATCTCGCCTAAAACGAAACCCGTCTTTACCCAGAAAACCACCGTGAGAGGAGCGGTGGAAAAAAAAAAAACCGAGGGGCAAGATGAACGGGGCCGTCTCCCGGCACAGGCTCTAAGCCGGATGGGAAAAGGTTACCGCAGATTGTGGGTAACAAGCACCTAGAAATCGGAAAGGGGGCGTTGCCAAAACGAAGCTGAAAAGGAGCACCGACCACCGAGAGGGGGACCCCAGGGGGCGGCAAGGCCGAAGATACTTCGTCAGCCAAAGGCGCGCTAAGTTGGGCATGGGGTGGAGAAGGACCTATTGCGGTGAAATAAAAAGGGGGGGGGCAAAAAAAAAAAAAGGGGGGGAAAAGGGGGGATTCCCTGTTTTGATCAGCACCACGGGGAAAAAGTTGAGTCATACGCCAAGGTGGCAGTCTAAAGATGAAAGCACCGAAAGTTCGCAAATGCCATGGGGAGGGATGGTCGCAGGGCGCAAGGACCTCAAGTGGAAGAAAAAAAGAGCCCGAAATTGAAAATCATTTCCTGCCAGGACAAGGCACTTCCGTCGTTATCCTGCCACCCACGAAAATACCTGCCCGCGGTGCCCCCATGAAAACCGGGGAGAGAGTTGGGGACAAAACGTGAAAGGAGCCGGGACTAGAAGCTCAAAAACAACAACTTATTGAGGAGGGAGAGTCGAAAACGAGGGAATGGACCAGCCGTGGAAATGCCGTATAAGTTGCCATCAAAAAGTTGCAAGGAAAATCAAGGGACGGTTGGTAATCTTACAAGAAGGCTTGCCCTGGTTAGAGGACCATGGGCTCGGTGGGATGGGGGCAGCAAAATGAAATAAAAAGGACCCAGGACAGGGGAAGTGTCGAAGAAATAGGATTCCACCCTGGGGCCGGGGAGAAAACCATTACCACACGAAAAAACCATGGGAGGTCCTCCTTGCCAAAAAAGAACAGACGGAAGTCCTATAGCCAAGACCAGATGTAAGACGCTTGGGGCAAGTACTCTTCAGGACCTCCGTTTGGGAAAATGAGGGTAAGTTGTGACCACAAAGCGGGTGAATAGAACGGGGAAACGGGAGAAAGCCCAGAAGGCCCAACGGCAGGGCGAAGAAGTCAATCGGTCACTGCGGCGGGTCAAACAAGAAAGAGAAGACTGACAAAAGCGGAGCCGGTAGAAGACTGCGAGGGGGGTCAAAAGCGGCCTTCAGGGCACAAATGGTGATTGGGCCACCTCCAAAAAATCACCGGCCTGGTCAACGGAGGTAAAGAGGGTTGACGAGTTTTGGCGAACGCAGAGAGAAAAGGGCTGGTAAAACCCAGGAACTGAGGTGGAGGAAATGCGGGGTCGGGAACAGAGAGGTGTGAGGCAGGACACAGGTGGGGGGCGTCCTGGGGAACAGGAGGGATAAAAGAAAGGCGAAAAGGAAACCAAAGCCATGGTCAGCCGCTGGAAAAATGAGTGGCACGCAGGGAAGGGGTGGGAATGTGTCAAAAATTCCTTGTACTGGGTAAGAGGTTGTGCCGAGGAACCACCCTTTGAGTCCCCGGCGGGAACTCCATAGTCGTTTGAATTCCCGCCCGTCGGGGATTGATGGAGGATGTACAAGGGGGGGATACCCGAAACAGAAGAGTGGGGGGGAAGCAGGGGTGGGTCCCTATCGTCGCACATCACTTTGAAAGGCGTGGAAATTCCCGGCGAGAACCAGACACGGACCGTATGGTTTTAGTGGTTAAAAGGGGGGGGGAGTGTTCAACGGGTGGGAGAAAGGGGAAAAGAAGGTATTCGGTCTCAAAAATGCCCCAGATGACGAAAAATTCGCTTGATGTGGGAGCAGGGGGGGGTGTTTCACAGGGAAGAACGAAAGAAGAGGGGGGAAAAGTGTTTCGGCTGGCAAAGGAGGGGGTGGTCTGTTCTCAGTTAGTTTTTTGCTGGGAAAAGCCAACAGGGAACAGCGGGGGAGTGAAAGCCGCCGGACTTTTTCGTGCAGCGAGCCGTAAAGGAAGCTGGTCCACTGGGGTTGTGTTGGTCAACGGTCGGGGGAGGAGTCACTACCTTCTGAAGCAGGGGGAGGGTGTCGAATCCGGATCTGCAGAAGGGGGCAGGAAAAAACAGGGGTATAGCGACACATGTGCAAGAAAAATTGGGAAGGAAAAAAGTTTATTTAGATTGACGGGGCGTGGGCCATTTTTTTTGTGGAATTCAATTTCGAATGGACATGAAGTGGGAACCGGTGCATGAGGCACCGCCAGGGGGGACTCGGAAGGGATGGTGGAGAAGAACGGCAATTTGATGTACGAAGAGATCAAGAGGGTCTGGCCAAAAGGGCAAATGGGAAATTTCCATCCTGGCCTGGGGGGGGGGGGGTGTTTGTGGAAAGGATAACGGTAAAAAGGAAAAACCGAGGAACACAAAACTGAAGAAGGCCGAGGGGAAAAAAATGACCGCGTGTTGTTTGGTGAGAAGAAGGGCTCCCATCCTTCTCTAGCAGGGGAAGGGAATAGAGTCAAAGAAAAAGAAGCAAACGTTGGAAGGAAAATAGAGAAAGAGTCATCTTCACCAAGAGAAAGGGAAAGAAATCAGTCGCAGGAATACAAAAAAAGCGTTTGCCGCGTCCAGGCCGGGCCGCCATGGTGGTCCTAACGTCGAAGAAAAAAAAAAATCCAGTAGGAAAACCGAAGGGAAGCTGAACCGTCTGAAAAAGCTTGTGGGGGCCAAAAAGCTGCTAGGACGCAAAAAAGAGAAAACCCAAGGAGGGTCCTTCAACGGTCCAAACCTCGATGTCCCACAGGAGAGAGGGACGACCGGGGCTTCAGCCTAAGAGGGGGGGGGGACAACCAGTGGGGTTGGTGAATTCAAAATTGGCCCGCCGCCCCTCAAAATACAGGTTTTGGACCGGGGGTAAAATGGTTTTCAAAAAAAAAACGGGGGGGGTGAAAGGCATGCAAAAAAAAGCCCGGAAAAGAGAAGACGTGACAGATCTTATTCGTACACTAGTCCGCTAATGAAGCTTCCATGGAGTCTTCGCAGGAAAAAACAGGGGTGGGAACGAAAGGAAGGGCATGTGGTAAAAGGCGTCTCGGCCAAAGGGTCCCGCAGAAAGGGCGAAAGGCCTTTGACAGGGGTGTTTGAGGGCAGGAAACTGAGAAAGAAAGACAACAGGGTGCAACAATGAACATCGGAGGACCCTAACGCCTTCTACTTCACGGTAAACGGAAACGTCAAACAAACGATTAAAAATCGTCAAAAAAGCCAAATCATAATCCTCAAGGGGAAAAGGAAGCAAAAAGCATCGACCCTTCGGGCCCAAAAACTTGGAATCCAGCAAAAAAGGGGGGAAAAAAACAACCAACACCGAAGAAAAAGACTACTGGGCCCGTTTTGTTCCAGGCGCGACTGATTGGCTTGGGGAAAATAGGCGAAAGGTACCGAATGAAACACAGGGGCTGTTCGGGGAAAAGACCCTCATCAAAAAGGTCGGAAAAAAGTCAGAAAATCTGCAGGGCTCACCCCAGAAAGGGAAGGTGGAGTGCGGAGACTTGAATTTGAAAAAAAAAAACGGCAGAGGGGGTCGAAACCAACGGCCCAGACAGCGATCCCAAAACCAATCCAAAGGTTAAGGTAAAAGGAATGAAGGTTGACAGCCCAACCGCCGAAAATGGGACACCATGAAAAAGGGGGCGATTCTCCGAGAGAAAGTGCCATCCTCGCAGGAGGCCCAGGGCCTCACGACCCTTTTCCAAAGCGGGGAAAAAACAGCCACCCTGGGGGAAGAAAAAGTCTACCCCGGGGGCCGGTGGGCCTCCTTTTTCATGGGGGCAACGGCAGTTTCCCCTCAGCCCGGGAAAAATGAAAAAGGAACCCTCCATCCAAAACCCTACCGAAAAATCGAAAAAAAATCGTGCAAAAACCACCAGGGTCATGAACCCAAAAAAAAAGGTGGGTCTGTAGGCGGGGGGGGGACAAAAAAGAAACAAAAAACGGGAGGCCTTCCCCGGTAAGTCGAAACACCAAAACCGTCCGCCCTTTTACACCCGCAGGGGGACGAAAAACAGGCACAAAAAGTTTTGGTGAAAAAGGGAAAATGAGCGCATCATCCCGTAAGAAGCTTTAGCCAAATTGTTGCGTGGACCTCAACGTGGGGGAAAAACCGTCGAAAACAGCCCTGGAAAAAAAAACTACAATTGGGGGCCAAAAAAAGGTCTGAATGAAACCCCCTACAGGCAAGGGAAAAAACTGGCCAGGGCCAGCGGCTATCGCTAAAAGGAAAAACGCGCATAAAAGGTCAAGGTATCAGGAACGTATGTCTTGCGCTACTGGGTGGGGGGGCCCCCAAAAAGAGGGGGCCCAAAAAGGTTCCTAACGTGTGGGAGAAAAGCCCATGGGGGGAAGTCCCTACGCAGGCAAAAAAAAAAAAGGGACCCCTAACTATTTGAGACGGGGCAAAAGAAAACATAAAAACCGGCCCCAGCGGTGGATTGGGACCCAGCCAGGACGTCAGGGGCATGCCACCGTAGAAAAGAATCGGACCGACGATGGTTTGTCCGCAGGTTGACCAATTCCCTTAGGGTAGGTTGGGGAATTAGCCCCAACCAGGACAAGGGGGGGTCCCCAATCAGGTTCCCCCAATGTGTCCCCAATTATGTCCCAACGTAATAATCAAACGAGGTTGGGGGCAGGTTTGGAAACATCGCCCAAGACGTCGAAAACCAAAAATATTGGCCTCAGGGAATCCCTCTCAACAAAGGGAAAAAGGAAAAAACGAGAAGAAGACCCCGCCTCCCCACCTTCATCACACCAAAAGGAAAAAGGGAGTAACCAAAAAATTGGAAGGGGGTATGAGTGCCCCACGCCGAAAGGGTTGGAAAAAAACACGAATGTCCAGGGGCCTGAACTGGATGAAAAACGAAGACTGTAAAAAAAGGGAAGTACAATGCGGGGGGAATTTTTAATTCCGGGCCAGGTGGCCCTTCCCGGGTATGACTCAACAAGGGCCAAACATCAACCCCCAGGCACTTTTTATTTGTCAGAATCGGCACGCCGACATATTATCCCCTGGCCACGAAAACCTGTGGAAAATTAAGGAAAAAACTTTGACAGGTAGGGGGGTGAAACACAGAAAAGGCAAGAAAACACAGCCCGTTGTTCCGCCAAAAAGGAGCAGCCCCATCGGCAATGCCCCCCCCTATGGGCCAAAGACACGCCAACGGGTGGGGGGAAAGGCGAAAGACGTCCGGCCCAACGCTTGTAGGTGCCCGGTTTACTTTTTGGGGGACGGCGGGAAGGTGCCAGGTAGAGTGCTTCCGGGAGAACCCTGGTGTGGAAAGTCAAGGCGGAATGGAAAAGGCCCCCTGTGCCGAGACGGTCCCCCAAAAAAAAAATGTGACAAGCCGTCTCTGGCCCCATGCAGGGGTAGAGCCCGGGGTTGGTCCCGGTGAAGCTGTGGGGAAAAATCGGGGGGGTGAGTTGGCGCACACGCACCGGACAAAACACGGAATGGGTTGAGGTAATAGGTGTTCTAATTTGGGGGGTGCTTAGACTGAATAGAAAATTTGCAAAAGAAAGAAGGGTTGGAATGCAAGAAGAAGCGGTGCGCTGGGAAGATCGGGTGTGTTGAAGTAGGGGGTGGACTCCAATATGGGGGAAAAGTTTGCCCAATGGAAGGGGGGGGGGAGGGGAGGAGCAACACTTGCTAAAGCAGCTGCGGGGGAAAGAACAAGGGCAACTGAAATAGCCAAGAACATATGGGGGCCGCAGGGGTAAGTGTAAATCATCCTTGGTAAAGGGAAAACAAGTGGTTTTGTTTGGGACCAGCGCCTGTGAAAACCAAACCGTCCCCCAAAAAGGGGAAGGGGTAAAAATTAAAGACCCCCTCAATCGGGTTGTTCGAAAGGAAAACCCCGCTGGGGAGGGGTTGAAAGGGAGGCTGGAAATGGGGGATCCCCCCCGAAATAATTTGAAGGGGGCCGAACACCGTGCGGCACACGGTTACAGGTCCAAAAGAGGGCCCCTTCACGATGAAAAAAAGGCAGGGAACCTTGGAAGGAAGTCTTGGGGAACATAAACACGGGGACCGAGCCCCTTGCTTTAAGGTGTGTGTTCTGGGGTTGGGGGGTGGGGGGAAACAAGTTGGTTGCAAGGACAGCTCATAATGCCTGCCCCCCCCCCGATGGGGAAAAACAAACGAGGATGAACAACGTACAAAGGATATGTGTTTCTCCAGGGTGGGTGGGGAAAAAAAATCCCAATGCCCCCCGCACAAATGTGATTGGAGCGTTTTGTGTGCCAAGGGGATGCAAACAAAAAACGATGGTGGACCAAACCTGGGTTAAGGCAAACGTGGGAAGGGGGGCCATATTTTCCACAACGTTGTTTGACCAAAAACAAAAACAAACTTGGGAAAAAAAGAAAGTTGATACGGGGTGGAACTGGAAAAAGGCAGGACCCGCCTTTTCGTTCCCGCTAGACCGAACTGGGAATCCGAGGTTCCCCCACTTTTGGACAATTTGTTTTTTTTTGGTTTTTTGTTTATTTTTTGTTCGAGTTTATGGTATGTTCAAGGTCTTAAAGGCAACGAGAGGGGAGAGGGAAATAAGGTCCAAGCTTATATTGGCCCCAGAAAAGCTCCCGGAAACTTGGAGATTATTCACTGGTGCAAGAAAAAACCGGGGAACACCCTGGCAATTGGAAGGAAACCAATGGCCAAAGTTCAAAATGTGGGTTTTTTATTGAAAAGCCGGGGGGCCACTTTTTGGTTGGTAATGGGAGAAAGGTGACCCCGGATGCCACGGAACTGTTGGAGTTAGGGTCCATCCGAATGGGGGGGAGAAGAACGGCCAAAGATAAAAAAGAACGAAGAAAAAGAAGAAAAATCGTTAGAAAACCCAAACGAGTTCCCCAAACCCAAAAAAAAAAAATCGTGGGAGATTTCCCCATGGCAAATGGGGGTTTGTTGCACGAACAACTGTACCTGTAAAAAATTGGGCGGTAAAAAAAAAAAACCCTGCCGTTCAAAGGGAGACACCGTACCGGGGGGGGGGTGAATCCACGGTCGAAAACAAAGGAATACCCAGCCCCAATTGAATTGAGGAAAAAGAGATCGACTCTCAAAAACAAAAAACCAAAACGTAGGATTGATTAAAAAGATTCCGCCCCGACCATAAAATTGGATGTCGAATCTCGGCAAAATCAACAAAAACGGCCCGGTGTCCGGTGACAGGAAAACCGGGGGGGGGATCCCTTTCAGTTTGGGTACCCTGACTGCAACAACCCCAGGAATGCCTTACCAGACAGGGGGATGGGGTTGGAAACAACTGCCAAAAATCTCCGACAAAAGGGCTGGAGAAGAAGTTCCACCCATCCTGGCCCACCGAACGGAAAAACATCAACCAGCCATACGGGGAAAAACAGGTAGAAGTGAATTTCCACAAAAACGGAAAGAACAAACCCTGCCAAATCCCAAAAAAAGAAACAGTTGTTTAGGAAAGTGGGACAAGTTTGGGTGTTCCTGGGCACAAGAGAAAATCAAAACCCGACGTGCAAAAAACAGGGTCGCTTTACGTTGGGAAAGTAAGGAGAGTGGGACCCCGAAACACTCTCCTCCATTTAAAAGAAAGGTTTCCCGAGCGAAAACAGAGCTGGGACCCCCGACCGGAAAAAGGGTGTCAACAAATTCCGATTAGCAAAGAAAAAAAAATCCACGAAAAAAGAAAAAGCTGAAAGAAAAGGGGATTGACAGCCTGAAAACGTGGGGGGTGGGAAGGAAAAAAAAAAAAACCCCAAAACCCAAAACTGGGTGGGTGGGGGAACCTGGAAGAAAAAGCAGTTGCAACAAATCGGACCGCCAGGGAACTGCCTTTCAAACTTGGCAAAAGCCAATCGGAAAAAAGGCCCAACAAAACTACACCAGAATATGGGATGTTCCTTCAATACCTCGGAAGGGGGCCAACAAAAGACAACAATAGCGCCCAAAAGAAACAAGAACGACTAACCACCGGTTGAAAACCAACTCAAAAATAAAGCTATGTGTTTCCGGGGTGCCACCTTTTCAGCCCGTATTCCACTTGAAAACCAAAGGTTTGGGAAAAAAGGGCTCCTTCACCACCTGCACACCCCGGAAACAACTAAATTCCTTCCTGGGAAATACTCAATGGAACTTTGCGGGGGCCTTCAAAACAAAAGTCCCAAGCAAGGGCTCATTGCATCACCACACCTCGTGAGGCCCATATTTAATAGTTGACTGCCCCTGCTACCCTTCCAGGGAAGCCAAAAACCCAGAAAGGTTGTACAATTAAATATGGTGAAAAACGATAAATTTTAAAGACAAACGACCCTGGACCAAGGCAAATTTGGGAAAAAAGGGAAAAAGGGACATGTGGCGACCCCAAAAAAAAGCTTTCAGAAAGGGGACTAACTTTTTTTTTTTCAACCCAGAAAAAAACCAAACATGGGAGAATGCCTCAATTAACCCCATGTTGGTCCGTCCGAAATGGACGTAAAATGTTGGGGAAAAAGGGTCCAGAGAGGAAAGCCAAGTCGACTCGCCTCCCCTCACGCGCTAAAAAAAAGATTTTGTACTCCGAACCAACCGGTGGGAGAAAAAGGAGTTGAAAAAAAACCCGATGGGGAGGAAAGAAAACTTAAAGGAAAAAAGGAAACAACCCGTACCGAAGCCCGGGAGGGGACGCGAAGGGGTGGACAATATTCACTATTGGGTGACAGGGACCGATCCCATCAAAAAAAAAAAAAAGATCCAAGAAACAAGGGAAGGGGGGGGAAACGGGCACCCCCTGGTCGCCACCCTTAAAATACGCCAGCCCATGAAAAATTCCTACCGCAGTTTGTGGAAAACGTGGCCAAGGGGGAAAAGAAGGAGTACTTTTGAACGGGAGAAAGCCCAAAGAGCAAGCTTTGCTTATTCCTATGGCGCTCCTTAAGTGGGGGGCCCCGCCGGACAAAGGAAAAGGGAAAAAAAGGGGGGGGGTATTCCAGCCCCCCGGCAAGGGGAGTGAAAAAAAGCAAAAGGGTCACCTAAACGATTGAGCGGCCAACGCAGGAACAACCTCCCTACGTGGGTATTAACAGGTCCCCTTCTGGCCAGGAAAACCTAAAAAAAAAAATCTCTAATAAAGAAGTTGCCGCAAAGGGACAATGTCACAAGTTCGTCAACCCAAAAGGGGGGGGGGGGACGAGATCAGCACCAAAAAATAAATTCCCCGTGGAACCAAGAACGGGGGGGTGTTCCCATGCCGGGGAGGCAAAATAAAGAACAGGCCCAGTCCGTGTGGGGTGTGGGGGCGGTTATCAAAAAAAAGGTTGCCAACCCCGAAGGCGGCGTGGAGGGTTTAAACATCAAACAACAAACAACTATAGGTAAAATATAGATACACTGAGAAAACGAAACGTGGGGCGAGTTGAAAACCCAATCGAAAGCCGTAAATACGGGGGGTTGGCCAGGGGTTGACTAATGCACGGGTTTTGGAGGACGCCAATGGCTTGGAACAAAGGAAAAAAGGGAACTTTTTTCCCTGGAGGAAATGGAGGAAATGGGAGCCCCAGGCGTTTTCAGTGGGGAACAGTGTGAATTATGGTAATAACCCCCGACCCCCAAAACTAAAAACCCAAAACAGGTTCCAACGCAAAGTTGATGTAAGGGAAGAGGGGAAAACGTAGGGGCACTTAAGACATAGGCAGACTCAAAAAACCTGGGCCAAAGGTGGTGCCTTGCCAAGGAAATCCCAAAAACGGAAGAAATTTCCCCAGGGGGGACGCAGAAAAAAAGGGTTAGCAAAGGAAAAGTCGGGTCACAGCCAAAGCACCATAAAATGGTAAGAAACCCCTGCCAAGGGGGGGGCGGAAGGAAAGGGTTACTAGTTAGGGGCCAAACCTGTGGGGCCCTTTTTGTCAATGACCAGGTGGGAACTGGGTTGGACCAGGGGAGAACGGGTCAAAAATGCTGCAACCAGTGCAATAAGTGGCCTGAGGTCTCCGGGGCCTGGAAGACCCAGGCGGTACACGGGAGCACGGGAAAACTACGTGGCCCACGAAAAAAGGGGAGCCAACCGTCTGTGGTTATAATACTTTGAAAACCCCCGTCGGTTTTGATTTAATCTTCTGTGAAAAAGTGGAGGAGGGGTCAACACTCCACAGTCCTGGTTCCATTTGAAAAAAGATTCACATATCACGGGTCCCGGGGATTCCAGGGGAAAGAAGGGTTTTTTGTTCGCGGCACACATGTTGGAAAAGGGGGGGGCGAAAGAGATTTTTACCAAAAGGATAGGTGAATGGCCCATCGGAATAAAGCAAAGGGGGCCCGGGAGCAAAAGAGGTTTTTATGAAGGCCACAAAGCGGACCCATGTGTTGCGGTTTTTTTCCTGCGGGAACGGGTGGGACCGTCAAAGGGAAGGGATAGAAAGAGGAAGAAAAAAAAATGTCCCATCCCCTGAAGAAGGACGCAATTGGGGAAAAAAAGGAGAAGAAAAAATTTCCGGGACTTCCCCACCTTTTGGGTGTTGGGTGGTGGGGGGGGGGCTGTCCACTTACAAAAAACCGTTAAACCAAATACTCCAGAGACGGCAAAATTTTTAGAAAGGGATTAAACCAAAAAAAACCGGATGGGTTTTGAATTCCTGCCCCCCCACAAAAGGACAGGGGGCCCCAAGAAAAAATTGAGGTCCGCGAGCCGGGGGAGGGGGAAAAACAAAAAGAGGCACGAAAAAACCCTACCAATGTTTTGAAAGGGAAGGATCGGGCCCCGCAACCAGCCACGGACGGGGTCTTGTTTTCGGTGGGGAGTTGGGGAAGGGTTTTAGTTGGGCGATCAAGTTGGCTGGAAGGGGCCTATGCGGGGACAAAATGACCCGGATGATTTCTGACGGGAAAATCAAAGGATGGTGTTTGGAGTTTGTTGAAAGGAAAACGTAGTAGGGGGTTTGACACCAAAACCTGGGGGAGTCCAAAAAAGGGGGGGCCAAAGTTGGGGATGCAAAAAACCAGGGGGGTTAAAAAGGTGTTTTTTCCCCCGTCCGCCAAAAGCCACCAATTTTCAGCCGTTGTAGGTTTGTCGTTAAAAAAAGGGAGAAACCGTTCAGCAAAAAAAAAAAAAAAATAAGGGGGGGGGACACTTTGTTTTTTGGTTTGTTTTTTTTTGCGGGGGCCGGAAGCACAGGAGCGGAAAACCAAACTCGACACCTCAGGAAAAAGCCAAAGAGGGTGGTCCGAAAGCCTCGTGGGAAAAAACAAGAAACGTCAGTGCGTACGGATGGAATGGGGCCCCCCGCCGAGAGAACCCTGCCAATGAGGGGAAAAAACAAAAAAAACCATTGGTCCCACCCGGACCAAAGGTTTTTGGAGGGGGGGGAGTTTGGGGGGAGCCGGCAAACTATTTTAAGTAACGGGTTCCTTCCCGGTGAACCCCGGTAGGAGGGAAACTCCTGAACCTGGGGGAAGCTCAAACGGGGGAGTTGTTTTCAATCTATTGGGTAAAGAATGGAATTTTTGGAGAAAAACAAAGCGGAGACCAGTGGGTCGTTTAAACAACCAGGAGGTCTGTGACCAGAAGGGGGGGGTTTTGGAACAAACTTACAACGTAAAAAACCGGGAAAAAAACAGAAGAAGGCCCCCGATTTAATTAAAAAACCTGGCATGTGGTGTTGGGGGATCCTTCCCCAGAAGGGATCGAAAAGATCTCTTTTTCCAACGGAAGATATATAAGTCCCTCAAAAAAACAACGTATAAGAGGGAATAAAATAAAGTAGATTAACACCAAATAGCTCGAACCAGGAAAAAGCCAACAAAGGAAAGGGTTGGCCCTTCCAGCCATCACGAAGCAAAACAACACCAGGAGGGGAAAGAAGGGGAGAGCCCAAAGGGGGGGGCCAAGCGACAAAAAAACAGAGTCCGTGCATTCCCGGAAGAACACAAAGCCACCCCCCAAAGAAAAAAATAAAAAGTGAGAAAAAGAAAAGGAAAAAAAAGGGGAGGTGGTTCCGTTGGGGGAGAGGTGTCAAAGGAGGCCGTCAACAAGGGGGGGGCCAAGGGGGCCAACAACATTTGTTTGGGTTCCAGAAGGAAAAAAAAAGGACGAAAAGTGGGAAAGTCTTTAAAAAAAAAACAGATGTGTTGTTACTAAAAAACCAATCTATTTTCCCTAGAAAGCTACAAAAAACTGTAACCGGGAACCAAAGTTTGACAGGAGGACCAACCCGTACAATCCCCTATGCCCGGAAAAGACGCACAGGACCCCAGGCAAGCAAAGAACCAGGTGCAACGACTTATAAAAGGGACTTCCCCCACAAAAACTTTCCCCCATCCTCCCGAAAAAAAACCGTAACCATTTTTTGAGTGAAAACCGGGGGGCACCGACAGGTGGGTGGACTCCCGTTGTCCCGCGCATAAAGAACACTACTTGGGAATTGAAAACCAAGGCTCCCCGCTTGAAAGAGGTTTAAAAAAGGAGGAGGCAAACTTGAAGGCTGCAGAAAAACAAAAACGTTGACCTTCAGACCGGGCATTCCGGGGGAGCCAAACAAGTCCGCCGGCCCCGGCCCGAAAAAAGAAGAAAGCCAGGGGGGGAGGGGGGGGGGGGGGGGGGGGGGTATAATGGCCTGAAACGAAAAAAAATAACTGTCAAACATTAAACCAAAGTGGGGAAAGAAACCCTTCCCATCGGAAAGAAAACCCTGGAGCAACTTTCCAACGTTCAGGAAAGGGAAAACCAGAGGCCTTAACATGGGACCGTCCCACAATCCCTCGACAAATAAAAAAGAAACCATAGAGAACAAACCTGTAATCGAAACACGTGAAACGCCACCGCAACACGAAGCCCAGACTGGTAAAAGGGTGGGGCTTGCCTACACCCCCCCCAACCGAAAATAGGACTTCGACGGGGGGGAAAGACGAAGGCCGTAAAAGCAACTTGCGGGAGATAAACAAAATTCTGGGGACAGGGGCCCCCCATATCGCCCAGCAAACGCCAGGAATCAACCAATAAATGGAAAATTGCCGGGGGAGAATTACAAGTGGGAGACCGGGGGGCCAAAGCGACGGGGGGGAAAAACAAGAAGGGGTGGGGGGGAAATTTAATATTTCCCGACAATTGGGCTCATGAGTTGGGGAACCCCATCAAGGCTGAAAAGGGAAAAGGGCCGCCCACTAAAAAAGGGTCGCCGTGAACCAAAGGGGGGGGGCGCAGTCCTGTCCCTGTTAACCCCAAAAGACGGAGGGGGGGGACCACCCTTGGGGAGTAAAACCTCCCTAAAAAAAACAGACAAACGACAAGGGGCGGGTGGCGCACGGGAAAGTGTTGAGCACTTTGGGGGAATTTTGTCACTCCACAAGCCGGACTGTTGGCCGTCCCTGGCCTCAGACCGAAACATCCTACAAAAATCAGAAACACGCCGAAATCACTAACCGATAAAACGGTAAGGGTGAAGAGTGGGGGGGGAACAAGAAAAAAGATTGCCCGCCCCCAAAACCGGGGGCTTAAACCCTACGGCAGAACCTATAAAAAAAGGAACAACCAGAAGCGGGGGTTTTCTACCTCATTGGGCCGCGATGGGCAAGTTCCCAGAGAGAAGGACCCTGAAGAAGCCCAATCCTCAGGATTCGGTGGGTTACCCCACAGGAAAGGAGGACCCTAATCTGGGAAAGAGGGGCAAAGAGAATCCCAAAAAAAAATGGTTCAAAAGTTCGAACCAAAAAGGGGGCAAGAAAAAAAGCCGAGTTAAACTTTTTTCCAAAGCCCACACCGGGAACAGGGGGGCATTTTGGCTGGAAGAGGGAAGGAATTGTGGCTTGAGAAAAGGGCGTTTGCAGAGAACCGGAGGCCAAAAGGGGGGTTGTTGTGATCAGCCCCCCCGCAAAAAAAAGGGGGGGGGGACAGGACAAACTTAAGCAAAGGGGTTGGAAAGAAGAATAATGGGGAGAAAAAGTCAAAAAAAGGAGGGAGGGGGGGGTTATTTGCCAGGGCCCCCGTGAAGCGACGAAGGGACCCCAAAACATCGAAAAGAAAAAATCAAAAAAAAAAGGAATAACTCTACAATGAATTTTTCCTGGGGGGGGGCCAGACAAGGCAAACCTTTCGTCTTGGAACGATGAAAGCAAAAACCACCCCTTCCAAACCGGGGCCCAAGGTGTGTTTCCCATGAAAGGGGGGGGGGGAAGGCTAACGCCCCCCGACCATTTTTAGGCCCAGGTTTTCCAAAAAAGCGCCAAAAAAGGATGGGGATTACAAGGGGGTGCGAATTCTCTCAAAACAAATAAAAGCTTAGGCACCTATATATATGTCACCACGACGCCCCTAGCAAAAGCTGTTTTGAGGAGGGGAACCACACCCCTCAAAAAACGTCTTCGGAACTACTTTGTGGGCCACAAAAATTTGCAGAGGGGGAGGGGAAAAAAGGTTTAGGGGGACGTCTTTACTGTGACAAATAAGAGGGGGAGGGTCCCAAAATGGGGGGGGGGCCGGTAAAGCGTCGAAAATGGTGATGTTGGGAAGGTGTCCGTCAAGAGGCTTAACCCCCCCCAAAAATTCCTGGGGATGGTGGAGACGTTGCAAGGTGAAAAAGGGAAGAACTTACAAAAACCCCTTGCCCCAAGGGTAGTAACCTGGGAAAAAACCGTGACAAACCCAGGAATAAAAACATAAGCCCTTCAAAAGGCCCTAAAGCGAAACTGTAGAAACAACCCATCGAACGGAACGGATAGAAAAAAGAAAACATAATTTGATAGAAAAAGGTGACACGCGAAGGGGGGACTCTTCGAAACTTGCACCTTGTGGGGATGCCAGAAACTTTTGCATTCGGGGGAGGGGAACTATTGGAACGTGACTCAGAATCAGGGTTCCAAGGCTTTAGATCTAGGGAGGGGGTCGACGGGCAAAAAAATTATTAGCAACATTCCGAACTCGTGGTTGCCCAAAGGAACCTGAATAGGGGTAGAAGGAAAAAAAAGGGGCCCGAACCCGGTGGTGACCCCCGGTTTTAAAGGGGGTTCCCACGGGGGAAAGAAAGGGTCCCCCCCTCGGGGAGCCCCCCATTCCAAAAATCAACAATAATAACCGGCACACTGGGTGGGCTTATTTGGGTGTGGGTGAGATTTTTTAACAAGGGGGAGAAAGCCTGAGAAGAGGGCCCAAAGGGGGAAAACCCGGATGAAAGGGGGAAGGAAATCTAATTCGTCCCCCGCAAAAGGCCTAACAAGTCCGTGGGAGTAGGGTTTCATCTCCCAAAGGGGGAGGTTTCCAAGGGGACCGGGGCGGGGGAAGTGAAGGGGCAAATCCACTCTAAGATCTGAAAGCCCTGCCACAATGGGCAATCCAAAGTAAAAGAAGAGGAATGGGTGGATTGAATCAATTCCTGTACTTCCCACGGAACAGGGTTTTTGTGGAGTAAAGGGGCAGGGGACACGGCAAAATGGGGGAGAATGCGTCCATTAGGGAAATCTGAAAGGCAAAAAGGGGTTCTTTTTTTCGATACCGCTCCGGGGGGAAGGACGGGGACTTGGATCCAAAAAAAACCGCAAACAAGAATTTGGTAAGCACGAAAAGGAAGTTTTTCCGGGCCAGGGGCCCCCCCCAGGTTGGGAAAGCCCCGGGTAAGCAGCAACGGGGGGGGGGAACAAGGAGAACCCGGTTGTGGGAAAAGGTTTTTGGTGGGGTCAAAAACACGGTTGGGAAGGGGGAGGGAAAGTGAAAAAAAAAGGGGGTCCGAATGGGGCAGGTCATCAAAAAAAGGGGGAAAACCATGAGGGAAGGGGCAAAAAAGGAAATCGGGGACGGGTTGTAGGGGGGGATCTCCGTGGGTTGAAAATCCTAGAAGTCAAGGGGTTTTGCCGTCTCCCTGAATGCCAACCTGGTAGGCAAGAGGGAAAGGAGGGGGGGGGTTACCCCTCAAAAGGGTCCTTTTTAACAAGCCCCGACCAAAAAAAAACGTTTTAAAATGGGTTGCTTTTTTTCGCGGCCGAGGATGGGGGCCGCGTAAAAATAAAAGAAATAATCGATGGGGAAAGTGGGTGTTGTTTTCCTTGGTCAGGGTCTTAAAAGAAAAAAGGGCTCAACGACCGCAGGTGGGGGGACAGGAAGGAGTGGGTCGAAAATTGACCGCTCCCATTGCAAGAAAAAGTGAGAAAAGGGGAAATGGCCCCCCCGGAAAGAAAAGAGACACAAAAAAGAAGGACCCGGGTTTCAAAAAAAAAAAACATGTTATTGATTTTTGGGGACCGGAAACCCCACTGTTGGTTTTTGGGAGGGGAGCAAGTGGAAAACCCGGGCTTGGAGGGGTCCCTCAGACGGAAAATGTGGGTGGTTCCGTTGGGTTCCAAAATAGTGAGAAACAAGCACCCCAGGGTTGAATTTTCATGCAGCCATCGGCAAAAGGATCAAAGAGGGGGGGAGGGCCCAAATGAAATATGTGAGAGGGGGAAAAAAGAGGGGGGTGGTGGTTGTGGGGGAACAAAAGACAAACACGGAACTGAAGACCGGGCCAAAAAAAAAGGGCAGTGAAAAAAACCCCCCCAAGCCGGTCCTGAATTTTGGTTTCACGACAAGAGGGGGGGGTGGTAGTCCGAAAAATATAGAGGGGTGCACAGAAAAAACCGCCAATGTCGGGAACCGGGAGAGATCTCCCCCTTT
>Ga0179593_1528155_pt1 | contig 26973 bp, 51 predicted proteins | sample CZODoug2_1_08_16_FD_185931 | JGI IMG/M metagenome (GOLD analysis project Ga0179593, IMG submission 185931) | Vadose zone soil fungal communities from Angelo Coast Range Reserve, California, USA - CZODoug2_1_08_16fungal (PacBio error correction) | ecosystem: Environmental > Terrestrial > Soil >...
CAAGAGAAGGATGCCTGTAAGAGACTTATGGCGATTTATTTACCTTATCAAAGGTTGAACCGGAGGGAGGAAACCAGACGGAGGAGAGAAGCATCAAAGTGCGTTGCAGAAGAAGAAAATAAAACTACAGAACGGGGGGACTGAGCTAAACGCGCAGAAAGATCTAAAAACGGGATTCACGGAGTAGATATTCAAAAAGGGGGGGTCGGATTAGAGGGAAAAAGTCGGTGGGTCAAGACCATCAAGAGTGGCAAGAAAGGGTGAAGGCATTCTGGGGGGCAAAAAGGGGTTCCTGGAGGGGAAGAAGGGTTAAGGGAAGGGAGAGTTAAAGAACTCTCAAGGGATGGAAAGTTCATCACGAAAGACGAACCGGACGGAGCGCTGAAGGAACCTAGTCAAAAAAGGAAGTGTTCAGAGGGGATGCAGAAGAAAGAAAAGAAAAGCAAGAGGGGTTTTTGTGGGGGGGGGGTAAACGAGGGAAGCCGAGGACCCGATGTGAGCTATCTAGGGGCTTAAAGGAAAGGGAAAAAACTAGGAAGTCCGAGATTAAAGGCTATGTCCAATGAAAGGAGGAAAAAGTACAAGCCTGAGTGCGCTTTCGTCAGGTCGGCCAAAATTTACGCCTTGAATAGGCTGGGGAAGGTTCCTATGGAAAAAAAGACTAAAAAACCATAGTTTCCCCTAGCAATCCCTCCCAAAAAAAAAGGTAGGGAGTAGAGGCAAGGAAAGATCGGGGAAAAAAAGGGAACTTGGGAAATAGGACGCCAGGAGGGAAAAATTCAATATCTTAAGGTGATTCTTGGTCGAAAGAGGAGGGTTCTTAAAATCACGGAATAAGAAATCTATGGTTCTCAAGTTGAAGGGTAAGTTTTCTAGGGGACCTACCGGAGTTGCTCATAAGTGATGGTCGAAACAACGGGAAGGAGAGACTCTAGAAAAAAAAAAAATTCTAAAAAAGGATCTTCTAGAAAAGTACCAAGGGGTACGTAACGAGGACTGGGATGTCTCCTTCCGGAGGAGAGGGAAGAAATTATTTAAATGTAGGGGAAAGGGGGGAACTCCTGGGAAACTAACTTGACGGAAAAAAAGGGGGTAAGTGATGAGATTACTGAAATTTGGCGGGGAACTAATTTGTTCGCGTGGGCAAAACGAGAAGACTCCCTTATTGACAAAAATAATCTGGGGGGGGGAAAAGGGAAAGAGCTGGAAAACCTCCACGTAGAGGTGAAAAAAGGGCTGGAAATCCATGGGCTAAGCGAATCGTCTAAAAAGGGGGAAGCTGCCAGGGGTCAGAAAAAATCTTAGGAAAGAACTCCGGAGATTCAATAAGGTCGGTATCGGCAGGATAAAAGACGGGGCATGTGGAGCACTATGAAGAACAAAGAGGGTCTCTTCGTGAGGGTCGGAAAAAGTCATAAAGAAAGTATTGGGCGGGGAGGGCCTCTTACGCCTCTCGACTCGAAAGAAAAAAGTAGTATAAAATATAGATCAATCAATCCAAAACGAGGAGGAAAGAGAAAGCACGGGGGGGGGGGAAATATATAAAAAAAAAAAAAAAAGTGAAGGGCAGGAGGGATTCATTAAGGAAAAAAGATTTGTCGGGGGAATAAGGCTAAGTCAACGTCAAGCGGGTTGTTTTTGGGCATCGGTTTGTGGAAGGATCAAAAAATGGGTGGGGGAGGAGGTTCAGCGAAAAATGTAATTTCGCTTCCGGAAAAAGGAAGGAGCATGCAAAAAAGAAAAGAGTCGAAACTTTAAGGAGGGAAAAGGAAAAAATCGTGCGATCAAAAGCACCAGTAAAGGGGAGGAAGGTTCACATAAGGCCAAAGCGCGCGCAACCGGGGAAAAAAGAAGGGACAGCACAAACGGGTTGGAAAGGGGATCTCGAAAAACCTAAAAGGGAGGGGTTAACGAATCGCCAGGAAAAACAAAGAACGCGAAAACTTGGGGGGATTACGGGCTGACGCATTGAAAAAGGGGAATGGCCGCTGCGTCAAACAAGAAGGTAACAAAAAAAAAAGGAAGAAAATCGCGAGGGGTTAAGGGGAAAAGACTCCTCATAAAACAGGGAGGGACGCTCACTCGGTAAAAACTCTTTAGGTTCGTCGGAAAAAAGATGCGCATAATAAGAATGAGGGATTTTAAAAAGAGAAAAGGGGGCGACAGAGAGGATTTCGAAAGGAAAGGCGAAACACATAAGCTGGACTGCGTAATATCTTTAGGGGGGACGGAAAGAGAAGGCAAAAAAAAACTTCCCTGGGGAAAAGGTAGAAAGAGGGCCATCACTCAGGAAAAGGTTGAGAGGGAGTGGATCAGCATCAGTTCACATATAGGAATCATAAAAGACGGATGGGTGTGCGATTTCTGAACCGGAAAGGGGGGTCTTTCAAGGGGGGGAGATTCGCGGAAAGCCGCAGGGGACTTGAGAAGGGAGGCAGTGTTGGAAGCGGCTGTGTACGAATGGAGAAGGGGGCTTCTAAAATCTAAAAAGAAATTCTTGGGGAAGTTGGGCGAAGGCGGCAGAAAAATCTGCGCGAACGACGCTATGGGAGACGCTCAGGAAAAAAAGGAGGGCAAAAAAAAAAAGGGATTAAGGGAAAAGAGACCTGAATCACTCTTTTGGGAAAAAAGCGGGGACAGCGAAAACGGAAGACCACGCGTGGAATTAAAGGGAAGAAGAGGCCCTTGTGGAGGAAATCAACGAACTTCAGGGAAGGGTGCACAAAAAAACTTCGGAGTCTGGAAGAAAAAGAGGAGGAAAATGTCAAAAGTGAAGGGGTTGAAAAAAAAAAGTTTCCACATAAAAAGGGAACCTTGAGAAAAAGGATCACCGGAGGGACGGACAGAATAAAAATTGAAAGAGCGCGATCGTCGTGAAGAAAGAAGTTCTGAAGGTTCGGAGGACAGAAGGGACGCGGGGGGGAAGGAATCTCACCAAGGAGGGAAATATGGCCGGGAAAAAAAAAGTGGGTTGGGGGGAAGGGGAAAAAGGAAGGAAACGGTGGATTGGGGGCCAAAATAAACCTGGCATCAGTGGAAGAGGAAAAGCCTAAGAAAAATGGAAAAAATACCGGGGAAAGGTAGCAGCTTTCAAAAAAAATCGGAAGAAAAGGGAATGATCGAAGTTTCTAAAACGCCTGTTCATTTTCCGAGTGAGGCAAGTAAAAGAAGAACCGAAAAAGAAAAAGACCGGGGGGGGGGGGGTGGGGGTTGGGGGGGGGGGGTGTTGTGTGGGGGGGGTGGGTGTGTTATTGGCGTGGGGGGGGGGGGGTGGGGGGGGGGGTTTTTTTGGGGAGAAAATATGAAGTGGGGGATGAAAAAAGAGAGGCCAGCATTTGCTTAGGGAGAAAAAAAATCGAGGGAGAAGACTAAGAAAAAAAAAAAAGAGCCGTCGGGAAGGATTCAGAAAGAAAAAAAAAAAAAGGGGCGGCGTCCAAAGGAGGGAAGGGCTGCGTGAAACAGAAAACTTGAAAAGACACCCTCCCCCCCACAAAAAAAAAAGCAGGAAAAATTTGAAAGCAAAAAAAGAAACCTGTGATGGTGGGGGGTTGTTGGGGGGGTTGGTTGTGTCTGGGTGTGGTTTTTGGGGGGGTTTGGGGGGGGTGGGTCCGATTGGTTGGGGGCTCGTCGAGCTAAGCCTTCTGGAAAAAGTCGCAAAGACCTGAAGCCGTGTACTTAAAAAAAAAGATTATATCGTCAAGGAAAAGAGCAAAAGTATCGAGGACCAAAGGCACAAAATAGGACTTGTCGTCCAAGGAAAGGGTTGGGGGGGCAAAGTGGGGATGCGCGAAGAAGCAGTGGGTCAGGGCGGGGCAGGATTACGGAGGGTCGAGGGGGGGGTTCGAGAATATCAAAAAACGGGAGAGGATAACATAAGGAAAAGGCAGAGGGGGAAATAAAGAAATGACCGATCACACTGAAAAAAGAAAAGGGACAAAACTCGGTCACGAACCGAGGCTGGCCGGCAGCGTGAGTTAATAGACAGAGATACCAATTGCAGGGGGACGGAAAGAGATTCCAAAGTTTTGGAGAATAGCTTGGAGAGAGAAGGTATGTGGACGAAAGAAATCTCAGAGGGGTCTCAAAAAATCTGACGGGTCTCGCGGGAAGGAAAGAGAGGGGTTTCTCATGCTAGAAGGGGTTAGGGGAAAAATTCGACAGGCCTAAGCTGAAAAAGGGGGGGGGGAAAAAGGACGTACAGAAAGAGAGGATTTTGGGAATTCAGAAGGGGGGCGCTCGCCATCCAATGCGAGGGGGGCATCCAAAAAAAAGAAAGGCCCTGACGGGGGAATTTCGGGTTCAAGCGATTAATAGGGAAAGCCTGTTCGGCTAGGACAAAACTCTAGGGCCAGACGGGGGAAAAAAAACAAGGGTAGAGTCAGGAAAAACTGGAAGAAGAGCGAATCGAGAAAAAAAGAAAGTTAAAAAAGCGGCTCGTGGAACTAGGGAGAGTGAGGGAAAAAGGGTGTGTCAAAAAGGGGGGGGAAAAGGAGGCAAATCCGGGAAAGGCAGGAAAGGACAGAGGGAGGATGTCTCGGGAATCAAAAAGAAAGGCAAGGGACCGCCAGTGTAAAAAAAAAGGAGACCGGTACGATTCTGAACAACTGCAAAAAAACAGACGCGAGGGTATATTAGAAGGGGGGTGGAGACAAAAGGGGTATGATTCGCTAATTCAGTTAGAGGGACTAGTGGCAATCGAAGGGGAGAGGGGAAGAGAGGGACCAGAAGGAAAGGGGGGTTGAAAAAAAAGGGGCTGAGGGAAAAGGGGAGCTAAAAAATCCAAACGTCGGCTTTGATTCAAATTGACGGAGGACTATGATTTGGAGGGGAGAAACTTAAAAGAAAAAGGGAACAAAGAGGGATCAGTGGACATTAAGAAAGAAAGGGGAAGATTTGGCGTGATTGAGGCTAGGGGACGTACGAATGAGAGCAGGAAACGTGCCACTATGCTAAAAAGAAAAAAAGTCATCTAAAGAAAAATACTCTCACGGGCAAGAGCAAGAAATGACACATCAAGAGAGGACAAGGGGACCTAAAAAGGGAAAAAGACAGCTGGGGAAATTGCGAATTAGAGGAGTCCTAGGCAGCGTGAGAGGGGGGGGTCAGCCGAAAAAAGCAAGTGTTTCCCCTAGAAAGGGGGAGAAGGGGAGTAAAGGACAAAGGAAGGCTAAAAAGCAGTTAAGAAAAAAATTTGGCAGGAAACATGGAAGAAGTCTGATCAAAGAAAAAAGGGAGGGGTGCGGGGGACGTGAAGGTCTGGGGTGGAGGAAAGAAAAGGATTAAAAAAAAAAAAAAGAATTCGGGGGAAGGGAGGCGCGTGAAGGGAAGGATTCGATAGCTGGAACTCCTCTGGTGAAAGGGTAAGGGATCCGGGGGAAAAAAAAGCATTCAGGGGGAACAGGGGGCATATCCAGGGGAGGCTCCATGGGAAAATTTAATCCCGGGGACAGGGGCTCAGAATTAAACCTTGGAAGGGGCTTCTGAAAAGGGGTCAAACTGACTGAAACAAGTCTTAGTGCAAAGAGGGACTTAGCGGAAAAAAGGGAGGCTTCCAGAATGTCTCAAAGAAGGGAAAAGTCATCGGGGAAAGGTTGAAAAAGGGGGACTGGAGATCTAAGGGACTCGACCGCCGAAAAAAAATGAAAAAACATAGGAAAAGGGGTCTAAAAACGCCGGAAAGGGGGTCGGCAAAAGGATCTTCAGGAAAAGGGGGAAAGGTATAAGAAGAAAAGCCGGTCGCAGTCAATTTACGCTCGAAGTGGCGCTATACCTAAAATTGAAGGGGGGGGACACGGGGGAAATCATACATGTGAAAGCGTCAGAAAACACGAAAAAAATTCGTATCAGTAGAAAAACTTCTAGTCCTATCGGTTGATCACGACACAACGTCACCCCGTGAGGTCAAAAATCATCGCGAAGGGAGGGAACTAAAAAAGGGAGACTTTCACCTATGAAGGGGAGGTTTCGCTCAGGGGTTCTTTCCAGAAGAATCTTCAGACCAATTAGGAAAAAGTATTTGAAAAAAGGGGTAATTTGGAAAGGAAGACCCCAAAACGGGGCACGGGATAGAAAAGAACACTCTGACGAGAACTCAGTTAGCGAAAGGTCAAATGTTATGGGAAAAGTTTTGTATTAAAAAAAGTGTTACTTGTTGTAGACTCGCGAGGGGAAGGGGGGGGGTGGGGGGGGGGGGGGGGGGGGGGGGGGGGGGGGGGGGGGGGGGGGGGGGGTGGGGGGGGGGAGGGTGGAAAACACAAAAAATGTTTGGTGAAAGAGGGGGTAAATCCGTAACGCTCGACAGGTGGAGCGCCCATGGCGATCCGAGAGAATAATTTCGACATTGGGGAGGAACCTATGTCTGAGGAAAGTCAAAGTAAAATGCATAATCTGGGACCGTCAAGGCTGACATGGGGGTCTCGGCAGTGAAAGGAAAAAAGTAAAATGAAAGCATTTCAATTTCAATCAAAAAAAAAGTCCCCTGTCCCAAAAAAAAGCAAAATGAAAAAAACGTTTTTGTTTCTGGAAGAGTTAGTTGGGGGGCTGGGGAAAAAAGTTCACGGGGGGGGGGTGGGGAACAAAGAGAGGTTTGACTTGGTGTGCTTCGGGGGACTAATAAACGGAAGGAGGCAGGGGCCAAAAAAAAAGTGGTGCCACCCCAGGAATCCCGTGGGGTGGGGGGGAGATAAACATCTGTGAAAAGGAAAAAAGATGTTCTTAAAAAGTAAAGTTTTAAGAAAATCAAATAAAAATTGAAGGGGAAAGAAATTAGACGGCTTACTGAAAGAACAGTCGAGAAACGAAAGTCATCAATCTATATCTGGCGGCAATAGGGTGAGAAAGGGGGAAGGGAACATTGGAAGGAGAAAAAACTCTCAAGGGTAAAGGAGTATAGGTCCGGAGGACTTCATCGGGGGAAAAAACTTGGCCACCTTTCTTGGGAAAACAGGAGTACGACGGGAAAAAAGACGTTGTAAGAAAAGGACGTTGCATGTGGGAAGACTATTCTCACAACTGAGGGGGACATATTTCTGGGTTCGGGGAGGGGAGGAGTCGGAAAAAGGCGGGGAAAGAAATAAAGGGGGGGGCTAGGAGTTGGCAATTCTTCAAAAGAAGCAATTACGAATCAAAGGACCGTTCGGGGGACGATTAAAAAAATTCGCGAAAGATCAGAAAAAAATGTATCTGGAGGGGGAGGGGAAGGTCAACCGGGATAGGGAGCCGCTTGTGTGAAGGAAAAGGAGGGGGGCCCAGCAAAAAAAATTTGGGGGGGGAAAGGGAAAATCGAACGCGTTGGCCAGAAAAACAAGTATTTCGAGAGAGGGGAAGAGAGGTGGAAAGAACGTCAAAAGGACGAGGGGGGAAAAGGAAAACGGGGGTTTCTGGGGGCTCACTGGTGGGAAAGTCAACGCGAGAGAAGGAGTTCAGTAAAGAGGGCGCAGAAACTCTAAAGCAGCTTGAAAAGATTGAAGAGTGCACGATGAAAAGAATCATGATAAAGGAGAAGAGGGTTGGGAGGGGGTCATAGAAAAAAAAGGTCGAGAAAAAAATTGTAGGGAAAGTTACGACTACATAGTAATAGAGACAGGAAACGCGCAAGCGAAGAACGCCAAAGGGGAGTCCTTGGTCGGGAGAAAGAGAAGGTCCGATAATTTGAGACATGTTTGACACTGGCTGCAAAAGAAAGTTGAGAGGGGGGGGGGGGTGGGGGGGGGGGCGGGTTAGATCCTCATAAGAAAGAGAGTAAAGGAAAAGAAGAAAAACGAGGAGAATCTTCTTCTTGCGTGGAAAGAAGGCCAGAAGCGTAAATGGGAAGAGAGGGGCCCGGCCCGGGAAAAAAAAAAAAATACTTGGTTTAAGGAAAGGGGACACTGTTTGAAGAGGAAAGGGAAAAGGCACTGGGTCAGAGTGGAAAACAGCAAGAGGACAACGTTCGGTTGATCTTAGGGAAGAATGGCAAGACAGTATCGAGAGGCAGTTCTGAGAAAGTCAAAAAATTCTGGGAGAAAAAAATCTGTTGAAGGAAGGGAAAATCGCATAATAAGGAAAGTAAACCCTTTCATTCTCTCAGGAACAAGCGTGAGAAAAGGGGGGGGAAATGAACCGAGGGAAACTAGCCTGGAGGTCCAAAAAAAGAAAAAGAGTGGGGACGCCTACGGAGAGAGGCCTCAGGTGGATGACACGAATTTCGGGGCGTTCTGAGGGGGCTGGGCGGCACAGTCTCAGGAAGAAAGGGAAAAGGACACCAGAATTGGAGAAAGGAAAAAAAAGGGGTGAAGGTACAGTCAGTAACTGGAGAAGGGAAAAAAGAAGAAAAGAGGGAGCTTCAAGGAAAGAAGGGAAAGTTCCTCTCGGAAAAAATAGAAAAGCTTTTGGAAAAAACGGGTACCCGTATTGGGGGGGGAGGGGGAGAGACGTCAACGCGGCAAAAATAAAAGTGATTCGCTCGTCAATAAAGGGGAGAAAAGGGGTGGGGGAACCAGCTCGAATCTACTAAAAAGAAAGGTATACCTGCAGGCCTCTGAAAAAAACAGAGGAAAAGTAGGAGGGGTGAAGAGGAAAGTACGCATGAAAGACGACGAAAACGGACGCTGATCTGCGAGAAAAAGATACGGCGAAACCAATGGAAATCAAAGCAAGGGTCGTTCGCAAACATATTGAATAAGAGGGAAAGAATTCCTTGACTGGGATGGGGAAGTGTTGTGGAAAGGTCTTGGAGTATTTTAAGGAAAAAAAAATCTCAAAGAATGTTATGGAAGGGAAGGGGGGGGGCAAACATATTACCTTGAAAAAAAGCACGAAGAAAGATTTGTTGTGTGTGCCGCATGCAAAAAAAAGGTGAAAAAAAGACAGGCTTGAAGGTCGAAAAAGGGGGCGTTGCATTCCGAGGGACCTCAAAACTTTAATAATAAACGTGGGCATTATTTCGGGGAGATCATCGAAACACGGAAATGACTTTGGAAAGTCCGGAAAAAAACTGGAAAGCTCACATGAAAGGAAAAACACATGGGCCGACTCCAGAGTGTCGGGGGGAATGAGAACTGAGTGGTTCTAAGGAGGCTCGGACAATTGATAAAAAAGCCTTTTAAGAGGAGTCTCAAAGGGCGCAGGTTGGAAACAAATGAACGGGTTGCCAGCGGGAGATGGATCCTTCTACAACAAGAAGGGGAAAGTTTCGGAGAGTCGCGGAGAAAAATTGCGAGGAAAGAAAAGAAAGAACGCTTCTGGGAGATGGAAAAAAGAAAAGCAGGATCATATTAGGGAACGAGATGAGGAGCGAAGAGCGATGTTTTAAAGAAGGAATACCTTTCAGAATTCAAAAAAACCATTGGTGAATGAAGGATGGGGGAGGGGAAGTAAATCAAAAATAGGAAAAGGTGAGGAACTCTTGGGGGAAGGGCTGCATGAAAAAAATCCCCGGGGGTTGCAAATAAAAAAACGGTACGGGACGGAGAGGAAAGATACTTTGAGGAAGTGGGAAAGCCAGCGTGGGGATGGATGAGGGAAAGGGGAGAAGAGGGAAAAAAGCCGTTGGGGGAGGAAAGTCCTTAGACGCAAATCTGACAGAGGGGTACACAGAGAAAAGAAGATGAAGCCAAACCAAGGGAGGAAGTACTCTTGGGAAAAAAGCTTACCAAAGAATTACACAGAAAGAGTCGAGCGAAAATTACAGGCCTTTGAAAGGGGACGAAAGGTCATGGATATTGGGAGGGGGAAAAAATTTCTTGGCAAAAAAAACTGCGGTTAAAACTAGTTTCCGAGAGGTTCAAGAGCTCAAGAAATGCAACGGTGTGGAGGCTGAGATAAGAAGGAATCGCGTCGCTCCCTCGGTGGAACTTACAGGTCATGAAAAGCTCGAAAATTACCGATGAAAATGGAAAGGTGGAGAGGTACCAAGGTCGGGAGCAAAAGAATGCCGGACGCATGAAAAAGGCGGAAGAGTGGGAGGGGGTGCCTAAGGGGATCGAAAGGGACTTGGGTGTCATCGGGGGAAGGAGGGGAGTTCGGCATAAACAGGAAAAAGGTTAAGAGAAGCGCGAGTAAGTGGGGAAAGGCACGGAACTGAAAAAAAGGAAAAAAACTTGAAGGATCTTCTGGGGATCTGGAACCATCAGGTTCATTAACAGGGGACGTTCAGAACGGGAAAAGGGCTCGACTGGCTAGAATCACTTGCAAGGCTTTTCAGGGGAAAAAAGGAGTCTCGATGGGGAAGGGAAAGGTGTATCGGCAACGGGAAAAAAGAGAACATTCAAGGAACTGGAGCACGGAAGGGGCTGAAAAGTGGCACGGGATCATGCACCCTGTCAAGGGTGTGGAACTGGTCCAGGGGAGGAAGTGAAAAAGATGGGTGCTGACAAGAAAAAGTAGAAAAGAATAATTCGAAAAAAAACAAAACGTAAAAGAAGGCCTCCCAGAGGGGAAAACGTGCGAGGGGTCTTGCAAAAGGGGCAAGCCGGCCGTCTTTTCGGAATGAAGACCGGGACACAAAAAGCGCTTGAATTCTGGCAAAAAGGAGAAAGAGTGGGGGAGGAAGGGTCTAGAGGGAGTTTCTGGCCGAAAAAAATTCAAAAAGAGAGCTCACAACTACAACCGGAGGAAAAAGATGGAGAGTTATTGGGAAGAAAAAAAAATCCTCAAAATCGGAGGGAGCACCATCATAAGTAGGGAATAAAAAGGGTCGCATAAAAAAAGTCTTCTTCAAAAATGAGAAGAAAAAAGTAGCAAACGGGGGTGAATCACTTCAGACGGGGGGGGGGGGTCAATCTATTTGGAGCAAAGGACGTGAAGGGTCGCGGGGATCCCAGAAGAACGCTCGGAGGCAAAAAAATAGTGAGGGGTCTAAAAAGGACAAATTCGAGGGTAGAGGGAAAAAGGGGGGACCGTGGATAAAGGTTTCCAAAGGGAGAAGGGTCACTCTTAAGGAGTAGGAAGCGCTCATTTGAGAAAAAAAACGACGAATCGTGAAAAGAAAACTGCTGTTAGGAGAAGGGGGGTTGATAAAAAAACTTAGGAACACTAAGGCCCAGAAAAAAGTCTAACAAAAGAGGGAGGAAATTCATGGAAAAACATGGAAGGTGGAAAGCCTCTAAGGAGAAGGCATAAGAGAGGAAAGAATGAAAAAAAAATTTTAGGAAATTGAAATGCGATCCGCATATCACAAGGAGGAAAGGGGGAGGCGAAAAAAAAGAAAACGGAGAAAGGTTCTTCAAAAGAAAAAAAACAAAAAAAAAAGACGCATGCAAGAGGAGAAGCCAAATGAATTGGAAGGAAAAATAAAAGTCTCACGCGCGTAAAAAAAGGCAGACCCCGGCGGGGAGTGAGAAAAAATTCAATCAAGAGGAAGAATGGGGACCAAATTATATCGGGAAGGGGGGACAGGGGCGAAAGAAAGAGCAAAAGGGTTTCTATTGAGCCTGGAAAAAAATAAAGACTCCGCAAGCAGTGGGGGAAAAGGGGTTTCTGGGAAAATCTTTGCAACCCGCCCGAGGGGGCACCGACGCAAAGAAGTTTCAAGGCGCTGCTGCAAAGGGAACAGACACGCTTGTGCAGAAGGGGGGAAGGGAAGTGGAGAAGAAAGAGGGATTGGGAAAGTTTAAGGGAAAGAAAATGCGCCGGGCATTTGGGGGAGAGGAGAGTTTCGTATAGAGGGAGACAGGAGGTGCAAAAGGGAACTGAAAGGGGTGGAAGGCATAAGAGGGGGGACACAAGGGGGAAAACGGCTTTCTGATGGCCAATTCTCTCTAAAAAAAGAAACTTGCCGAGGATCTTCTGTGAGGAAAAGTCCGAACTATAGTGACAGAAAGAAAATGGTGGGATAATTCCGCGCATAGTGGATCAAAAAGCAATCACAGAAAGGACTTTTGAAGAAATGAATAGAGCATCTTGAAAGGGAAGGAAAGGTGGGAACGGAAATATTGGGAGCACGGGGGATACCCGAGGGCAGCCACTGAGGACATCACCTATTGGGGGGGAAAAGAAGACTTCGAATCGTCGGGAGGAAGAATTTCTGAAAGAAAAAAGGCGTAATGGGAAGGAGGAGCAACTGTAAAAGAGGGGACGCTTCAAAAGAAATGAAGTATACAGTTCCCTAAAGCAGGGGGGGAACGTCAATATTCAAGGAAGAAGACAGGGGGAGAAATTTTGCTCAAAAACGGCCGAGGAAAAGGGTCTAAGGTGGAAGAATTGTAGATAATAAAAGGGGAAAACTTGGGGACAAAGGAAAAAGGGTTAGAAGAAAGGAAAACTTTCAGGGAAAAATTTCGCAGACTGTCAAGAAAAGAAGCTTCGCGCAAAAAGGGGACAGTTATTCAAGAAAAGGCGCTAAAAGATGCCAGTCCGAGAGGGTGGGAAAATTAGGGGAAAAAAAAACCATCAGGTCGAATGGGACGAAACGAAAGGGAATACCGATTACTGGGAACAATCGGGAAAAAAAACATTGGGTCGGGGAAAAAAAAAAGGGCCGGAAAGGCACAAGCCACAAAATAGGCGCTTAAAAGAAGGGGAAGACTAAGAAAAAATCAGGCTTAAAAGAAAGAGACGTAAACAGAGATTCGTAGAAGATAGACCGTCAACAAAACCCGAGATGATTAGGAAGGAAAGGACAAATCAGGAACGGCGCGATGGGACAACGTATTCAACGCGGGAAAAGGGGAAAACTCGTCGGAAGAAGGAAACAGTGGTGAAAAGCCGCTTGGGAAAAGCTTAGATCTGTGGGAAAAAATAAACAACGGGGTATGGAGATTAGGAAAAGCGAAGAGGCGTCAGGGGAGATACCGAGAAATGCAAAAAAAAAAAGATCACACTTGGGGCGTACGAGGGGGTCTTATTTGGAAACGGGTAAGAGGAAAAAAAAAAAAAAAGTCCTGGAAAAAAAAGGGAATGAAAAGAGGGTAGAAGCGGGGGTTTTTTTTGGGAAAGGGACGCGAGAATGTTAAGTCTGAAAAAAGACGGTAAAAGAACCACTCTAATTTCAACGCTGCCATGTGAAAAAAGAGTGGTGCCACATGGTGGGCATCTGAAAGCGAACAAGGAAGTGGTTAGGGGAAGGACGCCGAAAGGGACGGAAAAAGAACTATGGGGGAGGGGCCAAGAAATTCAGTTTTCGGAGCAAAAATAGCTAAAGGGAAAAAATAAGAGGGCATTGAAAAAAAAATTCGTGGGGGGAGGATGTCACTTACAAGAAAGAAAGGAACTGACGGTCATAAGGAAGGGTTCGAAAAGGGAGGCTGCGCGGGGGGGGGTTCTACAAGAGGGAAAAGGAAACCTGGGGGAAATAGCTAAAAAAAAACTAGAAAAAAATAAGGGGGTACTTCTGGGGAGGGGACCAATTTGAAGGAACAAAAAGGGGACACGGGCTGATTTGACATCAACGAACACAATTCGGGGGGAAAAGGAAAGAATTCTTGAGAAAACGATCTAATTAAAAAAAAAAAAGGAACTATTTGACTCGGAAGAAGAGAGACTGAGCCAGACACTACGATTCCTTATAGAAAAAAATAAAGGGGATTCTTATTTTGGGGGACGCTAGGGAGCTGGTTCTTAGCGTCACAAGGAGGTCAAACTCGGGGAAGTCAAACCAAAAGGGGGTTAAGGACAAGGAATTATTCAAAAAGGGGTTTTTAGTGGGATGCGCTGAAACGAAATCTTCAGGGGGTTTCAGCTCACATAAAGTAAGGGAGAATTGCGGAACCGTGAATAGAGCTTAAAAAACATCTATCGTCAGAAAAGGTAAGTGGGAGAATTGATAGGAAAACATTAAAGGAGTAAGGCCATTGTTGGCGGTTCATGCAGTCGCTAGAGAGGGGGGGACACTAGAAGAAATTCGGTAAAAAAGAAAAGGGGGCGCTGAGCCCCAGGGGAGTGTCACAGGGAAAACTCTTTCTTACAGGGGACAAAAGCTTAAAAAATCCAGTCAAAGCTAGATCGGAACGGGGGGCTGGGAAAAAAGACGGGGGGAGGAGAATTTTCATCAAACATGGAAGGGTCCAGGAGACCATCGTTCAGGACAACAAAAACTTGTATCAGGGGGGGGGATTTTTAACTAAGGGGAAATGTAAACGGTGCGTTCAAAGAAGAAATCAAAAGCAACCACCGGTAAGGGAGGGGCTCATGGAAAAGAGTCGGGGAAGAAAAAATAATTGGATTTGGGAGGACAACATCAAGAAAAAGGAAGGGAAGGGAGGGTATAAATTCAGAGAGGGCCGTTTAAGGATATTCTAAAGGAGCTTAAGAGGGGGGAAGGGATAAAGGATTATGAAATGGGAATATGAAGTTTAGAACTCAGGGGAGCATCCTGCTGGAAAGAATTATTGGGCCAAGAAAAGAAGACTTGAAGACGTTCTAGTGAGGGTGTGTCCAAAGCCGTATAGGGAATCAGGGAGGCAGGGGGGAACTAGGGAACTTCCAGGTGCGCAAAAATGGAGAGAAGTCAGATGAGGAAAAGGGCACTAAAAGTCAGGCTTGTTTAAAGGGGAAGACAAAGGACAAAGAAGTTTGGGGGGCAGGAGGGAAGGTCACGGCGTTCAGCAGCGAAACGCAGTCTATAAAGAAAGGGAAAACGAACATTACGTGTACGTGCTGGGGAGGAACCGTCGCCGGAGGAAGTTGGGAATTTGATGGAAAAAGAAAATGCTACCACGGGAAGTCGAAGAAGATAGAAAAACCGGTCGTACTCAGGGGGGAAAAATGGGGGGGGGACCGAAGAGGGGAGGGATAAAAAGAAAAAAAAATGGGGAAAAAACCGCGTTAAGGGACCTGGGGGAGAGAAGGATACCGGCCTCAAGCTGGGGAAAACTCATAGACTCCTGAAGAGGGGGAAGGACTTTCATGGTGGCTGTGGAAACAGAGACTTGAGAAGAGAAAAAACGAAAATTTGTGGGAAAAAAAGGCCGCAGGCAGAAAACAAAAAGGATGGGGGGGTCCTAAAAAGGCGAGGAATTTGAGGGAACAAGAAATAAAACAGAATAACAAACTTAGGAAAAAAGAAGAATAGAATCATGGAATAAGTTCCTGAGCCGAAAGGGGTGAGGAGTCAGCGGGTTGTTGGGAGATGTGGGTGAAAAAAAAACCGAGGAAGGAGAGGTGGTTGATGAGGGTGTCGAAGAAAAGGGTCGAGGAGGGCGCACAAAGGAGGGAAAAAAGGAATAAGTTTCCCTAAAAAGGAATTTGGAAGGAAAAAAAAACTTGAAGGAAAAGACGGGTGAAAAAAAAACACGTTAAAGGGAGGTGGGAGGAGGAATAAAACTAAAGAGGCGCACGCTTGGGAAGACGAAAAAGTTTGAGGAAAAAAAAACGCGTCTGAGAGGGAAAAGGACATCATAAGCAGAGGGAAAGAGTAGCTATGTCAAGTAAGCTTGGCCGACTAATGAAAGGTATGGACAGAAGGAAAAAAAGTATCGCGTTGCAAAAAGGGTAGAAAACTTCTCGCCGCTCTAGGGAAAAGTTGAAGGAAAAAAAAAATCGCGCGAGAAAAAGGTCCGGGAGAAGGAAAAGCAGGATTTCGAAAAAAAATAATTTAAGGAAATGAAGGAGGTAAAAAAGGATAAAAGCTAAGAGAAAGGGGGGAGGTTCTAAGAGGGAGGAAAAAAAAGCAACCTTGCAGAAGAAGCTCGTAGGGGGGGCTGTACGGCAAGCGAAAGGTTCGGAAAGAAGGGTAGCAGAAAAAATAAAAAGAATCTCCGCCGCAAAGTGAACTGGTATGTATTGATTAAAAAAAGGAGAAAGGGTATTTAGAGGGTTGTGGACGTAAAACGTCTAAGAGGACGAGAGAAAGAGAACGCGCTTTTGAGCCTAGGGGAGGGTATTTTCCGCCGTTGGAGGAGGATGTGTAATCATCAGATCGTGGAAAAAACCAGGTAAAGAAAAGGGGAGGGGAATGGGGGTCTTGATAGTTTCGGATGGATCAGAGGCGCAGCCGGGAGAAAAGGGAAGCAGGAAAAAAAAAAAAAAAGGGAATCTGGAAAAGCGCCGAGAACTACCACTTCAATTTGATTCTCGGTTCAGAAGGGAAGGGTTGAAAAAGAAAGAGGAAGGCTAAGGGTGAGGCTGGGGAAGAAAGTCCAAAAGAACCTCGAAAAAGGAAAAAAAAATTCTAAAGTACGGGGAGAGATTCTCGGGGAGGAAGAAACAAAGGGGTGCCAAAAAGGACACCACGGAAGGCGTGGCACAGGGGAAAGGGGAACTTCTGGAAGAAAATGGCGTAGAAGGAAAAAAAAAAAAAAAAAAAAAAAAAAGCCAAGAGGTCTGCGCGTTCGAAAAATATTCGCGGGGGGGGACGGCGGGAAAAGAAGCGAACAAGGGAAGACATCCTGGCAAAAAGAAACAATGGGGTCAAGAATGGCAGGGGAATCTTCAGCATGTCAAAAGCACAAACAGGTTGCCTAGGGGGGGAAACGTCCTTGAAAAGGTGGTGAAAGGAGCTTGAGGGGGTAAAGGACTTAAAAGAGCGATCAAAATCTTTCGGGAAAAAGGGAGCATAGGGGGGAGAAAAAAATAACGAAGAAAGTTTCAGAAAAGTTGCAAGAGAAGGTTCGCGAAGCATTTTGAAGCCAAAAAAAAAAGAGGAGAAGAGAAGAACGAAACCCGGGAACCGTAAAGGGGGAAAACTTCCCTGATGGCATAACGAGGGTTAAGTCGGAGTAAGGTTCGGCGTGGAAGAGGGATGCTGTTAAGGAAATGTTGCATGCGTGAAAGAGAAGACAGAAAAAAAAGTCATAACGAAAGGAGGAGAGCATATTTAAGAGACTTCGCAAAGTTCCGGTTAGGAAAAAAAAAAAAAATATCCACGAATGAAATCACAAACTCTATTCCGAGGGGGGGGAGGGAAAGGGACCTCGCTCTGCGTCAGCGCAGGAGGGAAGTAAGTCGCGAAGGAGAAGGGGGCTATGGGAAAAAAAAAAAGCCCCCCCAAAAAAGCGCCTCTAAGGGAAGGGGCTCTTTGGGGTGGGCAAAAAAACATCGGTAAGATGGGAGACAAAGCGAAAGAGAGGTAGACGAAGAGAAAAGAAAGAGGCTTAAATAACATAACCAGGAAAATCATCCGGTTCAGGAACATCTTGAGAAAAGCTCTACCTTTGTACCTGAAAGAAGGGGAAAGTTACATCGGTTTTGACCGGGGCGGGGAGGGGGCCTCTTGGGAAAAGATGTCTCCAAAAAAAAAGGATTCTGAGAGGATGTTTAAGGTCTGAAAGTCGACGTCGGCTGAATCTTAAAAGTATAAAAAAGAAAGGTTTAAGAAAAACTCGCGGAAAAGGAGAAGTGTTCAAGGGAATGCTCTGTGAGAAAAGGAAAAATAATCGGTTTGTGTCAATCAGAAAGAAGAAAAGGAAGGAGTCTTGGAAAACTAATTAGTGCGACCGGATACGAAAACGGGGGAAGGGAAAATAAATTATTGAGAGAGAGGGGGACAGGAAGGGGATGAAGGAGAAATATTGCTCGGGGAAGGTAGGGAATCAAAACGCAAGGGAATATTGGCTAACGGGATTGAAACTGAAAAAAAAAAAAAGTTTATGTCCAGGGGAGGGGATACACCAAGGGGAGGATTGAGAAGGATCACAGCCGCTGGCCGAAAAAAAGAGAAAGAAAAGGACACACTAAAAAAGGAGAGAGTGAGAAGACGACAGGCAGCAAATTCCGAGAAAATACGGTGATGAGCGGGGTAAAAGGGGTAGCAGAGGGGGGGTAGGTGAAAGGCAAAAAAGTCAAATCTATAGAAGATTGGGGGGGAGGTAAATGCGACCTTAAAAAAAGGGGATGGGAAATAGGGAACATGCAGTTTCTAAAAAGCTGGCAAAAAAACATTGAAAGGGAAACACATGTTCACCAAGGGAAAAGACTTCAAAAAAAAAGAAAGGTGTAAGTAGTGGAGGAAAGAACAGGGCTTTCAAAAGAAGCGAAAAGGGCTTTTGGGCAGTGAGGGGTTAGACGGGAGGGTCGAAGCCAAAAAGTACACTATTTGGAATTAAGGCTGGTAGGGGAGAAGTACACAAAAAGGAAAGACCTTGGGGCTATCCGTTGACCTGGGCAAGAAAAGCGATGCAATTCAAAAAAAGAGATTGAAGGGGGGTTAAGAAAGGTCGGACTGACGGGTAAAAACATTTCAGGGGAACGCGGATTCAAAAAGGAAAAAGAAGGGGGGTTAATAAGACAAAGATCCTTATCAAGTCGAAAACAGTTTCGGAGGGGTGGAAGGGATATGCAGCTCCAAGCGCCCAAGGGGTTAAAAGTAGGCTTAGAGTCTATCTCCAGGTTACAAAAAAGGTAGAAGGTTCTGCGCAAAAGAGAAAGGAGGAGAAATAGAAGGAGAGGAAGTGGTGAGAAGGCATAGGAGGTATTCGCATCGCAGTGAGTTAGAAACAGACGAGGTGGAGAGGACAGAGGCGAGCGTTTCGAACAGGAAACCTGTGGGAGGAGTAAGGAAGAAACGTAACAATTCTGGGAGGGGAAGTCCGGGAAGCGCATTCAAAAGAATGGGCGCAAGAAGAATGGAAGCGAAAGGGATCTTCAAAGGGGGAGGGGGGCTAAAGGCTACGCGGAAAGGTAAAAAGTGCTTTTCGAGCTAAGCAATGACGTGCGCGCTCTGGAGAAAGGGATTGAGACCTTTTTCGGGGGGGAAAAAAAAAAAATTTATCTGTGAGCTTTCACGGAAAAAAGACTTAAAAGGGGATGGATTAAACCTCGTCGGACAAGGATTGGGAACTTTGAAAAGGAGACCATACATGGGAAGGATATAAAACAAGAAACATTGGAGAAAAACGAAACCTCTTAGTAGGGAGATTTCGTAAAAAAGGAAACTAAGAAATGGATTCAACATCAGACCTTGGAGGGGAGGGGAATACCAGAATACGAACGCTTGAAGTCTTCAGCCATCGTTAAAGGGGATGGGAGAAGATCGGGGCGTTTGGTAAAAAAAAGGGGGGGAAAAAAGCAAGAATCTCATCTAGAGAAAAATTAGGAATTTAGGGGGGGGTTCATAGCAAAAAAGCTAGAGAAGGGGGAAACAAGAAGACGCCGGAGATGGTTCCAAAAATGCGAGGGGAGGTTCTTGGGGAGTTTAGCCGATACTCACATTTGGGACTTCTTTGACAATTCAGGACGGAGAAAAAGAAGGGGGGTGAATGGGGGTTCCGAAAGGAAAGAAGAAAAAAAAAGGGTGCTATCTGGGGACGGAGGCTCCAGGTTAGAAAGAAAAAATTCATAGGGCAGTCCACTTTCACTGCGTGCGTTACCAGGGGGAGACGAAGGGGGACAGTGGAAGAAAAGTAATGAGGGCTGGGAAGGAGGTGAAAACGACAAAAAGTTAAGGAAAGAAAAAAAAAATGTACTAGGGACGCGTTGATTTTTCCGGAAATGCTGAAAAAAACGTCGCGGGCCGTGCCTGGGACAGAGACTTCATTGAACTTCAGAAAAAAAGGGGTCAAGAAAAAAAAAATCGCGTAAGGGTTACGGCCTGGAATGTTTGCATTGGGAGAGGGATCTAGAGGAAAAGGAGGGGGAAGGGTCCTGAGAGCGGAGGAAAGGGGGGAAAACAAAAAGAGGTTCAGAAACTGTGCTCGGCGGGGGATAGGAAAAAAGATCATCCGCTGAAGCGAACAATATCATTCGAGAATTCAACACTTCATAAGTAAAAGAAAAAAAAAAAATCTTGTGGGGGGGATTGGGGTCAGACAGGACTTAATTTTCACACTATATAGCCATCAAAGAATAGGGAAAGAAGGGGGGGGGTGGGGTCATTGGGGGGTTGTTTTCAAAGGAACCTGTGAGGACCCGCAGAAGGAAAAACCTCCACCTTATTTGGTTGGCGATTCTGAGATAGACAGACTCTCGAAAAAAAAAGGAATTTTCATATGGAAAAACTGGCTCTATGAGAACTGCAAAGGGTTTTTCACGGCCTGGGGGACTGGGTGGGGGGGATGTGGAATCGCCGGGGGGGGGAAAAAAAAGCCTCCTGAGGGGGGGGTGTGGGGTGTTCTTTCAGGGAGTAGAGGAGTGCTCAGGATCTCAAAAAGAGGTAATCCTCAATGTCTCAAAAGGGGTCAAGTGTAGGTCGATGCTGATCGAAGAATATCTAAGAGAAAAATGTCGAACACAGGAACTTATAAAAAGTCTCAAAGCCTATTTCCTCGGTAATGATTATAAGCCAAAAAAGAGTGGATCAATAGTTCGGATCCAAGGGAACCTTGGGAGGATTACCTGTGAAGTTTTACTCGAGTTGCGGAAAAGGTTGCCAAAACGAAAAAGGTGGAAATCTCAGGATACGGAACCTCGCGGCTTCTTGGGGGAAAGCAATAAGGGGAGATCGTAATAGTTTGAATCCCTCAGATCTGGCTGGAAGGGGAAAATAAGCAAGGAGGCAAGTAGGCGCGTGTTTCACGAGGAAACTTCCGGGGAAAAGGCCATCGAGAACGGTACCAGAAAAAACACTTTTGTGGGAGGAAACACGCTGGGCCATGCAATGGGAATCTGAAACTTTTCAAATAGCTGGGGGGGGGCGTCTCTTATCAGAAAAAAAAAAAGAAATCATCTGGGGAAATCTAAAGCGAATCACAAAGGGGGCCCCGGGGGGGGAAGGTCGGTCATCAACCTCACAGAATTAGAGAAGGAATAGAGGTTGACAGATAATTTCAAAAAAAAAATTTGCAAGGGGAACGTGGAAGGAGGCGCCGGGCGTATCGTCGGAAAGGGGGAAAGGCACCTAAAAAATGAAGTTGATCTGGGGTCAGGGAAGAGTCAAGGAGGGGTGCACAGAAGGGAAGTTGAAAGAAAAGACCCTGCTCATAGGGGGGGGAAAGAAAAAAAAACTTTCGGGGGTCTCGGGGTAGAAGGAAATCTAGGGAAAAAACTTTCATTCGTACCAACTTATACCCTCTGAAAAATTTTAGGAAGAAAGTACTCACGCATGGAGCCATCAGGAAAGGGAAAAAGTCGTCTGAAGGTGTATAGTACGCTTTAAACTTCACTCTGGGTGAAAAGTGAGGAGGAGGAAAGAGAGAGAGTAGGAATCATCAAAGTGCGGGGGGAAGAATTATGAAAAAAAAAAAAGGACAGCGGAGCGCGGAAAAAAGAAAAAAAAAATGTCTCAATGCACCGGGAACCGGCTGAGGAAAAATCGGTTGAAGAATATTACAAAAGGCGGGAAGGAATCTCTGGTTTGGAAAGCAGGAGAGGTAGGAGAGGAGCGATGTTTCCTTAGAAGGATACCTTTAAAAGGGGGCGGGAAACGGTAAGAGAAAGAACATCATCAGTAGGTGCCGCATAAGAAAAAACTGGAAAGTATCAGGGTGGCGGGGGTGGAATGTCCTCCGAAGGGGGGCCTAAAAGAGTGGAGTCGACCCGCTCCAAGGGGCGATGGAAAAGGGCTATTATGAAGTCGTAGGAAAAGGCTTCGAAGGAAAAAGGGAGGTCACGGGAGGGTCTTGAAAGAGATCCGGAGGGGAAGAACGGGAGCGAGTCTAGAGAAAGAAATAAAAAAGAGAAAAACCATACGAAAAAAAAAAAGAAAAAGCTACAAAAAAAAAAAAAGGGGTCAATCAAAACTCATTGAAAAAAATCTAAAGGGCCAAAGGTTATTGGAAAGAAAAAAACCCGTGTTGGCAAAAGGGGGGGGAGGGGCACACAAAAAAAAAGGGTCTTGCTGGCGGTCAAAATTAGCCGGGGGGAATGACATCTCCGAGCCGAAAGGGAAGGTGCGCGAAGGAAAAAAAAAAGATCTAAGGAATGATTCAGAATTCTCAGAAAGGTTCGGTGGGTGGAACATCAAAAAAGTGTCAGAAAGGGGTAGGAAAAGCATTATCAAGAACACCCAGAGCGGGGAAAAAAATCAATGAGTTCAAAGGGGAAAAGGTTTTATTGACACTGGGGGGGGACAGGTTGGGAAGGAGGGGGGGGAAAGGCAGATCACTAGGGAGAGAAAGAAGTTCAAGAAAAAATCCTATGAAAAAAAAGTAAAGGGAGCTACGTTGCAACCAAAACACGTCCATCGGGCGATTCAACAGGAACCGAGGGAAAACAGGGGGGGGGGGTGGGGGGGGGGGGGGGGGGGGGGGGGGGGGGAGGGGGGGGGGGGGGGGGGGGGTCAGGGGAGGGTTAAAGGGGCGGAACGAGGGTCGAACAAAAAAATGTAAAAAGATGAGATGAAGCCGCTGAGAGAAGGAAATCGAACACAACTCTTCCACCGCAAAATGGAAGAAAGGAAAATATCAGGAGGACCAGCGGGGAAAAAGGCTAAAAAATTAGTAGGAAAACCTGGAAAAAGGAAATCTCTTGGCGGGCGGAGCCTCGCAAACGACACGGTTCATTTCGTGAAAGGACTCTAAAAAAGACAGAACAAGCAACGCAGCCGGACAAGAGAGGGAAGGGGGGGGGGCAGATCAAAAACCATCGAAACTGGGACTAAGATTTAAAATGGATTATCCGACTGAGAGTCGGGTTGGAAGGGGAGGGGGGGACGAATATCCAGGACGGAGTTAGCAGGGGAAGAATTCCTTCAAGAAACAAAAAAAAGAAACTTCTTTGTTCGGAGTTCAATCTGAAGCGGGAGGAAAAAAAAAAGCCGAAAAAGTTGATTGGAAAAGTAAGGAAAAAAAGGAAATCGATGGAGGAGAGCCTGGTAAGGGAAGAAATCATAGGTCCTGCACAGGAGGGGGAAACGCAGAAAAAAAGGATCAAAAAGGTTCGACTGGGGAGGGGAACTAACAAAAGGAACCAATTCGGGATGAGAAAAAAGTTTCTAATGGCAAAGGGCCATAGTGCGGAGAGGTATGGGGAAGGGGGCACAGCGGGCATAAGGGAGTAAAGGGGGAAAAATTTCAAAAACGCTCCACTGAAATGGGAAAAACTGTTCACGAAAATGCAAAGATCCAGACGATGCGAAAGCGAAGCTGTAAGGATGGAGATTTGGGAAGGAAAAAACTCAACAAGAGGGGAGGAAAGCTGTGAAAAGATTGACAAAAGGCAAATCCCGGGTGAGAAGAGAAGGGAACCCTGAGATACGCGGAAAACCAGGGTCCTCGATTAGGTGAGAAAGGCACGTGAATGCTGGAGAAAGTTTTGGGGGGGGGGGAAGCATAGGAAGACTAGTAGGAGGGGGATAGGGAAGTAAAAAAAAGAAGAAACAAACAAGTAAGGGAATGAAAAAAGCTGACGATGTGGCAAAAAAAAACGAAGGCGCCGATTTCAGGGAAGTAGGCGAAAGACACTTCAGGGGCATCTTGTGAAAAAGTCTAGCGTGTTGGGGGTTCGCCTTTCGGATGGCGTAAAAAAAGGGGGTCAGAGAAGGGCGAGAAGATGGAGGAAAAAGAATTGCGAAGAAGGGGAAATAAGAGGAGAGAAAAAAAGTTTCGCCGGGGGCCCGGGGGGGGGACGGGTGGGGGGGTTGGGTGGAACGGGAAAGAGAAAACGTTTTCCAGGGAGGAGCTGCTCTGGGGGATTCTGCGAAAAAGAATTCAGAGCGGGGGGGTTATGGAAAGGAGAGATTCCGAACAGTCCAAAGGACCCGGGAAAAAATGTAAAAAACCGGGCGCTTCCAGTCGAGAGAATGGTACCTTTTAAGAAAGAGCATAGAATCCATCAGAAGACGTGCCCTTGAAGAGGAGACCGCAGAGCTCAGCAATATCACGACATTAAGTTTGGGAAAGAGTGAAATTGCCTATCTTGAAAATGGAGAAAAAGGTCATTAAAGTTAAAGGGGAAAACTTCTACGGTCGGTCGTTTCGAAAGGAGGAGGTTCAGGAAGGGAAAGGGGCCTATAGAAGGGGAAATTGGGGACAGGGCTCGGTAATATACAAGTGGGTTCAAAAGGGGGGGTAAAGACGTTCGCTCAAAGAGGGACAGGCGAGGAGAAAGAAGCAATGGGGGGGGGGGGGGGTGGGGGGGGGGGGGGGGGGGGGGGGTGGGGGGGGGGGGGGGGTCTGGGGAGTGGGGGGCTAGGGGGAACCTCCCTAGGAAATAAGCCTCATGGGCCTGAAAGAATGAAATGCTATCAGAAGAGATTAATTTCAGAGGTTATCAAATGAAGTTAAGAGGGTTCCGTCGTCAAGGAGGTCCGGGTTATTGATGTTGACTCTGGGGGGGGGGGGGGGGGGGGTGGGGGGGGGTGGCGGCGTGTGGTGTGGGTGGGGGGGAGGGGTGGGGTGTTGGTGGGGGGGGGTGGGTGGGAGGTGGGGGTTGGTGGTCCATGTTTTTCTTCGGAAACAAATCGCATTTCCCATTTGAAAATTCCCGGAGAGGTCCCATTGTTTCACACTTAGTGTCGAGGAGTCGGCAGGCCCAAGCCTCAAAAAAAGGGCGTGGGAAGCTTTCCTTCAAATTCTAACTCCAAACCTCGTGCCTCGGGGGGGAGGGTCAGCGCGAGAGGGAGGGAGAAGGAACCGGGAAGGTGGATCCATTAAAGGAGCTGCAAACACCAGGGACATTGAGAAAAATTGGAACTATAATCATGAGGGGAAAATACAAGCAAAGGGGGGAAACTAGAAGGGGGGAAAAAAACATTCAACTTTAAAAAAGAGGGGGGGGAATTCTGGGGGGAAAAAGGGCATAGACAAAAGGGAAAAATCGTCCAGGGGGGAGCAGGCACATGGAAATTCGCAAGAAAGAAGTATGAGGAGATCGCACAGGGGGAAAAAAAAAAAGTAGGCCAGGAAGAGTCCATGCCCTAAAAAGAAAATCTAGCCCGGGCAACCGTGGGTCTCAACAGCAAGAAGGGGAAACCGTAAAAACAACAAGCCTCGCAGGATGCAAAAGGGTGTAGGAAACTGAAAGGACTGGTCCTGAAGAAAAAGGCGCCAGAAAGAGCTTTCGTGATGCCCTGTGCCGGGCAGAGCGTGAGGGAAAATTGCAAAAGAAAAAAGAGGGAAAAAAAAGAAAACATTCGCTCGCTCAGGGGGGGGGGAAGAAAGCTAGATTAGTTGGGGAAAAAACGGGAAAAACTTCGTTCCTGAGGGTCTAAGGAACTGGTTCAAAAAAACCTGAAAGAGGGGTCGGGGAGGGAAGTTAAAAGAAACAAATCGCGGGAGAGCTTGCAGAAGAGTGCGGGGGGGGGGGGGTGAGGGGGGGGGGACCCGGAACAGATCTGGAAAGGTCGAAAGCCTGCTGTAGACGAAAAAGGGCAAGAGGCCCTGTTAAGAAGTAAAGCGAGGAAAACATAACACGAAGGCGCACTGTGGAAATAAGATAATTAACCGGGGAGGAATCGTCGTAACGATCATAGGTCTTAAGAATGAAACAGAATAAAGAGGGGTAAAGTTCTCGGAAAAAAGGCTCTGGGAGGGGATCTCATTGCGAAAAAGATAGGGTCAGATAATGCGAAAGAGGGATCGAAAAAGCATGGCCCACACTGTCCGATAAAAAATGTGAAAACCGAATAGAGGTAAGATTGCGTGGCCCCGTCAGAGAAAAAGAAAAAACGTATGAAAAGGTCTGGGAAGGTACTAGAGGGGAAGGATAAAAAAATTGCGAAAGGAAGTTTCGGAACTGTCAAGGCTGGCAGAGAAAGAGTTACTCAAAACAAGGCTCGGGAAGTGGAGGGGAAAAGTGAAAAAAAAAAAAAAAAATAACTGCAGAGGATTTTAAGAAGGCTGGGGGGGGGGGGGACCTCTCTCAACGGAAACCGCGGATTTTTGTCGGAAAATAAAGAGAAGTGCCGAGGAGGGAAACGCTGAAGGTGGTTTGGAGGCGCTAGAAATTATCTTGAAGTAAACATTATGGAGGGTATGTCATGAAAACGGTTCAAGATGGAAAAGGACATACAAAAGGATTAGGAAAACACAGGGATAAAAAAGATTTTAGAGGTATCATATGAAAAAGGAAATTCCCGGGATCCTAATGAATGAGGGGAAGGAAGAAAAGAACACCGGAAAAAAAGAACGTCTATTAGGAAAGTCATGGGGGGGCTGTAGGAAAAATGGACGAAGGTAATAATCAAGGAAAATAGAAGATAAAGGGGATGGAGCGCAGAAGATCTAAGAAAAAAAAACGATTAAAGAAACAAACAAAGGTTTAGAAAAAAAAAAGGGGCAAAGTAAGCATTAAAAAAGGGGGTGGGCACCGCGGGAAGAAAGGTTATAAGTCTGAAGGGGGGACTTGTGGGGGGATCTGCAGGCGGGTGCGCATCATTCAGAAACGCGGGAAAAAGAATTGCAGTTCACACTAGGAAAGGGGAAGCGGGGAGAACGTCAAAGGGGGGAAAAAAAGATTGAGGGAAGGCCCGGAAGAGTCTTACACAGAGTTTGGTCAGGTGGGGGGAGTTGGGGACGGTCAAGGAGCTCGGAAAAAAGAGGGTGAAATCAGAATGATCAAAAAAATGGCGAAGAAGAAGCTCTCAAGACTTCTATTCCAGTCACCACCGGCGGAAATCTCTCGGAAAGGGGGTAGTAAAAAAGACTGAGGGTCGAAAAAAAAAAGATATTGGAAAACTTGGAGAGGAAAGAAACAGAATCTGTTTAAAGTAGGGAAAAAAGCCTTATCCAGACACTAACCGGATAGATAGATAGGGAAGGTCAAGGGAGCGGCTCGCACATTCTGAAAAAGGGAAAGAAGCATTGAAAGCCTGGGAACTCTGAGAGGGAGTCTGTTGAGAGGGAGAGGATTCAGGGTATAAATGTGAACAAGTTTAAGGGAGGTTATGATTCCGCTGAGGGGAAAGAACCTTAGAGAATACGAAAACGCGCGAAGGATCTATGATCGAAAAAGCGCTTTATGCATGAAAAAAAACTACTTAAACCAGTCAGAGGGGATTGGAAAAAAGCGTCTAGGAAGAAGAAAGCAAGAGGTCGCAGGTGAAGGGAGTGGTCTCAACGGTCAGGGAAGGTCGAGAGAGGGGCGGAAGAAGAAACCGAAAATTGTTGCATGGGGGTTCACCGGAAGGTTTCGGGAGGAATTGCTTCAGACGTCCGAACTCCATTAAGGTGAAATCCTGGGGAGAGGGACCGGGGGCACGCAGGGCTGAAAGGGAAAATAACGATTCAAAAAGGGAAATGCTGA
>Ga0179593_1647361_pt1 | contig 26973 bp, 26 predicted proteins | sample CZODoug2_1_08_16_FD_185931 | JGI IMG/M metagenome (GOLD analysis project Ga0179593, IMG submission 185931) | Vadose zone soil fungal communities from Angelo Coast Range Reserve, California, USA - CZODoug2_1_08_16fungal (PacBio error correction) | ecosystem: Environmental > Terrestrial > Soil >...
TGAACGCACTGTCCAAGATAAAGCTTAATATATGACCCACAGATTCGGGCAGGAATCAAAGAAATTCAACCTGAATGGGAAAATCGAGTCGACATACACAACTGGAACGGATCCACTAGTCGAAATAAACAAAGACAGAACACTACATAGCCGGGTGTCACTGGCTAGCCAAACGTAAATACTTGGGGGTGGTTCAAGAAAATTCGGCCAATTTGTGGAATGACTAACAAACCTAACGCGTTCAGAGCTCACACTGGAGGGAGACACTTTAACAGGGATTTAAAAAGAATTAGTGCGCGCTACAACACATGAACGCAAGACCGGGGGACACACATGAAAAAGCCCAAAAAAGAAAAAATCCAAAGAACAAAACGCGGGACATTACCCGGATGGGAAAAGGAAAGACAAAACACGTATACCGGCCAAAGGGGGAGCATGGACTACAAGAATAGCGCCGCCTGATGTCCGTGGGGCAGAATGTGCGCGTGAACCGCTGCACGAACTAGGGGAAAGGGGCGAGTCGGCAACTAATTACTGTCTGTCGGACCCTGCAATCCGTCACTTCCAGAAAAAGAACGAAGAAAACTAACCAAAGACGGATTCACTGGAAGATCAACAGGAGGTGGCTTTTGGGCAAACTCGCCAAAAGATTATCAGCCTTTCTACAGGACTATAAAGGGAGTATATGCCACAGGGATTCTGATCGAGGGCATCCATTCTGGCCAGAATCGGAGAAGCCAAGCTCATGGAAAGGAGAATGAAAAGGAGTCAGGGGAGGTGGGAGAACAAGGTTATCGGAATGCGAAATAAAGAGACACATTATTTGATCAAGCAGTTTGCACTCCTCCTCCAGAGGCATCGTCCCGCTCTTCCCCGGGGTGGGTTTTTCCAATAGTCCCCCCGAAAACGAAGGATTCCCTTCAGCACCCCTGTGCGCCCCAACGACACGTCCTTAAAGACATCCTCTTGGGCCTCCACACTTCTCCGGTGCCATCCTGATTCGCCGCTTGGACGGGCTATAAGACCTTCACCCTTAAACCGCCCCAAAAATCGCAAGCGGGAGCAAAATGAGCGGAATACTTCAACTCCACCTGCAGTCTCTGGTGACTCTCGTAACCGTGGAAGGCTTGATGAGGTTGGGCTTTCGGCTCTTCCTAATTCAAGATGACAGACACAAAGTAGCTTCTTCGCACAGACACAAAAAAAGCCCTCTCTACGTTCGGCGTTGGTGGATGGAACAACCACGGGATTACTACACGCCACAAAGCGGGGCTTTAGGGGAATCCAGTACATAAAATATTGGTGCCAAGATGAAGAAAAGAGTGAACAAGGAAAAACGGATTATATTCCCGCGCTACACAAAAATCACATCAAGTGGGGCCTATGAAAGCCGGAATCCGACATACGGTTGACCGAAAGGGGGAGATTCACCAAAAAACGAGAGTTTGATAATAAGTGTAGGGGACAGTTAGCTATCCTACAAATGTGGGGAGAGGGTCAAAGGCAAAAGATACTAGAAAGTCTTCTGAGAAACAGATACAACAGACCGGATGAAGTAAAATAAAAAATACGAATTTAAAACAGTCCTCCCTATCCCTTCGACTCTCTACCCGCGCACTGAGCCAAAAAAAATTGGACCGGACTTACGGCGGTAACAAGACAAATCCCGGGAACCTTCCAAAATGAGCTGTGTTGGGGCCTCCGTTTAAAAAAAAAGGAAAGAGGGAAAACTCACAAGCACCTTCTTTCCTCTACGCACACTTTTCGTCTACCGAGGGAGGGACGTCTGAGTATACTTATGTGTTCAAAAACTTTGCCGCCCTCTATGCAACAGCTCTTAAAAGCCCGCCGTTCGAACAGCTTTGCAAATTGTTGTGTCCTCAGGGGAGTAAACCGCCTTCCCCTCGAAACTAAGAACCCCTTCGGCCACTCCTTAAAGACTCAAAGCAGATAAAAAGCCTTCCGCTTTGAGGCACTACCAGGAAAGGTTCCCAAACTAAGGGCCCTGGCCCTAGCATTTTCAATTGGGGGTTCTTTGGAACCTTTCCGAGCGATCTGGGAGGAAAAAGTCGAGGAGAGTGGATGAAGGGGGCTTTTAGGACGGCAATCTCTTACCAGGAAGCTCTGGACTTGGCAAAGGGTGCCCCCTAGTGATCCCTTGAATTTATAATTTAACTACGGGGACCCAAGGTGCAGCACGCCCATCGGGGTGTGGGTGCACCGGGGGAAGAAATTTCCCAGGTCCCTGCCTGGAAGGGACCGATTTTGGAAAAACCTGGGCGTGGAGAGGGGAGATATGCTGGTCCGGCACCTGGAAAAAAGTCAAAACGGTTGCCGGGGGGGGTATCGCAGGTTCGCAAGAAGGGTAAGGGAAGCAGGAAAAGGGTTCGGTAAAGGGGTATGACGCCCCCTATCCAATGATGGGAAAAACGAGAGGGGGGGGACGCGAGACGATTGGTGAAAGAGATGGACGCCAGGGAGTGTCGTCTAACATCGTTGTCTCCTGTGGTTAACCAGTTGATAAGATAAATTGATCCGGACGCCCTATGCAACATGGTAGTGAAGAATCATGTCAAGGCAGTGCGCGGTGGGCCACGGTACCGGGTTTCGAAGATGGCTGGGGGCGTAGCCGGAGGCCCACCCAGCCCCTGGGGGGGGGTTGTGACTCTCTCCGACTTTCTTGGCCGCCTTAAAGACTTGAAATGTTGAAAGAAATGATTAGTTTCGCCTCTTAGGCATTTCCGGTCCTAACTGGGGGACGGTAGAAGGTGGGTAGGGGGGAACTTGGGGAATTTTTTTGTCTTGTTTCTTTTGAGGGGTCCGGCGTTCGTACTTTTCACCGGGGAGGGTTCGTGGCTTTGGACCCTGGTTACCTGGGGGTGGACCGAGCTCCGGGACAATCAACTGCTTGACGGGTCCCCATCTTTGCGGACCGGGGTTTTTTTTGGGAAAGACTTGACTGGAAGAATCTGTTAAGAAAAAGTCATTCAAGGATGGATGTTGGGTGTAAAAGGGGTCGGCTCTCCATGAACAGTGCTTAAAAGGACTGGCAGACCCTGGAAAAAAACCGCCCCCTAGCCTCTGGGCAAGTCGAAGAGGAGAAGCCGCCTCCCAGGGGAACCGGTTCTCAGGATCTGCGAGGGGGGGGGGGGATTTTCAAGGGGAACCACAAAGGAATAAAGACGCCAAGCCGGGAGGGGCGCCTTGGAAGCAAACCCAGGTCAAGGCCTTTGCACGGCAAAGATACCAAATTCCTCAAAAACAGAACCCTTAAAAAAAAAAGGCAAGGGGTGTCCGGTGATTGAAATCAACCTGTAGATTCCGAAATATGCGGCAGGAATAGTCACTAAAAAACTCTTGGGCAAGGGGTGTCAGATGGACCCCCCAAAGAAGGCGTGCAAGAAAGGCAAGCATTTTTTTCGGAAAGCAGAGTCCCGGGTCGGGATCAGGTGTTCGGGACACGTTCACGGGGAACGGCATGCATCGAGCAACAGAGAGCCGCCCTATGAAAAATGAGGGTTGAGGGGGTCCGATCTTCTGGAGTATTATTGGAAACCTTAGGGAAGGGGAGATCGGGGATATTCATTTCAAAGGAATACTAAATTGTGAAAAAGGGGAACGCCCAACCAAAACATGATAGAGATTCAGTAAGATAAAGGAAACTTTAAGAGAGGGGAACAATCTTGACTGCGAAAAAGTGTCCGAATCTGGTTCGGAAACCAAACAGGCATATTCGGGGAACGGATCTGGACGCTGTATCTGTATCCACCTACGAAAAAGGGGGCCGAAGGCTATGAACCTGTGCAACAGCAGGCCCAAGATTGTGGGGAGGATCAAATAAAAAACGCGGGAAAAACCTCGGGAACTTTTTCCCGGAAGGGGTGAGTACTCGACCGTCAGGCTTCTGAGGTTAAAAGATAAGGGGGGGGTGGGGTAGGCCCAGAGAGAATTTTTAGGGGGGGGGCGGATGCCAAGCAGGGGTGTTCAAAGTTCTTGGGACTGACTAAAGGGGGGTTGACACTAGAGATCGAAAGGAAAAAGAATCCGGCGACCGGAACGACGAATGCGGCATAGTCTGTTGCGGAAACAGGCACAGGGAAAACCCGTGCGCAATGGTTCGAGGCATGGCGGGAACTTCGTAAAAAAGGTGGGTAACTTGTCAGGGCAGCCGCGAAGGTTTATATAAAAAGACGTAAGAACTCACAGGATTAGGAGCCGGCAGGGGACTCCTAAACCGCGCTCAAGTGACACGTACGTGCCTGCAAAAAGGAACTACTCCGAAGGAAGGGAAACTATCATCTCCAGTCCCTGAAAGGCCAGATCGAGAGGTTCAGGGAGTTGGAAGCCGCGCGGAGCCAAGTCGAGGCGCCCCGGATGGAACTGTTTTGGAGGCCAAGGTCAGGGAACTGAACTGGGGGCAGCGAACCGTCTGAAAAAAAACGTCCCAGGGAAGGGTCCTTCTCAAAAAGCGATTTCAGTCGTCACAAAGGGAAAACGAGGCTCAACTCTCTAACCCCCTTTCGGAAACTCGTTCGGGAAAAATGTACGAACTACCTAAGGCAGATTCCAGTGAAGTCTGTGAGAAAATTCGAAGGCTGAAATAAATCAAAACCGAAATACCAAGGAATAAACTAGAAACAACTTAGGAGGAGTAAAAGGGGAAAGAAAATCATCATTTCCTAGGGGAGAAGAGAACGAGGTAGTGAGAGTATGGGGAGGGGTCAGCAAAAAAACGTTCCAGGAGGAAAAGGTCTTGGAAAAAACAATCTTATGGCGGACCGACAGGAGCCGGAGAAGGATAAAGGGTCCGCAAAAGTGCCGTTCACCAGAAAGGAACATCAGCAGTTAGGGAGGAACGGCGGGTCAAGGACCTCGAAACGGAACGCAACCAGTAGACTTAAAATGTCGGACGGCGTGCGGCCGCGCAAAACCTGAATTGATCTGCAAAAAGGTAAGTTTCCTCGTCCTCGGAAGGCAGAAAAGATTCAGGTCATCGAAAAAGGTTCACACAGAAATGACGGCGGGGCACGCTGAACGACCGCCGAGTGAGAATGATTTCGAGGTCGGCTGAACGAGATAGACGGGGGGACTTCTCCAGTGTACAGGTCTGAAGTGATTCCAAAGGGTCAATCCAAAGAAGGAATTTAAAAAGTGCGCCCTTCGAAAATGTTGAGCAATCTCGTTGGGGGAGGGGGGGGGTGGCCTGCGGTAAAAAAAAAGACTATGGGAGGAGGGTAGAAAAAGACTAGGAGAGACTCAGAAAGGGAAAGTGGATCCTAGCCGTCAGAAAAAACAGTAGTTCCAGGAAAGAAGGCAGTGGAGCATAAAAGCATCAATAAAGTTCACAGAAGGGAAGTCGGGTAAGACCATAAGCAGCAGTCTTGTAGGTAACCCAGGTAAAAATAGAGTCCTCAAGAGGAGATTTTGCGGCTGTTTTAAAAAAAAAAACTCAGGGAAAGGGGGGACGGGAACTCCCTTCATAAGGACAAGAAGTTCGGAAAGTGAAATTGGGAAGAATTTTCCTGGCCGGGTCAGATTTCTCGAGGGAGGGTGGGATTCTTGGTGACAAGAAGATACAGCGAAAAACTCTGGGGGTACTTTAAAAAAAAAAAGTTGGAAGTCTTAAGAAAGGGGGGGAGCTGGGGCAGCGCTAGGTATTCAAGGGAATTCCAGATCAAATCAAAGTAAGCTAATTCATAGAGACTCAAGAACCGAGGGAATGTAAAAACTGCCCGACAAACGGAGTAGTTCGTCTACCGCCGCCTGGGAAGGCTCTCTTCCCAAGATAGCCTGGGGAGGAACCCTCATCTACTAACATGGCAACGGACGGGATCATGAAAGAAGGAATAAAAGGGCCCGGGGGCAGGAAAGTCGAAAAGTAAATCTAAAGAATCAGAAGGAAAAATGGGGTTGGAGATAGGAGGGAAGAGGGGGAAAAAATATCGAGAGAAACGGGGGGCCACATTAAAAGGAAAGCCCCCCTAGATTTGGGGGTGCCGGGGTCTTTGGGAGTAGCGGAAATGAAGAAGGCCAACTGGTTTAAAAAAAGAGAGAAGTAGGCGGAGCAGCTTTGTCAAAGACGAAATGAGGCAGCGGGTAAGCAGTCCGCCTTCAAAGAAACCATGGAAAGATGACTGCAATAACCTTTCATTATGAATCTGAGGGCTACTCGAAATCTCGAAATAGAATGTGCCTGAAGGTCTAGGTGGGAATTCTAGGGACTCTACTAAAGTCCAAACATCTTCAATGCCGTAAAGCAAACAAAAACTCAATGGAGGGTTTCAAGAATCACAAAAAAAAAACGCAATCGGAAACTTAAAAAAATAGGCACATCAAGGGTTCCCCCTTTGAAAAAGAAAGGGGGAAAGTGCTGGAAAACGAAAACAAAAAAACCAGCCCAGTCAGAAAAAAGTCGAGAAACAGCCGAGCCACGTAACGGGAAAAGGATCCAGCATTTGTGGTCACAAACGAGAACCAGATAAATGGCAAAAAATAAACGGGGTAGGGGTGGGTTAAAGTGAACGACCTGGGGAGCTGTACCGAGGTCCGGACTTAGAAGGAGGGTCGGTGGGGCGATCTATACATTGTGGAAGCCAGAACGTCTGTCCCGAAAATTGGTGGAGCGGGAGTGGAAAAAAAAAGGAGAAAGGAAATCAAAAAGAGCTTCAAGAGTGGGCTTCGGAAGACAGATTCAAGCTGGAACGCCCTAAAGAGAGGGGGACTCAGAAAAAAACACTCGGAAGGAAAGGGGAGTAAAAGGCATGGCTCAAGAAAAGGCAGCGAAACAGGTCCGGAAATTGGGAAAAACCTAAAAACACTGAAAACGGATAAAGGGAAGCAAGATCGACCGGAAGGAGTCCAAGTCCGAGCTGAAACTGCGAGGACAAATGCGGAGAGGGATCTCTCCAGAAAGTTAAAAAAAACAAGGCGGGCCTCTCAGTGGGGGTGTGAGAGGGGTTAGAGAGGATCCTGAGGAACTCGTCAAGGTCGGTCATCGGGTTAAGAAGAACCCCACCAGGATAAATCGGGGACCGGGCCTCCAAAAAAAAGCTCGGAGTTAAAGGGGGCCCCGGGGAACATGTAGGGGGATAGGGGGTCAGGGGGGAACTAATGGGGCAGGGCGGGCAAGTGTAGAAAAGGGGCGTCGAGGAAGAGGTTACCAAGGGACCCAGCGCCCAAAGGGCTGAAACTCCCAGAAGTTGAAAAGGGAAAAAAAAACAGCAGCATGTGAGAAAACAGTCAGAGGGGGGGGATCTGAATTATAGGGTGAAAAGGCAGTGAAGCAGCTCCGGGTAAAGAGAAATTAAACTGAAAGGAAGGTTGAGCTTCATAAAACCAAATACGCCTCAGGGGACCTCTCTAATACCTGAAAGGGAGCAAGGAACAGAAAAAAAAACCCAGGCCTACTATCCAAAAGGGATCTCAAGAAAGCGAAGGGGAAAAGAAAGTCTCTGTGGCGCAGTTAGCAGAAGTTACCGTAAGGCAGGACATCTCTTTGGAAGAAGAATTACCATTTGCAAAGGAGCTCACCAGATCAGCGAGGGGGAGAGTCGAGAAAGGAACACCGAAAGGTGGTGGGGGGGAAGATCGAGGGCGAAGGGTTTGCACATAAGACCGCAAACCCCGTCTCCGGAAAAGGAGGGGAAGACCGGGGAAAGGGGTAAAGAGAAGGGAGGATGGGACTAGGAAGGGGAATTTGTTTAAAAAAAGGCTACGGAGCCTACCTGGAGGAAGAAGAACCGTGAATGACCAGGGGATACAGGGGAAGGCCGAAAAAAAACTCAGGGAGGAAACAAGCGTCTTCCAAAGAAAAACGAAGAAACCAGAAAAAGGAAAAGATGACAAAAGGGAGTGAACAACAAAAGAGGCGAATGGGGAGAAAAAAACAGGGGTCTTCTGGGGAAATCTTCAAGGAAATCTGATCAGAAACCCTGAAAAGAGTGAAGATATAGAGGGAGATATTGATTGAAGAAGGCAAAAAAATTCAAAATATTATGTCTTAGTGAAAGGGGAAAGTTGCCTTGAAAACGAGTTTGACCAAGAGAAGAAACAAGGACCAGAACCGGAGCGGACCAGGTAAAACCTCCTACCAGAAGATGGGTAAAAATTGTCCGGTAGGGGGGGGGGGCTCTGAGAACATGAGAACTAAGGTAGGAATTTGCAGGGGGAAAACTAAAGGGGAGATAGGTCCTGGGAAAGTTTTAAAGCCACATCCTTGAAACTCGTCACGTTCCTACTACACCTGAGAAAGGAACCTCAACATCGGGGGTTCCTGGGAACCCCGGGGGGAATCCAGCGAAAAAACGAAAAACATTGATTAGGAAGGCCCAAAAATATAGTTTGTTGCGGAAGAGGAAAGGATCCAGGAGAACGCGACACACGGATTTGTAGTCAGTGATAAGCAAATTGCCATTAAGGGGAAAAATCTGGAAAAAGAAAATATGGTGGATAGAGGGACAGTCCAGAAATCAAAAGGAAGTCATACAGACCAGTTCCCCCTAAGTAATCGGGGAAAGGAGCTTGGGGAAAAGCAATGGACCCTTGACCAGCGGTCAAACACTGGATCTGATCTCCGAAAAATCCACAAAAAATATCGGGGGAAATTGGGAGGGAGGGGAACTCTGCGGTGACATGACGGAAAAAGTTTTTAAAAAAAAAAAAATCAAAACTCATCGGGAATCTTTCGACTACTCAGGGTCCGAAAAAATTCGGGAGGGATAAAAGGGCAGAAAAGGGATCCAGCCAAAGGGAGAAGTCCCAAAAAAGGGAACTGGCTTGAACCGAAAGTTTATAAAAGAGAAATCGAGAAGGGTGTTCTTAGGAAGTCAGGAGAGTAGGTGGCGGAAGCCCGAGTCTTGTGAAGCTTAGAAATAACAACTCCACTCTGATACAAAAATGAAACCTGAAGAGGGGTCGGGGGGAGAGCAATATGAAGTTTCTTGTGAATCGGCCAAATTCCTCCTTCAAACTATAGAAAAGAGAGGGTGACATTAGAGGGTATTAGAAGTTCCATAAAAGGCTGAACAAGAAAAATCTAATGAAGGACCGCCAAGGGGTTAATGAGGAAGGACTCTAAGGGGTGTAATCGAAGGAAGGTAAACAAAGAAAGTGGGACATTTGGGAATAAAGGACCTGTCTCATGATCTCTGGATGCCTCGATCCGACCTCGAGTGGAAAGGACCCAATCGCGTCAATAGCAGGTCGCCCAAAAAAGATAAATCTACCTAGAGGAGTATGGAGGGACAGGTCTCTTGGAGAGGTCTCGAGGGGTGAAAAATATAAAAGGGAAGTCTCTCGTAGACATAAAATGGAGTTTCAAGGGGACAGATGGCCCTCAGAGTCTACCTTCCCGAAGAACAAAGGAGAGGAAAGAGTGAGAAGACAGGCCAAGCGATTTTTCTGGGTCAGGTAGCGTCTCACAGAAGAGTTCCAGGGCAGGAATGGATGAAACGAAGAATTCGGGGCGGGAAACTGTCACTAAAACCTTCAAGGAGCAAAAGGGCTTTGGGGGTTCGGTGACACCTTATTCTGGCGAGGGCAGCATTCCGTTGAAAGATTGGGGAGTTCAAATTGTTTGACGGTCGGCGTTGCAGAAAACAACAGAAAATGACGAGAACCCCTAGCTATTAGGCTTTTGGCAAGAAATGTCTCAGGAGCGCTCTCAGAGAAAAAAACTAGGGAAAGTTCGAAGGGCAATGAAAAAGAGGGAACAGGATAAAATAAGAACTGCTGTCAAAGAAAGGGCGTGAAAGGCTGGGGCAAGGTTGGTGTCGAAGGAGGGGAAAAAAAAGACGGGGGGGCTTAAAGGGGGGGGGGAATCCCTCAAACCGAAGAGAGGCAAAAAAATAAAAAAAGAAAAACGCATCTCGGAGGAGTGTGGAAACCTTAAAAACCTATATGGGAAGGGCTGGGAGAGGGAATCTAGGGGACGGAGGGCTAAAGCGATAGTCTTGGAGAGATGAAAGGAGACCGAAACCCCTGGAGAAAAAACCTAGGGTTTGGTCACACCTTGTTGTAAGGAAAAAATTAGGAAAAAAAAGGTGCAGAAAATGAGAAAACCGCGGGGGGGAGGACGTGGAGACGCGTGACGGAATGGAAAAGGGACTGGGAAAACGGGGGCAAGTGCTACGGGCGAAAACTTGGAAGAAAAAGAGGGAGCATCGGGATGCAGGGGAGGAGCAGGAAACCCCAAAAACTGGAAAGAAAAATACCCGCAACGATGAGAACCCGGAAATCCAAACTTTTCGGGCGACGCCGGGCTTGGGGGGGTAATCTCCCTGTGGTCCGCGTAAAGCCAAAGCCCAAAAGTACTGAGTGCCAGTTTCCTCAGGCTTAGGAGGCTCGAATCCATAAAAAGGGCCGTTAAGACTGCCCCCACGACGGGACAAGGGTTTGAGGAACTCCGCTGACCACCTCCAACGGGGGTTTGTGGAGAAAGATCGGTAGGAAAAAACCCGTTGAAAAATTGAGACAATGGTGCTAAGAAAAACAAATTGGAAAGACTGGCTGTTTCCGGGGTGTTACGATCTGAAGGAAAACGTTGGAAGAGATTTAAAATGGCAGGAAGGTAAGCAGAAAAAGAGAGGCGGACGAACTGATGAGGTCTTTGTTCCATCAAATCAAAGACCCGTCCGAAATCGTCCCTTGGTCAGAACTTGTTTGGGTCTAGGAGAGAGTGGAACTGAAAACGCCTCAAAGACAAGTACGAATCGATAAAAGAACACGAGCAGCTTCCGCGGGGGAAGAAAAATCTTAAGAAGAACTAGATTTTGAGATCGTATGCTGTAGGTAGAAAAGACCTGAATCGAGTAAAAAAAGATTTACAGCGAATAAGTTGCACTCAGGATGGGGGAAGACTAAGAACGAGAGAGAGGGGGTGGCGATTGAAGGATAAGGGGAGGAGGACCAACTCTGAGCGCTCTCAGACCTCCCTCAAAAAGGCGTGGGGAAAGTCTCATGAGAGGGGAAGGTTGGGGGTGGGGGACCTTTCCAGATGCGATCGGGCCCAACGTGAGGGGAGGAGGGAGCCAGAAAGGGATCCGAGGCCAGTTCCCTCGGGCAAGGCGGGAAAGTGAAACGCGGAAAGAACAAGGGTGGGGGTCGAAAAAAAAACGGCAAAAAAGGAACAAAAAGGAGCCCGGGAAACTCTGGATAATGAAGCTAAAACCGAAAAAGGTTCGGGGGGAAAAAAAACAGACTAGGGGAGATCGAGGGAAAGGCCGTGAACTGGCGGGCTGACGAGCAACGTCAACAAAGACTGGGTTCAAAGAGTTGGAAAAGTTAACTCTCGAGAAACGCGGAAGTTCCAGGCACGGAAATCCTAGATAGCCAAACAAAGAAAGAGCCGCGTGACCCCATCCTTGCAAGGTACAAAAGACTTTCCCAAAAAGTCTAGGAAAGCACCTACTAGGAACTTTTGGAGACCGGGTGACAAAAACCGTCGACAACGACATCGTCCCCTTCTTCGCTAGAAAGAAGGAATAGGGAGGAAAGCTGATCGGTCCCTTCCGACCTTTCAGGAGAACCTGCTGCTCCCAGTCCTAGAACAGGGGGAACTCGCCGTGGGCAGCAATAAAGAACCCTGAAAATAAGTCTCTGCCTAGTTAAAGAGGTGGTCTTCTTGCTGATTAGAGTTTTAGCGATCGGAAGAAGAGAACCGCCGGAGAGAAGGGGGGGACTGAGTGCACGAGTATAGCACAGAGCGTCTCCTAGAGAAAAGGAGAACCACAGAATTTGAATTGCGGGAGGTTCATAACGGTCTGGTAGGCTCAAGACCCAGTCCAGTCTCCGAGAGGAATACAGAGACTTCTCCAGCTAACCCTCAGGCGGACCCATGGGCAGAAGAACCCCAACACCACATCGCAACCCTACGTCTAAATTTCACCGAAGTACTGTCACTGGGGTCTTTAAACGTGGTCGCAAAAAAGCGAAGGCTGTGAGTGGGAAAAAGACTGGGATGAAAGGAATACGGGCGAGTCAAGAAGGGCAGGGTACCGACAAGAATAAGGCCTGTTGACACGGCGGAAGGGGGTCTGGGGGGAGGTGGAAAGGTTCGAGGGCCCTTAGGAGGAAGAAAAAATGCTTCCGAGGAGGACATCAACGGGGGGGGTTGCTGGCCTCGAGAGAAGACCGAATCTGCGCAAACGGAATTGTCTGCTCCTGGGAGGCGGAAAAGGGATAGGCTCTTGAAAGACCAGGGTACAACCTAAAATAAGGTTAAACACCGGAAAATCAAGGGACCATCTGGGGAGATCACGAGGAGCTCAGAGATTAACTAAAAGCCCCGCTGCCGGCACTAGCCTTCTGGGGGAAGGTTTACGAACGCAAGATTAATAGCAAAAGGCCCACAGGAGGGAAAAATCAGCTAGAAACGACATTGTTATGTTAGAGCTAGGAAATGAAAGGAGTTGATACCTATAAAACAAAAGGAGATAAAAATACTACGAGGTAAGCGTAAAAAAAAAATTCTGCGTGATCGGGGGTCGAGAATTTGAAGCAGGGTCTTCAGTGTCTGGAACCTCAGGAATTGCTGTGTACAAAAAAAGGCCCTCGGAAAAGAAAAAAGAAAAATCGAAACAATAGTTTCTTGAGGAAGAACTGTAAAGGGGGAGCGGATACACTTAACGCAAAAGCCTCAAAAGTTGAAAAAGCGATGAGGAGCGGCGCAAACGACCAGTCAGAAGCAGAGGAGCGTGGAGAAAGAAGAAGCGCACCCTAGCTCCAAAAAAAGAAGATTGAACGCCTTGGAACTGGAGGAAAAAAACTTAAGGGGGGAGTTAAACAAACGGGGAAAAAAATGCCGGGAGATCCTTCTACGAAGAGAGGTCACTTTAAGGGATTCCCATTTCCAATGAAAGGGGGTCAGGTTATCCGCTGATCTTTGTTTTGGGGACACTTACACAAGGTTCGGTCCGAGGGTCCCAAGGAATTTGGAGCTCGAGGGTAAGAAAAAAATCTTTCAAAGGCCATTTACTCAAGACAAACAAAAACAAAGGCCTTAAAAAGGATCGCAAAAAAACGCAGAGAGAGACCAAAAATTTCGGGATCTGACCCGACTCTTCTCTACTCAGCAAATTCGCGGGTTTCTAAGAGAAAAAAAAACCTGAGGCTTTCTTTTCTCCGATTGAAAGTTTAGCTGACCGGAGGGTCCAAGAATGGGGGCACTTTGGATACATGCAGGGGGGGACGACCTCAGAAACCAATGGAGTGTGGGCGGGGAGAAAAAAAAATGGCGGATCCGAGGGGGGTCACAGACAGGGGAAGTGGACAAAATCGACGGGGGATGGACTGGAGAAAAAAGAAAACTTAGGATGGAGGGGGGAAGTAACGCCGGAACGACAACACGATTGCGCAAAAAAACAAAAAGACATCCGCAAACAAAAAAAAAAGTCATTGGAATGCTCAGATGAAATAGATCGAAACACGCCGGAACCAAATCTGCGGAGTGCAAGGGGAAAGGTTTAAAAGGACATCAGAGGAAGAAAGAGAAGATATGGAGAGGAGAAAAACGGGATGTGGCGAATCACAAGGGGAAAAGTTTGCAGGGTAAGGGGGGTAGACGGAGGAAAACTCGCGTGTCGGAGTTCAAAAAGAGAAGAAAGAATAAGAGTTCTTGAAGCGCGAAATTGGGGCAGGGAGGGGTAGAATCTCCCAAAAACTCCTGCAACTTGTAGTTTTAGAAGGCAGGAATTCGAGATCGGGCCCGAAAGAATGAAGGCAAGAAGAAGGGGTCGCGAAATAAGAATCTAAAAGGCCTTAAGGTCGCTTCACTCGGAACCAGCAGACGGCGAGAGGGACAGCAGGGAAAGGGGGGGCAAAGAGTCTTTCCTCCGAAAAGGAGCTTGACGTCCGACACCAACGAAACGACGACCAAAAAAAAAGAAAAATTCGACCCTCCAGTAAGAAGAAACTCTTAGCAAGGAATTTTGTTCTTAGCAACATTACAGGAGGGAACTGTCACCAAAAAAGGCTACAAAAAAAGTCTAACACCAATTGACACTTCGGAAAAAACTTCAGCTTTGCGGGAAAACCCATCATAAACTACAAGAAAGACTTCGGGGGAGAGCCGGGATTAGCCCAGGTTAATTCCCCAAAATCTTGGGGGCGGAAAAAGAGTTCGCAACCTCTAAGACTCGTGGGGAAGGATTGAAGTTCTCCTCGGAGAGGGGGGTCGGGAGGGGAAAAAACTCCCGGGAATTCAAAGGCAACTTTAAAAAACCGGCCAAAAGGAGACAATGCCCAATACTTGGAAGGCAAGGGGGGAAGATCAAGAGTATTCCAAGGACCCCACAGGGGAAGGCCATGGATTAGGTGCCACCAAAAACTCCCGTGAACCCCTTGGGAACGTGAAAAAAAATTAAAAAAGTGGAAAACCAGCAAAATCAAACGAAACGAAGACGAACCAGGGCCCGTGAGACCGGAAAGACTAAGGAGGAGAAAGGGGAGTAGTGGCAGAGATTCGAGCCTGGGAAAACTCCGAGCAAATTGGGAGAGAATAGAGTGGGACCTCAAAATCATCTTAAGGGGTAAAGGGGGGGGGGGGGGGCTAGAACCCGAATACTCCGAAGCTCAGAAATCCGAATGGAGTAGGAGTTAATAACCTCTCAGCCAGGAAGGAAGAAATTAGTATAGTAGAAACCTTTCCAGGGAAAAAATCTGAAAATTCCGACTATCAGGGACCCAATTGAAGGCCGTTAGTCCCCCCGCCCGCTAGAGAGGTTCCAGGAAAAAGGGGATCTGGAAGAACTCCCCCAGAGGATTCTTCGCGCGTAAGAAGGCCCACAGGAAAAACGAGGGGACGATTGGGTTCGTGGGGGGGAAAGAAAAGACCGCCCGAATAAGGAAGAACCATCGAAGGAAGAGGCAGGGAAAAGGTCGAAGTCGATACTGTTCGGAGGAAAGATTGAAGAGCCATCCCCGGCGACATTGCAGGGGACGTTGCAGGGACGTATTGGGGAGGGGAAAAAAATCGAGGCAGAGAGGAACAGTAGAAAAAGAAGATCAACTCTGGGAAATAATTTCTGTTTGGCAGAGAGGACACTCCCCGGATACGATAAATCCCCAAATAAGCTTATGGAGCGAAAGAAAACCATCAAAGGATTGAACCAAGCCTCGAAAGGTTTCGGAAGGGGGGTTGAAAAAAGACCTCATGAGCCAGGCCGCCCAAAGGGGCGTGGGTGCAGGCTAAATAAAAAGAAGGGAGTGGGGGAAAACTTTAGGGGTTCCGAAAATTAGTGGGAAAATAACGGTGGTCAAAGATGTGTTGAAGGAGCATGGGGAGGAAGCACAGACCGACTTGAGGGGGAAGAAAGAAGCTTCGGGGGGGAGAAAACGGGGCCCGAACAAAGGGAGGGAGGGATCATGACCCGATCTATAGGGGTCTATAAAAACTCAGGGGGAGGGGGAAACTGATAATGCTTCAAGGGGATATATTGGAGGAGTTTCACCAAGATCTCTAAATTCTTGAAAGGGGAAACGGTCCCGGGCATTAGCGATGACACGCCTTCATTAATCTATCACAAAGTCAAAACAGGGTCCTCAAAAAAGAAAGGACTCGACCGAACAAAAAATTAAAGAGACGAAAAGGGGCTGCTCCCTGGAGGGAAAAAAGAAAAAACAAAAAATTCGCCGGCACTTAGACTTGAAGGAGACTACAAACCCGGGGAACAGAAAAATGCTCCGAATCTCCAAGAGGGAACAGAGCTTCAAAAAAGGAAGTAGGGCCAAGAGGAGGATGGCCGAGAAAAAGAAGCCAAAGGCTTGTAAAAAGGAATGAATGGTTCTGGCCTCCATAAAAAAAGAAACGTTAGGGAAAAGATTGGGAAATACAGAAGAAAGAAATTACCGGCTATAATAGTTAGGGGGGTCTTTAAGGCCGAGGAACTAAGTTTTGGAAAAAAGAAGTAAATGTTGAAAGGGGAGGGGGGGAATTCAGACTCGGGGTCGAGTCCCAGAACAAGGAGAACTCAGACGATTGAAGTCTGCAGGCAAACTAGGGGGATTGCAGAGGAAAGGCGTCTGAAAAAGAAAGTAGTAAGAATTCGAAGATTTCAAAAGAGTGCTATTATTGACGCTAGTATAGGGGAGGGGAACGAGTTGGTAGGGAGGAAAAGGCAAAAATCTGGAAAAAAAAAGTACCCCTCGATCTTGGAGATTTAAGGTTGGGAACGCGAGCTAAAAAGCGGTAAGCACTGGGCCAAAACAAAGATCCGCGGAAGGAGGAGCCCATCAAACCATTGGGGGGAAGAGTAGCGGTTCGATAGGGGGGAGCTTCACAACAGTGGGGTTGTGAAAAGGGGACGTGAGAAGAAGATCTAGAAAGAAAAAGCTCGGAAAGTCGGAAGTTAAAAAGATCTGGGGAGAATTAGCAGGGCCGGAAGAGCTTGCGGAGGAGGACCTCCAAACATTTTGCCGAGAAAAACTGAGAAGGCTGTCAGAAAAGGGAGGAGGCTGGGAACAGAGCTAAAAAACCCGTTGGAAGGGGGGGAAGGGTTGTGGCCGAAAGAAAGAATATTCTGCCCGGGAGCGGGGCTGAATTTAACTTTAGAAGGCGATAAGGAGGAAAGGGAGAGGATAGACGATTTCGTCAAAAATACAGACTATCTAGGAAATTATCATTTGAGGGAGACCGACCCCAAGGCGATCGCGAACCCAGGTTTTTTGGGGGGGAAGACCCGGGTGTAGTCCCTTTGTGGTTTTACTAAAAAGGGGTTTTGGGGCGTAGAACTCGATGTAAGAATCCTTTAATAGACTTTGGTAAAAGAGGAGTCAAAATTCTAGAAAAGAGGGACAGGGGGGTTCGAGGGATTTATACTCGCAGAGCTAAAGAAAGGACGAGTCCTAATAAGGGTTAACGCTAGGAAAAAGGGGGACTTCTCAAGAGGGGGATCTCCGAGGGGTACTAGGGTCCTAGAAAAGGAACTCATTCAAAAAGGTAGTGGGGACTCAGAGAGTTCCTTGCAAGGGGGAAAAAGAAGGCCTCCTTTTAAAAAGAAGAATTTTCGAGAGAAATGTTTTCAAGGGAGCTGATTCACCCAGGGCACCTTGGTAGGGAGGAGACGAGTTCTGGGTTGCGAAAGGAGGGTCTTGAACTACAAACTACGAGGTAACACTACTTGCTGGGCACACTTGTGTGGAGTAGGGACTTTCTGGAGTTACCTAATTTTCGGATTTTATCGGACGGAAGGTTCCCGCTGGGTTAAGAAGCTTTTAAAAAGAGCTTGTTTTGGGTTAATACGTGAATTCTGCATCGTCCTTCGGGGTATGGGGTGCTTCAGAAAAGTGCAAAAAGAGAAAAAATTCGCAGGGGGGATTTAGCGCCTACCTACAAACCGAAAGGTATTCGAAGATTTGGGAAAAACTCCAGAGGGGGGTCGCGCCAGAAAAGATCCGCACCAAGCAATTGAGGATAGTGAACCTTCCAGAAGAACAGAACCCAAATTTGAGGGGGAAATTGACGAATCTCTAAAAAATTTTCGCATGGCTAAAACTAAAAAAAACGGATTAAAAAACCAAGAAGTGCAAAGGAGAAACCCTTGAAAACGCGAAATTGAAGGGTCTAGTTGGACCTTCAAGGGAATGCCCGATCGAGTCTGGGAGTCCCGATGAGGCCGGTTTGCGTATTAGAAAACCGCGTCCAAAGGTGGCAAAAGCTGGAGAAGGAACAATCAGAAGCGCGCCGCAAAGCGAGGAGATGACTGAAAAAAAAGGTTTTGGGAGGGGGGGGGACCTAAGAGTCTGGACTGGAACCCTTTGGCCTGCCACACAGACTCGGGAATCTAGGGGGAAATATGGAAAAGTTGATAAATCCTTTATACCTGTGCGGACTTGAGAAGGGAAACTTCTAATGATGACTAACGCTGGACCGTCTGATGGGGATCAAAAGCTCTTCGAGAGGGAAAAGCCTAGGGATTTTAGGGTGGAAATTATAGCACCGATGCTGATTGGGAAATAGATGGGGAAGCCCACGGGAGGAAACATGCGTTCTGAACCTGGGCTGACTTATGAGGAGCGAGCTGGGATACAAAAAAGGAAAAAAGAAAATGAGAATAGAAGCTATCGCTGTGGGGGTCCAAAGAGAAAAGGGCGCAACTGGAAAGAACTGAACCTTTCACACTGAGTAAGACCGGGGATTTCCGGGGAAATTAACCGCTATATAAAAAGGGGAACATGGGGGAAAATTAACGCTGACCTAGTAAACTTTCATTCTGGAGGAGAATACCTAAAACCTCGGGGGACAAGGAAAGTGGGGGGAAAGTTAAAAGGGGAATCTCTGCGATTTTAACTCTACATATCCCGCGTGCGCGCCAAAAAGAACTGTTGAGAATCTCAGAATACAAAGATCTGAAAATCCCTTAGGGGAATGTTGGATGCGAACCCAGGTTCTTTTCAAAATGATTTCTTCATCTCGGGGAAGGGCTTTGCCCCCGAACTTGTAAACTCGTTGCCTGGGAGGGGGGAGTCCCCGTCTGACCACTAAATCCCCGTCACCCTTAGGCACTTTCGGAAAAGACTGGGGAAACGGTGAGACCTGGCATTCCGACCCACAACAAAACATTGTGGGGGGTGGTCTCTCCTGGGAAGGAAGCCGAAGGATCGGACTCTAACAGAAGATGAGGAAAGGTCATGTCAAGAGGGAAGATCTCCCCCAGGTAGGTCGGGATAGGAACTCATGTGGAGAGCAAAGGAGCACTTGGAAGGTCTTTCGAAATGGCAGCCGAACGGTGGAAACGATCAGGTGTTATCCAACGAGACCTTTTAAATAAATCAGGGGGGTGACAGAGAAAACAAGAAGGGGGAACGCGGTTTTCGATTAAGACCGCTGAAACGCCCTGTGAAAATCGAAATCTCCAAGCCGATCGAGCAGGGAAAGGGCAAAGGGGGTGTCCCGGAGCGGCAAAATGCCAGGGAAATCGACCAAAGACAGAGAGCCGGAGGCAACGCAAGAGACGAAAGCGGGGTTGGACCGCCCGCTAAAGGGAAAGCGTGAAACCGGACGTGATCACAGCCGTTCGTTATCGAATGAAAGGGGGAAAAACACGAAATTCCGCATGAACTAATCGTCAAAACGCACGGCGGTGCGGCGGAGGGTTGCGTGTTCCGAAAATCGTGGAGGAAAAGGGGCAAAAAAAACAAAACCTAAGAGGAGGGGAAAGACGGTGCGGAGTCCGACCACAAGAGGGGCCCGTAGACAACCATACCCTAAACTTGGGAGACAAAGAGAGCTATCTAAGAGAGAAGAAGGAGTACGGGAAAGGGCGATCAAGATTCTAAAGGGAAAAGGAGTTGAGAATCTAGGGGGTCTCTATTAACCGCTGCAGAAGGGCAGGTCACGGGTTCGGTGAGGAGGAAAAAAGCGTTCACGTTTCCGGATGCCTCAAAGGAGAGTAAAGGGGGGGCCTTAGAAACACTCCAAAGAAGACTTCCCGTGGGGAAAAAACCAGGTAGAAGTAGGTCATCAAATCGCGTGGGAGGGTTGCAAAGGAAGGGGCTGACGGAAAAGAGAACCAGAAGGATAACGGCCAAAATAAAGGAAAAAAAAAGAAAAAAAAAAAAAAAAACAAAGAAAACCACAAAACCACACACCACCCAAAACAAAAAAAAGGGAAAGTTAAAAATCCATGCGAGACGGAACTCACATTCGGGAAGGGGAAAGAAGTTGAAAAGGGTATAACTCCTGCGGAAGAGAAAAAATCCCCGAGGGGGAGAATCCCCAAAAAAGGGGGATCATTAGTACTGCAAGGGGGGAGTTCTCTTCGTCGGGCTCAGCAATGGAGAATTGGGGGTGCGGAATCCAAGGAGGCTTTACGGGAAAAAATTTAAAAAAAGGAACTTCGTTAAGGAAATCCACTCTCCTGCAGGAAAAGTAGGGGAGGAGGAGACTGGCACGCTCGCTCTGAAGGATGGACCTGATTAAATGAAGAAAAGGGGGGGTCAGGGGGGGATGAGAGACCCGCAAAAGGGGTCCTCGCCGGGCATCTCTCTAAGGCCACTGTAAAACGAGGGCTCAACCAACCTCTCCACAAAGCTTGAGAAAAAAAGATCGCCAAATAGAGCCGAGAAAAAAAGGTCCGGAAGGTGGACTGCTGTCCGGTCTGAAGCCGGGAGCCAAAAGCATAGTAGAAAAAAGGAACCCACGAAGTGATTTCTCGGGGCCGTCTGAGTGGAAAAAAGGACCACGAAAGCTGGGGAGCTCAGGGGCTCAAGGGGGGGGGCAAAGAAAGAACGAACCAAACTTTGCGGAACAGAGGAAACACTAAAAAAGATAAAACACCGGAAAGAAAAAAGATGGAGAAAAAGCTCATCTGACACGCTCCTTGGCAAAAGGAAAATTGTTCAAAGGAAGAAAGGGGAACGAAGAAGGAAAGTATCAAAGGGTGGCCAATCACCACAGAAAAACGAAGAACGTCTGTCGGGACCAAACCGATGAAACTAGGGTTGCACAAGAAAAGATTAAAGATTGCACACAGGAAAAAAAAAAAAACTTGTGAAAGGGTAGCACAAAAAAAACCTCAAGCCCCCACGCTCCACCCCTGGGGGGGGAAAACCCTGCTACTGAAAGAAACGGACGTTCGCAGAGAATGGAACGGAAGGGCGTGGGGAATTGGGGGGAAAAAACGAGTGGGGAGCATGAAACGGGAAGGGAGCAGGTTAGACTGGGGGGGGGAAAAAGCAAAAGCACCAAAAAAAAAAAAAAAGAAACTCGGCCGTACTGGCCCCTCGCGAGGGAACCAGAAATCTGTCACAGGGGGGTCCGTATTCATCCCGGTGTGGGGACCTGGGAAAACTACCCGGGAAAAGGAAAAAGCGCCCCTCTGGGTTAGTCGTTCAAAAGGAAATACAGTTCGAGGGGAGCTGCCCCAGGGAGGAAAGAGGGAAAAAGCGCAGGAAAAAAGTCCGATCTCGGACTGGTTTGGGGAAGAAGGAGGCGGGTTGTGAGTCCAAACAGGATGTCGCATCGTGAACAGAACCTAGGGAAAAGAACAGAAAGGGGTACTGTCAAAGGCGTAAAGTGCAAGACTGGACCTCAACGTGCGAGCAAAAGGAAAAACACTTGGGGATTCTTTCTAAAAAAACGCGCGGGTGAAAGTAGAGGGGGTGTCGGAAATTAGATGGGAGATACGCAACTGGATATATCACTGTAAAAGAAAGGCAACGAAGGCCGCGGTATCAAGAGGGAGGCCTCGGTGGGTGACGGCCCACCGGTCTAAAAAAAAACCAGGGGACTCGAAAAGAGACCCCCAGGGAAAGCAGCCGGCTGCCAATGAAAAACTCGGGCATGGGGGGAAGTAACTCCTAACCCACAAAAAAGTGAAAAAAATAAACTAGGACCAAAGGGAAAAAAACTCACGCAGCAGAGGGGGGGTTCGGAAAGTCCAGACCTGAGTACATATCTATGGTAGAGGGGACTCATGGGATAGCGGCCCGGAGTATCCTAGGCTACATCAACTGCGAGGTATGTATTGGGGGGGACTTCGCTCAAAAAAGGAAAAATCAAAGAAAGCGGAAAAACATAATCGAAATCTTAGGGTGACACTACCACACAGTCGTGAAAAAATCTTGAAGGGGAAAAAAAAAAAGTTAAAAGCGTAAATCGTCCAAACCAGGAACACGGGGACGAGACGCAAGAGGGACTATGACGGGACTATGAAACACCGATAAAAAAAAAGACGCTGGGAGGAGGACTTTGAACAGGGGCCGAGCTCAAAAGGGGAAAAAAAAAAAGAGTTGGAAAGTCTCTCAGTAAGGAGTCAGGAGGAAGAAAGCCGGGGCACGATAAAACTGTGGGGGGAAAAAGGAACCAGAGAAGGGGTATGGTGAGTACGTGAGAGAAAAAAGCACGGGGGGGGGACAATCTGGGAAACAAACCAAAAAAAAAAAACAAAAAAAAAAAAAACAACTAGGAAGAAAACATTTGGGGGGGCGGGGGGGGGGGGGGGGGGGGAAGCGAAAAGGGGTGCACCACGAAAATCGAGGGGAAGTCACTGGGGGGGTGCACCTAGAATTGGGCTGGTCCGCAGTGGAACCGGAGGAAATCAAAATTGGGCGAAGAACAAAGGCCAAAACCCCCTGGGTGGGGCACGGGCCCCGACGATATAACGGATGTCCCGATCGGAGAGGAGCACGGGGGGGTCTGACCTAAAGTGAGGAGAGTCCACGGTAAGGCAGGGGGACCGATAGGGGGGCGCCGGGTCGATATAGTAGGCAGAGGACAATGAACACTTCAAACTGTCGAAACAGGGCTCACGGAAGAGGGGGTCTGCGCGGTACATGCTCATCTAAAAAAAAAAAACAAATCCGAAGACAAAGAGTAGAAAAGGGGAGGTCCAAAACCTCTGATGACTGGCAAAAGGGGGGGGGCTGCAATCAAAGGGGAAAAGCGTCACTCACATGATCTGCAGAAAAAGGGAAATCGCGACTAAAAAGAGAAAAGGCCACGCGAACGTCTTCAGGCGGAAAGGGAAAAAAAAAAAAAAAAAATCTAGTTGCCTATAAGATGGGCAGTCGAGTCGGATACAGAGGAGGGGAGAAAAACGCCAAAAGGTTGAAAAGAAAATTGTCCAACTGCCACTACAAAGCAATTCCCAGGTCGTCCAGTGGGTGCGGCTAACGCTACGAAGGGGGGGAGCTACAGAGCAGGGTCCTGGGTAGGTATGCTGAAGGAAACCTTGAGGAGGCTTGAGCCGACCGAGGGATGCTAAAACTATCCTGATTCGAGGTTTTGAAAAATTAACAGAGGAGGGCGGGGGAAACGTGGGGGGTAAAGCACTATTCGGAAAGGAAAGGGATACAGCCTTATTCACTTTAGTGAGAGGAAAGGGCGCCAGGGGAGAGTCTCTACAGTAAAAAGGGGTGAGGAATCTATCTGCGATGTAGCATAAAGTGTCATCTCTGCGTCGATTCTTATCTAGGGGTACCTAACTCTGAAGTAATGGGGTCTGGAAAAATTTGTAAAGGAAAGGGCCTGAAATGTGAGGCTTCCTTATAGAAAAGCTGATACGGTCGAATCGGAGCGGACTAAAAAAAAGAAAAAAAGAAACAAAACCTCAGCGCGTAAAAGAAACAGTACACAAAAGGGAATTCGACAGGGAAAAAATGCAAATCATACGGAGATTGCACAAGGGAAAAACCGTCCGAGGCTCAGGAAGGGAAAAATATGAGGAAAAGAAAGGCAGACCACGGAGGGGACTGGGTGAATGTATCGGGAAAACGCGCTGAAAACTCTTTAAGAGGAAAAAACTATGGGGGAAGACGAGGTCGCGTAAACACTCAGGTCTCGATTGGTTTCATATCAGAGCCGAAAAAAGCTATGAGGACAGTTGGAAAGGGGGGCGACAGGGACCTATCGGCGGGGGGTAGGGCCTTCTCAGAAGGCGGCGGGTTCAAGAAAAAATACATCAGGGAGGAAAAAATCAGGGAAGGATTCGGAGGGTCCTGCAATTGGAAGTTCCCCGGTTGGGGGATGGGTCGAAACCTAAGCTCGGGTAAAAAGTTCTAAAGGGAATCTCTTTGGATAAAGGGAAGTAGTCAAAAAAACTTTAACCTTCCCTGTTGTTGGGGCGCGTGTGGAAAAGGAGGCGTCTAACTGCGGGGACCCCAGAAAAACTCCTGCTTCGTTGAAAAACTTCACAAGAAAGAAATTCTCGGGGAGGGAGCGGTAGAATCTTGAGGGACAAGGGCCGTACGAGGCAGGGAAAAAGTTCATACCTCTGATTGCCCACCCAACCAACGGAGACGTCCAAAGAAGGTTCTTTGGAAAAATTACCGGGTCCTGGATAGAAAAGTCTCGTGTCTCTGGGGGGTTGACGAAAAAGGGGGGGGCTGGGGATTCGGGCGGGGGGCTGCTAGGGGGAAGTCAGGTTGCCGCGGACTTCTCGAAAAAGGAGGGAATCGCCAAAAAGGGGGGGAGAAATGGTGTCTGGGTAATCTGTAGGCTTGCGGGGTGCCATGAGCTCTCTTCTCCTTTATGGTCCACAAGGTATGCAGAGGAATATCCGAGGGGGAAATTTTCTTCAATAAGGAATTGGTGTTCTATCGGAGGTTCTAATAGGACTTATAAGATAAAAAAATCTATCAGGGGGCTCCTTAAGGACGCTTTCAGGGATTCTCATGCGTAAAGGGGAGGGGATGAATAAGGGGGTTGTTTCACTCTGAGTTGGAAAAACTGGGAGAAAAATCACTGCACCCTGGGAGGTTGTGCGGTCGGCAAAAACGCACCTGTTCTTGTACTACTCAGGGGGAACTCAGGAGCTTAAGGGGGGCTTGAGTCCCAAAAAAAAAAAAAAAAAACTGAAAGGGGTCTGCGTGCGCTGGCTTAATACTGCGTATTGAGGGGCGTGAAAACAAGGGAGAAAAAAAAAAGGGTGGATCAGGCCGATGGAAAAAAGGGAGTGGGGGTCCAGACGTGACTGAGAGTGCAATGGATGTAGGGAACTGAAGAAGAGCACGAGAGGAAAAACTCCAGTATAAAATAAACTAGATAGATGCTAGCTGGACTATCACTACAAATTCTAATTCGTTAGGATAGGTTGGGGGGGGGGGGATGGGGGGGGGGGAGACTGAACGTCTCGGAGGAGCGCGTTCCGCGAAAAAACGAAAGAAACAGGCGCATTGGAATCGATCGAGAAAAAAAATTTAAAGGAAATACCAAAGAACCCAAACGGTTAGCGGAAAGGCTCTAGAAGAATAGCCTCCGGATCTGTCAAAGCGAAAAGGAACCCCAAGCAATGAAAAACCTTCCTTCGAAAGAAAAAAAATTCATCAGAGTTAAAGGCATGTCGAGAGGAGGGTGTCGGTCGGTCACTGCGTCGAAGATCTAGGAGAAAAGATCAGAAGGGGTGTATTATTTGGAGAAAGGGTGAGGACCTCGTGCTGCTCTTTTCGGGCGGCGAAACTTGTAAGTGCACGGAAAGGCTCGGACCAAAGCTTGAGATGAATCAGACGGGGGAAGACTCGGGACTGAAAAAGTGGCTGGGGAAGCACCCACAAGGAGGAACTAAGAACTGGAACCCGTTAATCTGTGCGGCTGGGTGATGAACTCGGGTCTCCATGGCCTAAAGGGACCTATAAAGAGTTCATGCTGCAGTCTCGGGGCCCAGAAAAAGGGAAGCTGATCAAAAAAAAAAAAAACAAACAAAAAAAAAAAAAAAAAAAAAACATCAAAAAAAAACGTACCACCATCTGATTTCGTAGGGAAAAAGGGTTTAAGGGGGGGCGCCGGGGGAAATGGTCTTGTACGCACTGGAAAGTCGCCCTGTCTGGCGCGCACGTCTAAACTATCCTGCACTGGAGGGTACCGGAAGGGTTGCTGAGCTAAGAAGATACACCGGACGACAAGGGGGTATCGAAATCCGCGATCACGAAAGCTCGGGGGAGGGGGAAAAGGGAAACGCAGAAAGCCTCCGGGCAATCTACTGCGAGAGGCCTGTGGGGAAGTGAAATGCGAACTGGGAAGGGCTACTGAATTTCAGGCAAGGGATGCCGCTGCATTGGAAAAAGGGAAGAGGTCCGAGGCCTCCCTCTAACGGGAGGTTGGCTCAAAAATGGTGGAAAGAGGTTACGTAAAAAAAAATCAGGAAAAAAGAGGAAGGGTTTTTTGAGGGAAAGGGCATTAAGGAAGCGCGAACGCCTTGCGGGGTGGAAGGGGCTCGGACCAGGGGAAATCATGCGATCGAACGAATCCTATAGCAGAGGGGGGGTCTAGGGGAAGAAGGGGGGGCTCACGGAAAAATCTATGGCTACCGCGGTAACAGGGGCTGCATGTATAAAAGATCGCGGAGCACTCTGGGGACGGTGACGAAAGGGAGGCATAGGCGTTGCGGGAGGCCAAAAAAGGGGCTCTAATAATTGCAAAGGGGGATCGGAAGATTTACTGATGGGATTCTTCATAAGAAAAACAACAACGGGGGATAAGTTTAGGGTCACGGCTGTCTCGGGGGAGAGTATCTTACCAAATGGGGGAGGCCGTTGCTTATTGCTGAAAGGTGATCCGGCGAGGGAAGTTCACCGGAGTTTTGCAGGGGAAAAGCGAAGCAGTTGCGGGGAAGGAGATTCAATTCTGAGTTACATGCGAAGGGAGGGAAAGACCCTAAAAAACTGAAAATCAGACCGGGAGGAGGGAATCGAAAAATTTAAAAGGAAGCGACGTCATTATCAGGCAAATCTGAGTGGTGCTCTCTCTCGATGCAGGTGATAGACTGGATTTCCCAGCTCGGACGGGGAAATGGACCTGGGAAAAGAAAAAAGACTCGGAGGTGAATCAGTCCAACGGAGACGTTCCTGGGGGAAGATTGGGAAGAATCGGGGTAGGGAATGAAGTACGGCGCAAGGGGGGTAATGAGGATCCATGTCTCATGGCCGGGGATGTTCAACATGGGGAAGAACTGTGACGGGGAAAGGGCCGGCGGGTGGGGGCCGAACCAAAAAAGCGTGCGCAACGAGGCTTCTTGCTGGCTCGATCCCTGTATGAGAATCGTATGTCCGGGATCAGGGGGGGGGCTCGTTCTCGCTGCGGAAACTCGAAGGCAGAGGCAGGGGGAGGACAAAAGTTTGGGAAGCCAAATGATAAGAGGAAGTTTCGTACCGGAAACTTTCGGTAAGCGCTGGGGGCATGCATTAATATCGGCAGAGAGATTCAGCTCAGAAAGTGTCTGGGGTCGGGGGGGGGGAAGATGAGAAAAAAACATCATTGAGAGGAAGTTTCAAGGTAAAAGGAAGTTTATTCCTAGATCAAAAAAGTTGCACTAATACATAGGGGAGACTTCTCTTTCTAGAAGAGGGAGAGAGGAGAGGGGGGCGCCATTCCAGAAAAAAGACCCAACTAAGACACCACCAACCAACTCTGCAGCGTCAGGAAAGACTAGCGGGGGGGAACCATCGACTTGGAAAAAGAAGACATCAGAGGAGCTTGGGGGGGGCACTTGCAAAACACGTATCGTCAAGAAAGGGGGAGCAGCACGTCTCGATGGAAAGAGC
>Ga0179593_1664524_pt1 | contig 26971 bp, 28 predicted proteins | sample CZODoug2_1_08_16_FD_185931 | JGI IMG/M metagenome (GOLD analysis project Ga0179593, IMG submission 185931) | Vadose zone soil fungal communities from Angelo Coast Range Reserve, California, USA - CZODoug2_1_08_16fungal (PacBio error correction) | ecosystem: Environmental > Terrestrial > Soil >...
AGTCAAACGTCCTGCTGCGTGTTCAGCCGGAAAGCGTTCTTTCTCGAAGAAAGAGGGTAGGAGGAAGGAGGTGACTACCGAATTAGAAAACGGGGCCTCGGTGCTTGGTGCGTGGGGTCTGAGCCAGAACTGAGGAGATGTAATAGAGTGCATGGCTCTTACGGGAAAAAGGCAGGAGAAGAGCGTGTCCTTCAAAGTGTGTTAAATCCTCGAGGAAAAAGAAAGAACGAGCTCGGCCAAGGGAAGGAGCGCCTCAGGCAGCCACACACTTCCGGGAGAAGTTGGTCAAAAGACATAAGTTCTACAGGAAGAAAGGAAAAAGGTCCGATCCAGAGGAAGATGCCGTCGGTAGATTAGTGCTTGCGCTATAGAATCTCCTCTTATCGGAAGAAGGGAAAATTCTCGACGTTGAAGAAGAAGAAATCAGGAAAACCTCGCCCGAAGGAGAAGAGGTACTAAGTCTGGAGGTCTAGATCAGATGGGGATGAACTGTCCTCCTCTGGATCCGACAATTGGTACCGACATAAAGAGAGTAAGCAATTGAGCCTAGCAGTTAAAAGAGGAAGAGAGTCTCACAAAATCTCCACGAGAAGAGAGGTATAACTATCTTTTCTACTGAAAGGAGCAGGGGGTTCACAGAGGAGGATAGGGTAGATAGGAAGAAAAAAGGACATCGGGCAGGAGCCGACCGTGTTCACGGGGGACGTTGTTTATAAGGGAAAGGACGTTTCAGCAACTCACGTGAGAGGGGATCTGTTTCCCCTAACAAGGGCTTTATGGAACTTGAAGAAGTATTCACGGGAGGATGGTAATCACTCCGGGGGGAAAGAAAGCCCCCATAAAAAAATCTCGAAAAAGTATCACTACGACGGGGATTTATTTTTACTTAAAGGAAAGGAGATGAACTTCACTCGCGCTGGGATGACGGGAAATAAGCACGTTCCTTGATCCGGGAGGGGGCCCATCTCAGACAGGTGGGGGAAACCATCTCTCCTTTATCCATCGGAGAAAACGGTAAGAGAAGCAACTAACTACCGTAAACATCTGGAAAATCTTCGCTGAAAAAAAAGCTCGAAGAACCAAATGCAGAATGCTCAGAGGAAAAAGAGGGATCAGGGTAGATTGCACGAGAGAAGAACACGGAAGGACCGGCTCAGACAGATGGTCTGTCTTACCCCTGGGAGAGATCAAAGCGGCGGATCACCAAAGGAAATCTTAGAGGAATTACTTCGAAAGGAAAGAGTTCGATCTGTCAGGAACGATAAGGTGAAAAGAAAAAAGAAAGCCGGCATCGCGAAGGGACGAGCGGGGGGGGGGTCTTATCTAAGAAAGAAGGGGAGGCTCCCATGAAGAGGAGCTAAAAGACGGGGTCTGGTCTCAGGTGCATTCGTTTCTAATCGTCATTACAGACAGATTGACGCACGTAAAGCAAGGGAATGCGTTCTCCCACATCAAAAGTGGAAGAAGGAAAATTGCGACGCCGAGCCGGGGGGGGGCGCCTCTTCTTGAAGTGCTCGCAGAAATGAGATAAAGACAAAGAGCCCCCTCCAAAAGCATGGGGAAAACCTTCATGGAGCCGACCAAAAATCCTCTCATAAAAAGCGGGCAGAGCGAAGAACAGGTTGACGACGATGAAAAAAGAGTACTGCTCGACGGAAAAACTGAGAAAAAACTAGTCGCGGAGCATGGTGGCTTTGCAAAAAAGACTCTGTAAGAGGGACTGACATGAACAGGGGAAAAAGAACTTGGAGAGCCTTACCGAGGGATTTCTTTCGGAAATGAGAGGAAAGGGAGAATCGCCTCCGCTTGTGCTCGGGGGGGGAAGAGGGTTTTTTTGTGATTACTGTCAGAAGATCTGCCGAGGGCCGGGGAGACAGCTGTTCCTTTCGGCAAAGAGCTTAGGGGGAAGAACTTGAGGACAGGCTGGAAACAAAGGAAAATGGGGCATCAAAGGCACGTGCGAGAGGGCATCGATACAGGAGAGCGTAGTGCCGAATCGGCGGAAAAGGGTTCATCCCATCCATCGCAGACGGAGGAGACGACGCCGTAAAGCCAGGAGGGGAGGCGGGGCGCGAAAAAAGAGGGTCTGAATGAAAAAGGGTACTCTGAGAGGAAGTCCCTAACTTCTCCTATTGGAGGAGAGAGAGGCCCGGGCCAAAAACTTGAATTGGGCACGAAGCAAAAAGAAAAGTGTTCACATCTGGTGGAGAAGATACTCCCGTGGAAAAAGGGCAGGATCCACCGTTGGAAGAAAAAAAACGCCGTTCTTTCCACGCCCCAAAACGAAAGAAAGGAATCACCGAGGATGGAGGGAAAAGAGGGCTCCAGTGTGCTCGAGGGAGAAGATTCCGGTGTAAAGCTGTCCGTAGGTCCGAACCAAAGTAGTTTCTGGGGGAATAAAGCAGGATCGAAGAGGATACCCGCTGAGGAGAACTACATCCAAAGAGCTTGTCGCCGCCCGTACCGATGTTCTATTCCCTTCTGAATAAAAAAGGGAGAAGGGATCAAAAATCGCGGCAGAAAAGGGGGGGGGAAAACCGACGGCCTCGCCGGGAGTTTTGGTGCGAGCAGATCCTCTTCTCAGAAAGAGGAAAAAAGGGAAGACCACAAGATGACGGGTGGGACGGAGAGCTCAGTCCCGCCGCTGAAAAAAGGAAGGCTAAGGACTTCGACGGCTTAAAAAAGGGACAAGCATTGTCGAAGCAAGAAAAGGAGCACTAATCTCCAACAGTCTGGGAAAGTCTCACAAGAAAAAGGTACGATTCAGACCCTAGAGCAAAAAACCAAACTTCCTACTCCTCACTAAATCAGGGCAAGACCGTCTCTCGAGAAACCCTTTCTCTGGGAGGGGATAGATCATCACACAACAACTGAGGATCACACGAACAAAAGGCAACTACGCCTTCCACGTCGGCGGAGGGAACTCCGCTCTCGCTCTTGTCAGGACGACAGGAGGATTGCTTAGGGGAAAACTTCTGTGAGCAGGAAAGTAGCCCTCCTCCGTGAAGATCGAGTTGGGAACCATGACTTTATGGGGAGCTTAGGGAGGGCATTGTCTAGTGCTCTCTTCTTCGAAAGAGGGGGAATGAGAAGGGCACGTAGGGGTTGAAAGCGCCGTCTGAAAAAAAAATAAGGCAAACGCTGCGTGCAGCCGCATCCCCCACTTCGGAGGGGAGGAGTTGGGATCACTTTAAAACGAAAAGCGGGCTCTAGAGGAAGATAATCTCTTACCCCTGAAGGGGGAACACCTTCTCGGAGAGCCTTTCGTTCCTCGGGGCGGCGTCCTTTTTTCCGGGACGGGAAACGCCAAAAAAGGGAAACGGAACAGCACCTGCGAATGGATCCTGAGGGAACGAATTCTGTGCGCGAGCAAGAAGATCTCTATCCTCTTTTCCCTTTCTCTAAAAAGAGGGAGGCAACAGCAAAATCAAGGCCAACTAAAAAAAAACACACGGGCAGTTCCAGCCCTTTGAGGAGGGGAGGGCACGAGCGTGACGCTCCCACGATCATCGTAAAAACTTCTTACAGTTATCCTATCTGGGGGAAGGGGGATCGTGAAAAAAAAAAAGGCGTGAGTTGTGGTTGGATAGAAATCCCGGTCGAAAAGGAACATCAGTTCACCTGAGAAAATGTTAGACACGTGCAGGGGTGATTGGAATTGGCCGTCAAGCAACGATCTCCTCTATGAAAAAGGGAAAAGAACCCTAAGGGTGGGAAAGAGAGCAGAGGGGGAAAGTTAATTCCTACCACCGCTATTCAAAGAAAAGAGCTCCCCTCCTCCATCAGAAAAAAGAGAGATCGAGGAGGGAGCGAATTGGAGTTGAAAAAAAAACCGATGCCGGCACTACGGGGGGGAGGTGCCGAGGAAAGAAAGAGAAGCAAACAGCCCTTTGAAGGGAGAAGAGTATGGGTCCTCAAAGCCAAAGGGAAAAAACGGGAGCCAGCAGTATCTAAGGAGGGAAAGACCCGAAGAGGCTAGTCTATGCGACCTTTCTGGTAACACATCTTAAGAAAAAAAAAAGGAGGGACCAACGGACGAAAGAAGTCAATCGAAAAAATAATGAAATCTCTCTCCTCAGGGGCTCAAAAGAGTCATCCTAGAGAGAAGTTCTCGACAAAATATCCAAGAAAGGACCCAGTTTTCAGCTCAAAAAAAAAATGTGCGAGAAAAAACCGCCACAATCAGCGGGGGGAGTCTACCTTCATCACAGGGGATAATTTCCTCTTGAAAATAAGCAGAAGAAAAGGGACGCCCCGCTCACAAAAATCGCTAGCAAGATGGCTATCTGGTCAGGAGGGGCCGGCGGAAAAAATTTAGATAACATCAGAGAGAGGGTTGAGGGGGAAAACTTGGGAAACAAAGGGAAAGACATGACTGAGAGAAAACCTGCTTCAAAGGAAAGGGGGCCGCCAAATGGCAACTAATAAAAAAAAAAAGGGAGTAGGAGGAAAATATAGAGAAGCTCTCCGGGGGGGGGCTCCCTCTTCTTCGAATGCTTTTCTCGGACGAAGAGGCGAAAAAAAAGGGAAACACTCCCCCGAAAAGAATGGGGAAACTTCGTACGCCTAGAAGGAACCGGGAGAAGACCCACTAAAAAGGGGCATCAACTCTCACTCTATCAAGGGGGAGAGTGGAGAAAGGCGGGCTGACATAAAGCCGTTTATGACTTTGAGATGATCGCGAATGGAAGAAAGACGCCTGTTCAGAGGCGTCACGTTATCTTCTTCCCCCTTGTAAAAGGAGAGGGTCGAAGAAAGTTAGTGACTGGAGGAGTGCGTTCGTCAAAATAAAGAGCTGGAGGGTTCGATGTCCGCGTGGTAGAGTTTCTCCTGCTTTTTGGCCCGGGAGGACTTTGCAAAATAACTCAAGAAAAAGAGGGAAAGCGGTTCCGTGAAGAGGAGAACTGGGGCAAAAGACGTCTCACTCACTATTGAGGCTCCCGTCACTTTCTTGGAGAAGAGGGCCATCGAATCAAAGGCAAAATAGGCCGGAAGAAAAAGGTTCAGTCCCATCAGAGACGCCAGTCCCAGAAGTGCTGTAGAGGGCAGGGCTAGCTATTCTTTGTCTTGAAAGAAGGGAAATCTCGTCCGGGAGGAAAGGGGACGGGGGAAAAAACATAAGAGGAAGGTCTTTTACGCGCAACAGGGAAATTCACTCATAAAAAAAAATCAAGGTGAAAAACTCGAAAAAAAGGGGGCCGTCTAGCTCCGTCTCCAAACCTTGTCATACCTCAAAAAACTGGTCTTTTTCAACCCCAGGAGCGCACCGGAGGTAAAAAAGGGGGACTGACGTGCGAAAGAAGCTCGTGCTCTCCGACCTGCGGGGGAAAAAGGCCTTTTTAGGGAATTAGTTACGAACCAAAAGGCATTTAAAAAAGGGGGGCCCTAAAAAAAAAGGCAGAACGAGAGCTCGCTCCCGAAGGAGGGGGGAACTCGCTCATTCTCCCTCCCGGGGGAGGGGGAGGGGGCTTGGAAAAAAAAAGGAACGAACTGCGGGAATGCTGGCTCGCCCCACCGGGAGTTACGGACACAGAAAAAAAGCCTCGAATTGTTGGACCAAAGAAGATACTCCTTTTGGGAGGCCTGTGATCTGATGAAACAGGAGTCGAAAGCGGAAGACGCAGGACCAAGGGGGAGGGTGCTGCGGTCGGGGGGGACCTCCTCTTCCCTATCTCGGGAAGCTACTCTCTCCTCCTTCGAAAAAAAGGGAAAGGGAAAGTGAATTACATCGGGAAATAGGGCAGAAAACACTCCGAACAGAAAAAAAAGGCGACATACCAAGCGAAAGCTACAAAGAAAAGGCGGACGGAGGGGGGGCGCACCTGAATCCTCCTACTGCCGAAAATAACATCTCTCACTAAGGGAAAAGGAGGAGGTCGTCTGAAAAAAAAAAAAGGGGTCGGGATTGGGACGTAAGTCACTCAACACACACTCGTAGGTACCCGCTAGGGGAAATCTTCGGCTTGTTCGAAGGGAGCGCGCGGTCTTTCGCGACGGAGGGGGAGGGACTTGGAAAAAAAAAATCTTTAGAAATCTGAGGGGGAACCAGCAGTGAATCTGTTGAGGATTTCCTTGAGATTAGTGCTTCGAGTGCAGTGTCTAGAGCGAGGGTCAAATAGTCTTTGTCCTTCACGGTCACGGAAAGGGGGAGAGCGAAAGGATCGCGACCACGGAAAGGGGGCTGGAGCGCATAGCGAAAAAAAACAACGTCGGAGAAGAGAAGAAAGGTCCTCACGTTGGTCGAGAAAAAATCAGAAATCTGCTCGGGAGCCAAAGCAAGACAGCTAGGAAGGAAAAAAAGTACGCGGAAGGCTGGCCGCGAAGCGAGCGTCGACGACGTACTTTTAAAACGCAAAAAGGAGACGACCAAAGGAAAGCGAAGTGAATGGAGCCTGCAAGCAGAGAGGGAAAAATCTATCCGCTGGGACGAGGGCCCCGCCTCTTCTCAACAAAAAGGGTGCCTACCGAAAAAAAGCCAAAGGGGTCAGACCTTCGCCGGCAGAACAGAAAAAACGCCACTCCCAGCGTCAAGGGTAACTATCTTTGCGACTGATAGGGGAGGGGACGCGGGGGGGAAGAAGAGTAATGGGGGGGGGGTACACGGTGGATCGCAAGCGGGAGAAGAAAAAAAAGCGCGCAACGCCTGTGAAGGGGGAGTTTTGATCGGGTAGGAAGGGGGCACTTAAGGCAGAAGCAGGAATATCGATGGTCAAACCCGCCCCAAAATTTGACTCGAGCAGAGGGAATTTATCCTTTTCATGCCCTAAGATGAGGCACGGCAAAAAAAGCGCCAGTCTAGGGCACGACGAAAAGGAAAAGGGTAAGGAAAAAAGGGACGAGGCCTTCACTCAGAAGGGGAGTATGTCCGGGAGAGAAAGAGGGATGGTGATCCGGAGCAATCAGAAAGCTCCCCATGTTAGAAATCAGTGCTCCATGACCGCAGGGCAACCGGCCATCTTCTCTTCTATGAAAGCCAGCACCTCGGATAAAGAAGAAAAACAAATGCAAGGGCCAAGAAAAAGGGACAGAGCCCCCGCAGAAAAGAAGGTCTAGGTGAAAGAAAAAGGGCGGGTCATGTCACCGTTCATCCGAAAACCGGACCTTCTCGACAGAAGGTCATTTAAGTACAGCAAGGTAGGCTGAAAAGGGACGAGCAGCCCCGCCAAAAAAAAGGAGGGGTCCAGGAGAAGTCGAACGTAAAGCGCGTTCTCTCATAAGAAAGGGGAGAGGGTCGCCCCGAGAAAAAAGTCTCCTTTGCGATCGGTTCTTTGGGAAGCGAACCGTCTTTTCGAGGCGGGGGAGCATTCCAGCAAGGAAGCAGGTGTCGTAAGGAAAGGTTGCAGTCGGACATTACTTCAAAGCATCCGCTCCTCCTCTTCCAAGGGGCGGAATCAAAAAAACAACAAACGGAGATGGGGAGGACGAGCTCCTGTAGGAGTCAGAAGAGGATCTTGCAAAAACGATCATCAAAAGACGAAGACCCCTCCCCCTCTGAGGGGAAGAGAACGCCTTGAGAGAAAACGTGCAAAAAAAGATCGAAAGAGGGCGAGCGAGACGCCGAAAGGAAGGGGGAAAAGACTGCTCTCACGCGTGATTGTCGACTTCTACTAACAGGGAGCTCTGACGAGGGGGCCAGCGGGCTGGACCCCCTGGGGGGATGAACCAAATCTGTAAGGCCGTTTTAATGAGCATGGAAACCTCTGGGGTTTTCTTTCGTCAGCTAGCCCGGGAAGGGTCATGGAAAGGGGAAATTGCTTTTAAGGAAATTGACTTTTGGGGGAGGGGGATCCTCTGGGGGGGGACTATAAAAATGTACTGTGCAACATTTCTGAGTAAATGCAAAGTTTCGGGGAGGGCCTTGATCTCCTTAGAACGGATATGTAAATAAACGGGGGAAAAAGGAAAACCAACTATTTCTCCCTGCGCAAGAGGAGAAGGCTCCAAAGAAAAAGGGAAAGAAAGCGACTTGCAGGAATCAAAGGCAGAGTCCCCATCTAAGGGGAGAACGCCGAATCTATGTGAGGCCTTAAATGATGGCTCTTTGGCAAACTGAAGTAGTCTGCCTTACCATGATACCTGGCAACGGGTTAGAAGGGGGTTGCGGGATGACAGGGGCGTCGTCTTCTTGAGGACGATACCATCGAGGCGAGAAAGGCTTTTGCCGCAAGGGAAAGGGGAGAAGAGACCCTGGGACCGTGGCGAGCCGGAAAACGAAGAAAGAGGCGTCCCGGGAGGAAGGGGTCGACCTCAACCTCAAAAAAGAGGCCACTGGAAAAGGATATCAGAACTAAGGGACGCTGATAAAAGGACCTAGGCTTCGGAAAGGAAAGGCTCGCTAAGGGCTGGAACTGCGTGGGAGGATGGCTATCTTTCGAAAGGGACGTATTTGAGGGAAAAAGGAGGCAAAAATTTGGGAGGAGAAAGCGGAGAGCTCGCGCAAAAAGGAAGTTCCAAGAACAAGGCTCGGTGCGTGTTAGCCTTCCTAGGGAGGGAACTTCGAAAAACCTCATACTCGCACATGGGGAAAACGCTAAAGAAAAAAAAAAAAACCGGGTCCAGAGCAGTTGGCTCTAGTTCAGAGCCGAGGAGAAAAAAGAAGCTTTGAGGAAAACACCAGAAAAACGAAGGCTGTTGGGAGGGGCGGCGCCAGGCCAGCAGAGCTGGAGAAAAAAGAGGAAGATTTCCACACGACGTGCCCTTTAAGGAAGTTGATCGACTACTCTCTCCTAAAATAAACAAAAGAAGCATGTCTCAAAGAAAAAAAACGCACCGCAAGGGGGGGTGGGAATCATACGAGAAAGTGAAAACTTCACGAAGAAAAAAACATTCTCGCACTACAGAACGAAGACTGCTCTGACACTCCGCAGGGGAGGGGGGACTCCTCTGACAAAAAAGAAAAAAAACGAGAGGGAAGGAAGCGTCAAATACTCTCCAAGGAGAAAAAACCGCCGCAAAAAAAAGAAACGCTACTGGCCTTCTTTCTTACCGTCAGGCTTTCGTCCGGTGCGAGGACGCCTCAGGGAGAATGGATAGATTTCGAGGGGACCCTGAAGGAAAATCGGTAGGAAGGGGCGTCTTCTATCACGCGCCGGTCACTTTCACTGAAAGCTGCGGAAGAGTCGTCAGTCCGAAAAGAAAGAGAACCGGGAAGGAAAAAGAGTGTCCTGGGGGGAAGAGTTGGTTCGAGACCTGTGGATCGTCTCTTCTCTGAGGGAATCGGAAGACGACGTCACAGCGAAGCATGTGCGTCAGAGAAAAGGTGTGGCGAGAGGGAACGCCATCCCATCGGAGGGCTTGCGACAACTGAAGGGGGATGGAGCAGGGGAAAGCAGAATGAGGAAGACATCTCTCGAGAAGGGGGGGGGCCCGAATACGTCCCTTTTTTCCGCAGCGCAAATCACACTCGCCATAAAAAAGTCATTTAAAAAAGTGATGACGGAAGGAAAAGCGAACGATCAGCTTCACTAAAAAAAAGACTCAGTAGAAAAAAAAAAAAGGTTTTCACGCCGCGGCTTGGGGGTCGACACGGTGGGGGAGACCTGCGACAAAAAAACTGAAAGGATAAGCCAGTGTTACACTTTGAAAGGGGATCTTGAAGGAAAAGGGGAGGGTTCGCGTAAGACCATTTCTAAAAGAAAAGGTTAGCAGGAAACCCAAAACAAAGGCTATCATATGTATTCAAGGGGGAGAGACAAAAGAGAAAGGGGGATCACTGAAGAAGGTACAAAACCTTCTTTCAACGTATATAAGATTCTTTCGGAGGAGGGTAGGGAGGGAAAAAGTTTCAGAAGGATGCCGGCACGAAGGGAATTTATCGTGCAAAAGGGAAGGGAAGAAGACTCCATCACGTTGCCCGGTGAAGAAAGGGAGAATCTTTTTTTTTCCAAAGAGGAAGCAGGTTAGGAAAACAAAAAAGCAAGGCAAGTCAAAACGAGGAAGAGAGAAAGGGGGTCTGCAAGGGGGTCGTCGCTCAAGACACATAGACGCCACGCTCTACTCCCAAAATCGGCAAGAGAGGGGAGCTCGGCCGCAGGGGGGGGAAAAAAGCGCCAGGAACGCGGGAAGACCCCCAAAAAAGGAAAGGGACCCCAGGCGAGGGGGAAGGGCATTACCAAAAAATCACGTTTAGCACGCTAACCCCAAAGGATCTCGTGGCCATGACGGAAGTCGACCTTAAAGAGCGAGCATGTGGAAGCCGGAGGAAACCAGCGCCGAAGCAAAAAGGGGGAGGGGAGGTCGTGTGGCGGAAACCGGCTGTGAGGACATTACTTCTTCGGAAAAGGAGAGGACCAGCGGGGGGGACGGTGCCATGCGAGAAAGACTGCGAGCACCGGAAGCGCCCTAGAAGACTCCAGAAGTAAACATCTCGAAAAAGGGGAAAAATAAGAGAGAAGCTAAGGGAATCCTGCTTCAGGCGAGGGGGGGGCTCGCAGTAAGAAATAAGACGAAAGATCCAAGAGAAGATGCTTTCCTGAATTCAATGTAAAGGTCGTCCTCAGCCACAAAAGACGCATCTTGCGAGCGAAAGAGGGGGGGAGGGGAATTACAGGGAATGTGACGAGAACTCGTGGGGCGAAAAAATCATGGAAAAAGTGCAGAGAGGGGAGCTGAAAAAGGCTTCTCGACGGGTCATCTTTTCTAAAAAGTTGAATGGAAAGGGGGATGATGTCGAAGGCCGTGAGAGAAAAAGACGGTTACCTTACCGCGCTTTTTCGGGCGAAAAGACGGCGAGAGAGGGAGAGGGGGATCACTGGAGGTTGCTTGGGGGCGCTTGGTTTCGACTTGGTGGGGATCCCTCTTTCGAGTGGCATAACTTTCGGAAAAGGAAGGGGGGTGGCGAGAAAAGAGTAAAGGTATCGCAGAAGAAATGGCATCGAACCTGGAGAGGTCAAAAAAAAGGGGGGGAAGCCCGGCTCACTTCAACGGGAGGGGAGGACCTATAGAAGAGGCAAAGAAGAGGCATTACCTAAGGAAAAGGTTCAACGACGTCGAAAGAAAAGCTCGATATCGACGGGAAGAAGGTGGCAGGAGGGGGAGTCTTTCTCGAGAGGGGGAGGATGGGATACCGGTAGCCGGACCGAACGTCCCTACAGGATCTGAGGCAGAGAGAAAGGGGGTTACTCTCACTTCTTAAAGAAAAGAAGAAGATCACCCCCTCACCGGAAAGCGTCAGGGGGGGGGAGAGCAGCTGGAAAAGGGAGCGAGCCACCGTGGGAAGCCGGCGTTAAAAAGGAGGCACGATCGACGCTCGCAAAAGAGGGATAAACTCATTTACTCTTAGAAAGGGATCCGAGGAGAGAGGAGGCCTCTGACAGCGAGTGGGAACTTTATGGCGAGCTGGGGGGCGATTGGGCAAGAGCCCGCGAACTTTGCCAGCGAGACGTAGAGCTTCGCAAAGGAAGAAGGAGCCTGAGAAAAAAAAAATACGAGTAGCTAGGAAAGGGAAGAATCGAAAGAGGCTCGCCCCACAGGGAAGAGAGAAAAACACATTCTCTCGCGCCAAAAGTGTTGACCTCCTTCCTCTCCGGGGGAAAAAGTGGGCTCGAAGAATCCGGCGTCTGACAAAAGGGGGTACAAAAAACGTTTTGGATAGGGAAGAGGAAGAGAAAAAACGCCTCGTCCGAGCTCGTCGTGCAAAGAGCCGTCCTCTACTTCTTTACAAGGGAAAAAGTTATCGGAAGACCTTCAATACCTAGCGGCGAAAAAGAAAAAGCGAAAAAAAAGCAACGGGAGAAGGAAACGCTTGGAGAAGGAAAACGCCGCCGTCCTACGAACGCCAAAAATCGCACGACCTCTCTCTATCGGGGGGCTGAACACGAAAACGAGGGGGACCGCACGAGGAGAGACGACACAACAACACGAGAGGGAGAAAGGCGCGTAACGACGCCATGAAAAGAAGGATTTCGCCGCCGCTCGCGAGTAGGGGCTCTACTTCTTCTAAAGAAAGGGAGGCGTGCGTAAGGGAAATCGAATCAAGCAGGCCTCGTGCTGGAATGGTCAGGAAGAAAAAGAGGGTAGTGCTTCGATTTCAAGGCCTATAAGACTTCGATCAATCGCGGGGGAACGGAGACGTGTGGAAGAAAAGGAGCCGCCCTACGAAGATTCTGGGCCCTGAGGAGAAAAGAAGGAATAAGTCCAACTTAAGGGAACTGCTTTGGTCCTCAAGGAAAAAAAAGGGAACGCAGGGGAGCGATCAAATTAAAAAAAGGAGAGGCCCGCGGGGAAAGGGCCTGGCAGAATAAAAGGCTCGATCCGGGAGAAGGGGCGAGCTCGACTTTTGGAAAAAAAAAAAAGGCGGGAAGGGGATACAAGCAAAGGGGGGAATGGAGGCGAGGGCGCAAGAAAATCGCTCTCGAAAAGGGCCAAGTTAAGAAAAAGGGTCTAAAAGAGGACGAACTGAAAGGCCAAACAAAGCCGGGAAGTTCCGACCTTTACGACGATTCGCCTGAGAAAAAAGCCACGATCATCGTCACTGTGGTAGATCGAAGAAACTGTCTATCGGGGGAAGGTGGGCCAACCAGGGAGGGGGGAGTCTACAGGACGGGGAAGAAAAAAAAGCGGTCTCGAGCCGGCCCAAAAGGAAAGTTTTAACCCTGTGCAAGAGAAGGGGAGGAGTTCACGTGCAAAAAAACGCCAGGCGAAGTCGAAACGCCCAAAAGGGACGGAGAAGAGGTATTCCTGTCATAAGGGGACCTCCTATTCGAGCAAAAAAGAAAAAAAAAAGGCTTCAAGCGGGGGAGAAGAGGGGATTGAAGTATCAAGAGGGGGGGGATGGGGTGTAACAGAACTCAGCCTAAGGCAACGTGGATGAAAAAAAAGAGATCTTCTCGTAAAGGGGGAAAAGACGGGCTCAAGAGGGGGGGGGGGGCACAGCTAATTAAAAGCAGTGAGCCAATCAGGGGCGTCCTAGCCACGCCTAAAAAATGCGAACCGTTCTTCACTAGTCAAACAACGTCGCGAAACACAGAACTACGCCAACGACATAGAACCCCAGGAGAAAAGAAAGGGTCATGCAAAGAAAAAAAAAGGCAGGTCAACCGTCATCCGAGCTAAAAAAGGAAAGGTCATGGAAGAAAAAGATCCCGAAAAAAAAGGCGTCGAGCAGCCCCAACAACGTCCTCTCGCGCAGAGAAGGTAAAAGGAAAGAAGCGACCATGTAAAAAACGGGCATCGTCCGAAATCCGGGAAGAAGAAAGGCTTTGCTATCGGTCCGTGAAAGATACTCTGCAAAAGGCGTCTGAAGGGAAAAGCCAGCGGGGGGGGAATATGCCGTCGGTGAAGGAAGGAAAAAAGACTTGCAAAAAGCATCCTCTCCCAAAGTCCCGGGAAAGGAACTTAAAAGCAACCACAAGGGAGGAAAAAGAGAGAGATGTGACCGATTGGAGGAAGGGGGGAGGTCTTGGCGCGGGGGGAGACCAGCAGCATTTACGAGGAACGTAAGGGAAAAGGGGTACCCAAGTGGGACGGAAGGAGAGCCTGGGGGCGCAAAGACGAGTTCCTCTCAGCCACACGACCCTCTCTCAAGCAGAAAAGGAAAAGGTCGAACGAAAAGGCTGATCGCACGTGAAATAAAGAGGAAAGGAAACGCGAAAAATCTGGGGTGGAAAGCTCTACGCGTCAGACGGGGCGGAAAATGGACCCCTGGGTTAATGTACAAAAAGGGGAAAGTCCGGGAGAGAAAGTGACCGGGGGAAAACGTGCTTCAATCTACCCGGAGAGGAAAACCTCGGGGAAAGGGGGGGCGTCGATCGTGGCTGCGTTGTATCGACTACTCCCACGAAAGGGGAACTCCCAAGGATGTGAGAGGCAGGTTACGGGAGTCTCCTGAGAAAACGAACCGGAGAACACCAACGATTGCGCCCTTCTCACAAGCGGGATAAAAAAAAAGGTATCGGCACGATCGCACGGAAAGGGAGTTCCGGCAAGAGGGGAGGAAAGGGGGGAAGTCCCCATCCATCACTACGTTCTTGATCTACGAAGAGACGGAAAGGGGGGGTATTGGGGGGGACTCTAATCAGGGGGGGTGGCGGGAAGACGCAGGAAGAAGAGTCTTCCAGAAAGTAGAAGGGGGAAAACCCGATACTCATCTATTAGAAAAACTGTCTGTTTACGCGGAAGAACTCAAAGGAAGCAACGTGGGAAAAGAGAAGGGCCGGCTAGAAGGGAAAAGGCTCCCGGGAGAAGAAAAAAAAAGGACCTCAACCAGCACGCCTTCTTTCAAAAAAGGACGTCTCACAGGGTCAGTGACCCTCGTGGCCGGGCGGGCGCCAAGGCTCGGTCGGAACCGGTGTTCCTGTATGGCGAGGACCAGTTCGAACAAGGGGGGGGAGCCGCGTTGAGGACACGGTGGGATAAGGAGGAGAGCTCGAAACGCCGTAGAAAAAGAAAGAAAAGCGGTGCTGTCGACCGGCCTCCTCTGTTGAAGAAGGAGAGAACACCCCGAAAGAGAAACACAGAGATAAACCAAAAGAAAAAGGTGGACCCGACGAAGAAAAGACGAAGGGAGAGAACGCGTCGCACATGTCTCGACAATTGGAGGAACCACCTCATTACCCGAGGGGAAGATTGTCTAGAAGGGCCCACCGGAAAGGAGGAAAAGCGACCGCTTCGACTTCTTTCCACAAAAGGTCTAAGACGCGAGGGGAAGAAAAGAAAGAGAAAACTCCTACATTCATTTCTCCTACCAAGAGGACGCACCAGCAACGAGAGAGACGCGAGTGAGAGGGGGGGGGGGGGGAAAAGGCCGAAGGCCGACGAACGCAAAAGCACTAAAGCGAGAAGAGAGGAAGGAGAGCCGCCGACTTGGAGGCGGAAAAACGACGCTTCTTTTTGTCATCGAAAAAAGGATGAAAAGAGAAGAAGAAAAGGGAGAGCCAAAGAAAACCTTCCCAAAAAGAAGAGGAGCGGTCAAAAAAGTTCGTCTTAGGGAAGGGAAGAAGCGCCCTCGCCGTCGATAGGACCGCGTTCCTCTTGGAGGGAGCTGGACAGGAAGAGGGGGGCTTCGAGAAAAGGAGATCAATCGGGGGAGGGGGGGGACACGGTCACTTCTTTTGTTAAAAAGAGTGAAGGCGGCTCTCTTATCAAGAAGGAAGAGGTCGGTCCAAAGAAGAGGAACCGATAAGGGGAGGAGGTGTCCGTCTGTAAGAGACCTTTGACGAAAAGGAAAAAGGGCTCGTAGCCCAATGCCGATCGGAGGACCCCTTCGAAGGACCTTCGAACGCTCGATTACTCGAAAAGACTCCTTGAAAAAGCTCTACTGGGACGACACCACGTCTGAAAAAAAAAAAGAAAAGGTTGAGGAGCCTGAAGAGGGACAGGGGGAAAGCACTCAAGAAGAGGGGCCAAGTCGCGGCCGCCTAAAACTCCTCCCTTTTTCGGAAAAAAAAAAATAACAGAAAAGGAAAACCCATTAACGAACAAAGAGGGGAGAGAAACGCCGAAAAAAAGGAGTAAAGGAGCGGGAAAGCGTGCCGACTCTTGGTTGCAAAGTTCGGGGGGTTCAGAAGGGGAAACCATCCCGGCGCCGCCCCAGAAGAAGCCGCGCCCGAAAAGGCCAGTTGTTAACACGGTTCGGAGTCGTGATCTTATTTCAAAAAGTTTCCGCGTAAGAAAGGGTACGCAAGTGGCTAGGGCCAGTAGTGCGGAGGGAGTCACTGTATTCCAGTAACCGAAGAGTCTAGAAGAACCGGAACCGGAGAAGGAGATCAGACGACGTAGGGGGGAAACTGTTTGAAAAAGGAACTCCGCGCCCGAAGGCAGGGGGGGGGGATCTTGTCCGAGGATCTAAAGGGTTCCGGTGGGGGCCAAGGAGTGGGGCAGGACGGAGAAGAGAGCCGGGGGAGAGAAGGGTCCTAAAAAGAGAAAAAAAGGGACGACCGTTCTGCACAGTAAACGCTGATCGTCTCTCAAACCCAATAAAAAAAAAAACCAAAATAGTATCGAAAAAAGAGTCGACACGAAGGGTAGATTGCCGGAATCAGTTCACAGAGAGAAAAAAAGCTCGACATATCCAGGTCATAACCTTTTTCATCTCACAAAAGGAAAAAGCGAAACAGAAAGGCTGACCATGAAGTCGAAGTCGGGAAACTCTTGCCAGAGAAGGGGGGAAAAGGGTCCCAGGCAATCTTCTCCCAAAAAAACCCAAAACCGTCAGACAAAAATCCTTTAGAAAAGAGAAGGTGTGGAAAAGGGACCGAGAGGGTCTACATAGCAAAGAATTCGTGGAAATCCCTCGGAAGGGGGTCTCTTTTTGGACGTAGGGGCGAAAAGCGAAAATAAACCAAACCAGCAATACTCTATTTCAGGTGGGGAAGAACCTCCCTATCTCTTCTCCAGCTCTCTCAACAAAGGAAAATATAGATTGGGGGATTCGGACCGGATAAGATGCGGGCCAATTTTCGAGAGGAAGGGGAAAAGAGCACCCTACTTGCACGATGCCCCCGCCGAAGGTGAATTCCTAGGGAAGGAAAGAGAAGCATCAACCAAAAGAGAGAACCACACGACCGAAAGACTATTACGGAGGGATCTTTAACCGGAGTTACAGGGGGAGGACGCTCTTATGGGCAAAGGACAGAGTGCATTGCCAAAAAAAGAAAGTTTGAGAAGAAGGGGCCTTCATCTTGATACGTGATGCTTCCAATAGGGACATTAAAAGGGGAACACAAGGGTTCAAGGTATAGGACAGAGTTCCGGGATTTCTGAAAAGAGGAAGATATGAAAATTGCGTAGGGGTTCTTCTATCGGACTTTTGGGACAAAAAAATCCGAAGGGGCGACTTTCCCTAAAACCTCTGGCCTGGTCTTAGGAGTGTCACTGGATCTAGTCTACAGGGGGAAAGTGTCTTATCTTGAAGGCGCACCACAGGAGAAACTTCTTCAAAGGAAACTGGTATGGAAGAAAAAAGATAGAAAAAAATGAGGGGGCGAGTTTCCTGCATCTTAGGGTTGCATCTCGACGGAGGAGTAGGAAAGCTCAAAGAAGGGGCAGTAGGCTTTGAGAAGGAGTGGCTCGACTACGGGTCGGTAATTGAAGAAAATTGAGCTCAAAAGAAAGAGAGGGGAGGGTGACAACGTCGAGGACGGAAAGGGGACGCTCCCCTGCTGAAAGACACGTCAATCCGATCAAAAGAAAGTTCAAAAGGGGATGCGAAGAGGAGCCGCTTTCAAAGCCTGGGAGGGAGAAAAGGCGACCTCAAACCCGGGCGTTGCACCCCCTCGTAAAAGCGCACATGAGACGTAAAGAAGACGTCAGGAGCTAGGGAGAGGGGGACTCGCCGACAGAAAAATCCTTTTAAGGGGGGAGGGGCCGTTAGTTCGAACCAGGGTTGTCGCCGCTTGAAGACTGAGATGGGCCGGAGACTAGAGCGGATATTCTAGAGTCCAGGAGAAAAATTCTTGCTCTTTTCTTGCGCACGTCCTCCTTCTGGGAGAAAACTTCAGGGGGGAACCACAGTACAGCAAAGGAGAGGAAAAAGAATCCGAAAAGTCCTCAAGGGGGCCGCTCTATCGTCCTTAAGAGGCCGCGTCTCACATGAAAGGGGGTTACCACCGGCGCCGATCAGCGTTGGGGAAGGGAAGGAGGAGAGAAAAAAGCCCGAGAAACTTTCTCCTCGAGGAAGGAAGGCAGGCTTTCCACACTACTTGCCCGTTAAGGAAAAGGTTGATCTAATACCCGAAAAAGCAAAAGAACATACATTCATGTCTAAAAGGAGAAAGCGAAGCAAGAAGGGAAAAAGATTCAGACTCGAGAAAAAAAAAAACTAACGCAAGAAGGAAAAACCTCTCGCGAGCGGCTGAAAAGGGGCCTACTTTTCAGTCTTCTTTGAGAAGGGGGAGTCTCGGAAAAAAAAGGGGGGGAAGAAAAGATAGAGTAAAAACGCCGTTCAACGTATGCGGCGGGGAACCGCTAGCGGGAGCTGCTTCTTGCGTTTCTTCGGGGCAAAGGACGGGTCGGTGCGCCTCGCTCTGTAATAGAAAAGAACTCGGTGAGGGGGGGAAGGGATTGGTCTGAGCAAAGGGGGGCTTAGAGGGGGAAAAAGGGTCTTCGATCATCGCTTGGAAATTGCACTGAAGTCGTAATGCGAAGGGGATAAACATCCACGGGTCCGAGCCCTCGCGAAAAAAATCAAGCCAAAAAAAGCCCGTTCCTTGCAGGGTTATACAGGGAGGAAAAAGGGGGATCATCGAGAAAAAAAAAAAAAAAAAAGAAAAAAAAGAAAGAAAAAAAAAAAAAAAAGGAGGGCGCTTAAAAACTGTCACAAAGTAGAGGAGGCAAGGAAGAAGCCTTTTTCTTCCTCGAGTCGCCGGTTTTCTATCTCTCAAAAGACGTGGAGGGGGAAAGCATTTCTCAAACCTTGTTTATCCTTAAAAGCGGAGAAGATCAGATCTAAAAAGAAAAGTTCTGAGGGAAGAAGGCTCACCTCCAACTGGTTTCGAAAAAACGGCATCAAAAAAGGCAGTTCCACAAAGAAAGAACACGAGCTCCTCTGCGCCAAAAGGGCGCCACGATCCTTCGGGAACGTCCAGGATAGGGGAGGGGGGTTGCAAAAAAAGTCAAAACGTTGCTGAAATCCCTGGAAAAGGTTAGAAAAAGTCCGACCCCCATTAGGTGGGGATCGTTATCAAGAACAGTTGAGAGTAAAGAGGGCTATCTCTCTGGTCTCGGGCAAGGGACTTTAGCGATTAGATTCAAAACGGAAGAAAAAAAGGCTAGCACGAAGAGGGAAAGAAAAAAAAGGCTTCCGTCTACTCTATCGAGTCACTACTACTTCGAGGAGGGGGGGCCGAAGAGTTCCGGACACAAAGAAAAAGGCTTCTCGTAAGAAAAGGGAGGAGGCGTCAATCGTTTGGTGCCGACTCCCCTCACGAAAAAAAAGACTAGCAGTAGCCATCAAGAAAAGATCTCCCTACGAAAAAGGGGGGGGGGAATGCTACCTTGACCAGACAGCAAACCGGAGTAGCTAAACCCAAAAGAAAAAGAGGCACCAACCATACCCAGGAAGGCGAGATTAATCGGGGTTCCTGAACGACAAAGAAGGAGGGAAGGTCCCGTCATCCTAGATCCAAGCTCGACATATCAAGGCATTAAAAGGGGAAAAGACAAGGGGAGCAAGGAGGAGAGCCCCTCCACAAAGCGTGTGAAAGGAAAGTCGTAAGTCGACTTCATAGGACTACATGTCCTCGAAGAGGGGGGGGGACAGAACCGTCGCAGAGGCGAAACAAGCTTGCGAGCTTTGAGGGGGATCACCGAGGGCTCCATGAATGAACAATTCCCATCAAGGCCGAAAGGGGAGGGTTCTGACAAAATTCTCAATTCTATAACAGAAGAATGGCGCCCTCCATCTGATCAAAGGAGAAAAGTCCCAGATAAGAGAAAAAAAATTAGGGAAAAAAGAAAGAAGTGAGAGCTCAGTGGAGTATAAGTTCTTCTGGATGGAAGGGGCTCGCATTCATTGGGAGCGAGCAACAAACCTGCAAAGAAAGCCAAAAGATGGCTGAGAGAAAAGGAAAGGAACGCCTTCATCCTGTCGCGAGAAGAAACGACCTCTCTCATCTGAAGAATTACTTCGTGCGAAGACAAAGGAAGGGAGGGAGTACCATGACGTAGTAGCTTCGACGTGCAGAAGGAACTCTTTTTGCGGGGGAGAGAAAGCCGGCATCGTTGCGAAATGACAAATTTTTCCTGAAAGGAGGGTCGATCCGGGCAAGGAGAGGAAGGACGTTAAACTGAAAGAGGCGGCAAGCCGAAAAGAAGCTCCTCGCGCGGGAGGGGGGGGAACGCTTTGTGGCGTCGAGCCAAGCGCTGTTTTTTAGGAAAGAAAGTGTGTCAGAAAGGGTGGAAAAAGAAGAGGCGGGGGGGGGAAAAAGCCGTGGGCTGCTCACGGAGGAAGGGCGGATCTGGCGAAAAAAAAAAAAAGGCCCGGCTCACCGCAACGTGCTGGGACGAAAGATCTCTTCACGATGGAGGTAATTTCAGGCAGAGGGGAGTAAAATTAAAAAGACGTCTGTCCGGAAACTCGCAAGATCTACGGTGCAGCCGTTGCTGTAGCGGGAGTGGCGCGGACTAGGCGGGAGGGGGAAAAAAGAATACAGGTCGAAGTCCGAAAGGGCAAGGGGACCCGAGACCAAAGAAAAACTGCTTTTGGAGAAGGGAGGAAAAACTCAGATCAACGATCACCAAAAAAAATTGTTCACAAAGGGATGGTCGAAGGGGCCCTCTGTAAGGGGGAGAGGAAAGTAGGCGATCACCGGGCCAAACGGGGGACAAAAAAGAGACTTCACTAGAGACACCTCTCGAGACGAGGGAAGAAAGCGTTTCGTCGTCTTTCGCAGAAGCTCGTTTCTCAAAAATGCGGGTTGAATGGAGGAGAAAAAGAGGTGCAGGGTCAGAGGGAAGCAGGGGGGTCCCGAAGGGAAAGGATCTATAGCGGGAGAGGAAGCTTCTTACCTCTGCATGCTCAAACGGCTTCTCTTTTTAAAAATCCCCGGAAGAGAAGGGGTGGCTTTCAAGAGAGGAAGATCGAAAAACCTGGAAAAACAGGAGAGAGGGAGGGGGAACTCTAAGGTGGACCAAGGATACTCCGTTGTCCGAAGAGAGAAACGATCAAGAGAAGAAAATCTCCAAAAGGAGGAAAAAACCACAGAGCCGAAGGGGGGAAGTCGAGGCAGGGAAAGGGGGAAAAACGCCTAGCTCGTCGGGCTGAGAGCCTCTACGTCTTTTCAAAAAATAAGGACAAGAGGGGGATAAACCCTATCCAGAGGGAAAGAACATAAATCATGCTCACTAACAAAAAGCACCGAGGGAAAAGACGATTCATAGCGAGGGCGCACCGAGCTTCCGAAGAAAGCAATAAAGGAAAAAAAAAAAAAGTCGCGGGTCAGGCGACGTGAGATTCTTAAAAACAGAGAGAAAAAAGAAAAACGGTTAGGAAAGGGGATTGAAACGACTCGCGCGTCACGACGGCCAGAAGAGGGCGTCTTGTTCATAGAGAATCTCGGTCTGGAGGGAAGTCTTAGGGAAGATGGGAGAAGGGAAAAAGGACCGGTAGGCCGCGCGTCAGAAATCTTGTTCATGGGTGGGAGGAAAGAAGATTGTCTGAGCCATTGAAAAGGGGCAGGGTCGAAGGAAGGGAGAGAATTTGAATCACAAGTGAGGGGGGGGGGGGTGAAAGAAACCAGCCTACGAAAGAGGGGACATGCGGCGGGCCTGGCGCAAGCGCGACCTCCGCAAAAAGGACCTTTGGTCCGCACACAAACGGCTCTGTCTTAAAAAAGGTACCAAGGGAGGGAAAGAGCGAACTTCGCTTAGTCTTTCCGTCGATCGAAGGATTCCTCTATTCTTCGGCAGTGACGAAAAAAAGACGACGATTCTACAGGAGAAGGGGGCCAGGTTGGAGTGAAGGAAGGAAAGGGCCCAGGGAGAGAAAAAGATCTCTATCCCGCTGGTCAAGGGAACGCCCTAAAAAACGACAGGAGGACCAAAAAACAGGAAACAAGACATCCCTTAGGAAGAGAAGGAGAGGAGCTTCCGATTTCTCACTCAAATAGGCCACTTATTTATACTAAGAAGGATACGAGGGGGGTCCATGTGAAAGGCGTTAAGGTTGAGAAGGCTCCGCCCAGGGAAAGAGGGGGGCGTCTATCCTCCCCTGGCAAGCAACATTTTTAACATGTGCGGAGTAAGGTCAGCGTTGGAGAGGGACGATGGCCTAAACTCGAACCCGCCCCTCAGACGGAGAGCAAGTTATGCCTGGAGCCTATTCGAGCACAGGAGCAGAAGCACCGGCTGAATCAAAGAGGGGTCCAGAATCACGGAACGATGGATGGGGGGGAGGGAAAAGGGGGAAGCCTATTCCTTCACTCAAGAGAAAGGTGGATAGGTTCAGAAGGGGAAGACATCACTGGAAGAATATGTAAAAAAAGGACGCCAAACTCCAGGGGGGAAAAAAGTTCCGTAAAGCATTATCACCGGCGGAGAGCCCCCAGAAGAAGGCTATTCTACCGGGACACATCCTAGCGTTAGAGTAGGGAACAAACAGAAAAAAACAGCTCGACGCCACCGAGAGGAAAAGACCCCCTCGGCGCCACAAAAGCTCGCCGCAGTGTTAAGGGACTCACAAGAAGAGACCCGAAAACGTAAGGCACCGCTCTACAGAGGAAATACCCAGGGGGGAAGAAAAGGGGACACGCTTCCTTCGTCTGAGCATCCCCGAATCGATCTGCGTGACCATGAAGAGGGGAAAGTTCAAAGAGGAGCATGTCCGACCGGCATCGGAGGGGGTGCATCGGCTAGGAAAGTTCTATCGGTCGTGGAGCGAAATGCTTTTCGGAAAGTCTGAGGAGGGGAAACACCAACCAGAACGAAAGGGTTCCGGGGGGCTCAGTCGTCCCTATGACCATACGACAAGAGGCATGCCAAACTCAAAAAAGCGAAATCGAAAAACACGAGGAGTCGGAAATCTCATATGGGGAAAAAAATCCGGGCAGGATTCGGCCTCGGGGGGAGCGGAGGATTGCTCGCAGTCAAGAAAACGACTTAACAGAGAACACCCTCGCATAAAAGACTGCGACGCCCTTCAGTCTCTAAAGAAAAACGCTCTCCAAGCGGCGAGCGATGAGGAGGCGACTATTCTTAGGACAGGGAGAAAAAAATTACTGGGCTGTGAAAATCGCGCTCGCCTAACTACGCCGGCAGAGGGGGGGGGGAGAAGGACCCTGGTACGACATGACCCTGAACGGGCCCGTTATCCCTTATGACGGGGGTTTCTTTAGGCAAAAGAGACCGAAAAAACGGGAAAAAACGGCGGGGGGCGATTTCCGGAAGGGGCTTGGCGAAGGGAGGGGTGGGAAGTACTCATCCCTCAGCTGTGTTCATCGCATCTAAGAGGGAAGGGAGGGATGACCGGGTACTGGAGATTATTCTCTCGGGTGTGCAAAGAAAGAATGGGGAGCTTTTCTTCTTACCAACGTGACACGTCTCACCTGAAGGGGGTGACATAATGAAATAACCACGGGCAATTCGAAGCCAGAAGTGTTCAAGGCCCCATAAAAGGGATCTACGCCTCGCAGGAGAGGACCGGTGCTGTATTCGGGGCGCTCTGCTAGGTCGGGTTCTTAATGAAAAGGGAAAATGGAAACTGAACTAGGGAAAAACACCATCAGTCGAGAAAAGTGCCGCTCAACTGAGGAAAAGGGATCATCACGATCACCACCGAAGGGTACCACACTTGCGTTCTCGGGAAAAATCCTGTAGTCGAAAGGAGGAATCACCGTCAGACAAAAGGATTCAAAAAAGAGCTGCAAGAACCGAAATCGTCGAGAAGGGAGATCGTTGCGCGCTGCTCCGAGGCAAGAAACAGGCTAGAAAAGTCTGAGAAGAAGGGCTAGCTGTAAGGGAAAAAATCAGGGCGGGGACAAGCCAGGAGGAAAGGTGCCCAGAGAGCTCGCGCCGACGGAGAAAAAGGCTCCATCCCCACTCCGGGAAGAATGTGTAGGCGCCCGAACGGGACTTCGAGCGAGAAGAAATTCGAAAATCGAGCAGGGGGGGGCGGCCGAATCCGCGAAGACGGCCTGGGACCAGAAAAGAGGAGCCTGTGTCTCGAGCAGAAGGCACAGTTCTCTAACCACGGGAAAGCAGGACAGAATAGACCGAAGTTGTGAAAGAACAATGCCCGCCTCGTCGAGAGAGGGAGGGAGGAACGCAGCCTCGACTTCTTCCAAAAAATGAAGGGATACCAAGAGATTTATCAAAAAAGAAGAAGAATCATTTAGGCATAAAAGAATGGCTAAAGAAAACACAAGAACCGAAAGAGGGGGGAAGGGGTCATACTCTAGGGGGGGGGGAAAAAAGGAAAGCCGACTCCGACGAACTCAGAAGCGAGGGGACACTACCTCTCGCGAAAAGAGAATCTTCCCCGGGAAAGAATTAGTCAAGGCGAAAAAGAAAGAAAGAAAGAAAATGCACAACGAAAAGAAAGGACACCGCGGCGGGGGGGGAAGGGGGGAAACCGCCGCTCTCGCTCGGGAGTTCTCGAATGGCTTTCAAGGAAGGGAGGCGTCGGGCGTAAGGAACCATGATGTAAGAAGGGTAAGAGGGAGTGTTGGGAAAATTTTGAGTCAGGGTCAGGAAGAGGGGGAGCTTTTGCTTCGAGTGCAGGAGAGTCTTCTATCAATCCAGGGGAAAATCCTTCTAAAGGGAGAAGGAACGAAGAATAATTCCGCGACGAGAGACCAAGGGGAAGCTTTCCTGGAGTGGGGAAGGAAAAATGAAGACCTTTCTACTCGGAGAGTCCACATTCCTATCAGGCCTTCTTGTAAAAAGAGGCTGCCGAGATAATGGAAGAGGAGCGTCGGTCCGGTGGGGGGAGAAGTGGAACACCCGCTTCTACTGTCTTCGAAAGATCCCGACGGAGGGAGGAGGTCCCGATAGAGTCTCGGAAGAAAGGGGGACCAAGTCTCTGTCCCAAAACCGCCCTTCGACTCCAGAAGGACCAAGAAAGGACAAAGATTCGCCTGAGAAGAGAGACGATCGCCAAAGCCGCGCCACGATCACGGGAAGAACGTCTATACGGGGAAAAAGGGGGCCGCCTGCGTTCTGGGGCGACAAGGTGTATCGCCGGACATCTTCGAGGGAGAAAAAAAACGCCCGTGGCGGGGGTGAGCGTGATCTAAAAAGGTCAAAATCCCGCGGGGGGGAAGAAAATCATGGTCCGGGGGCACCAGAGGAGTACTTGAGTTCCAGCAAAGGTGAGAAAGGGGGGGTATCAGCCAAGAAAAAAACAAACGAAAAAGCGGCTAGGGAGAGAGCGTCGATCCGGGAAGAGGACTGGAAAGGGTGGAAAAGGCCTGTTCACTCGCGCAAAAGTTTTATCTGAAGAACCTCAAGAAGTGGATGCCAGGGAGGGGGGGCCTGGGAAATCCGCCATGGGGAGGGGCCGATCTCGCCTTACCAGAATTAGCGCCAGAGGAAAGATCCAAACGGTTCCATAAAAAAAGGGAGACTTAAGGGAGGAGGTCCAAACCCAGGATGTCCACTCTAAAAGAACCACGAGGGGCCAATGTGCAATCCATTTAGATGGAAGCACCCCTCCTCAAGGGTGCCCATGTTAGTGGCCCTGAGAGGGAAGAAAATTTTAGGTGGCCAGGGGGCAGAATCCAATCTCCGGGGAAGCAAGAGGACTCATATTCCGGGAGATTCAGGAAAAGTCGAAGAGAGAAAGACATTTAACGGTCACGCCCTTCAAATCTGTTCTCAAGAGCACTGGAGGAGCAGTATCCCGCAGTAGTTCTTGCTACCTGAGGGAAACGCCATTAAGTCCCGAAGGGGTGCGTCCAAGGGGGGGCGGGGTCGAAGAGAGGGGGGCTCGCTCGTCCTCATGACTTCTCTCAAAAACGCCGCGCCGGAAAGGGGAATCCTCCCTTATCGAAGGGAAAGACAACAACAGCAAAGGGGAAGGGGGGGGAGGAAGAGAGAGATGTGGAAGCAATCACCCTCGGGAGGTATCGGAGGGGATTCATGGGTACAGTACGAGGGAACCGGGGAAAAAAAAACCGAGGGGGAAAGCATTTCTTTCCAAAAATTCATTTCTCAAAAACTCCGAAGAAAGAAACGCGCGAGGAGGAAGTCGTGCGCGTGGCGAAAAAAACTTCTCGAAAGAAGGGGGATCTACTTCTACTTCAATGCGCTCGGGGGAGGGCGTCTCGTACGAAGGGGAAAGTGGGTCAACTGGCCATGGGGAAAAACCAAAAAAATGTCTCATCCGGGGAGGGAAGAGAGATGACTTTGACCTGACAGGGGGTTCTGCAAGAAAAATCGCTAAGGAGGGTTGAAAGTCTGTGAGGAGGGGGAGGTTTTGAGCGACTGAAGGGTCATAACTGGTAAGAAAGAGGAAAGAGGGGGCTGGCTCTGACCTCGGTGAAAAAGAGGGCGTCACTGCTATCTTGATCACGAAAAAAAAAAAAACCACTATTGGAGAAAAACGAGCGGAGGAAAATAGAAAGGTGCCTTCGTCGCAGGACGCTTAACGTTGGAAAGAAAACCATCCTACTTCGTCGTATCGAAGGAGATCGAAGGGAGCCGAGGGACTCTCTTGCGAGGTAAGGCGGGGCGGGCAGTGACTCTGAAGAAATCCTCAAGGGGGAAAGAACTATACCACTGGGGCGGACAGACGTTCTTTTGGATAAAGGAAAAGACACAGGGAAACCGTGTTCAAAAGGGGAAGGGCCGGCGCAGGAAAGAAGAGGGGAAGACGCGCCCGTGAGGCGATCCAAGAAGGGACCTCAACCAGCACAAAGAGAGGAGGGCCACTATCAGGGGAAAAGGGGGGGCAAAAGAATTGCTGGGGCAGAAAAGAAGAGGAGATCTGGGGGGGGTCTAAAGGAGGTTTTCCTTTACTTTTCAAAACGAGTCTAACCAGGGGCCGCGGAGGAAGGAGGAATTGCCCAAATCGAGCGAAAGTAGGAACGCGCGAAAAAAAGTTCTTGTCCAGGAAAGGAAAGGGTGGCTTCGAACGTCGAAAAAAAAAAAACGGTCTACTCATAGAGTACGGAAAAAGGAAATAGCCTCGAAGGTGGGGGGAAAAAAAGGCAAAGGAACGAAAAGGGGGGAGAGGCAGAGCCGCGTCGCAAAAAGGGGAAGTGAGGCCCACCGCGGACACACGCAAGAGGGTGGGACTTCTTTCGGAGAAAAAAGGAGCCGCTGCCGAGAGAGGAGGAGGGGGGAGAACCAGCAACTTAAAACGGCAGACGTGAACAGATGGATCGAAGACGGGGAAAGAAGTAAGCTCCATAAGCAGAGAATAAAAAGAAATCTACTCAGCCAAGCACCGGGCGGGTGCGGGTTACGATTCATACTCGAGGGACAACGACTCACGCAAGAAAAAGAACGACAGCTCGAAAGAAAAAAGACGTGAAGAGGCTTTGACGAGAGAAAAAAACACAACAGTGGGGGGAAGGAGGGAAAAAGTGCGCAAACT
>Ga0179593_1628892_pt1 | contig 26968 bp, 37 predicted proteins | sample CZODoug2_1_08_16_FD_185931 | JGI IMG/M metagenome (GOLD analysis project Ga0179593, IMG submission 185931) | Vadose zone soil fungal communities from Angelo Coast Range Reserve, California, USA - CZODoug2_1_08_16fungal (PacBio error correction) | ecosystem: Environmental > Terrestrial > Soil >...
AGCAACTAATTTCACCGCAAAGCCTACTTTCATGGGAAGAAAAGTCCAGGTTACTTTCCCAGTACTACTCTCCTCTTTCGGGAGAGCGGTTAATTCAGGGCAGAACTGGGGGCCGAGAGAAGATAAAGCTTCCACATCAAGAAAGGGAAGCTTTGCAGGCACCCTTGATTGAACAAAAATCCAAAAACGGTGTCTTTTGAAATGCTGGAATTAAAAAAAGAAGCCAACCCAAGATTCTTCAAAAAAGAAAACGAATGAACAAGACAAAAATTACAGTAAAGCTGACAGAAAAAAAACCGCCATCAAATGCAATAAAACTGGGAGGAACACAACACGATCATCCTTTCTTTCAAAGTGAGGGTCACTCAAGTTCCCCGAAGTTAGAAAGAAAACACAGAAGAGGTTCGCAAGAGAGGCGAAGAGGACCTCACTCCAGAAGATCTCAAAGGGGGAGGACGCAAAACAAGGAAAGGTGTTCAGCCAGTACGGACTCCAATTAATGGGTGTCAAAACTGCTTTTAGGTTGAGGAAAAGGAAGAAATCATATATTCAGGAAGGAAGAAGGAATGGAAAGAAGGTTTGAAGAAGAGCAACACCAAGTGACATGTTTCACACGAAGGGGGTCAGATTTGGCACAGGGGCACCAGTAAGCGAAACAATGGGAAAAAAAGTGTCCCGAAGAGCGGATCAAAACGGTCCCGTGCACTGAAGAGGGGGGAAAGTGATCACTGTCAGAAAACTGTATGACAGCTAAAGGATAAAGAAAAAAAGTTGAGGTACAAGAGGGAAAAACATAAAATTATATTGGGAAAAGAGCGCGCGAGGAGTACCGGAGTGGGGGTGAGTATGGGAGGTTTCTTCCTAATCTCCATATGATCCAATTGCAAAAAGAAACCAAAAGGAGTAGGTTTAAAGGAAAAAAACGGAGACAAGAGGAAAAGAATCACGGAGGGTCGAATGTCCTGATAGACCTTGGGGGGGGAGAAAAAAATGATACCCCACAGTTAAAGGGGATCAAGATCCCAATTAAAAGGTTGAGACGCATAGTTATAAAGAAAAGAGGAGGAATGCAAACAAGGACCGATAACAGATAGGTGAGTTGAAAGTGCTACATGAATCCCGGCAAATTCTTGTAAAGATCAGTGAGAAGGGGGGGTGTCTTATGTATGACTGGTACCACATGCTTCGGACAGCTTTTAAAGAGGGTGACACACAAACTCATTTCCGAAAAGGGAGCTCTTCACTTAAACACTGATCCGCGAGAAAAAAAAAGGAAAAAGGAAACAAGGGGGACAGAACCTCACGTTAAGAAAGAATCATATCATCACGTTTGGGGGGGAAAACAAGCTTGGGTGGCTGGGTGAAGGGGGGAAACGGGAGGGGGGAGGGAGAAAGGACAGGTACGGGTATGGAATCGCAAGGGTAACTATTGAGAAAGAAAGGACGGAGCTGCATTCCTCGTATGGAATTAATTGCGCTACTCAAAGGGGAGCCAATACAGGAGGAGACGGGAGCCAAGAAGGGAAGCTAAATAAGGGAAGTGCGACGTGAGAATGGAGAGTCCGCAAGAAAAGAGCGATCGCGCGAAAGGACTCCAAAAAGGAAATTAAGGACAAGAGGGATAGTCTCCCAAAAGTCTAGAAAAGGGGGACAGGCGCAACGCGCAGGGACAGAGGGGGATGAAGAGGGATACCCAAACCAGGGGAAGTCCGAGAAAGAAGGGAAACTCGTGACGCGAAGGATCTATGCGCTGGCGAGAAGTGCTGGTTTTCAGTGGGCCGAGGGCCGAAAGGGATGTCTCAGGGCCGCGCGTGAGAGGGGAATAAAGAAAGAAACGATTAAGCAGCTCCATGGCAACGGATCGCAAGGACGGCGCTCGCAGTGAAATGGGACCCGTACAGGAAGAAAGAGGGTAAGACAAAGCCCGATCGAAAAAAGAGATCGCATCAGAGAGGTCTGTGGAAAAAAGAAAGTGAGGTCGACAAGACTCTGAAAGAGTCAACGGTAGAAGGGAAGAAAGGGAAGCCTGGCAGGGGGCCAGATGTTTCCGGACATCTACTAAGAGGATGTGACTCAGAAAGGAGACAAGGGGGGCTACTCAGGCGAAAAGGAGGAAGGAGTAATAAGAAAAAATATCATGAAAGGCGGCCGCTAAAACAAAAAAAGGGGGCCCTTCTCTCCGGATATGGATTGTTGGGGGAAAAGGGATATCAGAATGAAAAGGTTGAAAGAGGATGGGGAATCGGTGAAGGGCCTGAGAAACTATGTGCAACGTTAATGGAGAGTTGAGGAGGGGGGGTCTTTTGACAGGGGGAAGTAGACTGGGGGCGATCAACCTCTGTCAGAGAAGAAGAAGTGTAGAAAAGAGGGACCCGTCAGGGAGAAAAGAAAGAAAAAAACCTCCGAGTTGGAGAAAAATGAATCAAATTCTTTCCGTGGAGGGGTTCGGCAAAAGACGTTGCGTGATTGGATAAACCAATGACAAAAAAAGCCAAGAACCCTAGAAGAAAAGGGTAGAAAGCATGAGAACAAGAAGATCAAAAGGCTCCTGAAGACTCTTTGGAGCAAAAGTCCTCGGGAGGAAGGGAGTTCCGTCGTGCGAGGCTTTTGAAGGAGAAGGAATAGAATTTCTCCCGAGGATTCGCCGACACAATGAATGGGCGAATGGGGAAACCGACCTTATGGCAATACTAAGAAAAAAAGAAAAACGGGCATCTGAAGAAAGAAACAAGATCCTGGGGAGACCTGAAACTATTACAAAAAGGGTAAGGAAGGGAAATGCCAGTTCGCTGTAGAACCGCTCAGGAGGTACATTTTGGAATAAAGGAAGGAAAATCAGACGAGCCTTATCGAACAAAAGGAGGAAGAGGATGAAGCCGAAAAAGTTTTAAGAGATGTCGCGCGGGGGATGGGAGCACGCAAGCGACCATCGATTGAAAAAAGTGATGAACAAAGGCTTCCAGCCGGAAAGGACGCGGAGAAAAGGAGAACCGGGGAAGGCGTCTTGGTGCAAAGAGAAAGGGAAAGTCAAAGGCAGACGAGGGGGCCTTGGGCGCTGAAGCGAGCGCGAAAAAAAAGACGAGGCTAGACCTTGACCAAAGGAAGAAGATGTCTGAGTCAGATCTGAGAGGAAGTCAGCAAAATCAGCAGAGGGAAGACCGGAGGAGGATGAGAAAGTCCCTCGAACGGTACGCCGCAGCCCGATGATGTCGTCTTATAGGCAAAAAAAAAACAAAAAAAAAGGGCAGGCGTTCCAGGTCTCGAAACCAAGGAGGGGAAAAAAAAAGGAGAGACTGGGAAGGGGAAGAAGAGGGGGGTTCGAAAGGAAGATCCGACGAAAAAAGGAGCGTGCTGCTTCTGTAAATTATTTCTTAATTGCAGGAATCAGAGAGAGAGGGGGAATTTAGGAGAGGGAGGGGGGGGAAAGATTTTGAAAGGAGACAAGAAAGCTCGGGGGTGGCTTCAGTGGAAGCAGTCCTCTCGAGAAGCGCGGCTCTCGTAAGTACTAAAAGAAGGGGAAAAGAGTGAAAGCGCCTGACAACCGTACCTGAAGTTCAAAGGATCCTCGGGCGGCGACAAGACACTCTTGCCAAAGTCTTAGGGTAAAAATGGGCAATCTTGACGCGGAATAAAACAGGGGAGAAAGAAGGGAAACAGTTCAAGGGCGTGCCTAATGCATTATCTTTAGGCGACCCCTCAGAAGCTCTAAAAGAGAAAAAGGTCTCGGAATGAAGAGGAAATGAAAGGGAGAGCAGGAATGGATTTGTGCATTTGCCCTCCAATGCATTCTGAGGAGGCATGCGCTTCAAAAAGCAAGGAAATGAAAGACATAACATACGTGTGTCGAAAGCGTCCTCGTCATCCGCTGGAAAAAGAGGGGGGCGGTGGGGGTAGATAAGTTTCACTTCCCTTTTCGATACGAGAAGTATTGGGACAAAGGGGAGGCAAAAGAAAACCTGGGTCAGGACTACATTAAAAAGATGTAGACATGTATTGATGAGAATCCAAAAAAAAAAAGACCCTGAGAGGCGGAAAGAAATGCGCCCAAATCACGGAGGGGTCTAAAGAAAAGCTGGAGAAAAAAAGTGGCTCGCAAATTTTCCAGACCAGAAAATAGGGCGTTTGAAGAGAGGTATGTAGTGGTAGAAAGGAAAGACAAAAAAGGGTCTTCCGACCACCCGTACAAGGACAGACGTGTCAGCGTGCTGGGTAGAGGAAGGTTTGGAGAGGAAAAGTCCGAGAAATGCCGAGAGACGAGGTGGGGGTGAAAAAGGATACATCTTTTGGCGTTGCAAAACGAACGCGAACTAACTCTCCATCACTCTCGGACATGGGGGCTAGAAAGGATCTCCAACAATACGTAAAAATTGTTAGTTGGAGAAGGGAAAACTACCCAATCCCAGAAAGGCTTCAATGATCCTAAGGGAAGATAGGGCGCCCTTCTACCGGATAATCTCGCTGCAAGGACCAAAGAGGTTTAGAGAGAGAGAACAGAAACTCCAATTCTCGCCGAACCTCGGGGAGGGGGCCAAAACGCGCCCTGAAGGAGTAAAACAAGGGCAGAAGAAGAGGGGGAGGGCTACGAAGAAGTAACAAGGTTCAAGCAAAAACTCATATGATGGGATAGAAGGAGTTGGGGACCGATCCGCCAAAAGCGGAAAGGAGAAAACCCTATCAGGAAATAAATGGTCAAACAAAGGGAAAGCCGAGAAAGAAAGTCCTTGCCAGGAAAGGTAGCAAAAATAGAGGAGGATGGAAAAAATACGCCAAAAAAAACGAAACGCTAAATCCGCGCTGTTCGGCAAGTCACGGAAATGAACATCAATACGGAAAAAGAAACGGGCATAGAGCATGGAGAGAGCACGGAAGGCAGAGGTTTAGCGGTTCGGGGATAGGGACATCAATCGGGAAGCCTGGTTGTCGCGGGCCTTAATATTAGAGAGATCCTGGAAACGGGGGGGGGCGGGATCATCTCTTCGGAGCCGATCGCAGAGTCGGTTCTCTCCCAGAAATTTCGAAGAAGCAAGAAATATCTTATGGATAATTAGGAAAAGGGGGGCTAGAAGATCTCCCGTCGCGGGGGAGGGTGGTGGTTAGACGCAGCAAAAAATACAAGGTTATTGCGCATATTATAAAAAAGAGTAGGGGCATCGAGAAATATACAAGAAAAAAAGGAGACCAGGAATCAGACATGAGAAATAGAGCAACATTCAAGAGAAAAGGTTTACTTTAACGTTAGGAAGGAGGCATGGACCGGGAGGGTTATTCCAGGGGCTCCAGCTGATAAGGGTACGTGAATTTTTAAGGAAAGGGAGTAAAAGGGGAAAAAGGTGGTGAAAAAGAATGGGTGCGAAAAAAAAGGACTACATCACCCCAGCTCGTAACGATTCAAACTTGCCGATCAAGGCCAAGGTATTAGGAAAAGGGGGCAAAACTCAAAAGAAGAGAATTTCTCTGTACTTGGGGGGTCACATGAAGTGCGCGGGACTAGAAAGGGGGAAAGGGGAAGGAAAAGGATTAACCAGGGGGGGGTTGTGTCTCGGAGGGAAAAGGGTCAAAAAGGGAGAGGCAGGAAACAAGGTGAAAAGCGAATGTGGGATAGTGAAAGGGGGAAAATTTAAAACTTCAACTTGGGAAAGGGGGGTAAGAAAATCATGCCTAGAAAGAAAAAAGAAATCAGAATCACAAATACATTATAGAGAAAGTCATAAGGCGGATCCATCTGTTATCCATTAGAGCAACTCTTCAGTATCAAAAGGAAATGCCCTTTAGAGGGGAAGGGCTAAGTGCAGGGGAGGAATCTCGTATGAGGGGGAAAAGGTGGGAGGAAGGGGGTGCTGGGTGCTTTGACTCTAAGAGAAAACTAAGTTATACGAGGACTCAAAAAAATGGTGCGCAGGAAGAAGGGAATTAAAAAAGATGAGAGGTAAATGAAGGAAGGATATTAATGAATAAGGGAAAAGTAAAAACGACTGAGGCATGGAAAAAAAAGCCTATGTTGACAAACAAGAACGTCTGAAAACGTTTAAGAGGGGTGGGGACGTCCATAAGTACCAGGTGATGGGATGATAAATCTCAGCCTCTTGCAACAGAGGAGTCGGAGAAGAAATGCGGGGGATGGAGAAATGATTGAAAAGATGAAAGAGGTGATCTGGAAATGACGTTCTTATGAAGGGGGGAATGTTTGTTTGGAGGGGGGGGAGAGTGAATAATAATTTAATGGGTTTATATCCATGGAGATCGAGTGGAAAGCATATGGAAGGGGGTTGAAAAATAAAGGGGTGCAAGAAGGAAAAAGGGAAAAAACGCAGGATGTTGTAGTTGAGAAATTGAAAGTCAAGGAGGGATTTATGAATCTGGAGAGGAAAGTAATCCTTTGGTCAAGTGAAAGAGAGAACAGAAAAGAAGAGGTACTGAAAAGGGTTTTTATTAGTGAAGTAGAAAGAAAGTATGGGGGGGTGATTTAAAATTAGGGGGGGGGGATCTCTCCATCAAAAAAAGGATTATTACAATAGAAGGAAATAGGAGAAAACACTAAGGATAAAGAGAGAAAACTAAGAAAAAAGTGAAGGACATCTTCGTGGTACAGAGGAGGGGGTCTCTCTGCATGAGTATTAGCGGAAAAAATAATATAAAGAAAATAATTGAATCATCTGGGAAGGAGTTTATCACAAAACAAATCCAAATCACAAGGGGGGGGTTAGGGAAGAAATCCTTTCAAAAGAAAAAAAACCTACTGAAGGAATGCTTAACCAACACAAGGGAAAAACAAGGACATTCGGTAAAATAATCCAACAAACAGGTTTTTCATAAGAACTTGGTGGAAAAAACAACAAAGAAGATCTTTTATCCAATTTAGTGGGGAAGGAACATGGAGGAGGGGAATGAGGAGTCCGATGAAATGGGGAAGGAGGACGGAACACTGGGGGTCAGACAGAGCGGTCAGTTATGGAACAAAACATTAAACAGGAAGAAGTAAAAAATAATTTTGGAAGAGTGCTGGTTCCATCAGGAGATGCAGGTACTGAATCTCCTAAAATAAGAGAGGGAGCAATAAAGAGGTTTTGGACTCAGAAAGATCGCAACATCAAAGGAGGGGGACATGTGTCAACGTATACTTATGGGAAGTTTAGAGTCACGGAAACCATACGAAAAAGCGTCCAGGGAAAAAATTGGAAGGAGAAGCGAATACCCTAAAAGGAAAACAAAGGGGGCGCCCTGAAAAAAGTCAAGGAGAAAGATAATAGGAGAATGTTTGGGGGGGGGATCATGATTACAGATGGGATTGAAGGATATTGGGGAAAATGAATGGGGGTTGTAGGGAATTAGGTTTGCTGGAAAGATGAGAAAAAACCACCATCACCCCATTAGGGAAAATTAGTCCAACCAGGATATCAAAAAATAAAAAAAATAATCCAAAGAAGGGGGACTAGAAAAGGGAGGGAAACGAAGAAACAATAGGGAGATAGGTGGGGAATATACTCAGGGGTGTGGCCTCCGAGAAAGTTACAGGGGGGGATGCCAAACAGAGTCATTTCATAGTGTGAGAAACGACCTTTGGAGTCCCAGAGCGTAAGGGAATGGGGCAGAATAAAAGGTCCGAGGCTTTCCACAGAGGAATGGTCACCCTTCTTTGAAAAGTAAGAAAGTCCTGAGATGAAAAAACGAAGGGCCTTTAATAACTGATTCCAATTACATCACCGAAAATGAAAAGGGAATAATAAATCAATTTGAACAGCGTGTTTTGAGAGGAAAAGGGTGCTCTTCTAGTAGGTAAAGGGAAGGATCGGGATGTGAAGGGAGAGAGGGAGGGAGGGGGCGAAGATTAGCAAACTTTCATGCCCGGGGGGGCGAAAATCCCTCGGAGGAAAACGCATGTCGCCAAAAGAAAAAGGTTAAAAAAAAAAATCAAGGCCGATGCCAGCGTCTACCTAGGAATAACGCAGTCCGCAGCGCGCGAAAAGAAAAAAAGATCGCCAGGTTAGGAAAAGGTTCCAAATGCCACCGCCTCCAAGCTTGCCTCGCAACCTCGGAAAACGGTTGACTTAGTGCTACCTAAAAAAAAAGGAAAAGCAACCCGCAAAGAAAGGGGAAAGCACGCCGCCTAAAAAACTAGCGCGGACCGGCATAGGTGCGTTATTGACCTCTTGAAAGGAAAATCTATGGTCCGCTGTGAGGGGCGAGTTTGAAAAACGCAAGGAAGGGATCAAATAAAAAACTCGGACGGGGGCACTCGTCCTGAAAGTTAGCTGTGAACTACAGTAAAGACAGTAAAGACCAAAAGAAGACTTTACCAAAGCGACGTCATAATCTAGGCCAGAAACTTTTCTACAAAAGAACAATAACGGCCCCAAAGAGCATGAGAAGGCATCCGTAATGCAAAAGGGGATTGACACCGCCACGGAGGGTCGGCGAAAAAAAAAAATAACTTGGATCGGAGACGAAGGTCTAAACCAAGATGTGGAAAGACTAAGCGGGCGCTGATCATGGAGGGGCTGAAATAAAAGGTCGATTGCGATACTTCGCCTCTGAGCGTTCTTTATTGTGGGGAAAAAAGAGGAAACTGAACCAGTAATGAATAGTAACGGATTCATACAAGGAAACAGGGGTCATCGCGTAAGAGGGGAAGTAGAGAAGGGGGAGGGGGGGGAAACCTGTTCCAAGAGGTCTCGAAGTTCTGACCGGAAGAGGAGACATTAAGTGAGCCGTTTCTCGGAAAGGGACACAAAGGGTCCTAGGGGAAACGAGAAGGGACGCAGGGATGTAATGTACGCAATGCGACTAATTTAAACCAAGGGGACAAAAAGTCAACAAGACAGAAAAAGAGCCAAAAAAAACCCAGAGGCCCAAAAGGCGTCTCCAACGCCGCGTGGAAGGGCCCGGAGCAAAAGCAGGTCTGACGTCAGCCAGGGTGTCGAGAAAGGAAGAGTCAAAAAGTGAATGCTAATCTGACCAGAAGGGCGCCGACAAAGGGTTTCTGCGCCAAGGGGGGACAAGACTGAGAAAAAAAAATAAGACACAGATCAATGAAAGGGACAGAAGAGAACAAATCTCCAAGTAATCAAAAAATCTGAAAAAAGGGGAAGCGTAAATATGCCAGTGGGAAGCGAATGCGACGCGATCAACAAGGAGGGCACGGGAATAGATCCAAAGAAAACTTTAAGAGAGGTCATCGAGGGGAAAAGGGACCGAAAAAGCAGATTCGGTGGGGAAAGAGAAAACTACCATCGATAGGGGACACGGCTTCGCCGAAAGGGTAAACGCGGCAATACTTAAGGTGCGAAGAAAAGGGCAAGACTTCGGTAAGCGAGCGCAGAATGAACTTAAGGGAGCGAAAGAATAAAGGGATGGTCGCCTCGAGCGAGGGAGGAACTCACTCGTCGCAGGAAAAAGTAAGCAGAGTCTTGCCGCAGTCGAGAGGAAAAAGGGTCAAAAATCAAAACGACCTATCTCCGAAGAGGATTCCTGAAGGGACATCAGCCGCAGCCCGTCTACCTAAAAAATCGGAGGCAAAAAAATGTTGGAACCTGCGTCAGGCGCGTGAAGGAGCACAACAAAAAAAAGATACTGGCACGCGCCGACCTAAGTGGGTTTGAAGCGTGGGCCTCAGAAAAAACGGGGAAAGAACTGTCAAGGAAGGGTCAAGCCAGAGGGAATCAGATCGTATGGGAGGAGAATTAGAGGCGGTTGATACCAGCTGCAGAAGCCTCCGGAAAGGGAAAGACATGAGAGGGAGGAGCGCGCTCGCGGGGAACAGACAAAGGGGAAATCTCAAAAGAACCTTACCTGAAGTCTCCGTTAGTTAACAAGAAAAGAAGCTTACAAGGACGTCGCACACTTTCAATCTAAGGGAGGGAGGAGAAAGGGAAAGAAAAGGGGTACATTTCCTAGCGTGCCTCGAGGGGAAAGCGCCTTCGTGCTCCCAACGTAAAGGCAGGTCAGAAAGGAAAGGCCAGACAAGATGAAAGAGAGAGGAAAGGTCGAAGGAGGGATTGACGTTAGGCGTGAAGGTCATAAGGACGCGTCGACAGGAAGGACCAAAGAAAAGTAATAAACAGGGGCAACTTGTGGGGGGAGGGAAAGAAGGGGATTCCTAGACAGGGGAAGAAAGCTCAAAAAAGTGGAGAGGGCAAATTTTCATATGTATGCGTTGTACGTAGTTGGAGAAGGCAACCGGCAGAGGTGACACGTAAGAAATTAGGAGCCTCAGGGAAGGGATGGGATCTTCAAGGAAAAGCAGGGAAGTCTAAAGGCCATCCAACCGCCGGAAAGAAAAGGAAAAAAAAGACGCGCTCCGTCCAAGCTGCGGGGCGGTAAGGGAATGATTGCTCTACGGGGGTCCATACCGAAAAGAAGGTCTATAGAGTGGGAGGGTCATGGGGACACCATCACTCAAGGATCGGCGTTCTCACCTTACAAGGAAAGGCTATCATCGAGGGGTATCAATCGTGGGTTCAAAAAAGAAAAGAAAAACTGCGGAGAAACGAATGTTTCCGATAATACCAGCGGTACTGTTCAAAAAAGAATCAATCAAATTGCCTCCAGAAGATGAAAGAAAGGGACGGAGAAAAAATCGTTCCAGAAGAGACATCCACATTTTGGGGGATCGCGGAGGAAGACATTGAACCCAAAGCCAGAACGACCGCGGGGAACCGGAGAAGGAGGAAAACTTCATAAAAAGAGAAGAAGTTAGACCCCATCGGGGGTAAAAGCGCCGCGAAAAAAATTGACGCCTAAACCTGGGCGGTAAAAAAAAGAAGGATGAGCTTAAACTCGTTAAAAAAGGTGTCGCAAATCAGATAACTCAAAGGAGCTCGCCCGGAAGATGATTGAGAGAGTTTGACGAGGAGGGTGGGGACGGGAAAATATCGAAAGGAGTAGAATTGGGGAAGAATCCATTCCAATCTATCGGCAGGCCTATCTATCATTGGCGTTCATGTGTGAAAATCGACAAAAAAGCCAGCGCTGACTAAGGACAAAAAGGTTCTCATGGATCAGGATTGAAAAAATACAGCACGACGTCAAAAAGCTCTCCAATCCATCTAGCGCTGCAGAGCAAAGGACGAAAACTGCGGAACAGGGGAGGGGCTTTGAAAGAGCGAAGGAAGTTAGACTTGGCGCTAGAAGATGGGAATTACTTTTTGACTAACTCAATGAAAGCTCGGGGGGGGGAAGCGGCGCCTCGTCGGCGAAGCCAGTGTCAGCCAAGAAAAGCGGGGGACTAGAGGAGGGATGGGGAAGAAAGTGCAAAGCGCCGTCGGAAATCGTTGAGGGAAAAAAGGCAATCCACCACATAAGGGGGAGCATAGATAAATAGGTCCTCTAAAGGACTAGAAAGAAAGAAAAAACATCCAGTAAAACGATGAAAAGGAAAGACAAAAGGGGTAAATTTAAAGGATTTGATTATGATTGGGGAGGGGGAGGGATGTTGATGTACTGGACATAGAAGTTAAATCGGGGGATCGGGACTTTTTGAAAATGGAGGCCGGGGAAAAAGAAAAAGGGTAAAAGGGGGGAAATGAAAGACATGAAGCACCAAACGGCCCTTCCACGTCAGGCAACTCTCCAATAGGGAGGTATTACAGGTGGTCAAGAATGAAATGAGGAGGGGAAAAGGGGGAACTGAGCAAGAAGATAGAGAGCAGAAAAAACTATTCCTTGGGAGAGTCCACACTATCGGAGTGTGGGCTCGAGACTTGAATAAACTGGAGAAGAGGGACAGAAGAAGGGGGGAAGCGGGGATAAGTTTGGGAAATTTTTCCTAATGGTTAGTGTCAATCGGGAGAATTCAAAACAAAAAGAATCACGTTAAGGAAGAAAAGGAAGGAAGGGTCTACTCAATTTTAATCATGATGAGAACGCTTCATGAATCATAAACGCTAAGTTGCAACCAGGAGCAGGAAGTAGCAGGCAGTTCAGTATAAAATCTTGGAAAGGGGAAAGACATGAGAAAGGGGTAATGGAGTGACTTAAACGAGACCCTAAGTTACACGGGGAAACATGTCAAGGAGTAAAACTGGGGAATAGAAAAAAGAAAGGGGGGAAGCCTTGGGAGATTAATTAATACTGGAGGGGAGGTGGCAAAAAGGCCAGGCGGAAGGGAAACAAGCGTGGCATACACAAGGTTGAGAAGAAGAAAAACGTGGAAGGGTGGGGGAGTCCCTAATCGGTTGATCTCTGTCTACGCGAGGACGTGAGACACAATGATTGAGTCCCGCGGGATGGAAAGGATTGAAGGAAGGAAAAGGAGGAAGGGGGTGGCTCTTTTCTTCAAAAATGACTGGGTTGTTTGGATTTAGAAAAGAGGGTTGTGCAATTAAGCGTGTGGGGGGGTACGGCCGGGTTGTGGTTAAAGTGTTGACCTTTCAGCCTTGAAGAAAAACCTCCGGGGGAGGTTTGGGTGGGTGACTCCCTAAAAAGAAAAAATAGCCCGGCTAGGAAAGGCGAGGCCCCTAATCACCGCTCGCCACCGCAGGGAGCAGCCAGTCCAGTTTTGTCGGGACTTTTGAGGAGTTCAAAGAGGGGGGGAGATTTTCAAGGGCGCTACGCCAACACACACCAGGGAGGCAGAGAGCGTCCGTCCAGCCTTTCCCGGAGGCATCCTAAGTCTCCTGTCTCCCTGAGAAAAAGGTTCCCCTGCGAGGAACGTCTCTACGCGAACTTTTTCTCTGAAAAGGAAATGAAGAATTCCGGGGGATCCCAGATTGGTAGAGGAATTTTCAATTGTAAGGAAAAAGAGACAAGACATGCATGTCTTTAAAAAATAGAGCCTTGGAAAAAATTCATTGAAAAAAAGGGGACAGGAAAAGAGAATGAAGAAAATCTTAAGAGAAGAAAAGTACGGGGAATAAGACGTTTAGGGAACAACACGAGCATCCTTTCTAAGGGAGGGAACGGAGAAAAAAAAGGGGGGGCGCTAAAGATGAGGTTCGAATTTAACAAGAGAGAAAAAAAATTGTAAAAAAAAGGAAAGTTATGGACGCAGACACGGGGCGTCAAAGAGGCAACATAGGCTCGTCTTAGAAAAGGATCATAAAAAAAATAAGAATCTATTGGGGTCCTGGAGTCAAAGGGGGGTTGGGGGTGCGTCATAAATCGACACCAAGCCATAAAGTGGCCCACGAAGAGGGAAAATTACAAAGGATCACAGGAAAAGAAACTCCGAACCTGGAACGTGTCCCCTCGAAAAACGAAAACCTTGTCAATGCTTGCTCCATAACTCTAAAGAGCACTTAGAAACTAAGAAGGTATTGAATTTGGATAAGAGTAGAAAGGAGGCCTTCTCTGGGGGCTTTGTTAGTAAGGGATTAATGCAATGAAGAGCTGCTGAAGAGAAAGAATTCTTAATGGGGGGGGGGAACCAAACTTATGGAAAAGAGGAGGAATCAGGGGGGAGGATTGAAAAGGAATGAGAAGTAGATACACAACACAGGGAAGATAGTGTATCAACCAAATATAAAAAAATAACATTCTAAGGGAAGAAAAAGTACCTATAGAGGAAAAGGGTAAACCAGGGGAGTCACCTAGAAGAGTAAGTGAGGAAGAGCTGGGTGTCTGAAAGATTGATCGCAGCTTTTAACCCGGAAAAAAGAATTTCAGGTCAGCCTCAAGGAGCTTCACTAAAGTTCAAAAAAAAAAAAAAAAAAAAATTTTTTTAGGTGCCAAGGTAAGGAAAAGACAAGCATAAATAAGCAATTTGTAAAGAAGGGTGGGCTCGGGGGAAGAGGATAAGGAGCTGAAGGGGGCGTTGTGAGGCATGGGATTAGGGAGATTAAAAAAAGAACTTTCATGCCCGGGGGTAGGGAAGGCGAAAGAAAAGATAAGACAGCCCTAACTGCGACCACATCGACGACGTGTAAAAATCTAGGAGGCCTCCTTCGAAAGGGGAAAGGCCGTCAGAGGGACTCTGAGACGAATGCGCGCAAAAGGGGCCAGATCCCACAGCATTAGCGAAAAGGCAGCGAAAAACCACTCGAAGGGGGAAGATTGCGGGAGAAGGAGAAAAGCAAAAGAAAGTTTAACCAGCTGTACGAGTGAGGACTGCTCGAAAGGGGAAGGGTAGCGGGGGGGGAAGGTTCGAATAGAGAGAGTCTCAGGGCGCGCTTTTCGAGGGCCGCCGCAACTGAGTAAGCCAGCAAAAAGGGTCAAAGATCGGGGGAAGGCCTGGAACGAATTCAAGACTAGAACAGCCAGGGGTTGGCCGAAAAAAGAAAAAAAATAGGGGCGCGCACCAATTTGGAAGAAAAAAACTAACAAAAAGCCAAACTAAGGCATGCTCCGAGAGCGTGCACCCGAGGTTGAAAGGAAATATGGGGGGAGAAAAAGATCAAGAAAAGGGGACTGAGAGGAAGGAATGGCAAAATGATAAGGGCTCCCAGGAGCCATTAGGAAAAATTCCGTTAAGCGGCCGCTGGGAAAGGAGGGGAGTGCTATCAACAAAGGATTGCGAGAAAAAGGAAGTATGAAGAGGGCTCACAAGCACGTTATGGTAATGGGGATCACACTTCGCGTTCGGTTTGGGTAAAAGGTTCCCCTAAAAAAAAGGGCTAAAAGGCGACTTCGAGATGCTCAATAGGCGGAGGGAGAAGAAGACCTTCCGTGGCAACCACGGCCTCTAGGAAGCTTCAGCTTTGCGTGCGAGAGGGAGGGAGTTCGGTAATATTACAGCATCAACATTTGCGTGCATCGAAAAAAAAACCCACCAAACGCAGCCAAAGCGCTTAGGAGAGTGGGGACCGTAAGAACGAGATTGGGGGAATCTTTAGGGGTGCGGTCATTACGTCCATCCCTGTAAACAAAATCGTCGCAAGGAGGAAGGTTTGGGGGAAAAATAAGAAAAGAACATCTTAAACCGAAAACGAAACCCTCCAAAAAAAGGCGAGTCTTACTGAAGGCCACAGTTTAAAGCCTTTCAAGAAGGTAAAGATGCAAAAGAAATTGAACTGGGAACAGGGAAAAGTCCTCTAACGATTTCAGAGGGAAGGGGCGTACGAGAGAAAAGTTCCCTTCTCTGCGGATTCCGATGAAAAACAAGGAGACCAATCGAAAAGGGGGGAAAAGGGACTCGTTCAAACGGGATAGGAATTGGGGGAAAGGGGTTCGAAGGAGTCTCGTCTTGCGGGGGGAGCTATCGCGTCGAATCCGGCTGAAGGCCAGAAAGGAAAGGTCCTTAGAGGAAGAAGGGAGACGCACAAAGCTTCCCCTTAAGAAAAGAAGAGAAATCATGAAAGATCTCAAAAATCCAAAAGCCCCGCCGACCTGAAGAACGGCAAAGGCCTGAGAAAAGGAAATCCGGTACCAAGAAAGGAAGGTCGTAAGAAAAAAGAAGGCCAACCAAAAAAAAAAAAGAAAAACCAAAAAAGAGAAGGAAAATATAGGGGGACCTACGCAGCGTTGTGGGGGGGGGGGCACAACTGCGTTTGAGAAGGACATCCTCCGCGGTCGCTGCTTCGCCGGAATTCGCTAAGAGAAAGCGCCTTAGTTTAGGGGGGGGGGTATAAAGAGAAGAGAAAGAAGCAGCTTCGCGCTTTCTAAGAAGAACGTCGTCCTCGGTGAGTAGGGAAAGACGCCCCTCAAGCAGTAAATGCAGACCTAGAAAACAGCAGTAGACAGGAGGGGAAAGAGCCTTCGACAATCTTGCCGCGGGAAATCCTCCAAGAGCGAACCGGTCCAGTCAAAGACACCGGGGGAGAAGTCGAGGAGGAGGAGATCCCCCATCAGGCGTCGAGATGGAAAATTCTAATCACCAGAAACGCTCAGATCTAATTCAGGAATTGTCAATTTCCTGAGCGCTGACATTGGGGAGGAAAGGAAGGGAAGATCCAAAAACGGTGTGAGACAGATTAAAGGACTACGACGGGCTGTGAGGAGAGTTCGTCGGGTTGCAGGGAGGTCGAGACGTATTGGAAACCTTCGGCCGCTCAGACAATGTCAAAAGCGGAAGGTCGGCAATCTCAACGATTCGCAAGACGTAGAAAAGACAAGATAAAAAATCGGAGGGGTCGAGGTGGGGAACGGTTTGCAAGAAAAGGAGGTATAAAAAGGGCGTTGGGCGGTGGCTTGTTGATATGGCCTCAAGAGAAAAAAAAAGGGGATTTACCGGTGCGAAAAAGCCAGACTTCGTCAAGAGCGCGGTTGTACGGAAGGTTGGTCTTCCTGAAAGTCCGGAATAAGAAAAACCTCAAGTGAAAAATCGAAAAACCAAAGGGGTCACAAAACGAAAAATAGACTCAAAGGGAAAGACGCTTACTAGTTGGAGGGGACTTTCAAAAAAAAGGGATCGCGAAAAAAAGAACCACTCAAAAAAAGGAAAGGGGATAAAGAGAGTCATTCGGAGCCCCTTATACTAAAACAGAGGAGCGGATTCTTACGGCCGCAACCCACTTGGGTAGAAGGAAGGTAAAAAAAAAAAAAAAGAGGAGGCTTACGAAAAAACTACGGTTTCAACAATTCCTGGCGTGACCGTAAAAAATGCAAAAGGGGCAGGGGGCGAACAAAGTTTATGCGACCAAAATAGATGATGAGGCATCGAAGATCGGGAATGCGTCCCGAGTGTCGGCTTGGACAGCGCCATTAAGCGAGCGCTCCGGTGTCTGTATCATGGGAATGTGAGCGAAGAAAAATCCAAACAAAGGAAGTCTAAGGGATGGGAATCTGGGAGGAAAGATCAAAACAAGGCACACGAAATACACGCACTACTGTCCTCGAAAGGGTTCGGCGGAAGAGGGATAAAAGATTTAACCGTGAGGGAGAGGGAGAAAAGAAAATCCTTGATTCAAAGTGGCGAGGAAAAAAGGAAAAGGAAAGAGGCGGTGGAGCGGAACCGGAAACTGGCCTCATCGAGATCTGATCCTGAGCGCCGGCGGCGCTGAAAATAGGGAAAATCAATGGGAGGGGATGAAAAGTCTGCAAAGATGTTGAGGAGCGGCAAACGCGGTAGCAAATTGGGTATGCGGAATCCTTGAGAAAGGGCGCATAGTTATATAAAATAGTTTTACAAGAAAGAAAAAAAGATCCATCAAAAGAAGGGAAAAAAAAGGGACAGAACATTCGAAAAGCTTACTTCAAAAGGGGGGATGAGGAGGGGAATGAAATGAAATGGCAGACTGAAAAAGGTGAAGGTAGAAAAAAATTGCGGAAGAAATGAGGGTTGAAAAGAGAGGAGACATGAAAAATCGTCCATCTTTGGAAAAGCTCTGTACCCATGCCAATATGCTTGCGCACTGTTGGAAGGAGGAAGGGAGATTGGTGAAACGTAGAAGACAGGGGAAACGCGGTGAAGAAAAAAGAAAAAAAAAACACCTAAAGAGAGAGGAAACGCTAGGGGGTGGTTTCTCGCGAAGGAAATAAGAAAAGGGGATTGGAGCGCGAATGTGGATCTAATGGGTGACTAAGTTCCAAAAAAGCTAATGTTTCATTGGGTCCCTCAGAAAGTCAAAAAAAGAGAAGAAGACAGGAGAATGAAAAAAAGAAAAAGGAGAATCCAAAATGATGTTATCCTCCAAGGCAATGATCATCCTGATGAGGCCGAGATGGCCTCTTTAGACTTTGGCAAAGAAGAAAGTCAGTTGAGCTGCTTAGGGACACAGGAAGTGGGAGAGAGAAAAGGAAGGTGTCAATTATACTCGTTGGGCAAGACCAGGGGGCTTGGGACACTTTCGTATAATCAACTTATTTATATAAAAAGGGAAAAAATGATATACTGATAATTACACAAAAATCACCCAGAAAAAGTTATTGGGGGAGATGAAACGTTTAAGTCTGGGGCGGACAAAACTCCCCTGAAAAAGCTGTCGGGACCAGGACTGTGAACAGCCTCAGGGAAAAGGAGGGGGGTCCTAAAATGGAGAATGCGTGGGAAAAAAAGGAAAAGAAAGGGTGGGGTCCAGAAAAATTTAGAAGGTGGGGGATTAGAGTTAGAGTAACGTGTGTATCATGGGGAAAAAGGACAGAGGTGGGGGGGGGTTGGAAAAAAAAGGGGGTTGGGGGGAAGTTGGGAAGATCGAATTGAGAACAAGGGAAGAAAGGTTTTTGGTCTTTTTTTGGGGGGGATAATCAGGACCATCAAATTCTATTCCTCTTCTCTTTTGAAGGAGATAGTTTTGGGGAAAAGGGGGCCTAAGAGAAAGAAGTAACCGAAAAAGAAACTAAGGGAGAAGGAGGGACTGTTAGAAAAGGGTTAATTAGGACTGTTCTGTTATCAGGAGAAGGGGCTGAAGTGAAGGGAAACTAAAAAAACACCCTTCGAAAGAGAAAGGAATACCGGGAAAACCGGGGGCCTAAGCAGGGAGAATGGGGAGGGGGGGTCTAAAATTCCCGGAAACCATATTTCCCATTCCAGCTGAGGGTCTTTGGAAAAAAGAAAGCTTTGAGAAATTCTTCTTTAAAAAAAGAAAAATAATGAAAAGGAGGAAATAAATAAATATCTAAAACTTTCAAAGTGGGGAAAAATACAAAATACCCCTCATCGTTTGGTTCTCAAGAAAAGGGATAACAAAAAAAAAAAGATGGATGGTCAAGAAAGAACAATGGAAAGGAAGGAAGGGGAAGCTTAAACAAACCCCGAGTTTCATACTAAGGGGGAACCATCCTTAACTGTACCCTTGCTTTTCACTCAAAGAGGGGGGCGAGGAAATAGAGGGTAGCATGTAGGGAAGAGGATACCCTTAGAAAAAAGGCTTCGGAAAAGTTTCAGACGTCTGGAGGGAAGATTTTGGGGTCAACATAGGCCGGTCAGGGAAGGCGGCAACTAGAATAATCAAGATATTCATTGAAGAAAAGGGAATTTCAAGGAAGGGGGTGGAAAAGTCGGGGAATAAAGAAAGAAGGGGAGGACAGAACAATAATTAATGGCACGGGGGAGGGAAAACAGTAACAACACCTCCTGACGTGAAGGGAAACGACCAAAAGGGAATTGAAAAAAAAGGGAGAAAGTTCTAAGCGGAGATAAGAAAAAATAATGAAGAGATACATCATGCTTCAAGAAAGAGAGGGTCCTGAGGACTTATTTATTAAGGGATTATGGATTGACTTCAAAGGAGCGGGACCACATAAAAAATAGGAGGGGGACTAAAGGAGAAAGGAAACATTCGGAGAACCTTGGAAGATGAGACGCATTGATTTCCAGGACAAAAGGAAGGGAAAGATGTGGCATCAGCAAGGGAATAGTGAAAACGAGTTAAGGATTCCTAAAATAATAGGGGGAGGGGGGGGAGACATGCGACCATGAATCCTATTGTATGATGGCTGGTACACCAGGAGGATGCTAGGTATTCTGGAAAAATCACAAGAACACATATTTGAAAAAAAAGAGGTAGAGAACAAAATTACCACTTCCAGGGAAATTCCTCAAAGGGAAATGTGATTACAGGAACACCTGGGTAATTACAATAGAAAAAAAGATCACGGAAACAAGTGTCTCGCAGGGTGGAGAGTTAAAATGAGAGAACTGGAGAGGGGCTAGAGAAGCTTTAACAGGTATAACTCATGCATAGTAAAAGGGGTGAAATAAATCAATCGGGGAGAAGTCTAAACAGCATTTCTAGGAAGACGAAAGAATCCTATCGTTGCGGCCTACTGCGAGTGGAGAGAGGAGGGCTGGGAAAAAAAGAAAATAAGAAAGGGTATGAGTATCAGCCTTACGGACATGCTTGAGCGCACAAACCGACAAACAGGTGAGCTGCAGAAAAACTTTGATAGAAAAAAGGAAAGAAAAGCCTAGGGTGGAGAGGGGTCTGAGGGGGGATCGTGAGGATGAGTGACCGCTTCTACGATCGGCAGATGGCCGCGGGGGAGTTTGAAAAAAAGATGCTAAAGAATTGCAGAAACAGGATGCCTAAAGCAAACATTACGCCAGGTACGATCGGTCCCGCAGCACGAAAAATCTAAAGAAGAAATTCTGGGGAAAGAAGAAAGGTTGGAAAAAGATCGCCGACTCAGGAAAAAGAAAATGCAGGTAAAGACGTCAGTAAGACCGCCAAATTTCGGCAGCTTACACTGGAGAGACGATAGGAAAAACCAAGGCCAGGTAAAAGCTATTTCAAAGAAGGGCTGCCAGAGAACTGCGCAGGCTTAGGGGGGCCGCGGGGTTGATATGGGTGAATCAATCTCTAAAAGGGGGAATCGTAGGGGAGGAGTCCGGGGACGGCGAAAAAAATGAGAGAAGCAGGAGATAGGCGTTAGGGGGGGGAAGGTGCCCCGCTGGTCTCTAATCCAACCTCTCTGAGAATCAGAGACACAGGCCAAACTTCAGGGACACATTCGTTCCTTGGAAGGAGCAAAGTCAAGAACGGGGCGTGGCTAACCCATTTAAGACAAAGAAAAAAGGAAATATGGAAGAGCCTGGGCCGGGGGAGAAATCATTAGAAAAACGACCCCCTAAATGGGACGGAGAAGCGCATAGAGGAAAAGTTCTGGCTCGAGGATTGGGAGATAGAGAGCCCTAGGGATACTAAAAAAGCCGACACGTAAGTGGCTTAATTGGCACGACCTGGGAAATACGTAAAATCTAAAAAAAGGGGAAATTCAACAGTCAGATCTTGAAGGATCGGGCGAACAATTCTTCAACAGCCATGCAAAAGGAGACGCAAGAAGGGGGAGGGAAAGGTCCAAACCTCGCTCACTGAAGGAAAAAAAAGGAAGCCTCTGAGGGTCGCGAGAAAGACCGCGCAGGTCGATTGGGCGAAAAGGCACGAGGTGAGGAAAGGGCTCAACGAATTGAATGACCGCAGGGAAAAAACGAGCGAAAAGAGGGGAAGGAGAAGGAAATTTATGCCTTTGGGGGGGAAATACGGAAAGCGATCTACCTAGACGAAGTCTGAAATTGGAACCAAGGCTTAGCAAAAAGAGGAACGATACTCAAAAAAGCCTACCAAAAAAAAATGAAGAAAAGAAGGCCGAAAGGACACGCCGTTGGAGAGAGGACCGAGGTCCCATGAGACAACAACGAGGCATTCTAAGATAATAACACCGCCTTACGGGCACCAACTGGAAAAAAAAAAAAACGACGACAGAAGAAAAAAAAAGGCAGGAGCGTACGGGGAGCCCGGCTTTGCATGAAAAAGGTAGGGCTGAGCCAGTGATGTTTGATCTTTTGATTAAGACTGCGGCACTAAGAGAAAGGAAAATCGAAAAGCGCTAAAAAACTCAACACTGCGAAGAAAAACCGAATTCAGCGCTCAAGAGGAGCAAGACGAATAGCGTGCCGTGCATCAGACGGCAAAAAGAAAGGAAAAAGCCAGTAAGGGCCATGAGCGTCAGGGGAACAATCGAGAAGAAGAAATTCGGTAGTCGAAGCGAGGAAAGGGAAAAATAAGGATAGAGGATAGGACAGTGGGGAAACATGTCAATTCCGGGAGGGCGTCTCATTCCCGTCTTCAAAACCATGACCCCGCCAGGTCAAATTTGGTGGCAGGAAAATCAACGAGTCGGTGGTTGAAGGAAAGTGCATGATGAGGGTAAGAGGGACATCAAAAACGAGAAAAAAAGAGTGTCGGCCCGACAGGAGATCTTTAGACATGATGAGGAGGGTCATTAAGCCTGAAAGGAAACTGAGCGAACCGCTGAAGAAAAAAGGCGACCGAAAAGCCTGCCACGGAACTCGAAAATGAGTGAGAGGTTTGAAAACAGTCGCAAATAATGGGAGGGGGGATTGAAAAAAGCAATCGAAGAGGGATTTACGAAAAAGGGCAGGGAAAAGCTTCGTCAATCGCGTTGTAAAATAGAAGGTTTGTTCACGGGCGCCTAAGCTCACGAAAAATGAGAATCGAAAGGAAAAAGGAAAAAAAAACGAGAGGACCGGTTTTCAAAAAAAAAAAAAGAATTCAAAAAAAATCCCTCCTGAAAGGTTTCGCAAGATTCCACCCAAGCCACATGAGACGTATCGTAAAAGGGGAAAAAGAAAAACGAACTGAAAAAAACGGCCGGCATTAGAGAAAAGGGTCCACAAAGAAAAAAGTATCTCAGACAAAATAGCCGAGTTCGGAAGCCCCATCTGGGGGGATAGGAAATACCATAAAGGAAAGGAAACGATTGTCGTGGAAAATCCGCGAAAAAAAAACCGTTGAGAAAGGAGGTCGACGAGGTGCGAAACGCAGGGGGGACGAGGACTGTGTCAGGAGCCCTCGAGGGGGTAAGGGGCGTAGAAGGAACAGAAGAGAGACCGCACTTATGGGAGAGTCTTAGGAGGAACTAAGAAGAGGCCAAGAGGAAAACTCTTAATGAAATCTGTTACAAACTAAAAGACAGAGACAAAGGAATGTCGGCTCTCGCCAGGGGGTCAAAGGGGAAGACGTTAGGGAATCGGGCTTTAGAAGGAAAGCACGAAAAAGGGGGGATGTTTGCGCTGAGAGAGTCCGTAATAGGCTTTTTGTTAGTAGCGGCTCTGAAAACTTCGGAAAAAAATCGTGTCGCGAACGAGAAAAGACGCCTCGTGAAAGGGGCAAAACTAGAAAGGGGAGTGCATTATAGGAGTCCTGATTGGCAAAAGGAGAAGGAATCTGTGGAAAAAAAAACAGGGAAAAAAAAAACGTGGGGTCAGGGAAGATCACGGTGAAAGCTAAATCTACGCAAACACGCAGTCAGAAGGAGAACAGCAAAAATCTAAAGAAAGGGGACGTTCTTAGGGAGGGATATTGTAATTAACCGGGAGGATGTATTCACAGGGGGGATCAAGGGAGAAGGGAGTTGTGAAAGGGGAGTGACGAAAAAAAAAGTGGTAAGGGGTTAAGATGAGCCTTTGGGATAAGAAGACACCAAGAGATCTCAATAGCACTGTAACTTAAACTAATAATTGAAAACCAAGAAAGAAGAAAATGGAATCTAAAGGAAACTACTCGTGTCCGAAATATTCCGGTTTCTGGGAGCACTTGTACATAGGTTTGTCTCAGAAAAGTCGTGGCGCGGCAGAAATCAGGGTGAGGAGACAGCGAGGAGTGTTCGAAAAAAAAGAATGGGGGTGTCAATCGAGAGACAGAGCGCGGATTCGGAAAGAATAACAGACCGTATTAGAGAAAGTCATTATGGTTAATCATGGGGAAAATCAACCTAGAAAAAAAAGGAGGCGGATCCAGAAAGACGGGGAAGTGCTTACACAAGTGGCAAGGAAACGGGGGAAGACGCGGGAGGAATCGTGGGAAGTCAACCGAAAGGATTTTTGTAAATATGGTTGGAAAAGCACTCATGAAAGAAACATGTCAACCTCAAAAAGAGAAATGGAAAAAAACACTGAGGGTGGAAATTCATTATTCAAGGGGAAAAGGGAGAGTTTGGAGGAAGATGGCTCCCAAACGGAAACAGGAAACCCTAAAAAAGAAAAAATATTGAAGAAGGAACGGGTTCCGGGGCGTACATAAAGGAGTTGACTCTTTCTGGAAAGAGGACGATTGAAAACGCATAGACCTACGAGAAGAAGAAAAGCGCAAGAGGGGGGGGGGAGAACGAAAGGCATAGGAGGGGGGTGTGGACGCTTATGGAAAAAAAGACGAGGTTTCTTGAGAAGGGATATGCCTCCGACTGGGTGTTCATGTAAAAAGGGGGGGGCAAGGTTGAAAGAGGGGGGGGGTGGGGAAAAGGGAAGACTCCTAAAACGCAGAGGGGAGGTTGTTTGAGGGGTGGTGAGTAATCACTTGGGAAAAATGATCCTAGGCGGGGGGAGAGAAAGCTGTCGTTTTGGGAACGGGACAAGCCCGCAAAAAAGTACTAAAGGGGTTCACAAAGTTTTGGGCAAGGACAAAGAGGGGAGTTGAAAGGAGTGGGCTGACTCTACACAACCAACCAGGCAAAAGAGAATCTCATGCAAAAAGGAGGTCATACTTGAGAGAAACATTGACCTCGACGGAAAAGTCCCAAGAGCTCAAAAAACTTTTGAGACGGGGTAAGGAAGGGAAAGGAGGAGAGAGGAAATATATAAAGCTTTAACATATCCCGGAGCTCTTTGGGGAAGAAAAAATCCAAAAGAATTTTGGAGGGGAAAAAAATTATAAGAAAACCCCAGGCAGGTCAGGCCCCAAACATGGGGGAAAGATACAACACGGAAAGGCTTATTGCAAGGAGGAAGCAAAGGTTAACATAAACGGTGAACCACCACACGCTCACCGTGCTTTTAGGGGAGAGGCACTCAGGTCCTTCCAACTTTGAAGGGAAGTATCAGAAGGGGGAAAAAGAGGCGTAAAAGGGTCCAAAAAAAGGGATTTAAAAAAAAAAAAGGAAACTGGGTCTTGCTCAAGAGGGGGGAACCTATTCAGTGGGGTTCCAGGCAGCCTGAGTACAGAATAAAGAAGTATAATTAAGAGAGGGTTTGATTAAGGATAACTCTAGAGAGGTCTTGACCGCACGATATAACTATTGGGGTGCCTGTACACAAAACCAGCAACCCTTTCTGACAAATGGCCACAAAGGAAAAAGGCCTTGAGGAGCGAAAACATTGATCCAGGGAGAAAGGGGAAAAGAATCCGGAGGAGGTGGGAAGAAATCCTAGAAAGTATATTGGCATGAAGGAAGTGAGGCCTTTTGTGGAAAAAGAGTGTGATTGAATGCCTAAGCCGAAGTGATCCAATGGCAAAAATAGGGGGTATTCCAAAAGACACCGGAGGAGAAGAATCACTGAGAAAAAGTCTTCCAAAAAAAGGGAAGAACACAACGAAGTAAAGGGGGGAAATACAGCAGAAGAGTGGTAAGGACCCGAAATAATCTGGGAGATGCCGCAACCAGGGAATAGGGAGGGAAACAGGAGGGAAAAAAAGGCTTGTAGAAAAGGGGTTGAAAGGAGAGGATGGGAACTGGGGGAGGTCACCATTCTTTGACACCGCATTTCAGAAAAAATGTATCACCTTACAACGGAAAAGGGGGATTCAAAGGCGAAAAAAAGAAGGGGACCCAGGGCACTGTAAAGTACCCGCCTTTGAGGGAAGGGGGCGCTGTAGAGGGAACGGAGTCAGGGACTGGTTGGGGATGAGAGAGACTTGGGAAAAGAAATGGGAAAACGCAAGAAAGAAAAGATTTGCCTTGCAAAAATCAAGGGTCGCGCCTCGAGACCCTTAATCCAGATCGCCGAGAAGGAGGAGGCCTGAAAAGGGCGCAAAGAAAACGCCAGGCAAGAAAAATATCAACCTAGGGAATTGCAGCGCGAAAAGGCAGTATTTGCGACGAACGGGGAACCTCCAAAAGATTAAGAAGACGCCGACAAAAAGAATTCTGGGAAAAAGGACGTCGTGCGGGGGTTTCGTGACCTGAGCCGACAGAGTGTGAGAGGAGGCCGCGCCAAATCGAAAAACCTGAGGGAGAAAACTCGAGGAGCGCTGGGAGAACTGGAACCCACGATGTTAGAAGGAACCACCAAACGAGAGGAAGAAAGACTATTCCGAGGGGCCGTAAAAGCAAAAAAGTGAAAAACCTGAGAAGAGGCCCACGCCGTAAAAGGTACACCGCAAAAGGAGGCATCTACGAATGTTAGGAAGAAGATAACCCTCCCAAGATGTGGCCGAACTCCCGGCGATGAAGACCAAATCATAAAAAGGGGTATTTGAGGAGAAAGAGAGAAGAATGAAAGGTGGGGGGGAAGTGATTTACGAAACACGCACTAGGAGAGAGGTGCCATTCATCGCTTGGGGAAAACCAAGAGAGGGAATGAAAATCTTCCAAGAAATTAAGGGGGGAGGGATAACGTCGCGACCCAAAGAAGGAAAGTGAGACAACCGACGAAAACAATAAAAAAAAAGGGTGAAACACCACCAGTTTTTCCTCAGATCTTTTCCAGGGGGTGAAACGGGAAAGAAGCACGAAGAAAGGGCTTGAACAGAAAAAAAAAAACTAGGAAATAGGGTAAAAAGGTATGGACCCAAAGCTAAATCCAGGAAAAAGTCTCCGACCCGCAGGAGGGGCCGGAGCCGCTAAATAAGGGGCGCATTTGATTCAGCAGGAGGTGAAAGTAATGAAAGAAGCCCAGAACGCCTAAGTCACTGCAGGTTTCTGCCGCGGGGAAGAACCGGGTCACTAGAAACGCCCGGTAGAAAGGAAGAAGACTCGGGTAAACATCAAGGAGGAAATGACTCAGGACTAAAAAAAAGTGGAAGAATGCTGATCAGGAAGGGGAATGGAAGGACCGAATAAACGAGATCAAGGAGTAAGGTTAGAACTCAATCTCGAAAAGGGGAAAAAACGCGCTTTCGAGCAAAGAAGAAAAAGTGCGCGAGAAAAAGAACACTAAAGGAGACGACAGCGAGCACGCGGGAGGAAAGGGAGGGAGGTCCACTAAGGAGAATCTTAAAGAGTGCGAAGGTAGAAAAAAGAGATTTACAGAGGGTCTTTAGAGAAAGAGGCTGAAGACGAATGGCCCAGCAAAAGGGCGACGCACTCGGGATCCGAAAGTCAATACCCTCACGGCAGAATTCGTGCCGCAGTAAAGAAAAAGCGAAGGAAAGAAAAAAACTCAGGTCCAAACTTCAAAAGAGAGATAAGTACGCCTTCAAAAATGAGGGGGAGGGCGGAGAGGACGGACCTCTTCTGCTTTGCCATTATCACTTAGGAAGAGAAAGAAAGGCCACCAAGAGAAAAGGAAGACCAAAGAATACAGGTCGCCAGGTCTGGAGAAATGAGTGTGGTGTTGAAAAAAAAAAAAACAAAAAAAAAAAAAACGGAAGTGAGAATCGAAGAACCTTTATGTTGGCGAAGGGGGGGGGGGATGATTTTGTCGGAAACCGGAAAACGAAAAGGGGTTTTAAAGCAGGGGGGAAAGGGAGTGAAAGAGAAGAGAGAGCGAGCAGGAAGGAAGGAGTCTCCAGAAAAGTTCAGCTGAAAAGACGAAAAAAACACTTTCAAGGGGAGGAAAGCCAGAGAAAAAAGGGTGCCGTGCCATGGAATGGCGCTGCTCAGCGCAAACCGGGAGAGAAAGGGAAAGCATTACCACCTAGGCACGTTCGGCCCTTCATGTAGAAAGTCTGCAAATGAGAAGAACCCTAGGAAAGTTCAAAAG
>Ga0179593_1506381_pt1 | contig 26960 bp, 24 predicted proteins | sample CZODoug2_1_08_16_FD_185931 | JGI IMG/M metagenome (GOLD analysis project Ga0179593, IMG submission 185931) | Vadose zone soil fungal communities from Angelo Coast Range Reserve, California, USA - CZODoug2_1_08_16fungal (PacBio error correction) | ecosystem: Environmental > Terrestrial > Soil >...
AAACAGAATTGCGTTAGGAAATGCAGCAACTCGCAAAGAGACAAGACAAAGCGAAAGGAATAACGGAATTAGAGGAAAAGAAAATGACGGGAAAAAAGGGTTCCTGTCTGGAGGTCTTTTTAAGGAAAAAAGGCGGCGGTTTCGCAGGGTATACTTGGGTGAGGAAAGAGAAAGGGACTACTGTCAATTGAAGGGAGTAAAAATCGATCAGGTGGCGCGCCCGGCGGAAGAGTCGAACTCGGACCCCTGCTAAAAAAGAAGACGCTACTAGAGACCAACTGAGCTATCTGCAGGACAGAGTTTAGATTCAACTAACAAAGAAAAAGCTACAAAAGGGGCACCTAAGTGCTCACGGGAAAGGATGGGGGACCACAGAAGAATACTTGTTGGGGGTGATCGAATTTTTGAGGGGCGTATGCTCGATGCCAAAAAAGGGATCCCCCACCCCGTTGAGAATCGAACGGAGGAAGGAGATGGCGGCCGCATAGCAAACGCTTGCAAAAAAAAGATGCGAGGGCAAAAACGAAGACCACAACGCATTCCGGTAGAAGAATTGTATAAGCGGGAGAAGATAGAACCAAAAGCGGTCCACCAGAGCTTTTCCGCCATGCTCAAAAAGATAAGGAGAATTGGGGGAGGTAGAAAAATAAGCGAAAAGGGGAACCTCGCAGTTTCGCGAATCCGGAACTTCTTTCCACTCTTGGGAATAAGAAAAAGAAAAAAGAGGAAATCGCGGCAGAGGGGCAGGGTTTTGAGAACGATTCGGTAGGAGGAAAGGGACATCAATGGAAGGGCAAGGGGAGCAGAAAAAAGGGGGTAACAAACAGAAACGTAATAGTTTAAAGACTTGGGGGAACCACAACACGATCGGGAAAAAAAGTACAACTTGTACGTGGTGTGATCTGAAAGGGATAAATGTTCAAGAAAGGGGGACATTTGGGCTGTGGTTGAAAATCTAGGGGTGAAGGGGAGAGCGGGTAAAAGTGCTGTTTACCCCGCCGAGCTAGGATAAATAAAAAGAGGGAGGGCATCTTGAGCGCGAATGGTAAAAGGAATAGAACGGGTTTTGGACCTGTGTGGGGGGGATTTTCAGATACTTTTCAGTCAAAAAGAAGTTTGTATCCTATTCTTCAACGGTTGTTGAAGTAATGGATATGTTGCGACTCTCCACCAAGGTAAGGAAAGTGTCTCAAGAGAAGGGGGGTTTATCCCCAAATCGGTCCAGTTGGGGTTGGGGTTCCCTGAAAAGTAGGTAAGAAATTCGGTAATAGGATAGCGAAAAAACCTGCGCATAGACTCCACGGTGAGTTCGTTCGCACAGTCATAGACTTTAAGAAATAACCAGCGCGAGCTAGGGCTGCGCGTTGTTCAAAGTTTTCTTTGCGCTGCGAGAGAGGGGGAGGGATGGTTTAGTCGGGGCGCACCGGTTCACGACGAAGCCGGTCAAAAAAAGAGTAAAAAGGAATCATTCTTTTTATAGTCCCCACTGGTCGCAGAAGAGAAAGGGACGGGAAGGGAAAATTGTCTATGAAAAAATACTCTTCCTGTGGTTAAAAATGAGGGGTTGCGACGAACAAATTGGATGGGGAAAAGGAGTAGAAGGTGTTTAACGCGTTTCGAGATGAGGCCGAAGCTTGGCGGAAATCTATCTTGCGATGATTATCGTGGTGTGTAGTTGGGGGGGGATTCTTATTTGTTTATGGTAAGAAGGGCCGCAACAGAAAAGTGACGCCTCATCAGGAAAGGCGTTATTGTGAGATAATTAACTTGTAGTCTGGTGGTCAGACCGGAGTCTGTTGATTGGTAGGTTGGCAGTGAGTTCACCGTGGTGGCTTTGTTAGAGAGGGGGTGTGGGGGCAGTTTTGAGGGCGTTTTAAACACCACAACAACCATTAACTGATAAACCGTATGGGGGGGATTTTTTCAGTTGTCTTCTTAAGGAGTGGAAGAAAATGAGGTGATAGAAGTTTAAAGCTACAAAAAAGGAGACTTCCGATTTGCTGGCAGAAGGGCGGGGAGCTCTGATTATTTACCAGTCAGGGACGTCCAGTCTTTAATCGACAAAGAATAGAGGGGGGCAGTGGATCTTGGAAGAAATGTATAGTGGGGGGGGAGTGGACCAGGGGCCGGAAATGTCAGAATTTGGGGGGGGGGGTGGGGGAGTGTTTTTCATTTGGCCTAGGGGGAATGGGGGGAACTCAGGTTTTTTTGTTTTTTGTCAAGGAAGCAGAGGGTCGGAACATTATGTGGGCACAAGACATGGGTCTATAAGAGAGGGACAGGATCTGAAATGGGGTGAAGAAAAAGAAGGAAAGACGGGACGAGTACCAAAGATTGTGGAGGAAAAGAACTCAAAAAATCAAAACTGAAAAGCCACGGCAGGTCAAACTAACGAATATACTTGGGTGTATCTTCCTCTTTTCAAGGACTGGAGCGGGCCAATGCAACTCAAGGCCGAGAAAAATGTCTAGTCGGGTTTCCACTTCGGGGGGGAAGCCAAGCAGTCGCTGGTACGCCCAGACCGCTTTAGAGAAATGAGAAAATCCTACAAGCACGAGAAAGGGGACTGAAAGAAGGAGGACGCGCGCAAAGGGAGGTCGCGATAAACGATTGGGGCCTGCTCTCGAACATGGGTCGTGAAAAAGACGACGCCAAGACACCCATGGGATAACGAAGAAAAGAGAGCTTTGCTGTAGCGGTGGAAGGCCCTTCTGAAAGGAGAACGAAACTTGCTTCAGTGTCTGGGCCCAGTATTAGGGATCCAGGCAATATGGAGGAAGTCTCGCGCGAATCCGAATCGAAAGAAGCAAAATGGACGGGACAAGGAAAAAGAGAAGGGGCTCCTGACCGTATTCCGGCAAGCAACGGCTCATCGGAAGGAAGGAAAAATCATTGACAATTGAGGGCAATGAAATTAGGTATCAAAAGATGACGGGCAAAGAGAACAAGAGGAATTTACGCTTACCATTGCTCTAAAAAACCCTTCTTCTGTAAAATCACGGCTAGTGGCGGAGGGGGAGGGAGGAGCGGCCCTACGGGAAAAAAAAAGTGAGGGAGAACGGAGACCATTCAAACAAAGAACCAAGGATTCCTTCTATCAGCAGACGAGTAAATCCTCACCGAACACTGAAAGCTCCGTTCAAGAGGGGAAGACTTGTAAGTAAAGGGTCCACGCGGCCAGGGGAAAAGGGAGAAGTACGAATTAAGCTCCATGCTGACGGCGGTCTCCCGGGAAACAAGACACCCGAAAAGGGAGGCGGGAAGTGAAATGGAAACGATTAGGAGGGGAAAAGGTGGAAACTACTTGTTGAGGACGGAGCAAAAGATGGCGAAATTCTGAACGCGAAAGAGAAACAGAGGTGGGGAGAAAAGACCATAGGAGCTGTAATTCAATCTACACTGGGAGCTGCCCACAGACCCGAAATGGAATGGGACAGCTGACAATGGGGAATACGGTATAGGGAATAAAATCTAAGCGCAGCGGTCGTAGGGGAGAAGAAAGGGAGGACAGCGGTTCCTCTTCTCCGGTTGTGCACGACCAAGAGAAATTATCAGGGGGGAGAGTACGGCAAAAAGTTTGCTCACTGAAGCCACACCTCTCACAACCGTGCGTCGATTTCAACTTGGGAATAGCAGCAGCGCGACGCAGGTGTGGACTTTAAAGAAACCAGTCGTTGAGTTGAGAATGCGGGTTTCACTCACGGGGTAAACTTGCCTTCGTCAGGCGGTAGCTGGAAGGGGGGGGGGTGTTCGCCGTAGTTAAATGCTTTTATTCACATGGGGAAGAGGGGAAGACTCCAAAAATATAGGCCGAATCCAACTGAGGCAGCACATCGAAAATTTTTGGTTCGAAATAAGGGAAAGAGGGGGGAAAATACAAGGCGGGGGGTCGCAATAGCCGAGCGTAGGGTTAACAGGGCGAAGGGGTGCTAATTTTGCTGTTTACGCAATCAAGCACACAAGGAAGAAGAAAACCTTACCAGAATCCAAAGGGAAACCTCTTGCGGAGGCGCTGACAAACGATCGGGTTAAGAAACTGTGTAAAGAGGATCTCAGTGGGACAAAAGTGCTCACCAACCGAGGAAGGGAAGTTTATCTGAAAAACCAGGACGAGAGTATCGACGAAAGAGAAATAGTTGAAAGAAGTACGCACCAACACCCCGGAGGTAGGTCGTAGAATCATAAGCAACAACACAACGAGTCTCGGAAAGCTAGTAGGCAAGGGAAAAAAATCTGCCAGGGGAGTGAATGAAACGAAAGTGGCGCGCATCAAATATCTAACGACTTCCAGTCGTCCAGCAAGCATCAAAAGGGAAGCATTCAAGCGGGGTGTGGCCAATGGAAAACCGAAAGAGGGAACCTGCATTAAAAAAAAAGGGCGCAGCAGAACCGCAAGAAAGGCGGTCGGGAATCTTACGTGGGAATCTTCACTGGTTGGGTCTGGGCAACAGGACAACCCTCGAAAAATCACCGCAAGGTCACTCACCACTAAGCTATGGCTAAAAAAATTCGAAACGCTCACAACGGAATCTGCGAAAGTTGGACGTTGCACAGTTGATCTGCATCCAGAGGGAAACACGCCGAGGACTGAATGGTGAAAAAATCCTTCGTTCAAACGCAGAGGCAGAAAAAAAAGACAGAGTGGAAAAAAGGGAAACGCTTAACCCGGAGAAAAGAAATTCAAGAAACCTCCCGCCAGTGAGCACGTGGAAAAGAAGCCTCTAGGCGCTATGAAAAACAAAAGGGGGGGGGTTGAGGTGTCCGTCGCCCACAACAAGAAAAACAGGGGGGCAGGGGAAAAGTCTCAGTGAGGCGTTGGTCGGCCAAAGCTGGAAAAATTCTTCAAACTCCAAATCCGGGCCGCACGGACGCTACTGGTACTCAGGAAAAAGGCTCCAGGTAAGTACCTCACCTCTGAAAAAAAAAAAACATTTACAATGCTTGATTTCGGGTGCATACAAGTCCCACGCCGCGCGAAAAGCGAGTTGGACCTACTGAAACAAGTCTCAGGAGCGGACACTGGGAAATTAGCGTAGAGAAAAAATTAATCCTTCCTACTGGAACCGAAATCTGACGCCGCGAAAGCACGAGGAAGTGCCCTCACTCCCAAATGATGTCTTCTGGTCAGAAAAAAAGTGGCCACATGAGGAAAAAATTCTGGAGGACTGAGGAGAAGCACCGGGTAAGAGGGGCCGCTTGTACCCCAGGAAATTACTACACTGGATCTTTTGACTCGCTACACCGATTAGAACGAGAAACCGGGGTAAACTCCTATCCGGGTTTCTGCTGTCGTAAGAGTAAGGAATCCTGGGCGAGGGGACGGGGCGCTTAGTCTACTTTGGGTAGTTAGGGGAGTGGCCAGGCTCCGAAGTGAGAAGACAACCTCATGGGCCGGGAAGTGGGGTTAGCTAACGGTGTCACTGGGAGGTAGTTCCGTGCGTTTTGTGAGCTTCCTGTCAAAGCGCAAGCAGTAAGCTAGATTGCTTGAATCCAGAACGTGTTCCGACTTAGAAGAAAGTCTCTAGGCCGTCGGGCAGATAATAATGAGTGCCGGATGAAGAAAGCTGAGGGCCACAGTCGCAAGGCTAAGGTGAGAAGTCGGATGACATCACACGTTACATCGGGTGCTCAATACGGTCTAGAAAAGAGAAACGGGAACGTGCGCATTTCTGAACTGCATTGAAAGAAGAAACAGGCAGTGGAGATTTAAGGGGTGAGGGAGTAGGTGTTGGGGGTGCCTTTCTGGGAATAAACGAGGATCCGATAAAGAAAAAGGGGATATGCAGTTATAAAAAGCTACTCGAAATAGGGCGGCGTCGTTCTCCCTGATAAGGAATCCCGATGAATTTTCTCTTGGTCGTCTGGTCAGAATGGCGCGCGGAAGGGAAGAGCGGTCTTGCGAACAGAAGGGGAATGCTGAAAGAAACAAATGGGGAGGAGAAACAGGTTGAGGGTAATGTTTCAGGGGAAAAGACAGATAGAAAAGAATAGAGGAAGCGCGGTAGGCGAAAGGGAGATGAGTTTGCAACTGGATGGCGGTCTATCTTTTCGGTTGGTGAGAGGGAGTACCTAGTTAATCGTCCATGCAACCCAAAGGGAAAAAGGGAAAAAAAAAAATGGGGGACAAAAATTTCAGGGTTGAACATGCAGTCCCAGTGGAAAAGAAAAAACCGGGTGCACCAAGAAAAGAGGTGGAAAAACAACAAGGAAAAACCATAGGCTTCCAACAGAACCTCAAAAACTCGCTGCATGGCCTTTTTCGCATCACGATGGTCATTCTTTAGAGTGGAAGTCAGGGGGCACATAAGCAATCCAAGTAAAAAGCCCCAGGGATAGTGGTGCTCGGGAGGAGAGGAAATATGAGCTAAAAAGTCACCCTCACTGGAGAATCCAAAACATGGTTATATCAAGGTTACCTGGGGGGACATTTGGTGGTGTGGAAGAAAAGACCATCTTCAAATATCCCAACACGGGCAAGGGATGGGGATACAAAAAACTGAGTTCAGGCAGTTAATTTTTACTGAGATCACAAGAAGGCTGCTATGGGAAGACGGGACTCATTGCGAACTGAGGGAAGAAAATTATCTTAATCAAAACAGAAAATCGCTCGAAAACATACGCATTTAGCCAGGGGAAGAAGAGGGAAAAAAGGGGGACCGGGAGGAGGTCGCCTACGTGAGTGACACCCCCGACCTGAAAAGGAAACCACGAATTTAGGCTCACCCACAGGGTTTCCCATGAAGATGATAATGGAAAACAGGGGGAAGAGGGGGAAAGAACGCAATGTATATAAAAAAGGGGAACTATAGAAAACTTAAGGACTCATACTGGGGGAATGGGCGAGACGGGAAAAATTTGAACAATTTCCTACTCTAAAACCTCCAGCAAAGATCGAAAAGAAAATCTGGAAGCAACGCGAATCCGATCAGACTCAGGTGAGGGGGGTACATTCTTGGTGGGACAGGGGAAAATGAATTTCCGGATGGCGGCTGAAGCTACAAACGCTTGAGGATAAGAGCCAGCCCCACCCACAGGGTTTTGTAAAAAATCTCCAAGCCGATGGGTGTTAAGGTAAAAAGGAACGAAAAGAGGGATGCTGAGGGGTCGTCAAAAGCAACATAGCACCGAAAATTGTAGAATCAACGGACACGGGGGAAATCGGGGAAAGGGTCACCGGGCAATGGGGCAGTTCCGTAAAATGGCAAATCCATTCAAGAAAGGGAAAAAATAAAGTACACGTGAGAAATCCAGAGCTCCGTACTGACGGGGGGGGTAGTCACCACTAAGAGGCCATCCAATAAAATGCATCAAAGTTTTAATTCAGAACCTCGGGGAAGGGAAGCCGGCACCACCGGAAAAAGTAGAGTTGGGTGAAGGGAAACGGGGGGCTAACCTACAAGAGATTAAATTTGAAGGTTTACTTTGTTCTCGTCCCAAGTAGTCCTCTTACTCTGGGGACAATCATATTGAAAATACTACCGGAAGAGAGAAAAAGGACCGTATAGAAAGATGGCTTGGGGATGGAAGAATTAGTAGAACGAAAACTGGGTACGTGTTCCAAGGAAGACAAGCAAAGCCACCCACTAAGGAGTGTCGTGGAGAACTGGCGGAAAAGCATCTTTTGAAAATCTGTTTGATCAAGGGAAAGAATTGAACAAAAGGGGAAAAACGTATCTCCGCGCTCCTCAAGTGGGGGTCGCGCCACTCCGGTGGGTTCTCGTCGATGCGGAAACAGCAGGACAAACGAAGCCGCCATAGCAAAGTTTATTTGAGGGGGGGGGGGGAAAAAAAAGGCGGAGGGCATAAAAAAAAGAAAAAAAAACCTATCAAAAACGTTTACGACGGGGGCCCAGTGCCAGGATCAAGGAGGGGGAATTAGAGAAACTGGAAGTAGTTAAAATATGTGGAAAGACGACGCGCCTCGTTGCAGGCATGGGGGGGTGGAGAAAAGACGGAGGAGGTAAAGGAAGGGGGTTAGGGGGGAATTCTCAAAGGCTGGACAGTCTGATGGTTGGGGGAATAGGAAGGAAGGAAGAAGCGAACTTCAACACCATGATAAAATGAGGAAAGGAGACGGGAGTGGATCTCTAAAAAGAAAAGAAAGAAAAACGGACAGGTTCGTTTTGGGGGCTATTGGCGTTCATCTCCTGATATTCCGGCGAGGAGTAAAGGGCTCCGCTAGAGTGGAAGGACAGAAAACGCATTCCAACTTGTGTGGTTTTCTTAGACTCGTCAACAACAACAACGGTTGAGGTGTTCCCGGAAACCTCTTCTACACAGCCACATCAAGAAGTGTCGTGACTTTTTCGGTGACAGTTCTCACTGCTCGCGTAGAAACTACATCAGAAGGGAGAGAGAGGTATGATAGAAATTCGAACGACCTGTCCTTGGGGAGGGGTGTATTTGGGAGGATCTGGGGCAAGGGAAAGTCTGCTTTTCAAGGGTGATGCTTTGGTGGGAAGGCGCTGCTTTTCTAATTCAGTGGAAGGGGGGGGGGAAATCTCGGAGAGGGATTGAGGAGAAATGGCGATGCTCTAAACTACTTACAACCTGGGGGGAGCCGATCTGTTTTTAAATTAGACGTTTAGTGTCGTCTTTCTTGAAAGAGATTTTAACTACTTACAGAAAATAAACTTAGGGGGGAAAAAGAAAGGGTACTCGGACTGGGGGTCCCCACCGTGGAAGGAGAGTGGGGTTTGATAGGGGGTGTTGGGAGTTGGGAGTTCTCTATAACTCGACTAAAGGGGGGACCACCTTCCCATCTAGTTTGAGGAAGTTTCGCTTCTGTAGCTGGGAGGAGGGGGACGCATGAACGCTTGCCGAAATGCCAGGAAGCGACACAACAAATAAGAGTGGAAAAAGTATCGCGGAGAAGGATTGTGAAATCGGAAAGACGATCACCAAGTTCCCAGAAGTTCAACAAGTGAGCCCAGGCAACGTAAGTGGGGGGGAAGGGAGATCTGGGGAAAGCCGCTAAACAGGGGGGTTCACCCTAGACGGGGGGGTGCCTGCTGACAACAAAGCCCGGGGAGAAACACACAAGCCAATCGGGACCCAGACAACTTCAACTGCGTACCAAAATGGAAGGTGAGTGCTATGAAGGAACCGTCTAAGTCAAGGCAAAAGGCAGCCTGCAAGAACCCCCAAAAGGTGGGCCCCCCCACCACCTAAATCTACCCATCCTCCGTCGACTGTGAAGGAGAACACCAGGGGGATCAGAGAGCCCCAACCCTAATGGGAAAATTATTGGGGGCAACCCCCACGGGGGCTTCAGGAGGCACCAAGGAGGTTCAACGCCCACGGCAAATTTTACGGATGTAAAGGGGGGCACCTCACACTCGTGACTCACAGACGAGGCCAGAAAGATCCCCATCTGTCCCCACGCGGCTCGAAACAGTGGAATCGGACACGATTGAGGGAGGCAAAATTTGCATATCGCAATCACGACATGGAAAAAGTCCCCGCGTTCGCGACCGTGGGCCCCGGCGCACCTCTAATTCGCCTGGGGCCAAACAAAGGTGAAACTACAGATAGTCTGCGTAAAAAGAACCGCAAGCCCGCTCAAGACTCACTCGCCTTATTGCTACGCCGGCGAAAAAAAGTCAAAGAGGGGGACGCACAGCCCTCGTTTACAACGGCGGTCTTTGTGCCGGAAGGGGAGATGGGAGGAAAAGAAAACGTTTGAACAGGAGTGGGAGCGAACTCGTCATAGGCGAAGTCGAGGTCTCCAGGGAAAACTTCACAGGGGGGGGGTGGCCCCCGCGACTAGAGGGCCTTCGCTCGGCGTGCCACCCATGTTCTTTTCAGAGGTCTTGGGAGGGGTCGGGAGGTCTGCACCGTTTGGAAAAAACAGATAGAAGGATAAGGCACACGAAAACTACCACCCCCCTCGCGATTCATGACACAGTTCTATACATAGGCACCCACATGGTAAGCTCAAGATCAAGTGCCGGGGAGCCCAAGAGCACGTGAGGTACTCTTCCTTCATAAAAAAACAGGGCGAGCAAAAGTCGGGCTGGGTTTGAGAAAGCAAACTTGCGGCCTTTCCAGTGGTAAGAGGTCCGAGCTGCGTGGAACTACGGGGTCGACCGTGACGCAGCAGGGAGAAGGCAAGCACTCCCGATCCCTGCGCAGGACACGCAACGTACATGTGAGAGGGGTAAGATTCAAAGAGAGAGGGGGGGGGCTCATCCCGTCGGCTGAAAAAGCCATGAGGACGACCTGCGGCACTATCTGAGCCCGTGGGGCTGGGCGACAACGAACCTGGCCACAAGCGAAAGCCATTGCCGTCTGTGACCGTGGCATCCAGGCCGTCTAAAGCATGTCGTTCAGCGGGCGCAAGTGAGGCGATCGCGGAAAACCACAAACACTGCAACAAGGACCGGGGAACCCATTGGTGATTGGTCAAAAAAAGGTCGATACAGGAACGTGTTGGCGAGAATCCAGCGGGGAAACACCAAACTCGCAACATTCAGTCGAATGGCGAGTGATAGCGGAGGATTTCCATTCCGACACCCACGACAGAGAGGGGACGACCCAACAAAAAACCATAGACTGTAGGGGGCACTCAGTCCCCGGGGCCTATTCCCCCTGGTGAGTTGAGACCACGGACGAATGGGTTGTGGTTTTGGTGGCTTGGGTGGGTTGAGGAAAGGTGTAGAGGGGGGCAACAGTGGGACCTGTGGGGGGAGGGAAAGGGGGCCGGTTGGGTTTTTCCGGCAAAAGGGACGCTCGTCCCAAACACACAGAAGGGGGTTTTCACAACTGTGGGGAAGGGGGGAGCACCTTCTCTGGTGTGCAGTCCGGACCAGGAGGCGAAAAGATGACCCGAAAAAACCAAAAAGTCTAGTCAACGCAAAAATCAAACAGGTTAAGGGAAAAAGAAAAAACCTGTCGCTAGGCTCACTCTTTTGCGTAACCTGGGAGGCCAATCAAAGAATGACATAGAAAAAGGGGAGACAGTTTTTCCACTTCGGAGGGGTAGCAACATCTCAGTGAATTCATTCCCAGAGAAGACCGCTTGGATAAAGGTAACAATGAGGCCAAATGAAAACTGCTCGAGTAATTCTCATTGAATTTATAAGCAGAAAGCAAGATTCGGCAGGCGGCTCCGATTGTAGGCATGAGATATGATTCAGGGGGGGGGTTAGAGTATCATTAAGAGGCCAAACAATCCTTGGGGATATACCTACAGGCTCTTTTGCTGGATGCGTGGCCGGGATCTTCATTGAAGGAGAAAAACGTTCTCATGGCAGTGGGACCAAGATAAGGGCAAATCTGCCGGCCTATTAGGAACTCTAATAGCGGAAAGGAGCAGACGATTCGTAACGTTCCACTTCATAGGGTGTAGAGGGGGAAGTGGGGGGGGAATAACACCCAAGACGCGAAGCATACTGCAATAATGGGCAGCGGGGATGGCAGGACTCATATGACCTTATGATCAAAATAATGATGTAAATCTCCCTCAGCGAAGGGACCGTGAGCGCTGGACGTCAGACGAACCTGCAACCGGATCACAAACTAAAAAAAAACGTCAGGGGGGAGGATGGACCTCCTCTCTCGTGGAGCCCCACTACTGAACTACAATCCAACTTTGGCGTTCACAAAGAAACGCCGCGCCCCAAACAGGAAAGACAATCTGAAAAAAAACCTTCTACTAACCAAAATCCGGAAATAGCCCACCTCCCGCACATAACTTCCAGCCTCGGCAAAGACCTCATCTAGGTCGGCATCGGGAGAGATCAACACGACCAATTGGCACAACTATGAGGGGCGAGGAGGCGGGCCAAAAGGTCACAAGAAGGGCCACGCAATGTCAAAACCCCAATCAGGGCCCTATACCTAATCCAAATTATGAGTGACGAGCCACAAGGGACGTGACCCCGGAAAAACCCGACCACAGCAGGGGGGAGGGGAGGGACTTCCTCGCGGAGGCAACGATCCGAGGGCAAGTGAAAAGGGGCGAATAATGTCTTTCGCGAAAAACACACCTACATTTCAACAACAGTTCTCGGCCTCCCATCACGCTCAAAGGCAGGCCCGAAGTCGGGTCAAAGGAATTAGGTTCAGCGAGGCGTGGGAGCCTGCACCCAACTCCCCGAAAAGGAAGAGGGACAGAGATTGAACCCACTGGATAAATGAGCGTATCGACTCGGGGGCCCTAGGAGGCAAACACGGGCAAGACGGGTACAGACTGAGGGGCACCGGCTTGGGGCGCAAAAAGCACCCCCTCCCCAGAATACAGCGTTCTAACTCGACCACGCGGGGGGGAGAAAACGGACCCCCACCCGCAGCCACCAGGCGTGGGGGTGCTTAGAGCCCGGGAAGGGGAGAGGACTCTTTGGAAGAAAAAGGCACAATCTGGACCTGGATCGGGGGTCTGATACGGGGAGCTGGCGGGATACCCGGCTCTACCGCGTCCCCCGGTGCTCGAAGGAGGGACTTCAACGGCTTACTTTGTTTTAATTGCGGGGTGCGGAAACGAATGAGTGTACATTCAATGAATTGCCATACTTCTTTGGCCTAGACCAAAGCGTCTGCAGAGAACTGCGGCAACATGACAAACCTTTTGGACGAAGGAAGGAGAAAAGCAAATACGAAAGTGCAATTTAACAACGAAACAAGTGAACGCGTGCCCGGAACAACTCACCAAAGGGGCCCGAAGGGTGTCGCAGGCGTGGGAACACTTATGGGGCGGCAAAAAGAACACAACTGAGAAAAAACTCCCGCTAAACCACGAACCACCAGAACGGCTTGACGGGAACGGCGGAGGGCGAGGAAAAGACCTCTTGTTGTCCTTCATGTTCAAATCCCCGGAGAAGTGGGGGCAGTGTCGCCTCACACAAACGGGCAAACCGGAATCGTTGACATCGAAGGCAGCAGAGGGTCAGAATAGAACGCCTGCTAGGGCAGAAGGAACAAAAGGAGGTAGGGGTCGTCAATCTACTAGACCACAACAACACTCTAGTATGAGGAAAAAGGAAAACCCGAGGTGGTGCCACGACCTACCTAATTGGGGGAAAGGAGGGGGCAACCGTTGAAAGACAACCTCCAAAAGATAGCTTCAACTCAAGAAGGCCCCGCAGATACCAGGTGAAAAGGTCCGAGGTTGCTGCGTGGCGAAAGCGCCCCCTGAGCCGAGCTGCGGTCTTGACATTGCCATGCAAAAGGAGAGGTTGCAGCAATCGCAGGCCGCAAGAAAAAGGGGGTCTGTTGCTTGGGAAGTGTCTCAGTAAAAGGGTGAGGGGAGGGGGTCAATAAACGACTCACTCATTTGCAAAAAGTCACGGCTAGTTCTATATACAAGAAGTATATAGCTAGAAGCAAGACTTAGAACCAAATCGGAGTTGAAACAGGGCCAATGGCGACCTCTCCTGAGGAAAGTTTGGAAGAAGATCAAGTAGTGTCAAAAGCGGCTGAAATAAGCAGTTTACAGAAGGAGTAAAGAAATAGAACACGGAGCACTCCGGGGCTAAATCAAACCGACAGACGCAACTTTTAACCAATATCGTACGAACGAGGGAGACTTAACCCCAACTGTGGGGGTCATTTCGGGGGCGAAAAAAACCAAAGGAATAATGATCTTCATTATTTTGGGCGTCCAACAGCTAATAGGGAGGAAAATGGGCACGTCCATTCAGGGCTTATCTATGTAAATGATACAGGGGAAGAGAATACGTATCAAAAGTGGGAAAGGTCGAACTGTACATGCCATGAGGGAGTGGAGGGACAGGATTTCCCCTTCCTTAAGACTTCTGAGATTTAGATATTGGACCGACGGTGCCTCGAACCTTCGTGCTTCTGGGCGAATTTGAGAGATGATGGTTGGCTTATAATCAAAAAAGGAGTGCAGGAAATCTTTTGTGGGGGGGGGCCCTTAGGGGGGGAGCCTTCCAGGATTAAGGTACAGAATGGATTGAAATGGCCCTCTAAACCTGCTTGTAGCTGGGACCTAAGAAAGGAAGAAGGGCTCGAAAGTATTATTTAATTTGTTATGGATTAAGCCACTGATCGGTAAAAGAGGTTAAAAAAAAATAGGGGCAACCACGGTCACCGGTAAGAAGCAGGCAAAAGTCAGCTCTACCGGGGTCGTGGAGAAGACCCGATGCTTATGTCTTGTAAGTTTTGTTTTGTCTTATAGGTTTGTGGTAATTTGGTGTGTATTTTGTTTGGGGGGGGCGTGCGGGGCGTTTTTTTCTGAGTTAGAGTTATATTCCCCACACCCACAAAAAAAAGAAAAAGCCGCCCAGCATAGAAACAACCAAACTTGGTGTCTCGCGATCTAAAGAATTCTGTTCCGTTACCCCGCGCGCGCGCCCCCCGCGGACACACGGAAACCCCCCAAGGGGAACATAGCCCCCCGGCCGGCCAAAAATTCCTCACAGAGAATTTAAAAGGGGAGAGGCGCACCGTTTCAAACGCCGGCCACCCCGCCGGCGAAATCAAGACTCACTAACATCATTCACAAACGAAACAATCCGACGGGTCCCCCTGGGGTTGGTCCAAGCAACCACAAGCCTATAAAACCAGCCCCCTACCCGCCCGCCACCCACCCGCCCCAACCCATACCCTCCCCACACCCCCCCCCCCAAACACTCCCCCCACGACCACCCACCACCCACCCACACAAAACAGGAGCGGTTCTTGGTGAATATCCGCCCCCCCCCAGTCCCAAGCAACACCCACCCCAACACCTGTTCCCCCCCCGCCCCACGACACACCAGACAAACCCCCCAAACCCCGAACCACCACCCCGCCCCCAGCCCACTTGTCCGGCACCAGTGACTTGTAACAGTTGTGACTTTTTTATTCTATGTTGGGGTATGCCGACACATGTCGACCCGCCGTCAACACCCCGCCGACCTTAATCATGAAGGGGTCACTCGCGGGAAGTCCCCCCGTATTTTATGGCTCTCTTTCTTCGGAAAACGTTCAGGGGTACTTCACCACCTATTTTCTTTGAAAGGCAGGATTAGCGGTAAGTAGGGTTATAACTAAAGGGGGATACGTTGTGGAGCAAATTCAGGGGAATACTGCAAGTAAAGAAAACCTCACAAGAGTGAGTGTGAGTGATTTATGTTGAGTTACAGGGGGTTGGGTAAAACTTTCGGACATGGAGCTGGGTGGTTTGGGGTTTTTTTGGTTTTGTTGTGCGCGGCCCGGACTTAAAATTTCAGAGCATTCAAATAAGCTAGGCGCGACAGAATGCGGCGCTTTCGCAAAATTGAGGCCTGGACGTACTTAAGAAGGTCGCCGGGGTGAAGGCGGGGGGGGGGGAAATCATGAACTGAAGGGAAAGCGGTCGGAGCGGCAGACTCACATAGGGCTTCTGGGTGACTAAGGAACTCAAAGTTTGAAAAAAGGGAAACTTTTGCTATTACATAAGTGTGCTTAAAAAGCTCACCATGTGCGATTCAGTCAAAGGAGAGAGAGCGCGAAGGAGGAAAAAGGGGGGAGAGTTTGCAACGGAAAGGGGGGTGGCGAAAGCAGTGTTTGCGTGGTTGTGTTTGTCTTGCAGTTCGGTGGAGGGGGTATAGTAATATCCGTCAGATTGCTTTGCCTAACCCTGTTATCTATTACTTATTGACATGATTGATCAAAGGAATTACCAATGAAGGGGGGGGGGTTGACGATGGGGAGTGGAAATGACAAAAGGGGTGGCACCCAAAAAAGGGATGGCAATGAAAAATCAAGTCCGCCAAAACAAGGAGGGGCGCGGGTGGGTAAATGAAGAACCCAGACTCGGCGAGAGATGTCAGTTGGCGTTTCAAAAGCACAGTAGGAATTCGGGGGGCAGTTGGGGGTGGGAAGAAGGGCTGGGGGTGCAAATGTAACAAGAGCAAATTGAGGTGTGTGGGCGGCAGTGCGGAGGATTGTGGGTGTTTGCACGCCACGGCGGGAGGTTCTAGTTGGATGTGGTATTCCGGATCTTAGGAATATGTGGGTTAACGAAAGAGACAGGGGGCCAAATGGAAACGGTGGTTGTAAGGGGGGCAGGGGTTGGTGGGTAAAGTAAAAATAAAAAGGTGGGAGACCGGGGAACCTCTTCAGAAATCACATTGGAGTGGAGCAAGGTCTATTGGGTTGGAGGACGCTGAGGGTGCGAAATTTATGTGCAAGATTCACGGAGAGGAGAGAGGTTGGGGGGTCCGTGCGGTGAGGGGGGGGAGGAGTTCTTAATTGGGAGGGGAGGGGCAAACAGGGGTAGGGAAGCCCAATGTACTTGTTGAGCGATAAAAGGCCCGACTTATAGCGCCTTAACATGTCGATGCTGGGGAAAGGAGGGTGAGTGCCCAGTCTAGGATTTGTAATATGAATCGATTAATACCGGTTGGGCCCATTACAAATATAAGTCGACCTGGGAATGAAAGCTATTTCGTAGCTCCCAAGTGGACCAGGAAAAGGTATAATAGCATCGTGTTTGTCTGCTTTTTTTGTGGATTAAGGATTGGGGAGGGAGCGCAAAGTTGGAATATTAAGGAAAAGAGATTTTACTTAGGGGAGAACGGTGAGTGGGAGGAAGTATAGGCACGTTGGCTTAATCGGGGGGAAAGACAACCACCTCCACAAAACAATAGAGACGAAAAGAAATATGTACGCAAAGAAAGCACAAGATAGGCTCTCTTCTGCCTTGAAGGAGGGGGTGGCACAGTCGACAAGGAAGGTAGGGACTGCTAGATTTGCGTTAAAGGGTTAGTTTTGTGTAGGCAGATGGGATATCAATAGTTGTGAATAAAAATTCTGTCTAACTCTCCATTTCATAATTAAAAAGTTGTAATGAAAAAGAGAAGAGAAGAGGGGGGGGAACATGAAGTAAGGGCCGGGATGATCTGGTGAGTCGTTTTTTACTTATGGATTAGGGACTATCTCATTTTTCACGTTTCAGGCCGTTAGAGGCTCTATCATACTGGGAAAAGGGGAGGTTGAAAAAGAAACAGGGTGGCAGTGCCTGCATTGGTAAAGATTAAAGTCTTCTCTCAAGATTTAAACCGAGGGTGGTGTAGGGTCAACTTAGCTCTCCGTGGGAGGTAAGATTATGTTGGTGGGTTGAGGAAGCAAGCGGAGAGGCCTATCTCTAAAAATGGAAAGCTTTGTTGAAAAGAAGAAAAAAAATTGATTCTGTTAATACCTAAATAAACCCGTAACGGCGGGTGGGTGGTGCGATCGTGTTTTCTGGGGTGGGGGAAAAAAGAACCGGGTGGGGGGCGACACCATGGAAAATGCGTGTGGAAATACTGGCGCTTTTGGTTTGTTTTTGTGACCTGTGTGGTTACGAGGGGAGGATCACGAGCGTTCCTGGGTATAGGTTACGTGGCTACGATGTGAGAGACCGATAAATTCGGTGTCTATAGGAGACGCTTTGTTGTTTTCCTATGGTACGTGTGAGTGTAGATTTTGGTTCATTTAAGAGGGCGAGATAAACTGGGGGCACTGGATTAGAAAAGAAAATCATTCAAAGCCGTGGGGCATTGTTAGTAATTTAAAGTGACATTTTTTCATGTTTGGGTATTCATGGGGGAGTGTTATAAGGGATGATGTGGAAAGTACCGGTGGGGTTATAGATGGGGGGGTCTCTTAGTTGGGAGGGTTGAGCTGGCGAAAAACCACTGTTAATTCTGGGAAAGTTGCTCTGGGGGGTTTGTTACGCTTCCATCTTTCTTCTGTTGGTTGACCGTGCAGGGGGTATTGTGATAGACACAAGAAGTATATAGTAGGGTGTGTTTGTGTTTTAAAGCGCCAAGTAGTAAATTAGGGATGGGGGGCCCAATTTAGGTTTATAGGGTTAAAGAGCCAACTTAAAAACAGAGAAATATCACCAAAAAAGTACGAATTGGGGAAGCAGAAAAGTGAGGTGGTCTGCCAAGTTCAATGGGCAAGAGTTATTTTTCCTTGGAAGTCTGTAGTAGGTGAAAAAAAGAAGGAAGGGAGAATGACTAACGTAAAAAGGGAGGCCGCGGTCACCCTCCCTCAAGGGTATATTAAAGATGTTCTTCATTCTAAGCATTGGGGTCGCGGATGTTACGAGGATAGTGCCTGGTCCGCGCCATGTCCTTTGAAATGAAATATTTGAAATATAAATGATTGTAAGGAAGTTATAAAGAGGAAACCAATTGCCACTGAGAAAAAATTATGCTAGACGGTGTGCATCTTATAAAAAGAATGGAAACAAGTACGGGCGGTGGTTCGAATTTGGGTTCACTCATTCAAGTGAAGTAAAGCGCGTAGTTAGGAAAAATGGGAGAGAAAGGGGGGAGGGATACTGTTCACGAGTGGAAATTGCAGGCTTTCTTTGGGGGGGAAAGGGGAGCTTCCTCTACACACGAAGCGGATGAAGTAAGAGATCCGTAACAGCACTTGGAAACGAAGAATTGCGGGGTAAAGGGGTCGGGGTGAAAGTGAAAGCGCCGGAGAAATAAGAAAGAAACGCGAAGGGAAGGACTGAAGAAATAAAAACGAAAGAGGTACTCGAAGTTGGAGATCATGTTGGGATCAAAAGAGACCGGGGTCAGGCTTGGGTCTCATGGAATCTTTTGGTGAAAAGGAGTCTTGGAGAAAGTTCTTTTTCCATAGGCAAAGGGAAGAAGGGAGTGGTTGGGGGGCGGCACTTGACCGTTCTAGACTCGAGTAAATTACCTAAAGCATTAAGAAGTTTGCAGACGACTACTCCAAATTGGACAGTCGCCGGGAGAGTTCGTCGGTCTGACTCCGAGAGTAGTGTAAATATTCACAGCACTTAACTACAAGACCTCCATTTAAGAAATGACTGGGACACCCCGCAATAAAAGACCACTTGGGTGTGGGGGGAAGACGGTGGGGGGGGTAAAACGGGTTGAAGGCGTCGGGAAACTCAAAGAACGTGGTCCCAACAAGGTCCCAGTGATATGGCTGATTTTCCTTGGGCATGAGGTGAAGCAGCGAAACCTTCAACCCGCTCTGAAGAAAAAAAGGCAGAAACTGCGGCTGACAGAAGACGTGGACAAGAGGGTTACTAAGGGGGGAAAGACGGGCAAAACAGCGTGTCAAGCGGGAACCCAGGGCTAAGAGGAAAAAAGGAGGTTTGGGAAAAGTGCGCGGGGGGAGGGGGCGGACGGGAATGGGGGTGAAAGGGTTTTGAGGCCTGGTTGAGGTTATAGCTGAAGGGGGAGAAAAAAGAAAAATGAATTGCTAAGGGGGTCATGGGTGAAAATTGGCGCGAGAGGTAGACCGACGTGTGTGCAAATAGTAGGGGGACGGTCAAGAGGTAAACTAAGGACGGGGGGTCAAGTACCGGAGGGATAGTTCAAAGAGGAACGTCGGGAAGGTGTGGTTTAGTGAGCCGCGGGATTTGGGGGGGGGAAGCACGAGAAAAGTCGGGTTTGGATTAGAAGACTGGGAAGTTTTTACTTGTGGGGGGGTGCCGGTGGGGGGAGGGCAATGGGGCTGTAAAAAAAACGATTGTTGTCCATGGGGAAAAGAAGGAGAGGTGAGCAGTTGTGATTGTATGGACTCTCTTGAACGCTCATCGAAATGACTGTAAACGAGGGCAACAGGATATCACCGGGTACTTCTCTTGAGAACCTGAGAAGGGGGAAGGATATAAGCATGCAAGGGGCCCTGTTGAGGGGTCAAACCTTTAAACCGTTCCCTTTTGTGGTTGAGGGAAAAGGAGTTTGGAAAAAGGGTTGGCGGTTTGTACCGGGGAGGGTTCTACGTCAGCAGTGTCTAGGGAGAAACTCATACATAGAAGTGTAATTTGACGGACCGAAAGGGATAGGGAAAAAAACTTTACAAAAACAGGGGTGGGGTGGGTACTGGTCTCGTGTCTGGGAGGAAAGCTTTGGTAGTGATTACTCAAAAAAATCACTTCGCATAGGATCAGAAAGGAAAGACTAACTTCCTGGCGTTTTAAGCAGGGGAGACTGGGTGTAAAAAACCGGGCCCTAGGGGATCAAGTTCAGGTGGGGTACTGTAAATATTTTTTACGGGGCGAGAAAAATCTTTGACAGTGATGTTTGAGGCATGGGCGCACAACCGTGTGTGGACACCATGGGCGTCGACGTGCTTAGATCCAAAGGAAAAGAGTGACTTACTAGTCGAACCTGGAACGGAGTCCGTAGTACAAAGTTGTGTGGGCCGGGAGCCAATGCGCTCCGTTGGCTAGGTGGAAGGACTATTCAAGTGGGAAACAGGGTGAGGGTGGGGGGGGGGTCGACGGATAGATCTTTCAGGGTAAGGGGGGAACGGTCGGGGGGTGGGGTAAGAGGTAAGTAGAGAAAAGAATATGATGTGCGGCCAGAGAGGATAGGGCTATGACATCGCGGGGAAGGGAAAAAGGGGGAGGCTTTTGAGATTCCAGGCATATTGGTCTTCCAAGAAGTGGGGCCCGGAAAATCCAGGGTAAGACAAGCAAATAGAAAAAAATTTGGATCCTCAGGAATAAAAGGGCAGGAAACAAAGGAGTACGAGCACAATTAAGTGTGGCATCAAGGGGTCGTCGGAAGGAGGGTGTTCAAGGGTGCGTGACGGGGGTAAAAAACACAGCAAAAAGGTTCCCGGGGGGAAATGGTACGCAAAATTTGGGTTTGTATTGGGTGTGTCAAGTTGGAAAGGGGAGGAGCGAGGTAGTCGCTAGGCGAAAAAGGTTGCGCATAAAAATGAGGGGGTAAAAATAAATTTCCTCGGTGGACTGTGCGCGAATGGGTGCTGTGGTCAGGTGGCGGTGATCAGGGAAAATTCCTTGTACGGGTGAAAAAAAAAGACGTTTTTCGGTGAACATCGCTAATGATCTGATTAGTGCCGATTTGTTGTTGGGGTGGACGGGGACGGATGAGTGCGGTTGGTTGGGGTTACTGACTGTGGTTTCAGGGGTGGGGGGGGGGTGTTTATTTGGGGGCTCTGGTGAGGGGGCGTGGGTCGGTGTGTAGTCACCGAAGGGGTTGGTTGTTGTTTTGAGGTGGGGTTTTGTTTTTGAGTGTTGGGGGGGTGGTCTTGGCCTCTGTTGGACTTGGATTTTTGATCCTTGAGTGTTTTTCATAAAAAAGGGAATCTTTATCGTCCTCACAACAGGATGTTGGGGGGAACAACATTTGGTATGGATTCATAAGGAGAGGGGTGTTGTCCCAATAGTATAAAGACAGGGATACAATTAATGCGTCTCCTCGGGTCCTTTAATCGCAAAAGCAGTCTTAAAAGTAACATGTGCATATTTATAGATCTATTATTCTCTTCTAATCATTGAGAGGTTACCAAAGTCTGTGGGATTACGATCTTGGGATCGGTTCCAAAACATCAAGGGGGAAGAAGACACCAAAGGGTTGCAAAGCGTTCGTCAACTTGAGGAGTGGGAAGACAAACATAGCCTTATTAGGGACCGGCGTGGAACGGGTCGTGGGTGGTCTCTATAGTTGTGGGGGGGGCCAGAAGGAGATAGTGACAGTTCTTACAGGTTTACTCGGCATAAAATTAAATTTGGAAAAAACCCGATTCGGTACGCACGAAGCCGTTTGTCCATGACTCGAGAACTGTTTGAGAAGGGGACTTAAGAAAAGAACTCCGAAGTAACGACAGAAACATTAACAAACCCAATCAGGTCAAGTCACAAATCAAAACTAAAACCAGCAGAGGGCTGTGGGAGGGCATAAGTTTCCCGTTTGGGGTGCACTGGGGGGTCATTTTTCTAACCAATGAAAAAGTCGAACCAACAAAGGAACGGATTCCTTGCACATATTACCCATTAAACAATCACAGACATCTGAAAGGGAAGAGTGAAAATCAAAAAAAAAGGGGCGAAGAGAAGAAAAGAGGACTGCAGCGTGACCCACATAGCCGAAAAGGAACAGCGCAAATTCTTCCGCCACAGAGGATACCACGTCGGGGAAACCCAGTAAGACGGGAGCAGCGACTAGGCATTAGGAGTGGGAACAGCACACAGGGTCGGGCAGGATCAAAACCAAAAACGCAAGGAACGTTATTCATATGAGAAGGACATCGAACCGAAAAAAAAAAGTCAGGAACAGCCGCTGAAACCGCGAGTCGAGCCACTCTGACATATACACTTAACCCGGCTCTGTCAGGCGGAGCGCTGCCATGCTCTATGGAACCAAGACTCAAACCACAGCAATAGGGAGAGCAAACACGACAAAAAGTCCAAAGGACACCACGTGAAGTCCGTCTAACCAAAAAAAACTATTCAAAACAGAACAAAAGCGACTTCAACGAAGCACACTCTTTAACCACTCTGTTCCGCACGAGCAAAAAACCCTGGCAAGGGATACATTAGTTCCAAAGGAACACACGGCAGAGGTAACAAAGATCCAGGGCTATCAGAGATGAAAGAGTTTAAAAAGAACAACAAAGAATGGGTCGAAGGAAGACAGTGGCCCTGGGAACCTCTACGACACGATTAAGAGTAACAAAAACTTCCTCAGGGTATCCTGGACTAGACGCTCCGGGGAGAGGCAAGAGAAAGAGGGACTAAGGGGGTACTGCTCCACACACCCGATAGGGTACCAGAAAAAGTTCCGGCCTCAAGCAAGAGCGAGTTCATCGGGGCTTACATCGAAAAAAGGAACAGAACCAGTAGTTAAATTACAGCGTGAAGGGGACAATTAAAAAGACAATACGAAATACTGCCTTTTAGCTAGTCTTAACTGGGGGAAATAAGGAGGGGAGATTTTTTCTAAAGATCTAGAGGGGGGAGCGGTTAGGAAAAAATAAACTGAAGCAAGCATGTCTCCGGCGTAGGATTACAAAATAACCAGAGAAAGAGCGTTGCCTTCGAAAACGGTGCGACGGACACTCCAAAAGGGTTGGGAGGAAGAGGATCACAAAGCGGGCAGACCGAATCTGTGGGGTGGGCGGGAGAAGCGGTCGTAGAGTGAAGCGAAACAGTCCATGGGTCCACTTATAGGATTCGAAAAGGAAGAGGGTTAACGGAAGAAGGATGGGGTTTCAAGAAGAATCGGCGGGTTGAAGCCCAAAAACAAGCGTTCTCAAAAGGGGCCCCATTATACAAAATTTCCGATAAGGGCTAGCAATGTAAAGGAACGGAGACAAATGAAATCGAAAAAGGGGCCGGTCGTCGCATAAGAGGACGTGAGAGCCTTAAATAATGAGAACAGGTGAACACACACTAGAAGAGCTTTAAACTACCTTGGACTACAGGGTAGTCAGCCCTCGGCGGTTGGGGTGCTGTGGCGAAAAGAAACGACCACCACTTAATATAAGGGAAGCCATAGAAAAAGAAAACTCTTCTTGAGGAAGGTGGCTCAAGGCTGACGTCACATACATGGGTTTGACGGGTTCAGTCTCAAGAAGGGATGCATGTGCGAACCCAACCGAGAAAGTACAGTTTATCTGAGAGGGCAAGATTGAGACGAGGAGAGAGAATCGATGTTGTAAACATGAGTACCAAACAGCGGGGAACAGGGGGCTAGAGGTCGGTAGAAAGAATCAAAAACTCAACAACCCACACATGCGAAAGAGAGATTTCAAAGAAAATACAGCCGGGGGAGGGGGAGGCATGACACATCTCCTTCGAGGAATCACAACGGGTCTACAGTAGGGGCAAAAGCTGATGGAATCCTGTAAAGTTATAAGTAGGTTCAAAATCCAACCTTAAACCAAAGAGTGCTTGAACATGTGCATCCAGAAAACAAAAAGAGAGTTGTCAAAAACGCAAGAAACTAAATACGCAAAGCAGCAAGGAGAGAGGTTGGAGAAAACCAGTGAGAGGGAAATTTGATTTCTTGGAAGGGGCGCAATTAGAACCTGCTCGAACAGTAGTGCCAAAGGGCAAGACAAAAAAAGGTCAAACAAAGTAAACCGTCGCGTTACCAACCACATCCTGATAAACGTATTCGAGCGAAGTAAAGATAAAATCGGGAAACCCCAACGGGGGGGAACTGGAGGCATTGGAAGACTTACCAGAACATGAGTCAGTGTAAAGACTCGGAACAAGGGGAGATGGAAGTGAAGACAAGTAGGGACCAAAAAAGAGGCAACAAAAGAGAACGAGTTCACTAAATCTGCACGGCATAACCAAGCACGACGAGAAAAAAAAACTCCACAACAGTAAAAAAGGGATCCAAGGACCAAGAAGAGCGAAGAGAGGGTATGGGTTATTAGTTTTCCAGCACAAAACGACAAAAAAGAGAGTCAAGGTTCGCCACACCCAGTGCCCACCCCCGAAGGCACACTCTACTTAAAATCTGTACAGGAGAGAAGTATTATAGGAAACAGGATGGAAGACAAGGGCAAAACATACACACGAGACGGGGAAGAAGAAAGGAATAAGCATCACGATAACGCTGAATGAATAACCGGAGGAAAAGGGGCAGCTGCCGGAACAAGTCAAGAGATTGACTGGGAAGAGAACAACGCAAAACAAATAACCGAGCGAAAAACATCGCTGGGAAAAACGAAGATCCCCTCAAGTACAGGGAGAGCCGTAACGGTGGAAGAAAAGTTCTGGTGGGGACGCGAACATACCCAAATGATGGATTCATCGGTTTCAGGTGTAATAAGAAAAAGGGGCCTCGCATTGGTCAACGAAAGCAACCGAGGAGGGTACTTCAAGGGGCCAGGCACGGACCAGGAATCTCTAAAGGCTTAAGTCGGATAGCCAACTGGAGGGGAAAAAATCGGTCAAGCCAAGGAACGGAATAGCAAGTAAAGGAGTTGGCCGCATCGAGAACTATGGTGTAGTAATAAGGGTGTGGCCGGTCTTTGAGGGGGAGGGAAGGACGCGTCTGAAAGAAGTATCCTTTGCATGATGAATGAAAGAAGAGAAGGGGTCGTGAGGACATTAGAGCGTCGCAGAAAGCCGCCACCACCAGAGCCGGGCAAAAAGCCACGTAATCCCCCAAGTCACCCGGTCACGCAGAAGTCGCGCGTGATCCTTCCATATTCAACATCCCGAGGAAGAGTCAGCAAAAGAAAAAAAGGGAAAAGGACTCACGCCGTCCAAGAAAAACTAGGACAACAGGTCTCGTAAACGCGTCAAGCGACAGAACAAAGGAACCGCTGAAAGGTGGCCCCTCCCTCAAAAAATAAAGAAAAGAACAGGCCAAAGAACGATTCGCATTCGAGGCTACGGTCAAAAGGGCAGCTTCTCATTTCATAACTGGGGTCCCCAAACGTTAGTAAAAGTTCAAGGAACGGGGGAAGGAACAGCCAGCAACACGAGGAGTGAGGTCGGGTAATACTCGGTGTCATTCACCGGGGCATAGGAGGAGGGAATCCACTGCTGAAATACGACAAAGAAATCCAATTCGGCGCGCGACAGATCTGCCTGAGGATAAGGAATGCGAATCAGACGATAGTCAGCTGGGCTGCAAAGGGGCCATCAAGTGTGAGGGAATCGCGGGGATCGTTGTTCTAAAAAAAAAGAGGTTCTGAAAGGCGTGGAGGGTCAGCAAAAAGGAGCTGAAGGGGGAGAAAGAAGAGGGTTAAAAACCCAGTCGACAAAAAACGGGTTGTCATAGAACATATATTTTTTGCCGCTCAAGGATGAGCGACATTAGAGAGAGTCAACCAGGGGTACTTACTAATAAAAACCCTAGGGGAAAACAGCTAGTGAAAGGCGAGTTTGAGAACTTGATACTGCTTTTTTTGCGGGGGGGAAGGCACATACGAGCAACAAACAAGCCGGGGGTGAAGATTTTTGTCTGTAGGGAAACCGGCTTCAGTAAAAACAGACATGACAAAAAGTGGGACCACACACTAAGTAGTGGTTAAGCGCTAAAGTTAAAAATAACAAACCGGGGGGCAACACGAAACAGACTGCCAGCGACAAAAAACACAACAAAAAGAAAAAAACGGGCGAAATGTGCACAAAAACAACCAAAAAAAACATCAAAAGAGGGCACCATAAGAGGCACAGAGATGAGTGAATTGAAGAAATCAGGGCAGTCAGAACCCTGGAAGGACTCAAGAACCTCCCACTACACGCAAAGTACAAGGGAATTGGCGATTGACCCGAAATGTCGGGAGATGCAAAATCATGAGCAAAAAATGGGAAAAAAGAAAAGGGGGGGAGCCCTGATGTGGGGGGTGAAGGGGGTGTGTAAAAAAGAAGCAACCTGGAACAACACAAGCCATTCCCAGAATGATACAAGTGCTGCCAAGACAATAAAAAGAAACTGCTAAACAAGGTAAGGACGGATAGAACCATACGTCTAATCAACTTATTCACATCTGAAAAAACTACGGGGAGAGACAAGGGACTACCCATAAAAAAACGACAGCGGGGGACGCTCAATTAATCTTTGAATCCCAGAACAACGAAAAAGAAGAAAACACAATACGCATGAAGAGGGGAAAAAGATCGGGGAAGTTACCGATCTAGGATCCAGAAAAAAAGCGAAAGGCGATTTAAAAAGATAAAGGAGGGGTACCAAATGACAAGGTCGTCGCAAACAACCCACGAATTGTTTTCCCTCCAAAAACAGGAATACAGGGAATATCAAAAAAAAGCCAGTGGCTCCAGGGCAGTGAGAAACGAGCAGGCCAGCCCGTTAAACTATCTAAATGCGACTCGCGGAAAGGGGGGGGGGGGGGATATAGCTGGGGCAAAAGAAGCGAAAAGAAGTAAAACACAAGAGACAAACTGACAGCGCAAAAGGTCAAAAAAGAAATCAGTACTAATCAGGCATGGGAACCCAAGAAGGGGCGGTGACAACATGCGGTGAGGCGAACAAAAAAAAGAGGGAGAGGGATCACTGCAAGATATTTTGGGAAACACGACTAATCTTCAAAAAGATTTCATAACGTCGAAGAAGCAGGAAAACACCCAAACGGGGGTAAAGCGTCAAAAAAGCATATTTGGGGGGGCGACAAGGAATTAAAGTAGAAAGAATGACGTGAATCGTCGTCTAGTAGAACTATCGTAACCACAAAAAAAGGACGGCCAAAAAGGACGGGTGAAAGGGGACACACTGGGGAAAAAGGGGAATGGGGCATGTAAGAATTGAGAGATGCCA
>Ga0179593_1714931_pt1 | contig 26960 bp, 30 predicted proteins | sample CZODoug2_1_08_16_FD_185931 | JGI IMG/M metagenome (GOLD analysis project Ga0179593, IMG submission 185931) | Vadose zone soil fungal communities from Angelo Coast Range Reserve, California, USA - CZODoug2_1_08_16fungal (PacBio error correction) | ecosystem: Environmental > Terrestrial > Soil >...
GGGGCGGGACCGGACGGGGAGGGGGGTGGAGGGCTGAAGGAAGAGGGGGGGTGGAGGTCTCAGGGGGACCCGGGTGAAAGTCTGCTGTGTTGGGTCCTTTGGAATGGCACCAAAAGGCTAGATCGGGGGATCGGTCATCGGAAATCAAACATCATCGGATCTCTCCCGAAACGCCTGAAAACGCTCGAAAGTAAGGGACTGGCTGGGTGAATACCAAAAAAACTAGTCTTGGCGTATGTCGTACGCTAGGAAAACTCAGAAAGATTTCTCAAACTCAAGGAGGAGAGGGTGGAATCGTCGGAGAAACTCTGGAAGATGTCTGAGCCCACACCGGGGGAGCAAAAAAGCTGGTCTTCGCAAAAAAAAAGTCGGTAACGAGGACCATCGGGCCAGGGGCGTCTGCGTTCAAACAGAAAGTCTGAGTCGCTCACCGGAGTGTGGGAGGAGGTTCGGGAGAGTTCTGTGTCCGAGGGGAGAACCCGAAGGATGAGACGGCGAAAGAGGTGGGACTCCAAAAGCATTGGGATACTACGAGGGGCTATGGGTGCTGTTAAGAAGAATTGATCCTCGCGAAAAGGGGTCACAGGGGGAAGACAATGGGGTACCTAAAAAAAGAAATATTCTCGGAAGAAGAATTCATCAGAAGGTATTAGTATCGAATCCAACTGAAAAATTTGGGGGGCGTCACGGGGATGCTGGGTCCACCGGAGGGAGCTCCTATTCCTCTTCTCCGAGATTGAAATTACGACAAAGGGGGGACGCATAGGGAGGGGAAAGTCGGTAAAACGCCGCATTGCGCCAGGTTTTGGAAGATTTCAGGAAGGTATTTGGGTCATGGACTCTATTAGAGGAACGGAAATCTTCGAAATCCTCATATCGTTCTCGACTTCGTAACCTTGGGACTTAGGGTTAAGAAGCTCGTCCCAAGATACACGGGGTGCTGGGAAGATCCATAACCGGAAACAAAAAGCAAGGTGTTCTGGAAGCCTGCCATGATACGTAAAAGGATGTGAGAGATAAACGGTGACTACAGGTTGGGTGTTAAAAGCATGAGAAAAAGCGTCCAGGCGTTCTTTATTCCAAATAGGCAAGATTGGAAGCGGAACTAGAAATCCGATGGGACCCCAATTAAAAGAAATCTCCCCACAGTCACTTGATTTGCCTTGACGCGAGTGAGGAACCAAGCAGGGCAAAAACAAAAAGTTGGTCTACAACAGGGAGGAGGAGAGAGAAGATCCCAAATGGTAGTTTGCAAATGCGCTTGTTCATCAACTCCGAGGCAAAGTCAATTGAACTTTTACAGGGGGGAGTTATAGGAATTGTTCGTTGTCATCGGATGAGGAAGGGCGAGACGGCAGGAGGGAGGGAAATAAATAAAGAATGGCGTCAGCTGGGTACTCACATTCTTTTGGAAAACACCACAAAAATTATTCCCAAAAAAAACTCGAGAGAATACAAAGTGACGTCGTTTTCATTCGGCCGCATAAACGCTTTTAGGTCATAATGGATCAAAAGTGGGAGTACGCCTGAGGATGTGGGGGTCCTAAAAAAATCGGGGACCAACATTCTCAGTTTTACCGTCGGAAGTAGAAACTTAGGATCGAAGCGGCGCGGCATTGAAGATAATACGGCTTGAGCTGAAGACTTGAGAGAGCTACTCAAACTGGCCCAACATGAGCCAATTAAGTTTTCGTAATCTTGGAGCTGCATGGCAGAAGGGCCGTCCAGTTTGTCCGTCCGCTTTCAATCGGCCACGGAGAATAGGAGTGCATCCTCGGCGGTTAAATCCAGCATGCTTACCGACAAAGTTTCAGTGTGTGGATTCTAGCGGATAGGGGGACTCCGTAGGAGCTACAGGGGGGAAGAAGCCGTGGTGTATGTTGAGGAACAACATTCGTCGCTTCTGACAAAGTGAGGGGAAGGAAATTTTCGAAAGACAACAAAAAGACCCTACGTGATAAAATGGGAACGAGTATGATTGAGCTTCAAGAAAAAAAATCGATCGGGAGAACTCTTGCTTAGGGGGGCGGCACCTCGGTCACAAGACCACCAAAAAATCCTCAAAAGTGAGCGGCTGGATTAATTTTAGGGGGGCAACGCGCAAAAAAAAAGTCCGAGGGACCTAATTAGCGAAAGCGCAGAAAGCCAAGGAGTTGCTGGAGAGTGCTAGCCAGCGTGAACGGGCAGCCCTCTTTGGGGGACACACCTCAAAAAGAAGGATGAGGCGAACCAAATCCAGGAGTATGGGAAAAGGAGGGGGGACCTACTTTCCGGTAATCTATCAAGAAATTCTCGGGGCCGGGCTTTCTGAGGGCTCAATGCATAGGGGTTCGGCGGAATACGAGAGGGGCGGGGCAGGATTTCAACGGGAAGACAACCGGCTAGGGAAATGCTTAGCCATAGCAGAGTAGAAACCATCGGAACCGAGATTCAATTTGGGCCATCCAGCAAGACACTCATCGCGGGGAGAAAGTTATTCAAGACGCTGTGACTTGGGTCGAAATGGTGCGCGAAAAACGACATCGATCTATTGGATCTTCGGGTGGGGGGGGGGCGCTGCGAGGATGACGTTAGACTCGCCACCTTATAGACGGGTTCGCGGGATTGCTGACAGCCCGCAATTTGGCGGCGGAAACGCTCAGGAAAAGCTTTGCGAAAATGTAAGCCCGCCAATTCCTCACGCGATTGGGCAGATCTGGGGAGTTAGTCTTCACCAAGAAACATCTGGACGGGATTGTATTGTTACAAAGCGAGGACAGAAGGGAGAAGATCGACTCATTCGGAATCAAAATGGCTTACTTGTAAAACGGAAGTCTTTACTCCTAGGGTCAAGAACAAAAAGGAGACTGGGATGACTGGCAAGGCTGAAATTCCTATGGGTACTTTAGGAATAAAGACTACACAATACAAGTACATGGACAACACTGCACCAAATTTACTAATCAGCGCTGAAGGCGTATGGGGGAGCTTTTATCCATGAGTCATACAGTTTTTTGGGTTGACTGATAAAAAGCGTAGAACAACCGGATGAAAAACCGATGGTAAACGGTGCGGCCGCTCTTCGGGCCTTTGAAAGCACAGAGGCACACCACATCCTCGCCGTGAAACTCATGATCTCGTGAGTCGTCTCGAAAAGGCATGACGTCTCTTCATTCTCCAACTGAATCCATTTCCTCTCCTAGTGGAAGCGTTGAGCGGGGTTTCCGTTTGCCATGGACGGTTGGGACGCGGCGTTGACATCAGCACGTGATCTATTTCAACGTGTGCCATATTTTCGTGGCGGCAACTATAATTGGGGGGGGTCGGGGCGTCAGGGCGCGCAGGAAAGGTAAAAAAAAGAAAAAAGGGGCACGACCTGGGGGACGAGAACTGAGGAAAAAAACTAGTTGGGTGTGGCGCGGATCGAACTCGTTGACTGCGGGGGAAATAGCAGCCGCTTTTCGAAGAGGTGCACACCGGACGGGAGAGGGGGGCAATCCAGGAAGGGCCCGAAATATGCGGAGGGCATGCACCAATAGCAAAACAAAAAAAAAGTGCAAGGGGAAAAGAATAACAGGCATAAGCCTCATCCAGAAAGGGCGATTTGGTGCATAGGAGAACGCCTGCCAAAAAAAGATCACAGCCACATATAGAAGCCTTTGTTTGTCAAAAAATTAATGAATGAGTCTACATCTCATACACCGAAACTTAAGATGATCCGCCTCTCTCGACTTCTAACGGTTGTCCCCTCCTTGTTCTTTTTTCTACTTCTTTTCAATAAAGGGTTCAAATCGCACGAGATCAATCCGCTCTAGATGGATCCTGGCCTCTTAATATCTCCTCTGTCCTCCCGTGCTGTTTGCTGAAAGTCCACCTATCGTCTCCCTCTCCTAATTCTTCACAGGTGAGATTCACAGGGCTAGTTGGCACTAGTAAAAAGATTGCTCCACGAGACTTTCATCACGCTACACAACACAATATCATCAGGACCAGGGCGTGACAATGAGGGTTATATCGCAATTGCGCCAATTAACAATAAGCCAAATCATAAAATAATCGCTTCGGTTTCAACAGGGTAGAATCCGACAAACTAGTGTCCCACGGTATTTGCACCTAGATGGTCAAGCCTAAGCGATGGGGAGTCCCTGGGACTCTCCCTTCAAATAACTTCGGGTTCATACCTTCTCTAAACTATAGACAAACTGGAGGGGGGGGGGGGAGGGCTTTGAGGCCACCTGCTCCGAAGATGCCTTTGTCATGGCGCGAACGCTCCGCCATGCTCTACTCTTATCGGGGGGGGGGGGGGGAAGGCTTGTCCGATCAAAGTCAGGGATGCTTCTCCATCTTAAATCGTTGTTCCAGACAGGGTTATACTATGGTAAGAGGGGCAAAAAGAAACATTTGAATATAGTGAAGAATACCAAAGAATATGGTCCAAATGCAGCTCCGCTTCTTCAATTATATTTTTAAGGGTTGGCCATTTGCTTATTATTGCTTTAAAAATTCTCGATAAGTCTGGCCGCCACCCTCCTTAAGGTCCTTGTACGCGGTCAGCTCCATATGTGCTTACCGGGGTTCAATTAAGAAGTTCCTTCCTTTCAGTCGGGATGGAGCCATGTTTTTATTGGTACGTCCTTACTGTTCTCTGTCCACTGGGTCTGTCCCGGCGGACCGATGTCCAAACATAAATTTCTGTGGGCCATTTTCCTAGGGAAGCAAAGAACAATAGGTCTCCCAATCCGGACGGTGCTGAAGTTGGGGGGGTCGTTAGAAGGGGATTCAAACAGCGGTCCGGCGTTTTGGGGGCTGCGAAAGAAGCCATAAGTCGGCCTGACAAGGGGGGGAGACAGCACCGGGATCTATAGGTGGCGAGCAGTTCGAACTTCTCCGCTCCAGGAGTACCGTACAAAATAGCCGACGAAAGTGGTAAAGCACCATTTTATCGAACTGGGGGAAAATGTGGAGGCCACCCGCTGAAGCATGTGCCGGGGACCAATTTGGGGGAAGCGGTTCAGTTTCTTCGAATCAGGAGATGGGGGGGAGGCAAAGAAAAGACATAGAAGGGCTGAACGTAAAAGGAAAGCCTGCAACAGGATCTATTCTACCTGCCGAAGTAGGGGGAAAAAAGGGGCGGGAAGCCTAAAAAGGTATTAGATTATCCGCAGGGGTCAACTACAGTCCAGAGAAGTGATTTTTCCGAGATAACTTCTAGGTTTGGACACGGAAAAAGCGGGGCTATCACTAGAGACAAAGCACCATAAGAAAGCCCCACTCTCTTGTCAGGGAAGGGGATCACTTAGACATAGGAATTTGAGGATGCGTTGCACACTAAAAGATGAGCTAGAAAGCTTGTGAGGGGGGGAGATAGGGGCTGTTTGAAGGTGGGGGGGGGGGGAGGTCCAAAACGAAGCACAGGACTGTGTCTCCAATTGGGCATCTCCACATCTCTATAGATAGGGGGCCTAAGACGGGTGGGGGGGGCGAAATTTCTGAGAGAAAATTGGGGGGTGTCACAGGAAAGACTTGTTTTCCTCAAAAAATACGGTTCTTCGCGATCGAATTCAGATAAGGTGAGGTTAAACTATCAGGGGTAGAATCGGGAAGGTTGTGACACGAAAAGGGCTGGAGCAGAAACGTAGGAGTCCGCACGGCCTAGGCACGAGACGGCAGGGGAGTCGTAGGGAAAAGGGCAGAGAATCGAGAGAATGGGGGGAGAAATTTTTTTAAGATTTTATGGCATTGATTGGAGAGGACCAGGGAGCGAGGTATCTTAAAGGAAATCGCCCGTCGAACAGGACTCCTATCTGATAGTACGACTTCCGCCTTTGAGACTGGTTGCTTATACGGACCACCAGCAACGGCTTTAACATATCCAGGAAGAGCCGTTTGCGAAGACCGCATGCCCGAAACTAAGACGAGGGGGTCGAGGGGGCGACGCCGGGTGACTAAGGGTTAAAAAGACAAGAGCGAAAGATTTCTTTATAAACCGTAGGCCAGATGTTAAAAGAAAACTAATGACGAAGGAGGGGAAAAAAAGTCCGAGAAGGAGAAAAATCTTGAAGGTAACATGGAAAAATGCCGTCGCGGAAAGAACCAGCGCATTTGAAGAAGAAAATGGGGACAGAAAAAAAAAACTGGGGAAAAGAGAAAGAACAAGGGTAGTTGGGGAACTCAATCAGTGGTTCATCAAACGCGAAGGGGGGAAAGTGGGGAACAAAAGAGGAGAGGGGGCAGGTCTCGGGGAGGGTCAAATCTGATGGAGAGCGGGACCGAGGACAATATCTGGGCCTACGGTGAATACGAATGGGAGATGGCTAATTTGAAAACAAACACCTAAGTCACCAACGTAAGGTGTGCATAAACAGGTTAAGGGTTATTGAAGGAAGCATAAAGCTTCCCGGAAGGGTCTGTGAACGTAAGCCTTTGGGGCTTTGTTGTGGAGAGATCGGAAGCCAAAAAGGTTTAGGGGTCGTAGCCCGATATGAGGAATTTGAGGGGAAGGCGCGATTGTCACGGAAGGGAAAAGAGGAGGAGGGGGGGGGGGGACAAACTTATCTAGAAAGTGTGACAGAAATCTTCCCAAAGGCTACAGGCGGCGTTTCCCGTATCTGACGTGGAAAAATGCCGAATGGTTGCCTGAAGGGAAATATGGATTAGGGGAGAAGCGTTAATTGTGCTGAAGATTTATGAAGAGCACAGGCGAGAAACAAAATTGGGTGGGAAGTTTGGAGTTCTAGCTGTGACTCATTATATTAATGAGGAAGGAAACAATCCTTATGTCTTTTGATAAAAAATCTTCCGCGTCGGGGGGCTGGTGAGCGGCTGAGAATTTCGCCGCAAAAGACTAAGGGGGGGAGTAGCCAAATTCCCCCAGAGTTTCAGGATTTGGAAGCTGCAAAAAAAATAATCGATCGAAGAGAAAAGAGTAAATTGGGGCTTCGGTGGGCGCACTCTGTGAAAAGAGGGAAAGAAACTAAAAAAAAGACTGTTCGATATCATATTAATTTGAGGTGAAAAGAGCAGGAAAGGAAAAAATACATGACTAAAAAAAGAGAATGCGTGCAATGATTGGAGGGGTCTCTAAAAAGGGGGCTAGCCATCGTCGCCGTGGAGCAAAGTCTGGAAACCCTCCAATAGACGGCGGAAAAAGGGCGCTTGACAATGTTGAAAATACGTGCCATAGAAGAGAAAAGCCACCTGGGGGAGGAGGTTTGAGGGGGTGGAATGAAGTTATTCTTCACAAATCGAGGTGGGGAAGTGGGTCGAACGGGTCAAAGGTGGCTTGGAAAGGCTGAAAGAGCGGTCTCGAAAAAAATCTGACATCTCTTCAATTGTTTCGCAGCTGAATGACGAGGCAAGGGGGAGGGGAAGAAAAAGGCACTCAGGGCAGATGGTGGCAAAAGGGTGCGCGGTACACGACAAGATGAGGAGGGAGTAGGTTGGGAAAAGTAAGTCTTTTAAGACGAATTACTTGGCAATGCTCTCACCAGGAGAGGGTTCCAAAAGGGTGCGAGGCATTGGGAAAAAATTGAGCCTTGAGAGGGGGCGCAGCCAAGAAAGACAGGAGCGGGTCAGGTCCAATAGGGGACAAGACTCCATCCGAAAAACCAAGAGGGGAGATCTGGGAGGGGATAAAAAATAGAACATGGGGGCAGATTGGCTGGGATGCATCGGTTAGGAGAGGAGGAAAGCGACGCAGGGGGGCGGAGAATAAAAAAAAGGGGGGGAAGTTTAGGACTTCAACCTTAAGAAAAGGGGAGGGGGGGCAACAAAATCGTACCGGGGGGGGGGCCCGTAAGAAGGGGGGGACTAAAAGAGGGATAAGGGGTCACTGAAGCCTAAAAGAAATTACAGGGCAACGTGCAAACCTCTTACTCAGAAGAAGGGAGCTGGGGGACCTATATTATGAGGGTATTCTAGAAGAGGCCGGCAAGAATCGCCGAGTTTTGGTGGGGGAAAGAAGGGAAATCGGAACAAAGGAGACAACACCGAATTTAACGACTGGGGGCGCAGAGATAGCAGGGAAAAAAACTTTCCCGAGACAACTCATCTCAAGTTCATGGGAGCTGAGCGATGATCCAAATTGGGGGGGATCTGCTACGAAAAACATGAAGAAATAAGTTTTGGACGGGGAGCTTGACGTTTGGGTGCAAGGATAGGGGGAGGTGGCCGCGGAGGAAAGGATGACAAACTCACCTCGGCGAGTCTGGACAGGAGAGGATCAAGGGGGTCGGGCGCAACGAGCGACGAGGGGGTCGTTGTTGCCGGTTGGAAATGATAATGCAATGGTATGGAGAACTAAATTCTCTGAAACGCTCAGCGTGACTCCCTGCTTTCTCGGGATTTCTCTTTTATGGGTGTGTTGAATAGGGATGAAGAAAGTGGGATTTGTCTTACCTTCTTGGTTAAAAATCACAAAGCAGACTTTTAGAAGGTGAAACCGCTAAGAAAGAGGGGGGTTTTGTCATAAAAAGAACAGTTTGCGAGAATGCTTTCAAAGACAACACCGCGCCGGTATCGATTCGAGCAATCACAAAAAAAAGGGCAGGGGCAGTCGGGAAGGTGGCAGAAAAGAAGATCAAAGCAATAAGCCTTAACATCCCCACCTCGGGGGACAGAGAGATCACAACACCTTCTGCGAAAAAGATAAGAAGCTTCCGCTATTTAAGGGAAACGCAAGAGGGGGGGGAGAACTGGAGGGTTTGATTATGTTTTGAGGTCTAGAAGATATAATGGCAAAGCCTGCTTTATGAGATGGCCTTCGGGGGACTAAGGGAGAGGGAAAAGACTGGACGAGGAAGGAGCATGACTGTCCCCTCAACCGTCCTCTTGTGAACGCGAAAAAAGGAAAACAAGGAAGGCATGGGGGGGGGGGTTGGTGGGGGGGGGGGGGGGGGGGGGGGGGGGTTTTGGGGTTGTGGGGGAACTGTTCGACGCGACTGGGGGCCAACACCAACCTCCTCACTATAGGACTTGGATTGAAACCATGAGAGGTGACACTCGCAGGCGCCTCACTACTCGAAGAGGAAGCGGGCTAGAAGAAATAAGAAGAGGGGGAGAAGTTTTCCGGACTAAAAATGCACACTTTTACACGGAGGAAGAAGAAAGCCGGGAGTGGGCCTGTAAGATCACGCCGCAATAAGGCGTTAAACTGGAAAACGCTAAGATAAAACTCACGAACATATTCTGGCACGGCGCCCAGGAAGGGGGGGAGAGGGAATCTAAGCTCAGCCAGGGATCAACGGGTACGGATTCGGTTGGGACGTTGGATGGGAAAAACTCTCGGGAGACCCGGCAATTCGGGGGGGAAAATGGGGTGGCAAAGCTTCTTAACCAATAGAGGGATCGAAAAGATAGAAAAACCTATCAGGGGGGGCCCGAGCGCCGGTCTGAATGGGTAAGAGGGGGCGCCCGGAGGGGGTGGAGGATTAGATTAGATCAAGCGTCAAAAAGACTTGACGGAAGGGAACGAAGTGGGAGGGGAAAAATCGGAGAAAAAGAATTGGGCGGCAAAGAAAATTTTTGGGAGCTCTGGGACAGAGGGGTAAGAAAAAGGGGTTAGGGAAAAAAAAATACCGAAAAAAGGAAAAATTTCGGCAAGTTGTACTATTTTGTGAAGAGACCCAGCACACCACTCGAATTTGAGTCGGGATTGTACTGACGAAAGGGGGGCAGGAGCGGGGGGCTGAAAAACGCCTAACCGGGGAAACGCCTTCACTGACTTAGGGGCAAAGCAAGAAGTCAAGGAGGGTTCGGAAATACCTATTAAGCACAATAGGCGGCCGGAGGGTACGGTAAACAGTCACGAAAAAAAGGTACAAACGAATTTCTTGGGCTCAAGGGGATCTCCTATTTTAGGGGAATAAGAACAGGAAAGGACGATGAGTGGAAAGGGACGTCGGGGAAACATTGAAAGAGCGTGAAGATTGTTTGTCTTGGGAAGATCTTTCATGGAAACAAATAGGGGGCACAAAACGATTAAGGCTACTCGACAAGGGAACCTACGTCTATAGGGCCGCAGGGGGAAATGAGAAAGAACGGGGAAGGGGGAGAAGGGGCCTTCAGGAGGGTCAACAAGGGAATCTCCGGGGGGTGTGGAACGACAAGGGGAAAACTGGGAATTAAAAATAGCCAATGCAACGAATTGTCAGGCCAATCTTATGCGCTGTCGATAAGGAAATATGGGGATGACTGTGGGGGAACTAAAAGGGATTAAAATCTTTGGGAGTTGGGGGCGGGGGGGGGTTCCCTAGTGGAGAAAACGAAAAACTGAGCACGAAATTGGAAAAAATCGAAAGAGTCCTGGGGAGAGACGATAGTGTGGTTCTTTCGAGGGAAAAACGAAAAGGGGGGGGGGGAACCAAGAAGGTCCTATAAAAGAGCTTCTGCATATGAGGCAGAAGGGATCCAACTATCGAAATGCAAAAGACAAGGGGGAGTAAAGAGAATGGGGGTCACCGAAATCTGAATCGCTAAGCTTCAAGCGGGGGGAACCTATAGGAAAAAGTTGATAACCCCCCCAGTGGAGGGGGCCAGCATTATGCGAAACAAGTTGCAGGGGGGGAGAAGGGGGGGAGGTCCAGGAAATTGGAGCTACGTTCATAGGAAGAAGGGGGGGGAGGATGGGATTCAAGTAGAAGAAGACTGCTGATTAAAGTGGCTAAAAAGGACTTGCTTTGCGTTTGTGAAAAGGAAAGATGAGATGCACAACACATCAAGAAATAGAGTAAAATAGAAAAAAAGTCCGAGCACGTGGCGGCAAGCCCAAAAAAGAACGAAAGTGCGGAAAAGACGAGGGGAAGTGGGTTGGAATGGGGGGGGGGGTTGGGGTTTTAAAAGCATTACAACAGGCTGCAACATGATTGGGAAAGTAGAAGAGAGTGAGCCGGGGTCAAAGCGCCGATCCGATTTAAAAACCAAAAGACCAATTCCGAGAGAGCCCCAGGAGTAAAAGGGTTACACATTGGGGAGAGCGGAGGGGGAAAAAAAAGCGCAGGAGCAAAAACTCCGGGGTCACTCTCTCGAAAAAAAACAACAAAGGGGAGAGGAAGAGGAAAAGGAGGGGGGTCAAAGGGGGGGGCGCTGGAGAATCCGCGAAAGGGGGGCAATGTTGAACTTTGAAGCCAGGGGATATTGAATTGTAAAAGGAAATCAGGAAAGAAGGGGGAAAAAAAACAAGCTCGTGCCAAGGTGAATAAAAGGGTGGTAGTTCTCATGCATTGGGGAAAACAGGGGGAACAGGAGAGAGAGGGGACAAGCAAGGGACGTTTGTCGGCATGGGAGGCGCAGCCTTAAAATAATATAGGGAGACTAATCGGGAGGGGGGTTGGCCGATGAGTTGAATTATAAATTGAATAGTATAGCCCGATATGAGAGGTTCTAAGCCGCGATTTCCAAGAAGAATCGTAAAAATGATAAAGCCTTTTAACTCAATCTTAAAAAGCAAAAAAGTTTAGGGCCAGGAAGAACAGAATCCCAGTCCATGGGGCAGGAAGAGGGGTCATCGGGGAAAGAGAGAGGAGGAGCAAAAAGGAGGGTAAAGGGAGACCGGCCGAAAACTGTAAGAAATCGCGAGAGTGGGATCGGATCGGAATACCTCAGATAGTAGTGGGGGTTCAGGAAGTGGGAAGTGAAAGGTTTAAAACTTAGACAGTCTAAAACAAAATCCTTCTTAAGGGAACACTGGAGGCGGGGGAAAGATGGCATCGAAACAGACATCTCTCGTGCCACTTCTCAAGGGGGGAAAGGGGGAGTCTCAAGAGGGAAACACAAAGAAGAACCGGAAAAACTGGGTAAACAAAGGAAGGCGATATCATAGGTAATTGTTAGTGTGCAACCCGCGCACATTCAGAGGTATCAAAGCTCCGGAAAGAGCGCCTGACAAGAAGTGGGCTGTGTAGAGAGTGATTATCAAAAGGAACGGGGACCCAGGGGGGGGGGGGGGTCACAACCTCCAAGGGGAACTTCGAATCCAGGCCTGTGACGTATGTTGACTACCATAATCTAGCAAAACATCGAAAAGGGGGAAGAACGTTCTTAAGGGCTCAATGCAGCCGGGCGGAAACCAGACGAAAAGATCGCGGGGCTGTAACGTGCAGAAGCTAGCTTTCGCGCGCCAATATGATAGGCGATTCAGAAAAAAAACAAGACCAGGACTCAAAACATTAAAATTTGTGAAAAGCGAAAAAAAGCTAGCAGGCAGAAAATGACAATGGGTCTGTAGGTCTATGACAAAAGAGAACACCCTCGGACTCTCTTCGAAGGAATTCGCGGGGGAAGGAATAGGGGCGCTCACTTTGAACATGAACATCGCACCTCGCCTTTCTTTTCTTCGGGTGGGGAGGGGTGGAAAAAAAACGGGTGACCAACCGTCCTTCCGGGCTCTGTCTCCACCCACCTCTTCAGTAGAGGGTGTCTATGCGTGGAACCCGAGGAAATCGCGGGAGAGCTCCTCGGAAGGGGGGTTTTAAAAGGATCTGTTGATTGGGTCATCAAAAAGGAAACAAGCTGGGGAGAAATTGTTCGGGTTGCAGCTGGGAGGGGGGAGGACAGTAAAGAAATAAACGCAGAGATAAAACAATTTAGACTTTCCGGGGAAGGAACTTTTAAGCCGCTGATACAAAGAGGTATACGATTAAAAAAAAACGGCAATCAAGCTGTTGGGGTTCCTATGGGGGGGAAAATAGATACGAACTAAAAAGCGAAAGTCAGAAACGGCACGCCGGTTTAACAAATGCAGGGATCGGGGGAGGAAGTTAGCTAATAAGAGCTTCTGTAGAGGCAATCTGCGATAAACTTGGGGGGGGGGGAAAAAGGGGGGTGAAATTTACCGAAGGGTAAGAGTTCGACTCTGAGGGCAGGGGGGGGGGGATCAAAATAACACATCATTACGCAAGGGGGGGTAGGGCATTTCGGGTCGGTTATCTTAATGTCAGGGGGGGCTGAAAGGGGGCTCAAGGTGCATGGCAAGTTGTACGTTGAATCGGGTGGGCGTTTTGGGGGGACTGAATTTCGGGCAAGAGAAGATGACAGGCAAACCCGCGCAAGGCGGAAGCTAGAAAAGGGAATATTGGGGGATAAACGGAAAATTTAGGTGGCCGAAAAAGGGGCGGGGCAAAGGTCTCTGACAAACGGACTAAGGTGAGCCCTTACTGGGAAAGAACTGATTGCGAGGGTTGTTTGTCGGGAACTCGAAACGGAGGCCGAGTTTTGGGGGAAAATAAATCGCTTTTGGGGGGAACCCAAGAGGTCAGAGGGAAGCAAGAAAAAGAGAGCGGAAAAAGGGACCAAGAAGGAACGTCAAAGATAAAGAAGGCAGAACGAATAATCAATCAAAGGAAAAACTAGGAGGAGGGGCCCAAAAAATAAGGAAAGCCATCAGGAGATCTCATCCATTAAGACCGGGAATCTAAGAAAATATAGGGGGGAAAAGAAGATATAGGAGAGAGTTAATGGGGGGGATTCCAAATTATTTCTGAGGGTGTTAGGAATCTTTTAAGCCCTCAAAAAAGATAAACAGCTGTATATTGCACTAGTTCAATGAAAGGGAGCCGGACAGGGCGTCAGGGAGCGATCAAAAGGCGTCCAGGCTGAAACCGAGGACTGTCCTCGTGAAAGGGAGAAAAATCGATTGCTATTAAAAGGGAGGTTAGAAAAAAAAACAAACACCAAAGAATCGATAGGAAGGGGTCGTTAGCAGATTGGGATGCGAGGAAAGAGGAATAAATTTACGGCAAACACTGGAAATCCTATCGGGGAAGAGCCAGGGAGTAAATTGAATCTCAGGAATCTCCCAATCTTTGAAATCAGAAAGGTCTCCAGGCAGAACGGGGGAATTGTCAACGCTAAGAAAATTAGGGAAGCGGGATTTAAGGGCTCCCGCAAAATTTTTATGAAGGATCACGGAGACGGGGACGCAATTGGGGCTGTTGTAAGGACCCTAATGCGGAGACTTGTGAAAACAAGGAAGGTGGGACCTCGGTTTCATCCTTGCTTAGAAGGAACCAAAAAAATCGGCGATAAGGACTAAGCTAAAAGGAAATTCAGTCAAGGGTCCGGGGGGACCACAAAAATTGCTGATGCAGGTGGGGGAAACTGGAATACTTTTTGGAAAATCTTGGATTCAAATTCCGTACTCAGGAGTTACATGCAAAAAAAAAAGAGCATGGCAATTTCCTTCCAATAGCCGCCTTGGGTGAAGTACAACTAACATCCAAGGGGACAATTCCCTACCCTTATTAGGGGTAGTTCTTCGGCTCGGGTACTGGGGATGGGGCAGTAGAATTTATTCTGGCGAAACAGGGAATAAGAATGAGAATTGGGTCCATATTGGGGGGGGAATCAACGAACTCAAAATCGATCGTCGGGGAGGGGGGAGAAGGGAACTTCCTCACTTCATTCAACTTAAGCTTTGGAAAAGAAGAATTAAAAAAATCGTGGAACCAAAAGCCGAACCACGGGGATCTTGTTCGAGAAAGAGCAAAAGGAGAGCTAGAACGAGAAAAAAGGTTACCTCCTTCCAAGCCAAAGAGGGGGGGGAAGAAACTCATTGGGTGCAATAAAACATTGGACTAACTGAAGGGGCCTTAAATGAATTTAGAAAAGGCAATTAAAATAGTGGCAAGGATTGGAAATAAATCTCGACCTGAAGCAGTTGAAAACAGGCGAAGCTAACGTCGACCAGCACAGCAAGACAGTAGTCGCAGGGCCGAAAAATTGAGCCAAAGAGACAAAGAAGTGATATTTCCGGCAAGGGGTCACAGCCGTAGATTGGAGGAGGGGTTGAGAAGCCACAATTAACGATGGGCACACTAGAAAGAAACCTGTCAGGACGCTCGTGAAAATGGGGGGAAAGCTTAGGGGGAAAGGGGCTGCGTCAAAAAATAAAATGATATAAACGAACATCTTTGGTATTATTTTCAGATGGGGGTCTGAGAAAAAAAAGGAAGATAAAAAAGGGGCTCGATTAATGAAGCGCCACTCATAATATATTCAATTTGGAATCAAGGGGGGGGCGGAGTCGAAAAGGAGTTTGGAAGAAAGCAGACATGGTTAAAAAACACAAAAACGGATGGGGGATCTCGCGAAATGCAACGACGGAGATATCCAGACGTGTGGAGGCAGGGGGGAAGGGCTGGGGGAACATCGCTGACAATTAAGAAGAAGGAATACCAGAATGGAGCGGATGGACGGGCGTGCTTGCAAGGGCAGTAATAGAGGGGGAGACAGGTAAGATGGGGGGAAATGAGGATAAGGCAGGGGGACGAATCTCTATGGAAATAAAAGAGAAGGCTAGGGAAGATCTGTAAAGGATACTTCCTTACTTCCGATCGTCCGGTCCCAAGCAATTGGAGAAGGGGTCAAGGCTCCATTAAGGAGGGAAGTTCATTAAAAGACTGCCAGAAAAACTCCTGAAGTTCTTAGTATAGGGGGTGTTACTCCAGGGGGGGGTGGGAAAAAGATTATCGCTGCCAAGTAGGGACCGTAGAGTTGAGCCGTTCTCTAATCAATCCGATTTAAAAATTCCTAGAAGAGAAACGGAGGGGGGGTCACAGGTTGGGATGTGCCTCGGGAGGGGAAAGGCGGGGGGGAAGCAAAAAAAAAAAAACATGGGGAAATAAAATAAAAAAGGAGGAGGAGACCAAATCCAAAATGGGGGTGGGTGGGAAGAAAGTTTTGAAGAAGAGAAAGGCAAGAGGGAAGCGGTAACAGGTTTGTCTTCTCGGGGGGGGCGGGAAATCGTATAGAATAGGGGAACTAGGGGAGCTTCAAGAGTGGCCTAAGGGAAAAAAAATGATGATGTGAAGATTGGAGCTGGGGAAAAACAAACCAAGGTGGGAAACACCGCGTCTAGAGGATCCTAAAAAAAGGTTGACGGGGAGGGGTGATTTCAACGGGAAACTTCGGCTTTCAAAATATTGAACATTGTGTCTAAAATCCTGATTGTGATTGTCCTATACTCTGGCACAGGCTAAAAGGGAAGGTCCCCTTAATTTTCTAAGAAGGCGCGATTATTGACGATAAGGGGGGGAGTCTGGGTGGGCTTATCGATTGGAAAAATAAAAACCAAGGGATGTCTGCTTGAAAAGGGGGGATCTGAATGCCTGAAAGACGTAATTCAAGGGGAGGGTGGGAGGGGTCGGGGGGGGAATCTGAGGAGAAGATGCATGAAAGGAAAAAACCCTTATGTTGACTCCGAGTCGCTTATCGCAGGTCGGGGGGGGGATGAAGGTGAAAAAAATAGGAAATGCGACAGGCTAAGGGAATCAAGTGAGGGGGAAGAATATGGACTCTTGAGTTGCCAAGTTTCAAGACGGCGAAAAAAGAAGAGAAAACACGGTAGGAGAGAAATCAAACCATCGGGGGGATTTGGAAAGCTGCCAAGAGAAAGAAAGGCTTAGGAAAAACCTAGGACCGCGAACTCCTCACAGCGGTGAAGCGGATCAGAATTTAGGAAGCAAGATGTCCGTAGACAGGGAAAATGAAGCCGGAAGGGGGAGTGGGCTCATAGTGCTAGCAAAGAAGGGAATGGTCGACGGGACCGAAAGAGAATCGGAAGGCGCTTTGGATGGTGGAACGAACTTCCGTAATCACTAAGGGAAAAGTCTCGGGGCGTAGTGGACAGTCGGGCCGACGAGCGGGTGCGGCAAGGAACGTTAGCAGACCGACTATTGGACGGAACTGCGGGGCCAAAGGAGAAAAGAACCTCAAAAAATTTCAAAGGGGGGGGGCACAAGCAATGACAGAAAAGCGTCGAAAAACAGAGATTGAGAGGGCGGAAGGTAAAGAAAACGACAATCGGGTCTGTAGAGCTTCGGGATTTAGAGAAGAATAAGACGAACTATCCAGGAAGTGTTAAGCGGAGAATAGGCCGGGACTTAGAGCAACCATAGGAAAGCTGTAGGCAGTGAAGGAAAAAGGGTTAAAGAAAAAGAAAAAAGGAAGTACGATCTGTGGAGGCGTAACAACAAACGAACAAGGAGGGGGCAGGAATGAATTGAGGGTGAGGCGGACAGAGTGGGGAATCGGGGGGGTGGAACCAGTCTGAAAGAAAAAAACAAAACCGGCGTTCACGAAAAAGTCCGGGGACGCCGGGGGGGGGGGAAACCCAGAAGATGGGCTGGAAAAAAGTCAATGATTGTGGACGAATAAGGAACGTTGAATCGAACCCATAAAAAGTGCAAACGTAAAAAGATACTCGAAGGAAGGGAGCTCACCCTGGGGACCTCTAATGGGAAGTGGTATCTCTGAAAAGGCAAGGTTGGGGGGTGACTGATAGCACGGGGAAAAAAAACCTCCAAAAAAGGTAACGGGGGCGAAAAGCTCTTAAATGGAAGGTGGAAAAAACCCTGGAAAAAAGGCATCAGCGCCGGAAGGACAATGTAGGCGTGATTGGAGAGAAGAAGGCAGGGGTAAAATTACAATAGGGGACGGGATCAGTTGTGGAAAAAGAAATCGGTTCGCGCGTTTGCAGGGGAAAAGGGTACATCGAGGAAGAGGTAATCAGACTCTGAGACGGAACTAACTATCGAACGGAGTTGACTACAAAAAAATATGGCGGCTATTTAGGGTGTGTTGTGCTTGTCCTGAAACTGGAGCGCTGCCTGAGCAATCACCCTCCTTTTCCCACCATCCAGAATGGAAAGGACTTCAAAGGTTGTTGGGGCGGTCCGCCGACATTCTTGATTGCCGCCGTAGGGCTCAGAGTGGGGGCTCAGGGTGGAAAGGTGTCGATATCTGGCAATCAATCTAGGGGGGGGAAGCTAAGTACTTCTGAAAGAGCACTAAAAGGTCAGGTAGAAGATGAATAAAAATCAGCGGAATACCTCTTTCTAGTTAACTAGCACCAGAATGAGAAATAAAGTCCGCACTTTTAAAAAGGATATCGAAAAAAAAACACTTATTAATAGGGGGAAAATATATAATCGAAAAAAATCGATTAATTGTGAAAAAGCTTAGGTTAGAAGAGGGTGTCATTCTCTACTCTAGGGGAAAGTCTGCACTGCTGTAGGAAGGGATTAAGCGGTTCGGTATACCTGAAGGATGAATTGGGAGAAGCGAGCTAAAAAGGAGAAAACAGCCAGTCGCTAAAATAGGAAAAAAAACGAAGGATTCTAGGGAAAACTTCAGAAAAAAATCAGAAAAAAACGCAAAACAAAGTCATAAAGTTAAGGGGGGAAAGAGGGCATGGTACCATGTGGGGGGTGACACGCTCCGAACACACAAAGAAAGAATGCAAAATAATCTGACGGATCTCGGGTTTATCACAAAAAGTACACGTTGAACGCGGTCACGAAGCAGATGGGGGGCTTCTTTTAAGGCATAGTAGAAAAAGTACCATCTTTCCTAGGGCAAGAACTCCCATCAACTATAAAGAAAGGGGTAGATAAGGGGGATAATGGTTTTATCGAAAAGGGAACGTCAGGCCTTTTTGGGATGTGCGCTAAAGGCTCGAAAGGGGGGGGAATTAGGGCGAATGGTAAACAGGCCCTGGAGTAGGGGGTCTACCGTGGGAATGTGAAAAACTGGTGAACTCCTTCATCTACACACCAGCAATCGAATTCGGAATTAAGATACAAGAACGGCAGATCTATGGTCGCGCAGCCCTCCTGCCAGTAGTAGATGGGGGGTACTTTTTGAATGTCCTTATTTTTTGGAATGAGGTCCGAAATACCATCTGGGGAACGGAACAGAAACGGGCCTTCAAGTCAACGGAGCACTGAAGGGGGGGTTTCATGAGAGAGTCGCTCAGGAAAAGCAAAAGGGGGTGGATTGATCATCGTTCAAAAAGGGGGAGGAAAGGGGGTTTCTCCTCTCATAAAATGAAGAAAATGGCGGAAGGGGGTCCTATGGGGTTCCCACAAATCCTCGCGGAAAAGTATTGGGCTGGCACAATCAACAAAGGCCTGGAGAAGTTCTGGCTCTCCGAGGGCGCTTCATTCCTTCCTGCAAAAAAGAACATCTAACAAGGGAAGGCTCGGGAGGGTTGATAAAGGTCAAGATGCTCAAGGAAAAAGGAAGTCCTAACTAATAAGCCTACGAAAGGGATGGGTCCAGTGGGGCGCGCACACCAAAGGCTCGGTGAAAAGTCTAAGACTTCGCGACGTTTTGCATGGGGGACAAAGAGATTAGTTAATATTGGGGGGAGGGCAGGGAGATGGGAAAGAGATAAGACTACTGGAAACATCCTAAACCTCGAAATCTTATTCTCCGAAGAGGGGAATAGGACATGGGAGGGAAGATGAAGGAAGGAGACATAAAAAAGGTTTTTTGGGGACTCATTCCTCACCTTAGGACAGGGAGGAAACGGAAATTAGAAAGGAGACACACTGTCAGGAAAAGAAGGGCGGAACGATACGGACATATTGTTGCGCTTCGGGGGGGGGGAAATTAGGCACAGGAGGAGGGGTGGGGGGAGAGTTGGTGACGAGGGGCAAACTAAAAAAGACCTGTGCTCAAGTGATTTGGGAAGAAAAAGGAATAAAGGGCTAATATATTGGGAAAGGAGCTTGGGTGGACCGAAGAAAAGAAATACTTGTGGGTCCGAAAAACCAATCGCGATCAAAAGAAAAAAAGACAGAAAAGGAGGATCGCTTCTAACCCAAAAGGTGGGGGGGGGGTCTTAAAAGGAGGGGGAAACGGGGGGGGAAATTATCGGAAAACTGGCGCTTGAGAAAAAAAAATTGCAAGGTACGCATGGGTGCAAGAAGTAAGATGAACGAGGGCATTGGGGGGGGGGGGGGGGAAAAAGTGGGGTTTGTGGATGTCATAAGAAAGAAGGACGAAGGGGTTCAGGACAGGACAACTCGGGACTAGGAAAAGACTTAAAAGGCCGAAATACGGCTAAAACTCGCCCACGCAAAAAATGAAAAAAAAAAAAAAAAAAAAAAAAAACCAAAAAAAAAAGAACCAAAACCAAGGACCCCTAACTCCTCTTCTTCCTCGCCTCCCTCCTTAGGTCTTTCTGCTAAATCTGTTGGATTGGGGTGGGGTTTACCGAGAAAAGCTCAAATAGGAGGTTTAGCAACGTATTAAGATTGTCATCCTCCTAAGTCAGAGAAGGATTTTAAAAAGAATACCAGACTGAAAAAAAAATTGCAGTCTTAACAAAACACTGTGCGGCCCACACAATTTTGGGTCTCAAAACAAAGAGAGGGGATCCGTTTTGGGGCCATCAAATGCTGAGGGGGTTCTCAACATCTAGTCAAAGGGGAGAAGTGGGAAGGGGATGAGAGAGGTTATAAAAAAAAAAAAAGGGGTATCGAAAAAAAAGGAAAGGGCTAAAACTCTCGTGACGGAAGGGGTGGGGAAAGGGGGGGGGGTATATTTTTAAACACCCCTGTAGGAACGGGAAAAAGGGAAAATTGAAAAGTGTCGCAGGGCGGCCAGAGAAACGGCTTGCATCCTGGGCGATGGGGGACGAAGAATGGGGGGGAAAAATTGGGCTATCTGGTATCCACTCCTGAAAGGGGGTGCCACGTATGGTTTTCTGAGAAGATGAATTGAAAAAGCGAAAAGGAGTTCACATACCTTAATAAAACGGGGGGGGGTGTGTGGGGGGGGGTGGGGGGGGGGGGGTGAGGGGTTTGGTGGGGGTGGGAAATTAAGCTGAAAAAAAAAAGGGGAGCCAAGCGCTTGGGTATCTCTTACTATTAAGGAACTTAAAAAAAGGTTACAGTTGGTGGGGAATTCAATCGAAATCGTTCCTCTGATAGCTTCATATCAGAAGGAGGTCGGAAAATAAACAGGGGATCAAATGTCAGTGGGGGATGAAGGGACGTTTCAACTCAAAACCTGTAGTGCTGCAAACAGTCAAAGGACATCGGTCTGGTAACACAGGGATGGGTCGCTTGACGGGGGGGTTCATTGTCAAAGGAGAAGGGAAGAAAGCACAAAGACTCTTCGGGGCAATGCCCACCATAGGGGGGAAAAGAGCGGCACATAATATAGGAGTCCACGTCTCAAGAAAAGGGCTTCTTTTGTCGGGGCACATCTGGAAAAACTCACGAAAGTCAGGGAAAACGGATATCATATTATGGGGTGTGCAACGCAGAGATCAAACGAGGGTCACGGGGGACGGCCGAAGAATACTAAAAAGAAAACCGACAGGAGGTGCTGTGTCGCTAGTAACATCGTGACACTGTAACACTTCTTGGGGGAACGAGACGAAGGTAACGTTACAAAAAGATGAAACTACTTGACGGAAACGAAAAAAACAGGGGAGAGAGTGATGCATGCCAGAGGCAGCGCAGATACGATCGGGGCGGCTGGGACGTGAAAATGGAGGAAAAATTCGATCCAGTCTCTGTCGAAAAAAAAGATGGGGGAATGTTCAATTGGGGGGGGACAGCGCAATTAATCAAAAGAAAGGAAAACGATGCAGTCTCTTGGGGGGAGAGCAAGGGGGGGTTAAGGACCAATATCGTCTGCTTCAGATGGAACCGCAGGATTCTTACACGAATTCCTTTATCAATGCGCCGCAACATTCCAGGGGCTCAGGGGGGTAAATTCAAGGAAGCCTTCCTTGAGGATTAGAAAAAAAAAAGCTCAGGAAAAGCGGCAGGAGAGAACGAAAAAAAATCCCGCTAGGGGGTTAGGGGGGGGGGGGCCAAAAGGGAAACTTAAAATCTTTGGGAGGTATCGCGGACATAACATGGAAAACGGCAAAGGGATCAAAAATGGCTTTGGGAAGGGAGCACTGTGTCCCGGGTTGGGGGGTCAGAGAATCTAAAGGATCCCGTCTTGATCGGGGGGAGACGGACGAAGAAAAAATCAAAAGTACCAAGAATCATTCATAATGAGCGCTGCCCCGACCTAGATGTATAAGGGGAAGAAAGTTAGAAATATCTAAAAGGGTTTGTGGTTGGAAGACTAGGGGGTGGGGTGGGTGGGAAAGTAGAACACGGGGGGGCTGCACAAGGGGGGGAAGTGGGGGTTCCCTTGGAACTCTTGGAAAAACGGGCCGTCAAAAGGGATAAAACCGCGAAAAACGAAACGGCATGTCTGTCGGTTGACACAGAAAAGGGCTGGGAGGCGACCCATAAGCAAAATGTCATAGCATTGTGGAGGTACGTTAGGGGTTAAAGAACGAAGATTGGACTGGGGGTCCCTGCGAACTGCAGCGGGAGTTAGAATCTCTCACGGGGCAGTTAAGGGGGTTCGGGAGAAGGGAAAGGGGTGGGGTGGCGTCTTGCGTCAGGGATGGCGCTAATGGAAGAAGAACATGAAAAAAGTAACTTCAAAGTATGTCTAGGGGGGGTTGTGGGGGGAGAGAAGAGAATATGATCCTGGAAAGTGGGAATAGAAATGAAAATCGTTTATCAGAATATTTACAAAGGGGCGGTCTTTCCGTCAGCGGGACCAGCGGGAGGGCCAGTGTCTATGTCCTCATAGAAAAAAGGTCGGACGCGGGAAGGTTTCCTCCCAAGTCAGTCTGTCAATCCATCCAGACGCTGAGGGATCGATTGGAAAAAGGAGCACCTATCACACGAAAAAATTCCGCTCTTGGGAACCATCCACATCGGGAGAGAGCCCACCAGAGGAGTGGGGGGGGGGAGGGGGACGGAGGGATGGTGCCAAGAGCGGATATGAAAAAAGGCTTGGTCTCTTTTGCTGGCGGGAAAGGGAGGGGAATGCGGTAGGCTGAGTCAAGCGTTCAAGAGAAAAAAAACGAACGGATAGAAGAGGATGGGGCGGAAAGAATAGCAAATTCAACAATCTCGTATGGGGGTAACTAGAAAAAAAGGATCCAAAATAAAGGGAAGATAAAGCGATTTCCCAACGGGGAGAAAGTTCTAGGAAAATAGAATTCTAGAATGCCCAGGGGGGGAGACTCGCCTTTGGACATCATAGAAAAGACACGAAGGATAAAAAAGGGGAAAACAATTGGCACCGATATAAACGCAAAACGGGGCTTCCTTTCAATACGAAGGGAAACGTAAATGGGGAAAAAAGAAGATACAAACAGCTACAGATAAAAGTGGACGGACTAACGGCTCCATAAAATTGTGAGAGGATACAAAAGAGATCAAAGGGCCTGTATGCTGGGGGGACGGTGGTAGGATGGTTGCGAAGTTGAAAAAAAAAAAAGTACTCAAAAGGTAGACATTCGGTTGCCAAGGGGGGTTAAGAATTCGTCTTCAAAAAAAAACAACTCGGAGAAGTAAGGGGTCCTCGAGAGAACCATGTTCTCGGGAGACACGGCATCAACTAACTTATGAATTAGGGATGGTGGCCTGTGGATTGTCAAGAGGCAAGGGGGGGGGGGGGGGTTTTGGGGGTTTGTTGGGGGGGGGGTGGGGGGTGGGGGGGAAGGGGGGGGGGGGTGTGTTGGTGGGTGAGCAAGCCGGGGGCAATGAGAGGTTGTTCTGAAGATATTAGGGTAAAAAAGACTTAATTTTCCTTTCCCGGTATTGTGGTTCGCGAGCAGGGGGACGGATTTAATCTTCAGGATGGACTAGTAGGCTAACGTGAGCGAGGGAGTAAAAAATGTTAAGGATTTGTGTAGCCTACGGCTCAAAAAACGCATAGGAGCTTGGACCGCACGTAAGGAAGTCTGTTTGCTTCCAGAACTAGGGAGGCGAAAGAAGCACGTCAGGTGGGAAAGTTGCAAAACGACCGCAGCCGCAGAAAAAGAAAATACGAAGAGGGGTGGAGGTGGCGAGGGGAATGCGGGATGTTCAGAACTGAGGCCCGGCTGATGGTAAAGGAACAAAAAAGTTAAAAGGCTTGGGGGCTTGCTCTTGGAAAGGGCATATACCATAGAAAATTCGAGCCGAAAAGTAGGAAAAGGGGAATTGACTACACCGTCTTTGGAGGGGGGAGGGGGATGGCAATTAGTCAACATAAATTGATTGGAAGGGGGACAACTGTCCAAAGGAAAGGGAGCCACGCGGATATTGCTAATAAACGACACCAACAATGGAGAGGTCAGTCAGAGGGTATACGAGGGTCGCTGAGCCAAAAAAGAAAATGAACAGCACGTTGTGTTGATGGGAAGGGGGGAAAGGGTGGAGGTGGTTGGAGAAGAAAAGGGGGTCAAATCGATTGGCAGCTCAACATCAGATATCGAGAGGCTGACTAGTCGTGTAAGAAAAAATTTTGAGTCCCACAAGACAGTATACTTTGGTCAAAAAAAAGAGGGTCGAGGGCGGCGATTGAGAGCAACGTATTACCGCTAGGAAAAGCCGACAATTGGTTGTTCTTCCGGACCTTCTTTCGATCAGAATCATGATCTAGACGACGTCCTGTCAATACCGGTACATGAACAGTGGAAAGGCAAAGTAAGGCTTTCAGGGGGTAATAACGCCGCTGTCCGGTTGGGGGGTGGGGAGAGAGGGAGTTACGGTTGAAATGCATAAAGACTGGATCGGTCAGAGACCGAACTCTTAAAAAATAAGAATCCGGGCTCGACTAGGGCCAAAAAGGTGCGAGTTTGTGCTAGCTAAACCTAAACTGGAGCCCCCGTGACAGTAAAAAAAAAAAAGTGACTGCTTAGGCCACCCTTGGAAGACGGGGGTCTGGCAGATAACTTATCGCTGTGGACTACAGTGTTTTTTCCAAGAGGAGACCAAACCGTAGTTCCCTGGGGCACACAGCCATGTTCACCCATGAATGTCGCCGAATCGAATCGGTTTGGGACCCAGCAATCAGGAAAAATCTGCGCGGTAACTGTAGTAAGAAAAAATGTTGTTCCGGGTCGCGGAGGTGAGTGTACAAGCGAGTGAGGCAAAAAAGCTTTTGGGATAGAAAAACTCAAACAAACCGGGAAAGGAAGAAAGTATGGTAAAGGGGCTCAATGGAGTGTGTACAACTCAGTGCAAAAAGGCTTATTTGGCGTAATTTTGCGTTTTCCTCCATCGTGATGAGTGGTACCGCTTCTACTGACAGGGCGGCATAGGGGAGATGTGGACCATTGTCCCTCTCCAAATATCCAGGGACGAAATTATTGTATTCAGGGCTCAGGGGTTATGGCAGACTGGGGGCGTTCATGTAAAGTTATAACTTATTGGGGATGGAAGGAAAGAAATAAGTATTCGGACTAAAGGAGGGATGGAAGCAGGGCTTGAGGGGAGGATGGGGGCTAGGTCATAAGAAAAGCATGATCCGTTGAAAACTTCCCCCACAGTTTGGGGAAGGAGATTTGCTATAGGGCTGGGAAAAAGAAATTCCGGATTTTTTGGGGGGAAAAAGGAGATTGCAAAAGAGGTACTTAATCTTATAAAAGAAAATTTAGGGACCAGAAGGGGAAAAAAATTGTCAGTGGATGGCGCATTTGGGACGAAAGGGGCTTAGGAAGCTAAAAAAAGCACGGGTGTTATTTTTAAAGATGGTCAAGAGGCTGGGGGACAAAAGGAAAGCCAAGGTTCTGAAACGACTTCTTAAATCCTACTCTATTAGGATTTTGAGAGTCCAGGGAAGTTTCAGATAAAAAGGAGGTGGAGACCCTAGGGAAAAGAAAGGGGGAAACAGAAACTCCTAAAAATCCTGTTGGGAAGTATAGTTGGGGGGGTCAGGGAGAGGGCCGGGAGGAGGAACCAGAGCAGGGGGAAGAGACCCTGAACTGGAGGGGGCTTCTTTAAAGCTATTAGAAAAACAGGAGAAAACTGAAAAAACGATGGGAGAAGGAAACAAAAATGAAATTCGCTTGGGAGTTTTAACCTTGCAGGGGATGATCGAAAGGACGGACTCGGGGAATGTCATGCTAAATGCAGTCGGACCGAGGGTGGCACAGGAGGAGAACGGGATGGGCCCGTGCAAGCAGAAAGGACGAAAAGAGACGAGACGGAAGGACCAGAAATGAACAAATCCTGGGGAGCTGAAGCTGGCACATCGAGTGTTGCGAAAAAGAGAGTTTCTTGCGGGGTCCTGGAAACAGCTTAGGAGGGGGAGGGAAATTAGGAACAGAAGTTGGGTCGGATGTCTATCATTTCGCAGGAGGGAGTAGGAGGAGCAAAAACGAAGGAAGGGGGTGTCTGATTTTCCCTCCTCCAAAAATCACAGAAGATTGGGGTAGGGGGGATCAACCAGGGAAAATCTTGAAGGTGTGGGGAAGGGAGGTGCGGAGAATCGTAACTGCAGTGAATCTAGGAACAGCGGTCCCGGCCACGGGAGTAGAGTTGGAAAAGACTGGATTTCGAGGGTCTACAGAGCCCGTCGGTTGGGGCCCGATGGAAATTGGTTCTAATCTCCTATCCTACACCGCAAAAAAAGTGGGGGGAAAAATGGGGAACCGGAAGATATAAAGGGGGAAGACTTGAAGAAGCACTGCGGTAAAGGATCTTAGATTAACCTTCTCTACTTCGGGCGGGGGGGGAAATGTCGGGGGTGCAATGAGGTGGCTGGAGAAGATCAGGAAAGCGTGAGGAAGAGTGGGGGGGGAGTGATGTGCAGCTGAAGGTACAATACAGGGGGAGGCTGGTCACTCTAAAACCCGCTCCTGGTTTCCAGGGAAAGGGCGAGCGTGTCCGTTGGGAAAGAAAGCAACAAGGACGGCACTAAACCGCTGGTGAGGAGGGTCTGTGGTTGAGTTTCTATGCAGAACCTCTGGCTGGCCGGGACTGGCGGCGGAGAACAAAGGTCTGTCAAATGTCAGTGGGGAAGGAGAGGCAGAGTTGAGGGGAGAGGAACAAGGAAAGACCGCGCGGAAAGAAAGAGTTGATCGTGTGGGTTAGTTGCGGAGTAAGAACTATTTCAGGCGTCAGGATCTGATGGCGAAGAAGGTCTCACCAAGATTTACCCGAACGTAAAAAAAGGGACTAGTGTTGAGAGGATCAGAAAAATAGTTCATTACTGTGTTGTTAAAATATCAGCTCATTGGTCGGAATAGGACTAAAGGGAGGAGAATTAAGTCAAGGTGACTTATTCTTGCAACAAAAGCGAAGAGGATCGGGAGAGGGGACTAATAACAGCCAAGTATCTCGACTACTGGTCTTACTAAAAAAACCGTAACCAGAACTATAGGTGAAAGGTAGCTAGGCCGG
>Ga0179593_1452324_pt1 | contig 26950 bp, 21 predicted proteins | sample CZODoug2_1_08_16_FD_185931 | JGI IMG/M metagenome (GOLD analysis project Ga0179593, IMG submission 185931) | Vadose zone soil fungal communities from Angelo Coast Range Reserve, California, USA - CZODoug2_1_08_16fungal (PacBio error correction) | ecosystem: Environmental > Terrestrial > Soil >...
CCAAGAGGGCCAAAGAAGAAAGGAAAGGGGGGAAAAAAAGAATTCAATTTAAAACCAGAATGACCAAAAAAACCGGATGATCGCCGGGGGTGGGAAGGGAGGCGCGCAAACGTACCAAGGACATAACGGCAGTGGACAAGTAAAAAGAAGGATAAAGAAATCGAAAAAACCATTAGAAGAATCTGTTCCTAAATTTGAATGAAGGGGGAACCGGGAAAGAGATAGAATCACCTGCACAAGGCAGCAACCGAGGAAATCCAGCCAGGAAGGAAGCTGGCAAACAAGAAAAGCCGCCCAGAGCCAAAGAAAAAAAAAAAGGATAGCAACAGCCAAGGTGACGTTGAGAATTGGGGACAAAAGGCTGAGCGGGAGGAAACGCAGGAGCCCGGTGGTCTGCTAAAGGGCAGAGGGAGGCTTTAAAAAGAAAACCCAGCGAAAAGCCAAAACTCCCTCGGCACAAGTCAAAAAAAAAAGGAAAAAGGAAAAAAAGGAAGGAAAAATTACAAAAGGGGAGGGGCCATCCCGGGGGAATCTGCCCTGTCAAAAAATGCAAGCACCGGAACATTTCCGTTCATGTGGGGGGGCAAGAAATGTAGCGAGGATGTGGGACCCACGATAAAAGATTGAAGGGTAAAACAAAAAAACGATAAGAGGAAAAGGACCCTTCCCCGGCCAAGCAACAACAAGCCAGGCTGCCGCCAAAAGAGACAGCAAAACAAGACACGAGTTGCTAAGAAGAGTGTATGAAAAAGAGCAGGGGTGGCAATCGCAGGGGGGTTTCGATGGTGGTCAACCGGGACAGCCCCGGCTTTGGGGAAAAGGGGCCGAACACAAGATTTTGCCGAGGGGAAAAAAATTAAGTGAAGAAAAGGGAACCGTACCAGGGGTAAAAAGAAAAGGGAGGGGTTTCAATGAAAAGTTGCGAGTCAGCGAAATCAAAGCAAAGAAGCAGGCAAGGACAACAACGGAAAAGAAGGGCCCTGTCCCCTGCAAGACGCTCACGAGACGGTACAATGAAAGAAAAGGAGGGAGATACAAAGCGGGGGGTCGGGAACAGGGTAAGGTGGAGGGGGGGGAAATGAGGGGTAAGCTTGGCGCCTGCCGGGGAAAAGAACACGAGCGCAGGAAGGGAGGGCCGGTGGGCAAAAAAAGGGAAAAAACGCGCCCCAGAAAGAGAAGAAATAAAACGGCACAGTACCACCCAGTCCTCAAAAAGATTAAGAATTGGAAAAGCCATTCACCAGGAAAGGGGGAAAGAAACAAAGAAATCACAGAAAATCTGATACGGCCAGTGAGGGGGAAAAACCTGGGAAATGAGATCCGTTGTATCGTTAATTGCTGTTTGATGTATTCTACAGGAAAGCGTTCACGGGGAAGGGTTGGGCGAAAAGGGAAGAGGGAGTTTTTTTGGTGAAATACGGACGTCTGAATGGCTTTCGAAAAGCAAGGTAAAAGCGGCCGGGGAGGGGAGAGGGTTCCGAAAAAAATGCACAGGAGGAGAAAAATGTGAAAAAAAGGCCCATGGGGACCGTGAGGATTCCGGAGACCGCGGGTGCCCGAGGATCATCCAATCTGTCTCGAAGGAGGAACAGGTGGACGTCGAATGACGGGGAAAAGAGGAAAATCCCTCAAGAGGCACCAAGAGGGGGGGGGGAATCACACGAAACGGCGTTGAAGGAACAAAAGACGAGAAATGAAATAGAACAAACGCCTGTGAACTAGAAAGAAGCAAAGGAACAGTAGGAAGTTAGGAAAACCGACTCAACGGAAAAAAAGTTTCTTTGGAAATCGGGAGCGGGAAAGACAAAATAATGACGTTGCCACCAACGGGGGCCTTCGACGGCTGCCGCAAGCAACGGCTTCGATTCCGAGCAAACCGAGCAAAAAAGAGAAAAAAAAGAGGGGCTCGGAAAAACTTGGGCAGGGAGACGTCGGCAACCACACAGCTTCAAACCAACACTGGGGGAAAAAGAACCTTGCCCACAGAAAAAAGAAAGAAGGGAAAAGACGAGACGCCCGCCACCGGGAAGCCAAATTCTTCAAACCACAAGTCTAAACAACACCTCGGCAAAGCATCAATGACAAAGATTGAAAAAAAAAAAAGGGGTCAAGAGAGCCCTACGTGACGAAAAAAGGGCCCGAGCCACAAGCCGAAATTAAAAATTTGGAAGGGTACTCGACTACTAAAATAGAGCTGCAAAAAAGAAGGAAAGAGTTGAAGCTTTATCGGGTGGCAAAACAGGCCAGGTACCGCCTCTAGCGGAGAGACAAGTAGTGCTCGATGGAATTCCACAGGCAGACTGTCACTTTCTGTTGTGAAACGAACGTTTGGTCTTTCGATGCCGATGGGCAAACGGGGGGGTGCGAAAGCGAAAGATGCACAAGGTCTCACTAATAGGGTCCGATACCGGGGAGGGTTCAGCCCCCCTCATACGAATCGCCTGCCGACGAAAAAGGAGGCCCCTCAGTGTGCGGCAAGTCCGAGGGCGTAGGAAAAGAAAAGTCCCGGGACGAATGACCCTAAAACGAAAGAACGGCCAAAAAGTGAGCCGGCGCCCCAGGCGAAAAGTGGGGGGGGAGGTCGGCAGAAATGTTTTGGCAGGCGGAACAAGGGTGTTTCCACGAGACCAGAACCGGTGACTGAAAAAAACCAGCGGAGGCCATCCGGGCCTTTCACGCCCGGAAAGAAAAGGGGGAACCCTGTTTGCACGGGTAAAAGGGAGGTCGCCGACTCCTTTGGCAAAAAAAAAAAAAGTTCGACCACAGAGCAAACACGGACGTCGGCCACGACAAAACTTGCTCAATAAACATCAAGATCAGGAGGGGCGGGGCCGGCACCTGTATCGAAAAAAAAAGCTGGTAGGCCTCCGAACTCGTTTACACTCCGTCAAAAAAAAAAACACATACGTCTGATTACCGATGAGGATTTAGAAAATACGCTAATTGAAACTGAAGAGCAAGAAAGACATATGCGACCACACGCAAAGTTCGTCCTTGTTCGAAAAAAAAAACGAACATAAGAGAGGGTGCAGGGGTCTTGCCGAAGAAAGGCGAAGGAAAAATTAAAAAAGGGGGTTGTCCCACAGCAAACAAATACAGAAAACCGGAACTTGCTGTCGGTCCCCTGCCTGAAGAAGGCAAGGCGAAAGGAGTCACGGTAAGCAAACCCACCCAGTCCTGGATCAAATCCAAAGGGCGGCAGGTTTCCTGGGAGCACAGTAGATCTTGTCGAAAAGCCAGCTTAAGAATTCGATCCCCAGCGCCATGCCACGCACAACCCGGACCCCTTTGTCAGCAAAAATCCAAGGAACGGGGGGAAAAGCTTCTAGGAACGGAGCTTTCACAGAAATGTAAAATAGCAAAAAAAAAAAAGAACAATCCTTATCTTCCTCCCAAAAGCACCGGGCCCAGACCCTGACGAAAAGAGAAACGCCGCGGACTCGTGGCCAAATCACCGCAAGAATAAAAGAACGTCAAAAAAATAACGTACTTCAAGCGCGGGTCCGAGGAGAAATCTCTACCAACGAATGAGGAGAAGGGATGATGTAGAATCCAACACGGAAAGCGGATAAGCCCGATGTAAATGACGTCCATGTTCGATCCTAATGAAAGAGAAAAAAAACAACACAAAAAAAAACCACACAAAAAAAAACAAAAAAAACCAACCGGGTCCCAGCGGCGCGTTGAACCGGGGAGAGAAGAGGCCTAGACTTTTGTGCGGACAGAGAGTTCGGTCGAAAGCTACCACAGGAAGGAGGGCGCCGCGACCAATACCCATCGCCGCGCAGCGGATGCCGGGTGTGAAAGGTTTGTGCAGATGCGCGACAACACGCTATCGACGCTGAGACGAAAGATAAGAGGCGAACCCGAGCGAACTGGAAAGCAAAACAAAGGTTCCGGCCCTGGCGCGGCCCTTTCTCAATGGGGTCCTGAAATAGTCTCCCCGTGGCGGGGCACATGAAGGAGTCTCCGAGGAGACAGGTCAAGATAAAAGGAAAGAAATAAGAAACCTCAAGAGTCATCTTTGTGGAGGTGAGAACGGCACGAAGGCCGTGGGTCGCAAAACCGGATCTCAGTTAAAAACGAAAAGATCCCGGAAAATCGAGTACAGAAACCGTAGAAAACTGGTGGACGCGAGGAGTGGTGGGAAAAGCGCCTCCTGAGGCCGAAACCGGGCAGACCCCCCGGGTCCGGGGCAGACGTCTCCAAGGGAAGGGGAAAAAACGCAAATGGCGTGGTGACACGCGCCAACGAAAAACGAGAAAAGAAATAACCGTTGGGTGAAAAAAAAGTTGCATGGTCAACGCGCTGACCGGGGCGCCATGAAAACACGCCGAGACAGAACAGTGTCGGAGGGTGTTGAGCAGCGGAAAGAAACGGTGCGAACGTCGAGTGAGTGACGCCGAAAATCCAAAAAAACAGTCCTTTTAACAATTCGTGTGTCAAAGCAATCGGGCGGGGGGAAAGCGTGAGCTGAAGCACGTTCGAGGGTAAGTTCCTAACCGCGACCCAGGCGCCTGAGGTCAGCAATCACTGTCAAAGGTTGGTGGGAGGCACATGCGTAAAAGTAGTTGACAATTTGGATAGGGGGAATTGCGCAAACCGCACCATCGCCCATCGATAAAAACTGGACGATGGAAAAAAACAGGAACGGGGGGTGAAGACTCACGGGTACTGACCTCCGCAGTCCGGAACAGACCAGGGACAGAAGAAAGAGCCACGACTACCGCCGGAGCTTCAAAACCTTGGAAGCAGAGGGATATAGCTCGAAAGGTCCGAAGGCGAAGAGGGACAGACCCCGAACAAGCCTCCGGACAGCGGCTAGGCAAAACATCATATGGGATCGGGGGACGTGGGGATGAAACTTCCGCCGAATGAACAAACGCGGGTTGGCCGGGAGGTTGGGAGACAAGCGCTTTGGAAGAAAGCCGAAGGCACTGGAATGCACGAGGGGGCGGGGACAAAGTGGGGGTTTAAGAAGAAGGGGGGGTGCCGAAAGACTACTGACCAGCCGGTTGAGCTAGAGAGTGCGGGCTGACCTGAACTCTGACTTCCGGTCGGAGAAAGTTCCGCCGGGAAGGCCCCAAAACCAGGGGTACTGGCCCCGTTGACGAAAGTCCAAACTTCCGTAAATAGTAGAATTAAAAGCAGCAAAAACGCCGGTGTCTCCGGTGCGAGAGTGTCCGCCAGGAGCATGGAATTCGCTGTGGCCGATTAATCTGGATACGAGCACTAGAACGCGGGTGCTGAAGGACTGGTGGTTAAAAAGAGATGGACCGAAAAAAGCCACCGTCCCGACCGTCCCCCCAGCCGTGCCAAGGAAAAAGAAAGCAACAACCCCAAGCAAAGGGGTACATCCGCCACTTGTCACGTCAACCTCAGTACAAGGGCGTGGGAAGTTCGGACGATAACAGGCCGGAAGGGAGAACCTGGGCGAAGCCAAACCGCCAAAATAGGTGGTCCTATCAAAACGCCGGCGGAACGAAGAAACCACAAAACCCTCCAAAAAAAACCGGTGAACGAGGACCCCTGGATACGAAGCGCAAGAGAAGAAAAAAACCTTTAATAACAAGGAGGTACTACCGGTTACAAACTAGGGAGGAGCTCTGCTTCTAACATAAAAGGCGGGCAATCCCGAGGACAGGCTACGGGGTATATCCCAACGAGGGTAGTGCGCAAAGTGGTGTTATCTGGACGGGAATTGGCTATTTGAGGGGGCCCTGCAGCGGGGCCTTCTATATCATTGCCGGCTGACCAGAACCTAAGCCCACAGTAAAATTCACATGTAAAACTCCAACCAGGATCGTCTGATGTACGCTACACCCGTAACCTGGACGAGGGTAGGTGACATCCAATGTACCACGTGAAAGTATGGACATCAGGGCACTGGGGTATGGGTGGAACCGTAGGCGACTGGTGAAAGTCTGACTTCCCGGAGGAAGGACAATTCGGCGAACCACGGGCAAAAAACTGAAAACCGCGGCTTCCCAAAGCGGAACCAAAAGAAAGACGAAGGTAACCGTACAGTAACGGATAGGGGTACTGGTCCAGGGACTGGAAAAGAAAGAAACAGGGGGGATTTGACACAAGTGGAATGTCAGTGCCTAGGAAAAAAGGGGGGGACAACAGACCAAAATTAATTAAGGTGCCAGACCTCTCAGGGGCGTCCAGCACATGAAAGGCCTCGGAACCAGGGCCCATGAAGACGAAGGAAGCCACAAGTAAAACCATAAGGACCTTCGGACGTCCGAGATTCCTGGCCAGGGTCATGTGAAAATATATGGGCAGGGGGCGAAAATGGCGCTGTCTTGAGGGTGTTGCACCACGCGGATCAAAACCAGCGAAACAAAAACCGGCAACCGCCACCGTGAAAAAAAAAAGCACTGACCCGAAAAAAAATGTTCCCAGAGACGTGGTCTGACACGGATGCGTCTTGTGCAGATCAAGTGGGGGTGCATTGGGCGTGGACACTGGAAGGAAAGATCAGAACTTCTTTATCAGGAGAAAACTCTGGCGGCGGTCTTCTCAAAGCGAAAAGGGATGAGAAAGACAAAAAGGGGAAATAATGTCGCGGGGAAAAAGTTGAAAGCTGGCCGAGTGGATCATTTGTTCGGTGGAAACAACGCTGGGTAGTGGGTGCGAGGGCTCGGAACAAAAAAAATTGAATCCAAAGGGTGTAGGAGTATTTTCAAAGCACAAGTGAACTCGGGAGTCACGGGGGGAGATCACCTCAACAACGGAGGAGGAGGGGAGAAACCTATTAGAACAATCAAAATCCTGATTGAACTCCTACATCAAAGACCCGGACCGACCCAAGCTAGGTGGACGTGCCCCATTGCAAAAAAAACTCATTCTGAAATGAAAAAAACCATGAAAAAAAAAAGTGAACCGGGAAAGCTGACTTTCGAACCGCATTCCAGGGTACCGTGTCAGGGTTATATTGCCAATCGAAAGTACTCAAACCCATGCCAGACAAAATAATGATGAAAAAAATAAAAAAAACTCCAAGATGAATCAAAGTCTCCACTGCCCAAATCTACTGGAAAAGCAAAAGAATTGAGGTTCTCTCAATCAGTCAAAAGTTCTGAAAAACTTTGAAGGCTACGTTGTGGGAAAAAGATGCACAGGGAAAAGGGATAGGTGTTGAATCCGCGAAGGGTGCAAAGAAACGCCAAACCAAGCTGCCTCGCGGACAAACAAGATTCATTAAATACTAAGAAAGGGAAAGCCCCTGAAGGTGACAAACTGGAAAAGAAAAAAAAATGGAGGAAAAGAGTAATCGGACGCCAGGGGGGGCAAGACAAAACCGGCCCCGAGTCAAGTGGCCGAATTTGGGACGGTTAGAGGGATTGGCCAGGAAAGGAATAAAGGGGTGAAGGGGTCGCAAACGGAGACCGCGGAACCCTTAACAAGCAGCCGCCTTCAAAAAAAAAATAAAAAAAGACCCGAAAAAGTCCTGGTACGCACGGCGAAACTCCCTTACGCCTTGTTGGGGGGGGCGATTCAGGTCTAAAAAGAACTGGGGCAAGGTTGGGGGACACGTGGTCTGCCGAAACAAAAAAATTGTGCCTGCTCCTTACGGACCAGAAGATTGTGGGAAACAGGGAAATGTTGACAGGGAGAGTATTAATACGATCTAGGCAAAAAAGGCATCATCATGAGGAATTCGGGCTCACACCAGGAGCCACTCCGGGCCGCGCGGTCTGGTCTACTCTCCGACCAGAGGGGGGGGGGGGAACAAAGGAGAAAAACTCTGTGTGAGGAGTTATGAGGACGGGGTCCGAGTTATGGACTATACCCCTCGCCAGGTGAGTCATTGCCTGGAACGGCCATGAGAAAACAGACGGGGAATAGCTCCAACCTGCGGCGCAAAAAAGGGTTCGAAAAAAGGAAGAGAACACTAACAAAATGTCTAAGGTCAGCAACGTGTCTCGAGGAAGAGATCAATAAAAGTGTCGGTGGCCAGGGGGGAAATGGAACTTTAAATGGAAGAGCGTTGTTTTGATTTACCCGCTGACTTGAGGGCCGAAGGCGTAATGTTCAAAAGGTTAAAAAAAGGTTTTTGGGGTTGAGGGTTGGGGGTGTGCGTGTTTTTTGGATAAACAAAAGGACTTGCGGAGACAGGTCAATTTTGAATCGGAGTGGACCCTGAGACCCACACTAGTATAACTCAGGGCAAGGAGGGACGTTAAAAACAGGGAACTTCCTCACAACGAAAACTTGTATCCTCTGCCGTGGGGACAGGGCGGGGATCAAAACTTGGGGGTGGGGGTGCTGGGAAAAGGAAAACCTCAGACGGGGGGAACAAAAAACCTTCCCCGGATGGACGTGGGAAACGGGTCCGTCAGGAACCCCCACACGTCGGGAAAACACGGGTCCTCTGTGATCCTCGGGGTTTTTATAAAGAAAAAACCCCGCTGAAGGAAGGAAGAATAACAAAAACAAAAGAGGGTCTACAGCGTACGCAACTAATCCCGTCGCCAAACCTCGCCCAAAAAATTTTGACTTTCCCACATCTGTCCACTGGAAAATAGACATGACCCGGAAAAAGGGGAACGTTTGGCCACACTGCCTTTTACCAGAAGACGGCCGAGCGTTCGGAAGAATCATCTAGGTTTTCGGAAGCCCATCAGCGTCGGGGACGCTTAAAAAAGAAAAATGGTACAGCGTATTTCCACCCTAAGGGAAGGCCCCCTTTGTGAGGGGGGAAAACGGAAAGCAACCCTCCGCCCGTCAAAGGGAGACGGAGGAGTCACGCACCAGGAGGTGTGGTAACACCTCGTAAGGTCAACTCCGAACTCCTGATACTCAGGCAGAACAAAGTGTAAGTCACACTCCCTCAAACGAAAATGAGAAGCAACAAGTAACCCGTAGCGGAGCCGGAATCCCGAGCGAGAGCCCTCTATGAGACTAGAGGTTGAGACAGGGGAAAATCCTCAGGCCGACGTATCGTCGATCCGAACAAGCAGATCTGAGGAAATTCTTCACGCAGCTCACCCTAAACTGGCAAACTTTGACGTGGGGGGGGGGGGCCCATACAAAAAAAAAAGGTGGGGGAGTTCGAAAGAGAATGGGGTCCGCTGCGCCGAAAAAATAAACTGAGAACAACCTTATTAAAAATCCCCGCCATGGTTCTCCTCGACAAAACATCAGGAAAGGCGTTCTGAATAACGCGTCCATGGGAACGTTCTCACGGCTATCCGTCCTCATTTCAAGGCAGATAACTGCGGGGCCCCCCACACGGACCCCGAGTCAAAGTAAAAAAAGAGGGGCGAAGAGGAAAAATGTGACGGGCGTAAGATCGCCGGCAGAATGAACGAGTGCGCAACCGGTTAGGACTTTGGCAACAGGCGAAGTCTGGGTTCCCGAACAAGGTTCTGCTGCAAGAGGAGGGGGAAAAATCAAAAAACGCCGGGGAAAAAAGGCCGGGGCCAAAAGGGCAAGTGGGTGCACGGTAAAAACTGGGGGGGATGAACGAGGGCCCAGTTCAGCAAAACCAACTAAATCAAAAAAGGGAAACAATTCTGAGGGGCCAACTAAACATGGTCGAGTACGTACCCGGCGTCCACCGTGTTTTGGATTGTCTCCTCTCCTTGGGTCCATATAACCACCATCATCTCCGAAAAAAAAGACCACTGGAACACCTGCAACCCAGCCGGCTCACAAGGCAAAGGTAGTGAAACTGTAGAGTTAGGGATCCGTAAAGTCCTTGAACCTGAAGGCTAAAAGTCTTCCAACGAAAACTCGGACGGGGTTAGGGGAAAAACTCACAAAGGAACAGGCCGAAGCGGGTTGGGTTAGCGGTTGCCGGGGACACGAAGAAAAAACGGAATTCCATCGGTGACCGAGCCAAAACCGCTGCTTCCTCATGACAAATAACAAAGGAGGAAGGTGGCCCGGCCAAGAACAGCAAGCCTAGCCAAAGGGAGAAAAGGAAAGACCTAGGACTTATGACTTGTTTTTCAGGCTTGCCAGAGACCGGAGCAGAGAGGGTCAGTCCGACAAAAAAAAAAAGCTGAAAAGGACGAAAAAACGAATCCTATGACAAGACACAAACTGAACCTCTCAAAAACAAAACCCAGATCAGGGAAGATCTGCCTAAATGGCGGAGCTTCGAAACTAAAACGGAGAAAAAACAAAAGTCAGGTCAGTCACCCATCAGCTCAAAAGGAAACCTAACCAAGTAATCAAAGAAAAATAAGAAGTCAGCGCGGGGAAGGGCAAAAGAGTTCCATCAAAAGGCGAGTCAACAGGTAAAATTAAAATTCCGGCGCTCCGAGCGTGTATAAGTCCTAAGTCAGTCTGTTCTCCCAAACACACACACAAACGAAGTGAGGAAGTAAGCTCATGGCTTAACAACTTCAAATATCGAGCCGAATGGCTTCCACTTTCAAATGAAGGGGGAGGGGGAAATTTAAATGAATCGTCTTCGTTCAAGGGGTCAAGGACTCCAAACTGGGGTAACTTAAGGGCCGATCAGGAGGAGGAAAGACAGGGAACCGCAAAAAAAAACTATCTCCCGAGCGCGGCGGGGTGGGAAGTCGGGTTGTGAAAATCATGTCCGTGTCAAAGAGGAGGAAAAAAGACTATCTTTAGACTAGAGACGTAAAATCATCGGGAAGATCACCTGAGATAAAGGCCAAGAAAACGGGAAGAACTCTTCGTTCTCGGAGCTTGTGGCGGCGGGGCAACTTTGGCTTGTGGCCGCCGGGTGAAGATCGCGGTGTAAATCGAAAAAACAACCAGAAGGGAATCTTCGAAACAGTCTAAGCAACGATCTCACCGGACCCCGCCTGCCGGAAGAGTGTGGGCGCCGGGGGGACGCGGGAGTGGGGGGTTCAAAGAATTTCCTCATTGAAAGCAAGACCAATACAACCCTCATTATGGGCACGGAGTGAAACCACATATCACAAGGAAAAAAACCAACACACCACAAACAGATTAAAAAAAATGGGACCAAAAAAACCGGGCGCGACCTGAACAAACCAGCCACGGCTACGTCAACAAACGAAAAGGGTAGTCAAGAATTGCCCGTGAGGGGCCCCTAACTGCTAAAAAGTACAGAAAACTTAATACCTGGTGCATCACAAAACAAGTGCCTTACGGCCCGTTACCGGATTGAAACGGGAATGGCCTCACACTCCTCGGGTGAACCTGTTAGGTAGGGGAACAGCGCACACCAGGTGCTAGAAAAAGCTGAATGAGAAGAGGAACATCGGGGGTGCGTCGATTATTTAGAGATCGTCGGAAAATCGAACAGCACGTATTGGTCTGCAACACATCTTTCGGCCAGGGAAAATGGCCATATCAGCCACGATTCGCAGTTAACCCACCTTTGTAGCCTCAGCGTTCAGTGCACCAAAAATAAATCTATGGAAAAAGAATTAAACCCTCTCATAAGACATCAACCTGGCCGGGGGCCCTCAACCGGAAAGCACTGCCGAGGGTAGGGGGGGGTGCCTTAGATGGAACACCTGACCAGGGGAAGGAGGACTAGCGGAATTCTCTCAAGACACGCGGGGGTCTGCAAGGAGAGAAGAGCTGTCAGGAAAGATCAAATCCGAGTCTAGAGGGGGCTCGTCGCGAAGAAAGGAGAAGAGGCACTCACATCCGTTTGACTCGGAAGTGAAAGGTAGGAATCGGGTAAAAGGATTGGGGTTCAGACTGGGGCCGCGATGTGGGATCGGACGACGCCAGAAAAGTTCAAGGGAAAAAATGGGGGGGGCACGGTCCAAGGGTTAAATACATAAAGAAGGGTGGGGACGCGCGGGCGACGACCTACATCAACACCGGTGGAGAGAAATGCTAGAGGGTCCGGGGGGAGGCCTACCACCTCGAGACTGCCGGGGACGCTCGCGTAGCCGGGCACGTCAATGACAAAAAGGGATTGGCCAGTAATACCTAGGGGATTTAGTGAAGGGAAGAAAGGGGGGGGGGGGGCGACAGGAATCACGGGTGGGCTCAGAGACGAGTTCAGCTGTAATAGGGTGGGGGCAGCGCGCAATCGCTCCACTCTAAAAAGTCAAAGACGAACGAGTGGGGGAGGGGACTACGGGTTGGGGCAGAAAGTATATGAAACTCAATAAGTACAAAAACGACTCACTCCGGAGGAACAAGAGGACAAGGAAGGAAGGAAAAAAAGACAACATCTAAAGGCATAAATCACTGGTCCTTCCGAACAAGTTGAATGGAGTCACGGAATACCCCGCCACAAAGCCGCGGGAGGTCTAAGAGGAGACCGTCCTCCAAAGTTCACAAAGACTCCATGAGGTAAAACTAAAAGCAGACACGTCAAAAAAAAACGCCCCAAAGAAAACGTGAAAGCTTTCGAATAAAACGCCCGCCAAAAAGATCCGGAAAAGTAAACAACACATCGGTTAAACTAAGAACAAAAAAGGGTAAAAGAACTTGCCTATAGTCATTCGTGTTAAAAGAGGCGTCCAGCCCACTGGGAGGGAACGGGGGTGGTGATGAAAGAAGGATGACGAAAAAATGCGCAAAGGGAAGGCCTCAAAGGGGTGAAATAAAAGCAAGGTCCCAGGGGGACAGAGACGGAAGTTCGCACTGACACGGGGCAAGACAGCCGGAACATCAAAGAAACTCAAGTCAAAGAAGGGTATCAAAAAAAAAAAACAAAAAAAAGGGCCGAACCGCGTAGGTCCGATGCTCCAAAAAAAAACGTTGTTAGAGAAAAGTGGGGGGGAAATCGGGCGACCCTTTCTTTAGGAGAGGGGAAGGAGACCTGCACTTGGGTTTCAGAAGTTAATCATTACGTCAAAAGGAACAGAAGGGAACAAAATTGGTTCAAGTCACAGGTCCAAAACCAGGCCAGGCAGCCGACAAAGCAATGGATAGTGGGGTACCCACAATCCAAAACTCGTAAATCTAACTGGAGAAAAAGGGTTCTGTGCGCCAGAATGGAATCCAGCCCTGAATGGGGGGAAGCCCGGAGGCGAAAAAAAGTAGGACACGTTAAACAGCTCTTCGTTAGGTCAGGGCCATCCCGAGAGCGTCAAACCCGCACCAAAAAAAGAACTCGTAAAGCCTTTGGGAACAGGGGAAAAGGAAGAAAGGTTAGAGGAAATCCGCCACTAAGACTAGCGGAAACAGGGTGGAAAGGTCAGACGGGAGTTTAACTCATTTAAAAAAGGGGGGGAAGGGTCACCCTGGGAGAAAGGGTTCGGTTCTTAACTTGGCACTCAAACCCCACACCAGGGCAAAAAAACAAAAGGTTCATCCCGCCCCAAAAGTGCCTCGCTGAAGAACGGAACCCATCCATGGAACAAAGCCTGCCCGGGCTCGAATAATCGACGCGTGTGTGGGGGAAGGTGTGTGGGACTAATACAAAAAAAAAAAAGAAAAAGCTCACAGACAAAGGGAGCGTCGAAGGGCAATGAGGAAGGAGGCTCGGCCTCCCAATAAAAATTGGGTAAAAATACGACGAAAGACAGGAAAAAAAAAGAGTAAAGCAGGAAAGGCCGCGGCCCCGAAGTTGGGGGTTTGTTCGGGCCGAAGAAGGGGGGTCGTTGCGAGGCAAAGGAAGGAAAAGAAAAATTTGGGAGACTTCCGGCGAAGTATTCAAAGACGGAGTTGGACCGTGGAAAAGAGGGGGTACAAGGGACAGCACAAAGGGAGGAAGAGAGAGACCCCAACATAAAAATGGCGAAGACCGAGTGGTCACTCAAAACCCGACCCTGAAACTCCCGACTTAAGCCCAAGGACACGGATTCACCAATGGGCCAGGGGGGTGGCCCGGCTCACAAAAAAGAGATGTACGACACACGACAACTGAGGGAAAAGCCAACGCGACGGTCGCGAAAAAAAAACAAGCGTCTTACGGGGGGGAATCCGTCATACTAGCAGAGGGACCCCATGCAGCACCACTACAACCAAAAAACAAGCCTAAAAGGTAGGCCTAAACCCTGCCAAAGGGTAAATTCTGCCCCAAAAAAAAAAATTAGGGAAAAAATTGTGATACAAGAGGGGGACTTAGGGGGGAAAGCTGTTAAAATTTACCTGCAGGTGGGGCGTACCTGACCGTCACCTGGGGAGATGATAGGTTCAACAAGACAAACCTCAAGCACACATCGATTCACAATCTCGCTGCATATCAAAGTGCCAGAAACTAAAAAAACCCCCGGGCCCACCTGAAAAGAAAGTATCGGAGAATTTCCAAGGGGGGAAGACTTCCGGGGTTCCGGGGGAAGGATCCAGAAGAAAAGTCCTTAAGGGTACTACTGACGGGTTAACACACGTATAGCTGGAGTGTGAAAAAGGGGGCTCCAAAAGGGCACGACCTGTCCAAAAAGAACAGTGAGTCAAAGAAAAAAGCCACCAGAAAGTACAGGGGGGGGATCTTCTACTTGGTGGAGGATATGGGTAGGGCCTTGAAAGCGAAAGGGGACAAGGGGGGGAGCACACCAAGTTTGTGCACGGCGAAGGAACAGGGGGGAAGTGAAACAAGGTACAATAAAATCTGTTTTGCAAATAAAAAGGTTGCAAACCGGTCGCCAACGATCAAACAGTCAAAAGGGGAAAATCCGCTCTACACCACACACCCCGAGCAGTAAAAGCTACGGTGTTAGCAGACGCGATACAGAGTGCAATACCGATGGAAACGGTGGGGGGTACAGGTCCTGCGGTCTACGAGCCGTTTAAGAAGCACCAGGCCGGGCCCTTCAAGAAAAGAGGAATGGAGACCAGGAAACGAAAACCAGAGAAATAAAGGGCAACCAAGCTAAAGAGTTACAAAGTATCCGAGTCAAAAATAAACAGGAGAAAGTCTTCCCGGGCTATAATAAAACAAAGGAAATAAGATCAGGAATGGATTGTAACCGTTAAAAGGTACACACGGGGGGGTCACAGGGGAGTCTGCGTTGCAGATTAGTAGGAAACACAGGGGGGAGCGTGGTCCAAAGCGGTGGGAGGTCTTGGGGTTTTGGGCTTTCTGAACGCCAAAGGGGAAGGGTGGGATGAGGAATAAGGCCCTGGGAAAGGGTCGACCAGCCGAAGAGGCCGGAAAGAGTTTTGACTGACATCATCAACAGCAAAAGACCAATGCCGGGGTTCCTTGATTATTAAAAAAAAAAGAACGGGGAGCAGTGGGGGGTGGAGGGACAAGCGAAAGGCAAAAAAAAGGCGGGAAAGGTTGATCCAGGGGGTTCGCTGGAGCACGGGATCACTTCTTGTACAGGGGAACCAAAAAAGAAATGACTGGAAAAAAAAAACCCGTCCTCTTTATGGGCGGAGGGGGAGCCCTAGCTGCGAAATAGAGAAAACACTGAAAATGTAGAGGAAAAGAAGAATCTACCAGGGACCCTTCTCACAAGATCGCTAGCACTCCTTCCCTCAGTCCTGAAAAAAAAATCAAGGATAAGGAGGCAAAAGAAAACACTTTACCGGTGGGGCCAACCCAGGCAGGGTAAGCAGGCTGAAAAAATTCCCGCATCAAAACTTTCGAGCCAACCGTCGCAACAAACACAACATCAGACGGAAAAAAAACCTAAAACAGGGGTCAGGGTAGAGGTTGGGCACCCAAGCTTACCCACCACCGGGGGGAAGAACCGGCTCGCGAAAACCAATTACACCTTACATCAACGCCGCGACTTCGAAAACGACGCAAAAGGGACGAAAAACGAAAAAAAACCTGTCAAAGCATCAGATCCGAGGGGGAAATGGGAGGTACAGCAAAAGGGCGGAGGGAGAAAGCAACCACGGGATTAATCAAGACCCAGATCCGCTTGCAATGGACGGACGTATAAAAAACTCAAAACCAAGTGGGGAGACCTCAAAGAGTGAATAAAAAACAGGGAACGGAGGGTCCGTCCAACTACCCTAGAAAATGAGGCAGCGGATCCGGAAAAAAGGGGGGGGACGGGGGGGGGGGGGTCACAAAGACGGAAAAGAAACTTCTTCGGGGAAGGCAAAGAAATGGTGTGTTGCCCCCAGTGCGCAGGCACATGGTCTCGAAGTAAAACAAAACAGGGTGCCCGAAAGTATGCGCGGCAAAAACTGAAAGGGCCGCAAGGGGAGACGTGCTGCGATGTGCCAGAAAATAAGGCGGCAAAGGGGAAAAGCGGATCGGGAATATAAACTTCTAACCAAATTCCTGGAAAAACGCAGTGGGGGGGGGGGTCGTTCAAGCGGGAAAAGTCATACGGTAGAAAAACGTATGCACCTGCCGGTTACCAATAAAAAGTGTTCGACGGCTGGGGAAAAAAGAACCAGTCTTCACAAAAACAATGAATGCGGAAGGCAAAAAGAGTTCCAAATAACGGCCGGGGTTGACAGGGGGGTGGAATAAAGAGAAGTTGAACGTTGAAAATGGTGACTCCCGTGCTCCCCTGAAAGCGGGGGAGACTCAAAAGCCTGACAAGAAGTCCAGGAAAAAAGTACCCTGCTAACGTAAAACCGAAAGGAAGAAACGGGGGGGTAAAAATAGCAGCGCCGGGATCTTAGACAGGAGACTACAGGATATCAAAATAAAAAAAACTACAGGGGGGAACAAACAGAATCAAAACCGGGCCCCCTTCGGATCGATGAGGGGATGCAAAGTCCAGGGACCGAAGCGCTGGTAAGAGACGACCACGGGACCGTTTCGGCCAAAGGGTTCTCCAAAGAAGCAGATAAGTGGGGCGAAATAAGGGGGGGGTAAATCGTGGCTAGAAAAAGACGAAACGGATGAGGGGTGGGTACGCTGCCAACCCGCCACCGCTGATGAAACGCTGGGGGGAAAACAAAAAGTTTATATGTCCTCCAAATCATGACGCAACGGGGCTGATGGGCAATGGGGTACCCGGCTCGAAAGCGGGAAATACAAAAACGAATTCGGGCCAGCAGCTCAAACTACGATAAACTGCCGGCAAGATGCAACACCAACGACCAAAGAAAATTGAAAAAAAAAATCACTCATCCATCAGACCCTCGAAGTCCCAGCGAGAGGAAGGTGAAGGATAAAAAAAAAAAAGAAAAACAAAAAAAAAAAAAAAAAAAAAAAAAAAAAAAAAACTTCTGGTGATCGATCCACCGAGGGTCAAGCTTCCGCAATAAAACTTTCGCCCGGTCCCTCAACTCCCCTAAATAAAAAAGGTACCATCACAGGGGAAACCACCAATACACGCAGAAAGAACAAGATCCTCAACATTCCAGGAAAGGTCATTAAACAGTGAAGGGAAAAAAAGAAACTCAACAGGGGAAAGGGCCGAATCATCAGACTCACCAAACGGGATTAGGAAAGATAGCGAGGTTATGTCGAAAGGCTGAAAAGGTATGAGCGCCGATGTGTCGAAAAATTCAATGTTCTATCTCTGGGGAGGAAATAAGAGCATCGGAAGTCTTTTCAGTGCCGGCGCCCGTGATTCTAAGGTATTAGGGAAAATAAAGATATGAGAAAGATTTCCAAAGACAGACGGTACCGCGAAATATGTGCTGAGAGCGTGTGAATCAGTGTGGGGGGGGAGAGCACAAGAAAGACAATATCTCGAAGAAACAGACGGAGGCAGAAAACCCATCAAAAAAAAAAAAAACCTTAAAAGGGTGAAGCAAGCACTAGGAGTGACGTGCTGGCTTCTGAATGTGTCTTCCTTTAATTGTAGCGGCCAAAGAAAAAAAGGGGACGCGAGTAATGATCCTCAGGGGAGAGTCCCAAAGAATCTCACCCCTCTCGGCCTTTCAGCTTCACGGCGGGGTTTATTGAAGGACAGGTCGTGGGACACAACCACACAGGTAATAATGAACAACCAAAAAAAGGATCCTCCAAATACTCATGCCGAAAGGCAGAGTCATGGGGTGGTCGAAGGGCATTGAGGGAAAACTGGGATCAAAAATCCACCGCAGGGGGAGAATCCTCCTCTCTCAGCGTCCGAACAGTCGAAGAGGGGCCGGGAAACTAAAGGGAGTCAGAGTTAATAGTCTCACAAAGCGCCCCTGCCTACATTTGGGGGAAAAAATTGCAAAACGTGGCACTCATGCAGGACCAGGGGGGTAAAGAGGCATTCCCGATGAACTCCTCTCACAGCGTTTCAGAAAAGGGTAGGGGGAATTAAAAAAAAAAAAAAACGCACACGTAAACGTTCGAACGTGTACTGCTAGCCCAAATAGACAGCGGGGGGTGTGTCGAGGAGGGTGACGGGCCTTTCTCTGGAGAGGGCGACGCACGAATTACTCTGGCCCTCGACCAATGGGATGACCACTAGAAGAGGGGGGGGCAAGAACTCGTGCAAATGGCCGCAACTGAGTCAGGTATGAGTAAAAAAAGCTCAGAAAATAACCTTAAACTCTTCAAGAGAAAGTGAACCGAATGGGTCTATTGTGACCTTCACAAGTGAAAGGGGGCCCCACGAGGAATCCTGAAAACAGAATCAAGCATGGACATTACTAAAATAAGTCGTGCTACGAAAAACACACAAGGATCGTTTGTTGAGAGGGCTTTAGAACACCTAAAAAGAAACTTGACTAATCAATTCCTCGGCGAACCAGGGAAGCCCGGCAGGAGGACCTAGAAAAAAACCTTGGTATCCAAAAGAAACGGTGAGATCGGGAAGGACAAACTGTTATGAACGGTTAGAAACGGGGTGCACAGCTGAGAGCCAAGGAGGCAATTAACAACTAAATGAGTTAAGTGTAAAAAAAATAGGTTTTGGACAAGAAGCAAATTGGGGGGGGGTCCTCAAACTGGGTAGACTCTGAAAAAAAAGTCGAGAAACAAACGCCCAAGGAGAGGGTCGGGGGCTGTCTAGAACGCGATTCGTAGGGGCCTCCGCCGTCGTCCCAACTACCAAAGGGGGTTCAGAACATCTTAAACGTTGGGGGACTGATCCGTCGAATTCAAGTACTAACTTAGGGACCTGGGGACAGAAGGGAGAAATCCTGTCACAAACTGGAGCGGCCCAGAGTTCAAAAAGAGTGGGCGATATTGTCATCTAGGACGTGGGCTTGCCAAGCGCTATAACGCGGTTTGCTTTGGACATCGGGGGGGGGGGTGGCTACTAGAAATGGCCACACTGAGCCCATCACGACCGGCACTCAGACCGGACTGAAAAGAAAAGATAGAAAAAGGAAGCAAAAACCCAAAAACAAAAAAACATTCAGAAAGAACAAAGGGGTCCACACGTCCCAAGGAAAAAGGACAATGGGGGACGCTGGATGGAGAAGTTTTTTCTGATAAACCGGGGGAAAAAGGAAAAAGGGGGATAACTCACTGATAAAACCAAGACGACTGGTTTAAAAAAGATAAGAAAAACCTTTCGAGCTAAAAAAAAAAAAACAAAAAGGGCACAAAAAAAGAAACCGAACAGTACCCCGTCGAATACAACACCCCAGGGCATCCGTGAATCCAAAAAACTGTACTACCAGGTGAAAACAATCAATGCCAAGGGGGGGATCCTAGGGGTAATTGAACAGAAAAACAAAGTAAAAAAAAAAAAAGGAAAAACCGTCACCTGGGGGTGAGAGCTCGTCTTTTCTACGGATCATGCGAAAGCCGGCGCGTCAGGCCACCGGCTAAGAGGGGGAGAACACTTTTTCACGCTGAGGAAAAAAAGGACCCCAAAAAAACATCCAATCCGAGTCAAAAACTAGGGAAGAAACAGGGTGTAGTTCTAACTGGGGGGAAAAGAACAAAAAAAAAAGTAACTGTTATCCGAGTTCCAAGTGGCGTTTCGGACTACGTTGGGACTTTATCTTGGGGGGGAGTAGAAATCGCGAACCGGGCACTGAATTTGAAACAAGAAGAAAAAGGGGGTAACGCGGTAAAAAAAAAACCAAAGGCAAAGGAAAATGGGGAGCAGGAGCCTCGTCCCCCAAGGCGCTGCGGTAAAAGCCCAGAGCCCCAAAGGAAGGGAAAAGAAAGAGCACTTCTAGGAATGGGGTAGGCGGTCTGCGGGGCGAGCCGGGCAAAAAAGGGGGGGGATGAGGTTGGGGGGTAGTGGGGAACCGGAAAAGACCTACCTGGTCTACACATTACAAACGCAGGGTACAGGTAGGAAAGTGTGGAACACACAGGAGAGTACCAAAAATAAATGCGCCCCCTACTTTCGGCCTCGCACGGACCCGGCCCAGAAAAAGGGAAAGAAAAAACTCAACCTACTATCGACCCCAGGTGGGGGGGGCAAAGGGGGTCGCTCGGCTTGTTAGAGACGAAGGTCGGAATTGGGGGGGGAGTGTATGTTCAACCGAATAGCAACATCAGCCATGGGCACACCGCACCCGTTGCTCGAACGCAAGGGGGGTACAAAACAGCTCATAGTGGACACAGTGAGAAAAGTCTGACAACACATCCCGGGGCTGGGCCCAGAGAAGGCGGGAAAGGGTGTTGAATTTAGTTCCAGCAGAAATACCGGGCGGGGGGAGGGGGGAAAAAGGGACTTCTGCCCAAAGGACGGCGCGGTCTTTAACGTGAAAGCGAAAGAAAAAAAATGCAGACGAAGGAAGAAGATGTTCGGGTAAGAAAAAGTCAGCAAGTAGGGGAAAAACGGGTACAAGGGGTGTTCGGTGTTAGCTCCTGCTGAGGTCCGTTTGAAGGCAGCCCGGCACCGAGGGATGGTGACCAGGAAAGTAGGGAAAATCCGGTAGGGAAAAAAAGCCTCTTTCAACTCAGGGGGAAAAGAGGGAAACTCGGGTAAAAATAGGAAAGAAAAACACAACACAAACGCCGGGAGGGAACGGACACACACAGAAAGAAACAAAACTATTTCTCTCAATGCCAGGGGGAGGGGTAATCCAAAGAGAAAGAAAAGACCGTGATCCAAAAGTCGCGGTGGCTTCCTAAAACGACCAGAAAAAAGAGGCCGGTGGAAAACATCCCTAAAAAGACTCCAAGCTTCCCGCGAAAGGAAGCAGACATTTGCCGGGAATCGTCAAGATGGAAAAAGGGGGTGAAAATAAAAAGTGACAAAAGAGCGACGAAAACCTCCGCCAGCGAGATCATTCACAGCAGAAGAGAGGCGGCCGAAAGGTGGACCACCAAAGTATAAAAACCCCAAAAGAAAAAGAGGAATCGTCCCATAAGGTTAGGGGAATGGGAAAGAAATAAGTGCCTTTGTGTAACTTTATTGGGAGAACGAGATCCAAAGGTGGTGGGCAAAAACGGGAGGGGGGGGCTAGTGTTTATCTTAGGGATAATACGACCGCACCAAAAGGACGTGGGCGGAAGGAAGCCAGAAAACAAAATAAAAGGACACCAATTTGGAAAAGGAGGGTTCGGAGGAGAAGAAAATTTTACTGGTACTAGGGGGGCCCGGGTCCGTGCAAAAAGGCTGGCAGAAGGAGTAAGGGAAAAAGTAATTGATTGGGGCACCTACTAAACCAAGGATGAGTTAAAAAGGGGGGGAGTGCCCAAGTTTAGTCCACGAAAAGTCAAAAGACAACAAAAGGGAAAGGGGGGCCGGTAAAAAAAAAGAAAAAAAAAAACTCCCAGAAAGGATCCGGAGAAAAGACCGTGCAAAACTCAGCGCCTTTGGGGAGAAGGGTAAGGGAGAATCAGTGGACCATTGTCCGATCCAGCCAGTATCAAACCAAAAGGGGTTGTGACGGGCGATCGGGACGTACGCGTTAACCGTAGAGATTGGAAAAAATACAGTGCCGTTAGTGTTTGTTAAGTTTTGTTATAAGCTCGTAAAAAAAAAAAAAAAAAAAACCAAAAAAAGGGGGACACCTAAGGTCATCCGACGGGAGAACGGGTGCACTCAATTCGAAAAACTGAGCTCCACACCACACAACTACGAAAAGCATGTAGGTCATCTCTCAAGAAGAAGGAAACTGTAAGCTAACGCCGCCGAATAATCGTGGAAACATCCGAAAAAAGGGGGGGAAAAGGATTTTAAATGTGCTGTGCGTCAACCCTTTCATCGTGACGCAAACCGCAGGCGGCAAAAAGGATGAGTGGGCAGACCCCTTACAGCAACGAGCAGATAAAGAAGGCATCAAAAGGGTACTCGAATCCAAAGCTAAAAACACGGGGGTCTATTGAACCCTGAAGGCACGTGGAGCGAGTGACACCGAAGGCCAGAGCAGGCCAGTGAACGGGGGGGGGGAAAAACGTAGTAAAAGACTTTTGTGTGTAGGATTGGCGTCTTGCTCGAGGCGTATTGAGAAAGGGGAAAGTCGGTTAAGTTGTTTTGGGAAGGGGGGGTGGGGGTGTGGGTAAAAAAGCGGCACTTTTCGGGAACAGCGGTTTTAAATCTGACTCCCGAGGGAAAGATGGCCAGCCACGAGGAGGAAAGACTGCCGGAAAAGAAAGAGGGTTTCCCAGAAACTCTCACTCAGCCAAAAAAAGGTAAAGGCCGAGGCCGTTGAACGAGGATGACTCGGGAGCATTGGGGAGGGAGAAATCTGCAGGGAAGGAGGAGAAAAGGGTCGGGGGGGGGGAACAAACCTTGAGACCATTGTCACCCACACGTCGGTCAACCAGAAAAGAACGTCAGGGTAGACAAAAAGAAAGACATTAAAGAAAAAAAAGTGGGGAACGAGCAAATGCTCTGGTGGTTGTGTACTTGGGGGGTTATGGGGGGGGTGGTTATAAGTGGGGGCTAATCAGAAAATGAACACACCAGCACTACGGCTGTTCAGTTGAAAGAACTGATCTGACGTGACAGTACAACGGTAGAACGGGCCCAAAGGACTGTATCAGCAGTTACCCGAGGGGAAACGCCTTCGATCGCGACATCAGAAATCCGATGGTCCGTACATTGGGTCAAGGTAGGGAGTAAGGAAAAACTTCGTCATCACACAACAAAGCGGCTTTTGTGAGACGACCTGCCCAAGACGAAAAAAAGGAAGAACTCGTCAAACCGGGGCGAGGGGGCCTGCACAACAAATAGCCTGCAAAAGGAAGGGGGAACCGTTCAAATAAACACGTGCAGCAGAAAAAAAAAAATGAAAAAAAAAAAAGAAAAAGAATAGGAGGTCGTAGACAGCCGGGGGTAGAGGAAGACTACGTAGCACAAAAGGACGTCCGCAGATCAAGTTTGCACAAACCTCCTCTACGCTAAAGGCACCGAGCCAAATAAAGAAGGAAGACGCGCATATGATCGTTAAGCAGAAGCAAGCTTCCGCCTCGACAACAGAGAGGGTCATACAAGCGACAAGAACGGCAACTTTCACGTTTTGGTCCCATCGCAAGACAAGTTTTCATGTGTAGAAGGGGATGGGGGGTGAAGCAAGTGAACCAGCGATCACAGGGGGAGGGACCATCTGGAGACACAGAACAACTGGGGGGTGCCCAATCTGCGCACTCGGCGCCTCCCGAAACGGTGACGTCACTCAGAAAGATTGGGGGACGTTTGCAAAGACTCCGGCGTCACCTAGTAAATCCAAAAAACACGAACTTCATAAAAAGAGGCTTTTAAGCCCGAATGGAAGGGGAAGGCGTCGCCAACGTTGGGTAGGGAAGGGTTAGTCAAACGCGTGTAAAAAAATTTCTGGCAAGAGGTTCGTTTAGTAATATGAAAAACAGTGCTAAAGGGGGGACGGCCTGTCAGTGCCTTTTGGGATTCAAGAAAGAAGTGGTCGCAAAAAACGCCAGGAAAAAAAAATGGCAATGACGGCACTAACCCGCCCTGCAAGGGAAACCGGCAAAACCTTGGACGAAAGGAAAGGGGGGGAAAATTCACGCTACATGTGCGGTCGCAATCAAAGGAGCTGAAGGCAAACGAAGGAAAAATGCGAAAAAAAAAAAAAAATTTGAAACCAGTCCGTGACAAGGAGGGGACTAATGCAGTTAACAGGGAACCGTAGGAAAGGGAACAATATCACTTCTAAGTCCGGAAGAAACGCCGGAAAAACTCTGGCAAAAGGTTTATGCACAACCAACTGAAAAACCACCGGCGGATCTTTGTTAAGCTCGGAGGAATCCTGGAAAGGGGAAACGATGAAAAAGAAGGTTTAATGAAAAAACGGAGGGATTGTCCCATGAGGACCTCGTCCCATCGAGTATAATAACTCTCCCAAGCCGATCACTTCAAAAGATGGCCCGTTTAGTGGCCGAAAGGGCGAGGAAAAAAAAACAGGAACACCTGGGAGGAAAAAGCGAGCCGCACGATATCTGCTCCATCTGCCAAAAGGCAAACCGAAGTGAAATCAACCCCAGTTGGAGAAACAAACCGCCAGCTTCAGACGGACTGGCGGAGCATTAAACGATCGTGAATCAAACAAACCGAATCAGGAAAATGGGTTCAAAAAAAAAAGAAATAACAAAACGAACCTCCAAAACACAAGGACGGTAGGCAAATGACAGCCACTAACGAACCGGACAGGCAAAGACGTCCTCAAGCAAGCACTTACCTCCCCTAAAGGGAGGACAAGAAGTGCTCTCACTCAGGCGGGGACTTAAATCAGCTCAGATCACAAAAAAAAAAAAACGGGGGAGAGGAGGAAAAGCAGATGATTTCCAACTAGGAAGAGTTAGAAGGTGGGGTAACTCCAAGTAAATTTTGAGGGAACGGCTGAATGGGACAGGATGCGCTCTGAAGGTCCCCGATAAGGGAGGAAAAAAAGGGAAGACCTGATTAAAAAGATTAAAAAGAATCGGGCCTGCAAGTATACCCTCTCGGGGCTCCTCTCCCAGCCAAGCCGAAGGTAAGGCGCGGGGGGCAGGTACAGGAAAGAAGGTTTTAGGGGGTGGGCACCTGGCCCGCCCCTCCCGCATCCGTAGCACTGACGAAGCAAAAAAAGGGACGAGTCGAACCCAAGCACCTCCGGGAAAATGGTTGAAAAGAAGAACTAACCAAAGTCCAAACCTGAAACCTGGGAGAGGGCCTTTCTCCTTGAGGGCCGCGGTCAGCAGGCACAGAAAGGACTGCGCGGGCACAGAGGGGAGTAAAAGCACCATCGGAATCTCAGGATAATACGCCAGGCCAGACTCGCATTCATCTTTGGGCTGGTGGGGAAGAAAAAGGAACGAATGCGACCCCGAAATAAGAGGGGAGAAAGGCCAATAAAACGATCCCTCGAAACATCCCACCGGGAGGCTGGTGAATTGCAGGAGTCAGGGAAGGGGATATTCAAGCAATCGTCCTGCTCTGGAGTATGAAGACCACTCGCTAACTGAGGTCACGACTGACCAAAGGGGCGGTTTGGGAAGACAACGGGTATTTCGTGATGACGGCAACAGGGGGAAAGGAAACAGAACTGAAATTGTTGCTCAAAAGGAATCAGGACCCCGTTGAAGCAAGATGCCGAATTGACCAAAAAAGATAAACTTGGGGCAAAAAAAAAAACTGGGATTGTAAAAAGGAAAATCACTAAACAGTGTTGAAAAACGTGAGAACGTGACTGCCGATGAAAGACATTGTCATGATGGTCGTGGTGGGAAAAAAATAGAGGGCTGGGGACTACGGTACGTTGGAGATAGGAAAAAAAACCGGAAACATCGGATATAAAGGTGCTAAAATCGGCCTGCTGAGCACGGTATTGGGGCGATAAAAATAGTTCAAAAAGCGTGCCTACATCTTCGTTCAAAAATGGGTTAAATCTCCGGCGCAACGAAAGAAAGAGTTCCAAAGTCGATCCAAACATAAGGGACGGCACCCTGTCACGGAAGCTTAGTGACCATGAAAGCAAGCAAGGGCAACTTAAAAACTTCGTATGGACGTCCTGCGGGACACAATGGACAAAGATCGTCTGGGCGCGGAGAGAAAGGTGAGGGAAAAGGCAAAAAGATACGGCGATCCGGGCCTCCTCCCACCTCGACACCCATAGAAGACAAGAGAGGTCGAACAGGATAAGTGCAAGGGGGGTAATTTCGACGTGTGCAACGCGGTGAGGGCAGAGGTCGGGAGAAGACAAGAGGAAGGGAGGGGAAAAACTAAAAAGGGAGGGGGGTGTTCAAAAGGTTCGACAAGTGGGGGGGCCTGAAAAGTCGGGTGTGCCGAACGACCGAAAGAAAAAAAACAAGCTCAGGGAGGACCATCGAGCTGAGGGGGAAAGGATAGTCGAAGCTCTCTTCGAGTAAATAGGCCTCCAGACCTCAACGTTCCCGGGTTGGGGGTCGTCGATTTTGAAAGGAAAAAGATTACTAGGTTTGACTAAAAAATTGTAGCAAAAAAAGGTCAGATAGGGGGGGGGAAGCCGAAGGAAAAAAGCAGTGTGAAAAAGGGTCAAAGAGAGAAGAGGGGCCCCACGCGAGCAAAGACGCGTGCTGACAGTGTGGTCACTAACGGAAGAGGCCGACTCGGGAGTTAACAAAGAAGTCAACACGGCCGGGAAGGGACCCCGAAAGTAAAAGCCAACCCAAAAACCTACCAGGGTTTCCCATCCACGCCAACGGAATCTCATGGTCAGCCGGGAGGGAGGAAAAAGGGTCGAACGACAAAACAACCACAAGGAAAGAGTGAGAAAGACGCACGCAGTTCCCCAGAAAGGACATCCAAAATCTCAAAGGGAAAGTAAAAAAACTCCGTCTGGTCGAAAGGCAAAAAACACGAAAAGAAAAACGTGGGAAAAAACGCAAGAAAACTTACGAAAAAAAAACAGGCAACACGCAGGAAATAGGAAACAAACTCTGAACCGGTTCAGCACAACGAGAGGAAAATCAGCGGGGGGGGGGCTGGAAAAAAGAGAGAAACCCAGGAAAGGGACAAGTTTTGGTTGGGGTTAGAAATTGGGTAAGGAGACAGCTCTTCGACGCCTCAAAATGGCCGCTCTGGATGGGGGAGAGGTCACTGGAAAGCAGGGCAAAGGAAGGAGGAGGGCGAACTTGCCCTGCTAAAGAAAAAGAATCCGAAGCCGAATCACTAGGATCGGGACCAAACAGGGGGGAAAGAAGAAATAAAAAAACCTGGTCGACAATGATGGGAGTGTTGACACCAAGGGCATGAAGCGTTGAAGGGGGGAAGGAGTTTTGCCTAATGCGCGACGCCCTGGGGATTTGGGAAGAAAGCTAAGGGTCAGAGAAACTCGCCAAGGGACCCCAACTGTGGTTTCTCTGCGACTCGACTGGAGGGCCACACCAAAA
>Ga0179593_1347040_pt1 | contig 26945 bp, 25 predicted proteins | sample CZODoug2_1_08_16_FD_185931 | JGI IMG/M metagenome (GOLD analysis project Ga0179593, IMG submission 185931) | Vadose zone soil fungal communities from Angelo Coast Range Reserve, California, USA - CZODoug2_1_08_16fungal (PacBio error correction) | ecosystem: Environmental > Terrestrial > Soil >...
GGGGCCTAGGAAAGAACGAGGTCTTAATAAAATGTTGGCAAAAGCATGTGAGGAAGCCTTATGTGGAAGCAGCAGGTTGGCAAGTAGAGGGGATTTCAGGTGGGGCAAGAAGAATTGACCGCACAAAGCAAGACTGATCATTGGGCCATGGGGAGAGAAGAAGTACCAACGCAAAGAACGGAAGGGTGATAGGTCTTAGCGGACTATTTGAAGTGGACGATAAGAAATGATCTACCGGCACAATTCCCATTTAGAAGTCAAAAAAAGGAACTCGGTAATTCAGGGGAGCTTAAGGCGGTAGTACGAATCTGCGGGAAAAGAAGCTCAGTTCGATAATCAGCTGCAAAAGTACCGAAGCGGTTGATATGGGCCAGGTCTGGGTCGTCTATAAGTGGGGGGCTGGAGACGGTCAACAGGGGGGCCTCGCCTGACAGCTGCCTCGAAAGATGTACTACCGCAAAAAAGTCTTCCCTTGCAGTTCGGGCGGCGGCGCATCGTGACACAAGTGCTGCAATGGGCAAAAAGAAAGACCAGCAAGAATCCGACTCGAGGGTCAATTCGGATATATGTTGACCTAACTATGGTTCAATGGCAATGAGATAAAAAGTGTGTGTAAGAAGCGACATCTACTAAACGTGACCAGATGGAGACTCAGGTGACGCAAAAAAGGCGAGTTTCTTTAGATTGTAGTTGGGAAGAAGGGCAAAGGAACCAAGGCATTTCTGTCAGTTCAGGATTGGGGGGTTGGGGAAAAGAATTGTGCGGGCGTACCCGAGTCAGGAAAAGGAATTCATGGGGGGGAGCCAAGTTTAACCTCTCGTGAATATGGTTGGCACGGAATGGGCACATCCGCGGAACGAAGCAAAAATGGCTTCTACCCCAAATCCATCATGGAACGCGGAGAAATCCACAGTGCAGCGGGAACATAGGAAGACTACCCGAGAAGCACAGTCGGACCTCGAAGGAGTCATCAAAAAAATGATAGAAATCTGAATCCCATAGGTAAAGAACTAAAATCTGAGGTAAGCAGAAAACACAAAAATAAGGAGGTGCGGCAGGGCCGTGTTTAGTCGGGGTCCTAGGGAAGAAGAGAATAGCAATAGAGGAACAAATTTATGTCAACAGGGACGTATAATAAAAGAGGAAGACTCCGTGCACATCTAACCCACAGAGAATAGCGGAGAAAGCTCTGGACGATCAAAAGCAACACCGCGTTTGTAGATCGGGAAAGAAGGGTATAAAGGGGGGAAAATACGCCAACGCTTCCGTAAAATGGAAACGCGGTTCAGTGTGTGGACGGAACGATTACACAACGAAGGGGGGGGGAATGTAAGGAAAGAGGGGAATGAAAAACCATCAACCTAAAAGCTTCTAAATGAAAAAAAGGCGGTATATACTGGGATCACAGTTTCCAAAGCAGAACCTTGGGAATAAATCCCAGGTCTTCTCGATATGTCGGGGTATGCGACGTGTACCGTCATCAAAATGTCGGGGAAAAAACGGATAGGAAAAAAGAAAAGGGAAAGCTTCCACACGAGGGAGAGATGGGGAGTCTACAACGCTGGGTGCTACGCTTTCGGGTGAAGAAGTTAAAGAAAAGAGGGAGGTCTTCGTATTGGGGGTTCGTTAAGGCTCGACGAGGCAGATTTGAAGACCAACTTCCGCCGCGCGGGAACCGCGAATTTCAGTGGTCAAAAAATTAAAGTAACAGGCGGTCACACCCACCGGAGCAAGAGGCGCTGTTATGGGGAAACGGGAACAAAACCATGGTGGACAGGAGAGGGAGGTCAGTGCTGAACAAGAATCACCGCCAAAACCGTCGGTGAAACACGAAGGGCACAATGTCAACCTTGTTAAATAAGAGAGCAGCAAGCATGAATCACAACAAAGCACACGCCCCGCTCTGACACCGTTTCAGAGAAGGAGAAAAAGGGGGGGGTCACATGCAGCGCAGTGCTAAAGTCGGATCCCGGGGGGGCCAAGGTACGGAAAGGTTTGGTCCGGAAGGGGGGGGGGGGATAAAATGGCACTGCGCTGTTACGTAAGAGATTAGGTAGAACGGGGGCAAGGGGCTCCGGTGATAATAGGTTTTACGTGAAGGACGGGAAATGCGACCATCACGGACAAACGGGTCGTGGGGGGTAAACGGAGGGGACCCATAGTTTTTTTTGAAATCGAAATTATGAGGAAAGGTAAACTGATGTTGAAGGAAACAGGAGAGGGGGTTTTTCTGACAGGGGGGCAGCCCGGCTACTCTCGAAAAAGAAAGCAGGTTTAGAGAGTCGTGAACGTTGCGAGAATCTAAGCCGGGGGGAAAAATTATATTGAGGATGCTTAAAGTGAAGGCTCAAATGGAAAGAGTGGCCGCTGGAGGGGTAAAAAAATTCCACAGGGGGGTAGCGCGAAGCTTTCCGACTGGAAAATAGGTGAATAAATAGAAATCGCGAGCTTCAATGTTGTGAAACGTATTTTATGGATGAAACCAATCGCAACAAGAGGGAATCTAAAAGAAGCAACAAAAACGGTGGTGGAGGAGAGTAAATAATAGCGGGTGTGGAAAAGGTTTACGGAGCCGTTATGAGGAGTCATCTAGCTATAGGGATCAATGATCAAACATGGGTAGTTGCGGGACGACGGGGCACAAAAAACTAGAAAAGAGTTGACGGGGGACGCAACGGGACTACTTCGGACTCAGCTATGTGGGCAGATGATGCAATCCAGTAATATGACAAAAGGCTGAGAGGGAGCGGAGAAGGGGGGGGTCTGAAAAGAATGACAGCCGCGGGGTTGGGGTTTTAGGGGGGTCCGGGCTCGAAAAAAGGTTGGGAAAAAAAAAAGCCCTAAATATGCATCATGTTGGGAGCTAGGAAGAAGTGAATTTGGGCGGGGAAAAATAAGTGGGGGGTCAGAACATAATACCAAAAGTTATCGAGCATGGTGGGGAAGTCTTTGCACTGTCCGGATACTAGCAAAACTCAAGGTAGCAAACACAGGGAATCTACGGAAAATGAATAAGTCCATCCCGGGGCCATGGGTAACTTGGGGGGAATGAAAAAAGCCCGGACTGATAAGCACAAACTGAACAGTGCAGGGGAAGTAGGGTTCTAAATGAGTACTAAAGATAAAAAAGGGGGCTAACTAGGATTAATGAGATCAGAAACGCGTCTTGAGCGGCGGGGCGGTGGTGGGATAAGGGATTTATAAGGCGAAGATTCTGGATGGCCTTACACTGGAAGTAACTGAAAAATGAGTGACTCACAGGACTATGGCGGGAGGATCCAAGTAAGGCAGTAGCTACTTAATCACGGGAGAACAGGAAAAGCGGTAAGTTACTGAAGAATTTGAAGAGCGTGGAAACCAGAACGTGGACTTCATAACGGACGGGTACACCCAAACGGAGAATAAAGTTCCACGCGGGGAAAATCGGTGGAAATGTCGAAAAAAGGGACGCCAACGAAGAGGGAAGAAGACACACACGTTGGACTATGACCAGTTTGGAGCTGATGGATGCGTGGAGGACTGGGATTAACGGAGGCTAATTCAAAAGGACCAGAGTCAAAAAAAGGACAATTGTTTGTTGCCAATAAATGGCATCCAGATAACCTTTAAAAGCTAAACAGCGATCTGGGATGTTACATGGGGAGGTCAGTCCTTGGACGGCCAACCACACAGTCGTTTGACTGGTTTCGCTAATGGAATGACACACGGGGGAAAAGGGAAGCACGTGGGGGGAACCATACTGAAGGGGGGAGGCTTTGGCAATTGAAAAAGGGCAGAGCGGAGTACAGCCCGAGGTTTTTAGGTTAGCATCGTATAAGACCTGGTCAACTTCTGTAGTTCGGGGATATCTATGTACGTGTGGGAAGCATCCAGGTGACCTGGGGCAGCGGCGGTGGTGCGGCGGCAGTTACTAGGGCGGACAAAAAACAAACAGACCTATAACGGTAGAGCGCTAGGTCATGGGGGAGAAGCGTTCAAGAGGGGTACCATCGGCAGTTTTATAGGGATAAGTTCTGATAAGTCTAGTCTTCATGATAGGGAAGAGGCAGTCACCTGCAAACCGTAAAATCAGAGGCCGTGCCTGTGAAAAGCTCCTGGGGGGACAGCTGTGTAGCGCGAGGGCGAAGAAGGGGAACTGGGGTGGATTTAAAGAACGGGGAATGAGTGGTATAAGACAATTGCTCGTGAAACAACTTGAATACCCGGCTCTGCCAAAAATTAAAACCTCTGACAACCTACAAAATTCTATGGCATTGCGATGTACGACACCCTTCCTGAAGTTGGGGGGGAAGGTGTTGAGAGCATTACGGAAAGGCACCAAAAACTCACACAAAGGCAACCCGACAAAGCTGGGGTGGGGGTTGAAAAACGAAAACTCTTCAAATTGCCACACAAGAAAGGGAGCTCTCGACAATAGGACGGCCAAGCGTCCTTCTGAGGGAGAACCGCTTAATGGGATTAGAAACCAAAGGTAGATAGGGGCAGGAATCAAAGGTACTGGGAAAGGGAGAAGAACAATGTAAAGCCGTGGATGGAAGCCTATAGTTAGCAGAAGAAAACTACGGGATGTAAACAATAATCACAGCCCCACCAGTGGTAGAGAAAGCGTGCTGACGTCTAGTGAGGATCAATTTGTGTGGTGCTCGGGCCATAAAGAAGTTTCCGTTGCATCTTTCCACGAGGGGTTGGGAAGGACGACATAACTGGAACCGCCCGAGATCACTTACCTTAGATCACATCGTAAACCACAATATATTAGTAATGAAAAATGGGACCGGGAGACAGCGAAAAGTGCATTGGCGAGGTCAAGAGGATAAACAACGCGAAGGCCCAAATGGACCCTCAAGCAAGAAGCTTAAGATAGCATGAATGAGTTTGGGGTGGCCCACTTCGGAGAAATTTTAATATGGAATAAGAGGGCTCACAGGAACGGGACTAAGCTGCAACAATAGGAGACTCAGCAGGGGACGCTTTTCAGTTTGCGATGGCGGGGGGAAAGAAACTCACTACAGGAAATGGGGGTCGCTTGACTTTGTCAGTGCATAGAAAGGCAGAAGGAAAACGGAACTCAAGGTTGACACAAGAGGTCAAAATAGGGAAATGACAGAGGTTGAAAAAGGGGGGGGTTTGCAAAGGGATCGCACGGGGATGAAGAGAAATGGGGGAACTGAGTCTCAGGTTTTCCTTAAAAGGGGGTATTGCGGGCGATTGGGAAAAAAAACAATGGCCCGCAATACTCGAGGGTGAAAGGGACGTAGTGTGACTTCTATCTCCCGGAAGGAAGGTGTCCAGGGGGTAAATTGAAAAACACGGGGCGAGCGATTTAGGTCCAAAAAAAGGCTCTCACAAACAAGGAAGACGATAGATGGGGGTGGGGGGACGTTGGGGGGGGGGGGGCGCGGGGTTTTGGGGGTGGACAACTCGGCCGCTGGAACACGGAAATGGCACGCAAGGAAGTTAGCTAAGTCACTCCAAAGGACACCAAATAAGCGTGCGAGAGTTTGGGGAAGATAAGCAAGACGCGCCCAGAAAAACCAAAGCCAACCACATTAAAGGGTAGCTGAGTTTTGGGGTACCACATGGAGAATGAGGGGTATCCAAAAAGGGTTTGGTTTTGATCCCGTGAGATCGGGAAGGATTTCCTTCAGGCATACTCCCTCTATGTGAGGTGGGGGAGAAGTCCGTAAGAAAGAAGGGGGAAGGGGCTTTGCGGGGGCGGGGGAGGGGAAGCAGAGCCGGAAACCCAAGTCCAAGCGACGCGGAGGCCATGAAGAAAGGTCAGATCCAAATCCCAAGCAGACTTAAAAGAAGTTTCCGACTGGACATGCTCGATTGATTAAATACAAGCTGTCTAGGCACAATTACAAATGAGGAATATTGCAAAAAAATCAAGGAGGAGAGCGAGAAATATCTGCGACGGAGATCGGTAGTGACAGGCTTCGTGTCACAGAGACAAGTGGGAATGCGCGGATAGGACAGAAAAAAAAGTAACAGGTAAGGTGCGCCTTTTGTAGACGGGGGGTTCGGCTAAGGAAGCATCGGTGATCTTCAAGAAAGGGGGTGGAGCACTTTTAAAAGCAGGAATATAGAAAGATGGGAAATAAAAGCGAACCGCGGCAAGGTCGATTAGGGTGCGGAGAGACGCTTGAAAACCCCCAAATTGGGTGCTTTCTCGGGAATAGGAAACCGAGACTGCGGGCCGACGGGATGCAAAAGGATTTTGCGAAAAAGTAGAACCTACGAAAGGGAAAAATGGAAGAGGTCACCTGGGTTCACATTAAATCGCGGGTCTATACGGGAAAGGTGCGTAAAGTGAAGCAATTTTACTAAAAAGAGTCTATGGCTTTTCCGTTGGGTTACGATGTCTTGATAACAAACAGCGGTGCGGGCTTCCGTTCTTTTGTGGGGGGGCCGGTGATGCTGCACTCGTTTCCCAAAAAAGTTGCAAAAAATCTCCAGAAGGCAATGATGTGGAGTTCAGTGAAAAAAACAGTAAGTGGGTACCATGTTTTGACTTTGCCTAGGGACTCAGCTTGTCAACGACGAGGTGGGGGTTGAGGAAAAAAATCCCTCAAGCACGGGACCACGTCTCTGTGCAAGGAGTAAAAAAAATTCTCTGAGAAAGTGTCCATATGTCTCCAAGAATTCACTGAAACAACGGGACACGACAAAGAAGGACTAGGGGACATAATTACAATGGGGAATTGTGCGTCAGGAGGAAACAATAATAATGCACGATAAGCTCAGCGTAACGCTAAGGTAGAAAAATGGGCGTGTGACCAAAAGACTAAAACACCTCTGACTGTTGTTAGGAAATGTCCAGTAAGGTAAAAACGCCGCCACAAGGATTCACCTAGAAAAAAGGGCGGGAAAAAATTAGAGGGACAGGTTCCTAGGAATCGCCACAACGCAAACTGAGAGAAAATGCCAGCTGAAAAAGTCCTAAGACCATGTCTAAAATCACACGCGAAAGGGGTGTAATAGCACTAAAGTAAGATGGTTGTGAAAGCAACTGGGGGGAAAACGGTAACGCAAGACGTCCTTAGGGAAGGGGGAAAGCAGGACAAGTTTCGTGGGTCAAAAGGACAGCAAAGGTTGGAAAACGGTGGGCAGTAAAATTGGGAAACAGACCCATAACCCGAGGTCTATGATGGGAAAAATTCTTAGGGGCCATGGAAACCCTAAAACAGGTATCAAAATATAAATACCTGAAAAATCCGGGACGAGAATTGGCAGGTACCTATACATTTTGTGAAATCACATCTTTCCAATAGCGTCATCGGCAAGCTTTGATAGGCTCAAAATATTCACAGAAAAGGGTTATCGAAAACGCGGGTAAAGACATCCGAAAGGCTAAGGAAAAGATAGATTCTAGAATGGGGGGAGGGTCACAACATGGGGCAAAAAACAAAAGAAGATGGTTGCGGGCAATGCAACGTGGCTTGAGAACACGAAGAATTAAAGTTAATTTTAAATAAGGCTTGAACCTTAGGGGACAAAAGTGGAACAATGCTGTTCTGAGAAAATTCAGCGTAATGGTTAAGGATACGCGAATAGGTTGGAACAATATCTTGAGTTACTTCAAAAGTCAAAAGACCCGAACTAAAGAACAGGGGGTTCCTTGGCGACCATTTGCACAACCGTGGGTAGAAATAAAGATGCGGATAAACGGGGGGGTAAAAGTCGGAACACAAACCGAGCAAAGCAAAGAGACAGGTGATGACCGAAAAATCATGCAGCTTGGGAGAGATAGCGAGGTAAAGAAGGCTCTCCTTGGCTAGACGACGGTTCTGAAAAGAAAGAAAGACATTGAAAGTTCGGGCAAGATTTGGGGGAGAGGCAATAAATGGCCAAATAATTGGAGAACGTCGGAAATTCCTTGACGCGCCGTCCGTACTTGGGGGAGGGAGAAAAATGATGAAAACGGAAGTGCAAATGCGAGAGCCTAACAAGGAGAGGCCGGAAAGAGGTGTACTGTCTCCACGGGATCTTGGGGAAAAAATTTTTTGGAAGTCGAAGGGAGGGAAAACATTAAAAAAAATATGGTTGAATGGGGGGGGGGGGAGCAGGTGGGGGAGGTGGGGGGGGAAATGTTGATCCGAGAAGAGCTCGCGAAACTAAAGCGGGTTCTAGGTGAAAGGGAAGAGACGTGCAGAGCCTCCGCTTCAGAAAAAAGGGGTCATATAATCAATACTAGGGGAAGGTAATAAAACTCCCCGACAAACACATAGCACTGGTAAGATGATGGGCCGTCAATTCGGGAGGATCTTGCTTGGAATCGCAAAAAAAGAACACACCGAACCCGCTTGATCAGTAGAGAGAAAGCAGCATGAGGAACGAAAGAATATGAGGAAAAGGAGTCTTAATGGGATCTCTAACGGGGGGAAGATTATTACCAAGGAACGTGCGATTGGGGAGGAGGCATACCAGGGAACTAGCATGTCGGAAAAATTTCCAGGGGTCGGTCAAAAGATTTGCCACACGGTTACTATGGGGTCAATCGTGAACGAGGGGAGAGTTACAAAAAAAACTCCTAAAAGGTAAAGGACCGAGAATAATGGGAGGACATGAGTGTCGGGAATGAGCTCACGTCGTCAAAAAGAGATGTCAAGAGAAATAGATGAAAAGGGGATGATAGGCTCGGAGAAACGGATCAGTGAGAGAAAAATAAAAGAGCAGGACCAGAGGGGAGGGTTTGTTAGGAATCTTATTTTGCATATCGGAGGGAACGACACGAAAGGGGGTATGGGTTGCCAAGGGGGGGGAAGAAAAAGGCGCTGAAAGGGGGCTCATGTAGCCAAACTAGTTTGGACGCGAATTGAACTAAAAGGAAAATTGAGGACAAAAAAAAAAAAAACTATTTTTGGGAGAGGCAACATAGGACTATGGTTAAGTCGGCCCCACCGTCTGAAGCCTAGGTTGAATTCATACGGACACTCCAGAAGATAAAAAACTCCGTGAAATCACCTGTAAAGGGCAACGGACCGTTTCATTATCCGTAAAAAGGGAAGGCAATTTTATCGGGGACTGAACGGTCGGAAAACTGCAAAAGAACTTTAAAGGACGTTTCAGAACAGCTGATAGCACGAAAAAAAAGGGAAAAGAAGCTTCAGCGCGAACAAAAGATGGAAAAAAGAGGAGAGAGGGCGGTAGGTGGGGGGGGCAGACTGGGGAGATATGGAGAGAACTTGGGAGTCCTTAAAAAATCTGGTGATGGAAGGGAAAATCAAAAAACTGACTGGAAGGTGGATTGCGGGATGGAAACGGGAAGTAAAAAACTAAAGAAAATTCAGGGTCTACAAATTAAGGAGTTAGAGGGTTTGTTGAAGTAGGAGACGGAAGAAGACACCTAACAGGTAAATTAATTTCAATAGGGATGAGAAAAGTAAGGATAGACTTTCTCAATAACGGTGTATCGTATAAAGAAAGGGATATCAGCGATCTTCAGCAAAAAAAAGGCGGGAGAATTACAACAACATTGTTCATAGTCCAGGAGAATTATTGGATGAGCAGAGTGGCATTCCCTTAGGAGAAATGGCGGGGGTCCTAGTGAACCTTAGGGAACGGGCCAAATGCACACTCGAAATAAATAGCAGGGTTAATTACGCAGGGTGTCTGCTAGTGTAGTGGCCTTACTAGATCCTACAGTGAGTGCAGCCTCGAGAGCGGATTATGAATGGAAGGTTCTCCCGGCTGGCAGACAAAATCAAATGCGTGGCTGGTAAGGGAATGAATTAAAACGAAGGGGAGCGTGGGGGGAAAAGACCCTTGGAAGGAGCTGGGAGATTAAAGGTGGCCAGGGATTAAAACATGGTCGAAAAAAGCGTACACAAATGGAGCGGTAGTGGATTTTATGTGGAAGGAGGAAGGCTGCAGTTAATGACTGATATCGTGGAGAGGAAGAGGCAATAGGAAGAGGCTGGGGTTTTATGCCGGGGGGCTCTGATTGTGGGATTCGGACTTAGTTAAGACAAAGGGATATGAAGGGAACAGGAAGGGGTGAAAAGTTTGTTCTGGTTGGAAGCTTGACCAGCTCTACATAAGGGTTTAAAGGCGGGGGCGGCGGAGGATTGATCACAGCAGATGACATCAAAGCGCTTATCTTTACACGCGTTGCAGGGACGATAGAAGTGAGCCTGAACGGGCGCGATATCGAAGGTCGTGGTTAGTCTGGAAATAAGTGGGTTCACAGGGGTTGAGATGGGATGAACACGTGTAGATAATACTGATGGGACTGGGCTCAGGCAGGGGGTTAAAAAGAGAGCAGCAAAAAGATGGCAACGACCGAAAAAAACGAGTGGGTGTGGGACACGGTCCCCAAACCGGCACGAGCGATGCCTTGGGGAGGAGTAAGGGAGATATTTTTTTTCATCCGATTGGTAGGAAGGTCACAAGACTGGCGCTTTTGCCAACCCAACGAAACGTAAAAACGGGCTGGAGAGAGGTTTGACGAACACTCGGGGAACTACAACATCAGACGATGAGAGACTCAGGGACATTGGTGGAAGAGAGTACTTCTTATCTCGTGGGGGGGGGGGGGCGAGAGTGTCTAGGGTCACCCGTTTAGTGGGGGGCAGAATGTACGAAACAGGCGCTTAACCGGTGGGGGAAGACGTGGGGGGGAAAGTACCGCCAAGGGCCGAAGGGGCTTGGACAAATGCCAGCACGGGCAAAACCTTGTGGCGAGCGAGAAAAGAGTAAAAATTGTGGGAAGTTGACGGGGGAGTGGACGGAAAAAAAGTGAGCGAGAGCGCAAAAGGGCGTCCAACAGAATGTGTGCCTTGGGGAATAGACCAGTCCTTATACCTAAGAAATGACAAAAGCGCCACTATATGTCGAAATCGGATTGTTCAAAAAAAAGTAGCCGCTAGGTACCAATGGCCTTTTACAGCTCAGGAAAAACAGAAGAGGAACATCGTTTGCCTCAAAGCAAAGAAGATGACACGCGAGAGGATAGAGTGGGTGGGGGGGGAAACCCTTCTATAAGGAAAGTGGTTTGTACGATCGCGAGGGAAATGTAGGAGCTTGCACTGTCACATCGCACACAGCGGAGAACTTAACAGGGGCAAAGATTGGGGGGAAGGGGAATCCGGTGGGGGGGGGGGGGGGGGGGGAACGACTCCAGGGGACATTATTGTGAGCTATCTCTGGAATGGGGATACGGAATAATTCAGTGTAACCGGGGGATAAAGAACTTAAGAACATATGAGAAATGAGGAGCCCTGGGAGAAGGTTTAGTTGGGCATAAATCGCACAGGGGAAAGGAGAAATTAACTATTCCCTCTTGTGAGGAAAGGGAAAAGACTACACTGAAGGGGCGATGCGGACGGCGAGCAAATGAGCCGCGATCAAAGAGCGTGGTGAACCCTGAACAGAGGTGGGGGACGGAGACTCACGTAGTGGTCCATGGTTCCGGTTGGAGCTCAAAGTTCGCCAAAGGAGGACAAAAGACATCAACAACAAAACTTACAAGAGGTGGGGGATTGGAGATCCGCTACGTCCTTGAGTAAAGGAAATGACAAGAAAGGGGATCTAAGACGGAGAACGAAGGTCAGGGGAACACGAGATAGGCCCAGTCAAGAATGGCGCCATGCAATCTCGCCACAGAAAAAGTCATGGGGAGATGACTCTGGGGGGATGGAAAGAGGAGGAGTTGGGGGGGGGAGATAAGTGTGCCCGGCGAGCTGCAAAATGAAAGGATGTTGTGGCCTGAATGAAATCGAAAAATGTATTGGGAAGCTGTGCTGTCAAGGGGAAATGGAGAGGTTGTGAGCGGAAGAAAGGGGGGACCGGAAAAAATTACAGCGGCTCCGGCCAGAAAATTGGTTCAATGCCGGAGAAGGTCAAGATTGCCAAGTCCCAGCAAGGGAAAAGAGTAAGGGGAAGGAGGGGGATGGCTGAGAGGTGAAGTTGCAGCGGACTCCTGGGGCGGGAGCACCAAGCAAAAATTGAGCAGAGGGGGGGGGGGGGGAACAAAAAAAAATGTCACGAGAAAAGAGGCCTTCTGCGTCTGGGACGATGAAGGGGGGAAAAAATAGAGGGGTGGGCGAGGGAAAGGGGCAAAAGGGAATGTCCGAAGGCAGGGACAAAAGGCGGACGGACAGAATGAAGGGTCGACTGTGTTCAAGATGTACGGGCCCGGACGTCTCGGGGGCAGGAAAAAAGAGGTGAGAAGACTCGGTTAAAAAAGGCAGGGAAAAAAGCAACCAGGTCCTCCACTGAGGGGAAAGGTCGTGTAAGGGGCTAGCAAAAGCGGGGGGCGTTTAGAGATCAACCCGGATTCGCTAACGGACCGGGAAAGGCACAGACCTAGTGCCACAAGAATAGACTGTTGAACCCAGTCACGTGTAAGACATTCCTACACCGGGGGGGGAAGACACTTCGGGGGGGGGGGGGGGGGTGTTGATGGGGGTAAGTACTACACGTGCGACTCCTGTGAGGAAGAGGATGGCGAGGTTGCCGGAGGAGAGAAAAAATATCCATGGAAGGAGTTTGGCCATGGGGAAGGGGTCAACATACCACCAGCAAAGGGCGGAAAGAAGTTCTGGTTTGGGGGACCATAATGGGGGGAAGGGCTGAAACATAGTTTTGGGGGGGCCTGGAGGAACCTGCGACAAAGGCATTCACGTTTTGCAGCGACTGGCATTACAAAGTACTGGAAGGACCAAAGTTAGAATTGTGTGTTGACCGACGGTTTCCAGACCGGGAAAGGAAGAGATGGGGAAATGTGGACACGTACCATATCCAGCCATTTAAAAAATTCGGGGTCCAAAAGAGCAAAAAGACGGTGAAGGTATATACTTGGTAACAGAAATCTTTCAGAGAAAAGAGGACAGACACTAACCGGGGACGCGGCCAGATTGAACAAGAGGGAGGGGGGGGGGAGAAGGCGTGCATAGAATTAGGAAACAAGCATAAACGGCGAATGGGAAGCAGACAAAGGGACTACCCCGGACTTCCAGTTCGAAGTGACGGCGTCCACCTTGCAAGAGTAAAAGAGGCGACAAACATACAAGGGCCTAAGGCGAAAACTGAAGAGGACCGAGAAAACGAGAGGATAGAAGACCAAGTAAAGAAAGAAAGGTAAAAAAAAAAAAGACTAACTATGTAAAAGGGAATAGTAGGTGGGAACAGATAGAAGAGGGAAAAGGTATAAAAGATTAGATTGGGGGTCCAAAAGGGTTTCAGTGGGTGTCGTGAAGAAGGTGGAAGAAACTAAATTGGGATGTGGGAAGTAAAATAAGACAGCCAATGAACTAACCTCTACGTGAAAGTAAGGGACTTGTAGGGGGGAATATATTGATGCAAGGGGATCTAAATTGGGAATAAAAAAAATGGAAGAATATTGTCTTAAAATCGATAGGAGGTTACATGAGAGAAGGGGAGGATACAAGGAGTGAGAAAAAAAGGCAGCATCGTAGGAAATAGCATAGATTGCAGGGGAGTGAAATCTTTTCATATACCAAATGATTTGGCGGGTGTATCCTAATCTGCTAAAGGAGTTTAGTGTTAACAAAGTTTACAAAGAAAGTTGATGGACAGATAATTTTGTAAGGAGGGGGCTGATAACCACGCAGAAATGACATTCAAAAAAGTTAGGCAGGGGATAAACCGATTGAAGAGGGGTTTCCGGAAAGCCTAAAAACTTTCAGCTGAATGGGGGGTTACCGGGGAAATGTTAAGGGCCGAATTCAGGAGCCAGAATAGGGGGCGCAAGCCGAAGGAGCAGATTGGGAAGTGGCCCATTGTACAAAAAAAAAAAAACACAAAACAGTGTGGACTGAGAAAGAGTCGCAAAGCATTAAACAACAAAGCTGCCCTCCCGAGAACTTATGTTATCATGCAGCTGGTTTAGAGGGGGAAAGCCGAGGCAGTAGAAAGTGATGAGTCTTGGAAAACTTCCGTTTCCACAAATGGGCTTTTAAAAATTAGGGGGGGAAGGGAAGTGGCCGCTAAAAACTGGCCTGAAATTAAGGAGTCAGGAAGTCGTGAAGGGACTACAAAGTTAGGACGGAGTTGTCTAGATCCAACTGCCAGCGAAGAAGACCCGAATATAAATGAAGGAGAAGGGGGAATCAGACGGGGTCTGGGTGACAAAAAAAGTTGTTTTAAACAAGTCGGGAAAAGGAGTATCAGCGCAAAGGAGAAAAACTCAAAAAGAGTTTTTTAGACGAGCACGCGAGGTTTTGGGTGGGGGGTAAAAACGTTTTCGATCCCCGGATAGAGAAAACTCCAAAAGGGGTTTTCTAGGGGAGGGAAGTCGTGCATAGGCATCCTATACCTGGGTCATAGTAACTCTGGGTCGGGGGGTAATATGAGAATCGCAATAATGGGGGAAAAGCAGTAAACCAAGAAGAATCTTGCTGGAAGGGCCACGGCAAAACACCACGTTGGAGAGCTAGAAATCGAATAACCTAGGCAAAAAAGTGGGGAAAGGACACTTAAGGGTAAATGATAGTGAAAGGGGAAAGGTCGGCGTTCAATGGGAAATATCTACACAAAAAAGGAGAAAAAGCAAAAGCATTGGAGGAGGTTGTAGGGTCAAAAGAAACATTGGAGGTCCAACATGTCTTCTAGCGATGCGAGGAACGGAAATAAAAAGGGGTTCGGTCTGAAAACGATTTCACCAAAAAGAACTAGAAGGAGGCAAACCGAAAAACGGTACCCACATTCGGAGGAGGCGAGGGGATGAGATATGAACAGGCAACTGACATGGATATAAAACTGCACTGAGTCGAGGAAGGATATGGAACTACGACGCGGGGGGTGGGGAGGATGGTCTATATTTTAGACGAGGAAGACGCAAGGTCCCGAAAGTCCTAAAAGCTCATAAAGGTGGGGGTGAATGACGCTGAGAAGAAATAGAGAAGTGAAAAACGGGGAACTAAAAACGACCCGTTGGAAAGGACACAACCGGAGGAAGGGACTGTAAGGTTAATATTAGCGAAGGAGGATCTAACAGGAGACTGTACAAGCAAGAAGGAATGGGGCAGAGCCGCAGAAGAAAAGGTAGAACGACCAGATGCGGCAGACCAAGTGACAAGGGGGACTAACTACTAAGGGAAAAGAATACTGAAACTGAATGCAAGATTGACCGAACCATGAGGAGAATGCGAAAGAAGCACGGCTGCGCAGCTATCTGAAATGGGGCAATAGGAGAGAGAGGAGAGGGAGGTGGATCTTTTGTGGGTACCGAATGTGACGTACTGAACGAACGGACGAAGATGGAGTTTTCAGGGGGGGAGAAGAACGAGTGGAGATGGGGGAGAGGATGTGAGTTGGAAAGTGGAGGGAAAGGGGAGGAAGCGAAAGAGGGTAGAGGAAAGGCGGATGAGGGAAGGGAGGTAAAAGGGGTGAGGACTCGAACAAAGGGTAGCAAGTATCAGGGGGAGGAGGAGAGGGGGGGAAAGGGGGAGGGGGTGGGACGATAGAATGAAAGGGAGTAAAGGAGTAGCAAAGTAGGCAAAGGAGAAGAGCGAGTAGGGGGGGGCGAAGGGGAGGAAGAGGCAGGGAGAGAGTGGAGAATGCGGACGGAGGAAGGAGAGAGTGGGAGGGGGGGTGGGAGTTGGAGCGGGTCAGAACAGGGGGTGCAAAATAAAGGTGAGAAGATAGTGGGGAGTGGTGGGGCGGGGGAGTAGGATGTGAGGTAGAGAGGGTGGAGGGGTGATGGTAGTGGTTGGGAGGGATGGGAGGAATGCGGATGGCGGTAAGATGAGAGGGTGACATTGAAGAGCAACAGAATGATAAGGAGGAATGGGGGGAAGGGATAAGGAGGGCTGGGGGGGGAATGAGAGGGGAGACCGCGCGTAAGAGGGGGGGGGTAAAGAGGGGAGAAGGTGTCGGCTAGGAGGTAGTCTCTGGGGGGGTAGAAGCAATAGATAAGGACGATGAAAAACGGGATGTGCGGATGAGTCTCCAGTGGGGAAGGAGAGCATAGGGGGGTGGGGCGCGGGAAAAACAGATAGGGTAAGAGGATAGGGGCAGTAAAAGGAGGAGGGAGGGAGGACAGGGGGGAGGGAGGGAAAGGAAAGGGAGAAGAAGAAGGGGAGAAGGGATGGGGGCAGTACGTGGCGGGGGGAAGACAATGGAAGATAGTGATAGGGACGAAGGGAGAAGGACAGTGAGCGAGGAGGCGGGGAGGAGAGGTAATGGGAAGGAGAGGGAGGCGATCGAGGGAGGTATGAGATGGGTGGAGGGCGGGGCAGGGATGGAGGAGGGGGAAGAGGGGGGGGAGGAAGGGATAGAGAGAGTAATTAAACGTTGAAGGAGAAGGGTAGGTGGAGGGCTGGGGGGGGGGGAGGGACGAGTGGGAGTCTGTGTATGTAGAAGGGGAGAAAAAAGCAGAAGGAGAAAGAAATGTATGGAGGGTGTGGGAAGAGAGAAGGGATAGTTAGGAGGGGAGAGGGGGATGAAAAGGGGTGGGGAGGAGGGTAGAGCAGGAGGAGATGAGGAATATGGTGATGCGGAAAAGCATCTGGGTGATAGGCGGAAGGTTCGGGGGGGGGGGGGTACGCAAGATGGAAAAGTAAGAAGTTGAATAAGAGGAAGTTGCGGGAGCATAAAAGAGAGAATATGGAAAGGAGAGAAAAAGCAAAAGAGGAGGAAAGAGAAGGAGAATGTAAAATAAGAAAATGAGAGGCAGGAAAATGATGAGGGGGGGTGGAAAAGTGAGAGGTCCGGAAAGAGAGGAGGGGAAAATTAGGAATGATTGCGCTCCTGATGGTTAAGACCGGGGTTGGGTGGGAAGGCAAAAGAGATCACGTAAAGGAGGGTGGGGTCTGATCCGATTACGAGAAGGGGGGGCATTAGGGGGCTAAAAATAAAAAATGAAAAAGGAGAGAGAAAAGGGTCTTGCTGGAGAAGGGGATAGGGGAGGCCAGCTGAAGGGGGGGGAGACTTAGAAGCGGAGGAAGTGAAATCAATCTGGGAAGAAGAAACTTCTATACGCTTCACTGAAAAACGAATACCAAAAAAAAAGATGAAAAAAACGAAATACAAACAACTAGTGTGGAAGCGCTAAAGGAGTGGGGTCTCGGCGAAGATGTGAAGGAAAGGATGAGGGATGGACGCTCCATATCGAGACCGAGGCTAGCAAAAAGGGTTGTCGGAGGGGCATTGCATAATAGAGAATGGTTTTAGGGACATCAGATCTAGAGTTAGGTTGGGCAGTTCTGACGTGTGACCAGACCAGCAAAAATGCTTTGTGACTGTGAGGGGCTGCAACGACATTAAAAGAAACGCGTGCACACCAACGACAGGAGTCGGGGGCGCTTCCCGGGGGAAAGGTGATTAACATCAATACACGACATAGCGTTTCTGGTGAGGGGGGATCGGCAATGGTGAAGGGAGTGGGGGAATTGGGGAAGAGGGGACATAGGGGAAGATGGACGGTCCGAGTTGAGAGGATAGTAAAACTACTTACGTACCTAGACTGAGAGGGTCGGTGACACTGTGAAAACAGACTGAAGTTGAGGCTGGGTAGGCAGGAATATGTAAGAGACGCAGAATGATCGCAAAAGCCTGAATGATGGGCCGAGACGTCCGACCAGGGGGATGAACGTGTTGGTCTTTAAGGAAGCGGAGGGAGTTGCGGTATCTGGAGAAAAGGCATGTCCGCTCGACCAATGGTCTAAGGGCTGAAACCATGCCAAACGAAAAAAAAGCAACTCACGGCAGCTGACGTGCAATCAGGCAGTTGCGAGGTTCCGTAGCAGGGGGGACGAAGGCAAAAAAAAAAGAACAAGATGGCAAACATTAACCAAGCTGGGGAAACTTTGTGGACTTAAACGTCAATGCCATCAGAGAAAAGTGAGGCGCTAACGGGGAAGGGGAGGACACGGCGAGAATCGCAGACGATTATGGAGGAAAAACGTTTCTGATGAATTGGGAAGAATCCAGTATTAACAGGCAGGAAACGAAGTGAAGGCCGTCCTGGGAGAAGGTCAAGTTCGCAAGGATCACTGGTCTTGTACCCAATGCGGGGTAAACCCAACCAAAATTTGGGTGATAGCGCGTCACTGAAGGAAGGGGGGATGGCAGTACAAGGAGAGGGAACTAAATGAGGAAAAGTAACGAATGTGGGGGAAAGAAACCGATCCCTTCCTGTGAGAAGAATCGTTATACAAAAGGTCGACAATTGAATTCAGGGAGGGGGAAAGTGGTCCGAGAAAGGGGAGGGCACCGGGAGTTTGTCGCTCAAAAAGACGTCGTAAAAAAGGTTCCAATCGAAAAAGGTCAAATGGTAAGGGGGATTTTTGGGGGCACCCCAAACCCTGGGGCGAGGGGGGGAAGTGGGAGTTAAAACTCGGAAGTCACGTGGCTTGTCAACTTCAAGAAGCGCAAAAAGGGGGGGGAATGACACCGGAATTTCAAGACTGGCGTGGGGTAGTGTCTGACCCGCCAAGACATCAGTTGTAGAACGAGCGCAGAGGACAAGTCGCAAAAATAAAACTTCAAGACGTGGCGGACACATAATCGAAAGGGGGATACAGGAACAAGTAAGTTAAAATCGGGAGTTGGGGAAATCGCACGAAAGTGACCATGCATCAGTTGTCAATGCCAAAAGCAACTGGGTTAAAGAATTATCAAACTCGCCAGCAAATTTCCTGGAAGTGAGAGAGAAGAGGGGGATTGACCGGGTGGGAAAAACGGACATTAGATCAAACGGCAGGTGGCCATTCAAATGTGGAAGAAGGGACGAGCGAGACACAGCAGAGAAACAACCAACTTGCTGAGGACAAGAGAAGGAGGGGGCCAGGGTGTAGGAACACCTCCGCTCGCAACTGTCAACAAACAGGAAAAAAGGCAATGCCTAAGGCCGCGACAATCCTCAAAGTTTTTTAAAAACAGGTTCGCGGTCGTCCAAGGTTGACTGGAGGCAACTCACAAACCAGCCGCTCAACTTTGGGGTAACAGGATGTCACCGAATTTGGGTGACCGGAGGGGGTCATGGGGGGAGAGCCGTTATGAAAGACAGTGAATAAAAAGATGGTTCACACCATGGGGGTCCATGCTAAATTATGTGAATTTTACGCGGAGGGTTTTCCGTAATAACGAAGGGAGTTGGGCGAGGTGCGGGAGCACAAACAAGGAACGCTACACTTGCACAAAAGCAACGAGAGTTTAAAGAAATTACCAACGACACAGAAAGTTCCAACGCGTAGGTAAGCTGCCTGTGCGCTATAATTGGGACAATCAGAGAAACGCTTGGCGAGCAAGACCCTCAAAATCCAAGGGACTCAGAAGGGGAAAACATAAATCATGCTCGCGAAAAGACAGCGGGGGCAGTGGAAGAGTGCGAATAGGCAGTGCTTGGTGAAGAGGAAAGCTAGTGACTGCGATTCTCGTAAAAGGCCGAAATTAATGTGCGAAGGGGCTAACTATTCTCTCTAAGGGGGAAAGGAAAAAGGGCGGTCCAAAGGGAAAAGAATGGACTCTAAGTGGGGAATAGGGAGCCGCGGTAAGAACCAAAGGCTAAACGGACGGATGGGAAGGTTCATCGAAATTGGGGTGCGTGCTCGGAGGGGGACTAAAACCAGAGTAGGAAAAGGACGCTTGAAGATGGGGCCTGCGTGATAGCCTTGTGTGCCAAGGGTGAGCAAATTCAAAGAAAAGGGGTGAAGCCTCGGAAAGAGGAAAAAAGCGTCATGAGAGCACGAGCGGGGTAAGAATTGTGAAATCTGGAAAGGGGGAGTCTATGGCTTTGAGTTGGAAGCTGGGGAGCAAACACACCATGGCATACAGGTCGTTGGGTGGAAAGTCTTGAGAGAGTATTGTGAAGAACCCAGGCCAAAGGGCAATGCAGGGAGCCGCACTTAAGCTCTGGGAAATGTTTTGAGGAGGGACAAGTTGGGACCTCCCGGGACCATCTACCCACGGAATCTGAAAAAGGGGAGGAAGCAACTATAATAGTGGAAACCAGTCTATGTAGACCATGGGAGCTTCTAGGGCGTTCAATTCATATCACAGCAGGCGAAGGTCACAGTCGCTCCCATGTGGGTTGAGATCAGTGAGGGGGGTGCGTGGCTGCAAGAACCAATAATAAATGACTAAAATGGTAAGCGCGAAAATCAGAAACAAACAAAACTAGTCCGGCTAGGGATCAATAGTTAATCGCCGCAAGGACAAAGGACCCAGGGGAAATGCCAGAAGACAGGGAAAAAATGTACATATCAAAAAGAACAGAACGTAAAGCAGAAAATTACGAATCGTTGAAAGAAGAAAACGAGAAAAGAGTTGAACGGCTCGGAACGTGGTCCTCAAAGGGGAACGGTACAACTTTGTAAAGTGAATGGGGGCAAAGCGTGAGGCAGTGGAGTGAGAAAGGACCAACCCTGTGGCTGGTGGAAATGGGAGAAAATACCCAATAAATAAACTGGGGGAGCTATGTAGGTGCAAAAAAGGCATGAGAGATCTATTGCACACGTGGGAGAGACAACCTGACAAAGTGATATGTCTGGAGTGGCAATGGACCTACGACGGTTACGTACAGAAACAGCGGAACAAGAATGAAATCTGACACTCATGGAGAGCTAAAAAAGAATTGATTGGTAGAGTGACAAAAAGGTGGGGCATCGATGCTTCGTTTGGAAATCGAGTACTGTTGGGGGTTGTAAAAGATTACAACTATGGTGAGCAGTTTATGGCCGATCTGGAAGACGATGGAAGGAAAGTTAGTTCGCTGAGTTCTCACCAAGGCGGAAGAGTGTATCATACTCAAACCAACTTAAGCTCGCCTGGACAGTTGCGAGTATGGCACGAAGGGTTGCCATCGACGGTTTCGCCAAGAAGCAGACCTCCGTCGGGTGAGGGATAAAGTGGGGGCATGCCCGTGCCACCGTGTGGAATAACAGCAGCTCCAAAGGCATGGTAAAGTAGGAAAAAACGCGCCACCAACCGGCCGCTCGGTGAGGGGAAACACTCTATGTTCCAAGGAGCGGCGCGAATAGCGAGAAAGGGTGTTTTCGCCCTTGATCTGAGGAATCAGGGAGTGAGGTGGGCCCTGGGGAGCGAAGGAGGTCAAAAGGAATTAATGCATGCAGCTATGTGCGGAAGGGGGTATGAAAACTTATGGTAAGAGACCGACGTCCAAAAGCCGAACCTGAAGATTCGGAAGGTGGAAAAAAAACGGTCGTTATGGAGGTGATACCAACGTGGTTGAATAAAATTCTTAAAGAGGAAACAAAAATAATGTTGGATGAGACAGGGTTGGAAAACGTTATAAAAATGGACGGAAAGCAAACGTAGAAGGAGAAAACTAACAGAAAATCGGTTTCCTAATAGAGGGCCGGCAGTCTAGAGACCGCAATCGGTATAAAGGGTAGGAGGGATGCCTCTTTTGCCGGGGTTAGTTCAATGAACGCGAAAAACACTCTCCTCTCATAGTGGCCAAAGGGATCCGTCACTGGGAGATCTTGTCAACGCACGAGAAGTCCGAACCCTCGGGATAAAGGGGGAATAAAAGAGCGAACATGGGAAGGGAAATAATAAATTGAATTAATACAAGCCAAGGGCGATCATGGGATCAAATCTCAACAAAAGGAGAGGAAAGGGGGAAGGCCCCATGAATGCGCGTGCAAATTGGGGAAAGGCAGCCGTGAGAAAGTCGAAAATGCGCGACGATTAGAGTCGACGAGGATCAAAGGGGTAAGGGTTGACCCGGGGGCGATTGAAATCCGAGGAAGACCGCTAAACGAGTAGGGGGGGGCTGGAATAAAAGAACCAAAAACCCCAAAAAAAAACTAAGGAATTAAGAGGATAACCAGGAGAAGATGAAGCTCTAGACCTTGGATAGGCAAGCAAAGAAGAAGAAGCTGTGGGCGTGGGTCGATTTGGATCACGGATAGAAAAAACGTGTGATACCGAAGCCTCCTGCGCACTTCCTCAAAACAGTTTGTGCGGAGAGGAGAGGGTCAAGATTGTGGCAGGGGAAAAATAGGGGGGGTCACTAATCAGAACGTGGTATCCCGGAAGGGCGGGTTAGGGGGGAGTCAATGCACGGAAAAGGATCGAACACCGAACGGTTTCACCGAACCGGAAAGTACGGCAAGAAGTCATGACAAAAGAGGAAACCACAAAGATGACAGCATTTTATCTAATGAACAAAAGACTCTTGACCTAATGGAAAAATGGACGAAGTTTACCAGCGAGAGAACACGGGGAGCTCTTCGCCGTTACTCATAAAATAGGGCGGGAGTCGGGACATAAGAGAGGCTCGGGAGGGTGTCATCAAGGGGGACCGACCAGTTAGGTCGAGAGAAGGAAACCTTTCTTGGAAAGGACGGTTGTTACGCCAGTCAAAAGATTGCTCACCTTACGGGTGGCGTGGAGTAAAATTACTGAATGGACACAGATGCTACTAAAAAACATTAAAAAATCGAGGTGGGCTCGTAAATGAATGGCAATACGTAATACCAGCAGAGAGAAAAAGGTGAAAAAGGGAAGCTGACGCCAGCGTCTAAAATACGGTTCCTCAAAGTGGAAATGGAGTGGGAAAAGATGGAAAAAGGACAGCAAAAAGGAGGCAGATTTGGTCAATAACGAATAGGAATTGGAAACTTACGGATTGAGAGGGGCACTCGAATTGGTGAAAAAAATGGGGATGTCCAGGGAAAGAAACTAAGAGACGAGGGAAATATTAAAGGTGTCGAAAGGGGAAGCCAGAGAGCGAAGCCTTGCAATCATCAGCGGCGTTAGGGTAACCTTGGGGGGGGGAGTTCTTAAATTCTGAAACAAGCACCAATTCAGGTGCGGCAGGTGAGAGGCAAAAGACCAGGCAGAGAGTGAACATAACTGTACAATTAGGGGGACAGCTAAAGGGGGGGAGACAGTGGGGAACTCTTTACAAGAGAGTAAAAACTAGCAGTGTTGGTAATGATGGGAGACAGCAAACCTAGGAAGGGGGTTCGGTCTGTGGGAGAATTGGGAAGGCATCTGTGGCAGATCGAAGTCCTGTTGCAGCTTTTTGACGAGGGCTAAGGCAGAAGGGACATGAAAGGCACAGACAGAGAGGAGAGAGGGACGCATGACGGATGGAGGTCGGCGATATGATAACAGCCTGGAGAAAGCTCTACCCCACAAGCGGTCAAAAAGCCCATGGGTCTCCAGGGGCACTAAGATACCGTCTTGTGTATTTAGGCAAGCGACAGTGGTTAACAGGTTGGTGACCGCCTTGCCTTCCTAAAATCCATGCGTCTCCCACGGTCTGGAGCTGGGCCCCACGGAAAGAACATTATATACTCTCGAGGGGTCCGGCCTCCAGTTGTCTCTTTGGTGTCGCGCGAGGTCGGACCAAAAGACGTGGCCACCCAACCAGGAGGTGGTAGGGTGACGCCAAGACTGTATTTGGCTGCACAGGAAAACTTCAAGCATAAGAACATCTTGAGGGGAGGCAGAGGGCCATTTGCTTACCTCCAGATTCCGGAGATCGCTGCGAAGTCAGGTCTTCAAAATGTTCGGGGAGTTGCAGAAGAGGTACGGGAAGAAGGTACTGGGAAAACTTGCTGTGGGTCCGGAAAAGGTGCCCGACTCCCGTTCAGTGGACCAGAACGAGAAAAGGAAAACACATTGTCGAGCGGTACAGAAAGGAGGAGAAATGCGTCTGCTGTGCGAAAGGAGTCCGGCTAAAATACGATTGGTAGGGGGGTCGCGAAAAACCTTCCTTAGCATAGGTACAAATATTGGAGCGTCGAAGATGCGGAAGTCACTGCGAGGTAGGAGAGCAAGTCGAAGAGCCTGACCGCAAGCTGTTAGGGCAGAAGGGGGTGGTTGTGAACAGTCAGTGGCGGGTCCATCCAGCGTCTAACTTCACAGCGCGGGAAGCACGAAGCAGGAAGATTCCACAAGGAGCTGGGCGTGGGAAGGGGCTGACCTCTAAAAAAAGACAGGGAAGTTAGTTAGGCGTGGCAGCGGCAATAGATACCTACCAGCGAAAACTGAACCGCCTATACGGGACAAAGTTAACATGAGAGGACCATAGGGAAGCTGTGTAGGGTTGCAGAGGCAAGGAGAGAAAAAACGGGAACTAAAAGGAACTGGGGGTCAAGAATAAGTGGGTGAATTGGGTTGAAAGCGCTGGGGAAGCTTTCCTGAAGATGGCAGACAGAGATGAGGGGCTGGGGCCGGCATGGGGAACTTCTTCTCCCGCATTGATTTGGAAAGGGACGGTGTGAGGCCGGCAAGGCCCAAAGCGCCACCTCTATCAGAAAATGAGTCAAATATTAGAGAAGGTGGGCGGAAGGTCTGAAAGAAAGATTCAACCCGGAATGAATAAAAAAGCGGGGGGAGAATCCTTCTCCAGACCGGTAAAGGCCAAGTCTCAGAGATTCAGGCGGTACAAGTTGGAGGGCGAGGGCCAACTAAAAACGCAATGTCGGCTTTGGGGACCAGAGATAAGTTTGTAATGGGGGAGAATCGGGAGGTAAAAACGGATAGAGCATAACTTTTACAAAGATGTCAGGCGAAGCTATTTGTGGAACGTACTGGGGTGGTACAGAATGGAAAGTTTGTGTCGCAGAGTTGCGGGGGCATAGAAATAGACCCGGAAGAGAGACATCCACAAGGTAGGATAAGAAGAGTCCCAAGCCCAGGACTTGAAAGGTAGAAGGTCGTCAAAGGGCCGATGCCCGGAAGCTGGCGAGACCAGGGAACCAGGAAATGTTCGAGATTTTTTTCAAAAAATCAACACTCACGGAACTGCTGACATGGGTAGAAAACTGTACGGGGCAATCTCTTGGTGCAAGGAGAGAAAAGGACTGAAAATCCTCTGGAGCAACAAGTCAATTAACTTGTGCGATTTGGCATACGTGGAAAAGAAATGAATTCTCTGGGGGCCGCGGGGTAAATCGTGATGAGGGGAAAGGAAGGGGAAAGCGTCGCGCACCTGGGGAAAGAACAAGGTCTACACTTGTGAGTTTGAGGAAAAGCGAGAAGGGAAATTGGGGGTCGGGGGCGAGGAACTATTCTGGAGAAACTTGGAGATCCAGCACGGCAGCTGAGTAGAGTGTTTAAACAGACCGATGATTGCACCTGGACCGAACCACGGGTGTGAATGAGAGCTGGGAGGCACTGTAAAGAATTTTCCTTATCTCTGAAATCTAGAGGGGGTATTTGGGTCCTCTTTGTAAAAACAAAAGGAAGTGGCTAAGGATTGGTGGGGGGCAAAGGGGGTGCCATCGGCCAATCTGGAAAATTAACCGCAAAAGCCCTTCTGCAGGGGTCCGATTCACAAATACCCAGGGGAAGTGAGACAGTATAAGGGGGAGAGGGAAGGGGGGGAAATAACCGCAAGGAAGCAGGAAAGGGGGATGTAACAAGTATAAAATCATTGAAACCAGCTGCTTTCAGAAAGCCACAAGAGGAGTCTGATTCTCTAAGGGAAAAAAACGGATCTCAAAGACGACGTACCCCAGCGTCGGGGGGAAGAAGAAATCAGAAAAGCGTTTTTTGTAGCAGATACTGGAGGGGAGAAAATGCCAACGCAGCAAGAACTGCCTGTACAGAGGGAAAACAGGGAACAGCTTAAGTAAAGGGGGTGAAGGGGGAAATAAGACGAGAAACGAGCCCTTGAAAAACGTCAACTCGGACGAGGGGGAATGCAGAAAAACAAATCAAGTAGTCCTGGACCCGAAGAAATTACAAGACAACCGGGGAGAATTGCGCGGATCGTAAACGATTGGAAGCAATACTGTAGAAACGACGGAAGAAAGTATTGGAGAAAGCTCAGGGTTAAAGGGAGGACAATCGCAATGGGAGTGGCAAATGGAAGAAACTCAACAGAAACCTCTCCTCGATGCTAGCTAGCTTTATGGATGCAAACTGCCGAAAACCTGGGATCAAGAAATCCATGGCAGGGTCCCTCGATAGGAATTGAACATCGGTGTCAGAATCAGCAGCCGTTAGACGCAGAAAAGGAAATCGCAAGCTACCAGACAGGAAAAAAAAAAGATCTGGACAGGGGGGGAAAATATCCATGCTTGGGGAGGAAAGAAAAGGTCATCGATTCATTAAAGGGATTGAGCAAGTTGAGGAAAAAGGATTATTCACAAAATCACTACCCAAAGGGGTGAAACATGTGAGCTGCGCGGAAGGTCTACGACTTGCATTATTTGAGAAAGGGCCAAGTACAACTGCCCCAGCCCACACGGAAACACTCTAGAAACACCTTATAATGGTTACTCGAGGTAAAAGGTTGGGCCAGTCGGGGAGCAAAGAACAAAATGGAGCATAAAATGTATCACTTCCGTTGACCCCATTGGGAAAAAAAGGTGGTTAAGGGAATCCAGCAGGCACGGCAAATGTGCAAATCGGGGGCAACCAACCACCAACCGAAGCAGGACTTTAGACATAGGAACCCTAAGGGGCAGAAAAGAGGAGAGCTTCAGAGAGGTCTAAGGGGGGGGTCGAAATCTTCTTCCATTTGAATGACAGGGGGAAGGGTTGTCCAGGTGGTACAAGGGGGATGCACTGAGAGCAGAGGAAAGCGGCCTCGTCCTTGAGTCGAAAAGGGAAGTGCTATATCCGTTGAATGAGACTACTAACACTAAGGGAAGCAGTGGAAAGAAAAGGGGGGAATGGGTACAGACTTTGGGGGGGGTGGGAAGATTCTTAAAAGCAGGCAGTAACTCAAATTATGTTGAAGAGCAGGGAGGGGGGGGTCGGGAAACCTTTTGAGAGAACCAAGGAAAGGTATACTAACTCAAAAAGCAGCGTTCTTAAGAGGAGCGGAAGAGAAGGGATAAACTAATCTTCACAGGTGCGATTATATGAAGTCTTATAGGCCTGTGGGGGAAAGTACAACCTCTCAAATAGGAACAGCCGAAGGGTACTAAACGAAAGTAAAACTGGATCTGGGCAGGGGGAATCGACCGAGGGCAAACGACAACCAGGAAAGCGACCAGGAAGCTTTTTCTTAACCTAAAAAATTGAGGGAAAAAGAACGCTGTCGG
>Ga0179593_1355837_pt1 | contig 26939 bp, 21 predicted proteins | sample CZODoug2_1_08_16_FD_185931 | JGI IMG/M metagenome (GOLD analysis project Ga0179593, IMG submission 185931) | Vadose zone soil fungal communities from Angelo Coast Range Reserve, California, USA - CZODoug2_1_08_16fungal (PacBio error correction) | ecosystem: Environmental > Terrestrial > Soil >...
GAAAAAAAATTTATCAACCGGGATCAGACGATGTGGAGGGGCGATCTAAAAAGAAGAGAGTTATCTTTTGGGAAATGGAAGGGGGATGTGGGAGAATTCTAAGAGTGGGAAAATGACCTTGGGAGTTAAAAACGGGGAGGGCAGAGTCGACAACAAAGGGCGAAAGGCCTTCTGAGAAACGAAGGGCACACTAGGAAGGGTGAGGGTCTCTCCAAAGGGGGGGCCAAGGTCGGGAATTTGAAGAGGAAGGAGGGTGGAACTAGAACGAGTAACGGGGTCCAGACCGGCATTCAGCGCAAGTCCCGCGGGGAGAAGGGGCAGTTGGGTTACTGGGAGGGCCGTAGTCAGGGCAAGGCATTTTCGAGGGAGATGGAGAAGACTTCATTCCCGTCGAAGGCGGGAGAGACTAAGTCCCCTGGGAACGCAGAAATGGCGTTAAGAAGGTAGGGTTGACAGGGGGCCGCCCCGACTGCGTTCCGCTTTGTAACAAGTGGAACGGAAGAGTAAAGAAGATTCATCAATGGGGGGGGAAGCCGGAAAGGGTTACTACGGCGCTGAAAACATCCTCTCCAAGTAGCGAGAAAAGAAAAAAGACCTAAAAAACCTGATAAAACGCCGAGAATTTGGTAAAGCGTCCGCAGTCGGTTACTAACTTCCAAAGGACTCCCCATATTGTGGGGCTGCCGTGATGCGTCTGGGAAAAGGCGTGGAGCATGGGCAAGAAGGGACGAAGCGTTTGGACCAGAGGTACCAAAGAGGATGGTGACGAGTCGTCGTCGTGGGAACACTTGGTCCTCGTCGAAAATAAGAAGAAGACTACCTCTAGCACTAGCCACCGGAAAAAGTACGCCTAACGTCACCGGGAAGTGGAAGGAAAGAGAATCAAGCTGAAAAATAGTCACGAATTGAAGGGGAGGAGCATTATCTCTAAGATGTTAACGGAGACAGGGGCCAGGAGTCTAGAAGAATCACGGTAAGGTTATCAGAATCCCGTAGGAGGTGAAACGAGGGTGTTGTCGAATAAGCTTAATTTGATTGCAATCTTTTAAACCGGAGCGGAAAGTGAAAGCGCGAAAAGGAGGAGAAGGGCGAGGAAAGGCAAGAGTCTCCACGTTGCAACAGGGACGACGGAGGTATAGGGGTATATTGCGGAACAAAACCAAGCTTCGCTGCCAACCTTTCGTCGGGGGAGGAAGTTGCTCGACCGAGAACAAGACCCATGACCAAGAAGCGACGTTCCAGAAGACTCGAAAATTAAAAAGAGGGAGGCTTGGACCACTACCAGAGGAACCATCTCGCTGAAACTCGCCAAAGTGGTGAGATCAAAAGCACAAGGGGAAACCTACTCCCCACGAGGGTATCCTTGAAAAGAAAAGACTCTGCCCTGTTAAAGGTCAAAATCAGATCAGCGAAAAGTAAGGTTGCGCGGGGGTTTTAGGTATGGGTCTATAATTGGTAGAAATCAGCTCAAAAAAGATACAGTTCGCGGATGGGTTGTTCCGTCCGGGCATTCCTACTTACACGTCGAAGGAAGGGGTTTGTATTAGGAAGGGTACAACTCTGAAACGTGACAGGAGCCTTGGTGGAGCATTGTTGAGCAAAGTATAACTCAATCAAGGGTTGTGCGGTCCGGGGGGGGTATCAAGTTCCTGGACAAAGAGACTGAATAATTTGGTCTTCAGGGGGGGGGGAGAAAGGATCGCCAGAAAGGAGGAGGGGGTCGCAAAACCATTCTACGGATCTAGGAGAGGGAGAGAAGAGCGTCTGACAAAAAAAGCTGTAGCCGTCTTTGATTTTCACGGGGAAAACTGGGGGAAAGAGAAAGGAGGTCCTAGGGCTTACAGAAGGAGGGGATTCACTTCGATCACAGGAGGAAGAATGCGGAAAAGAAACTCTGTTCAACAAGATAAGGTAAGGATGAGATGACTACCGAGGGAAGTCGACCATTCTGATCCGCGTGGGGGGAATATTTATAGGGCGGACTAGGCTGGGGGTCTAGCTAACTCGGGGAAGAGGGAAAGGATAGTTTTCGTTGGACGATCCTAGCTTAGCAGGGGTTGCCTTGGGGGGTGTGTAAAGGGAGATCGGGGGGTCTGAGAAGAACAAACGTTTTCCTGGAAAAGGAGGGAACAGTGAAAAGGAGGGGGTCAGATTCTCAAGCAGGGAGAGACGTCCTTGGAAAGAACCCCAAATTCAAATGGAGGGGGAGGGGTGATAACAAATGGCCCTTGATGCAGGCCTGCTCGAAGCAGTCTTTGAGAGGTGGGGGGGGGAGGTCGAGGGGGCATGAGAATCCCTATGAAAAACCCGGTCCTGGGAGAGAAGTTAAACTAGGGGGAAAAAACTCCAGGACCAACGCTACCGAAGTGAGATTGGTAGCGTCTCTAAAAAAAAGGCGAAAATACTTCCCGGGGGCATGATCCAGGAGGAACGATATAGCCATCGCAGTGTTGGACAAAAGTATGGTCATCTAGGGGGGGCGAAGGGGGGGGAGACTGGGGGGCTCCTACAGAAACACAAAGAAACTTATTAGTAGGAAGTAAAGAGAGATGGTCGTGTTCGTATCTCTCACTCGACTCAGCGATTAAGTCTAAAGACGGATGTATCAAGAAGACCAGTTCAAACGTCAGCCCATAACAAATGGAGAAGAGATAGAGAAGTCTTACCTTCAGGGGGCAGAGTCAAGACCCATTGAAAAATCCTGCCGTTAAAGATCGCGGATCAAAACCATTAAAAAGGAGGTAAATGTCGAAAAGTCGCGAGAAAGGATACCGCAAGGGGAAAGGAAGTCCTCAGGGAAAACTTCCATAACGGCAATGCTGCCCGGCAACGGAATAAGGAAAAAGTGTTACTCCAAGGGGGAGGGCGGACCAAAAAACGGGCATGAGTCTGCAGTCCCCAGGGCAAAGCAATGCAAGAACTCAAGATCACAGGAGGAATATAACCGAGGGAGGAAGAAGGGAGCAGGGGAAAAGACAAGACACCTGTGATCAACGAAAGTCGTCACAACTAGTCAGAGGCACGATCAAAGCAGCCCCTCCCGAAGACAAGCAGGCGCAGAGACGGGCGACTCTCCGTCGAGGAAGAGTCACTAAGTCTGGGGAACGGGGCAAAAAAATACGAGTCCGGAATTCCGTGACCGGGGGTTTAAGAAAGAGATCTAGCCAGTCGATACTCGTATGCAAGGCAAGGGGGAAGACGCGACGGAAGAAAGAGAATCGGGAAAATGGGTTAATATTGCCCGGTCTCTAATCGCCAAAAGAGACTCCTGGGTCGCGCAAGGGCGAATCGGCTAGCTGCGCCACAAGAGACCCAGTCGTCTGTAGATGAAAAGGAGTAACGGGGGATGAATACATGCGGCCAAAAGATGTGCTTCGGGGCCATCTTTACTCAAGACATACTTGCTCCTCAAACCAAAAAAAGGAATTTCAAGGCGTCCGAGTGCTTACTAAAATACTAAAAAGAAGAGGAGGAGTGGGATATTATGAAAAGGAGAAAAAGTCGTAGCGTACTTTGGGCGAAGGGAGAATTATCTCAGCAGACTCCAAACCAAAAAACATGCTTTGCAGGGAGACAGAAGATGTGGAAGGAAAAAGGGAGTCTAGAGGAGTAAAAGGGGTAACTTCGGGTGAAAAAAAACAAACGAGGAGGGGGGTTTTCTGGGAGAGGTAAACTTCTCTTCTGTCGGGGACAGTTCCTAGGGTTTAGTTTGGAAAGAGCAAAAAAAAAAGAGAAGGGGCTCATGAATTGGAAAATCCGACGGCTATATGTGAGGGATGGGGGGGGAAAAAGGGGCAGCAGAAGGGGAAAAAGACCTTGGGCCTTTTTCAACGAAGCGGGGGGGGGGGGGGGGGGGACGCAATATAACTCCTAAACAAAGGCAGGAAAAAAAAAGCACGTGGTCAATGAAGCTTATCTAACGGGGCTAGGGGAAGGCCAAAAAGGCGCTCGAGCGCTCAGGATGGTTATGGAATACATTGAAAAAATCCTAACGAGAGGAGTGGCGCAACATCAGCGCGTTGAAATCATGCTCGGTAAAAAAGGGAGAGATCCGTGATTCGCCGGACGAGACGATTTCAAGGGAACCGACCATCTTGGAAAGTCATAAGCTCAGAGAAAATCGTGACTATTTATTTGAGTATCACTACCGAGGAAGCTTCGGGGCACGCAGGGGTGCTGAGGGTACTTTTATCAGGGGCGTGGGGAAAAGGGTCTCCGGGAGTGGGTAGGAGGAGAAAAAAACCGACTTAACAGAAGAAGTCCAGGTAATTGTGAGAAGAGGGAAGAACATTGTTTAACAAAATCTCAAATGTAAATCCCTGGAAAAATGTCATCAAGGGGATACTGGAAGGGGGGATAGAGACCTCAGGAGCTCTTGAAATGCATCGTTATCAGAGGGGTCGCGGTCATCGAGGGGTCGTAAACTTGGAGAGAAAAGAGAAGAGGGAACAACCATGGAAGGGTCGTGCAAGGGGAGTGACGATTCCCGAAAGAAAATAACAGGAAGAGGGGGACAAGCTAAAAAAACAAGGAACCAGAGGGGAAAGGGGACTCAGAGAAAGGGGCGTCTAGAGAGAAAGGACGGAAGGAGGAAGTGAGGAAGAGCAGACAACCAAGCTACAGAAATTCGGAATGAGGTGAGGAACCGAGCCACAAAAACAAATCTCCCGGGACTTCAGAAAAATCATTTATTAAATCAGGTCGAAAAAAAGGTCTCCAAACTGCCCTCGTCTGAGGAAACACTTTGACAAACCGTGTCCAAGGAGTCTGGTCGATGGAACATAATTGCGGGAGGACTCAAATTTAGAACTAACGGGTGCCAAAACACGAGAGAACAGCACGAGGAAGACGCGCACACCTATGGTCAACGACCGCGGGAGGCTGTAGTCTCCTGCGACAAAGCGCGTGGGCTACCCGGGGGAAGAGCGAAGAGAGGGGAACAAAAAGGAGGGGGGGAGGGAGGGGAAGATCTTGCGAGAGTTGGGTCACCGTATCCAGCCGAGATTTTAGCGCGGGCGACGACGAGAAGGGGAAAACGTTTTTAAAAATCGGAGGGGGAAAAAAAAAGGGTTGCTTCGGGCGATAGGGTATTTGTCACAGCGAATCTTCTACCGAGCAAGGAAAGAAACCAACAGGAGTCTAAATAACGAATATGAACAACGTTTCCGTTGGGACGCTAACGGTTTTGCCAACGGAGGCTCCCTGTGAAAAAGGGAAAGCGTAAGAAAAACGGATTAGGCAGCCCGTGAGGACAATGAGGAAGAGGCCCGGAGGGCGAGGGGGGGGCATTGGGTAATTGGGGGTAACTGCTGTACGAACGGAGTGCATTCTGCGGCGACTGGAGAAGCTGTTTCAAAGAAGTTACGGGGAAATCTTCCATCGAGATTAAAGAGCGTCCATGGGGAAGCGTCATCGGTTAATGGGGGGGTCGGACGGGGACCTGGGGGAAAAAGGTCGGTCGGGGTAACCCGTTTTTTTGAAAAAGTTGCTAAGGGAACCAGCAAATGTGGGGGTGCACCCCGCAGTTGAATCTGCGGGACAAAAAGAAAAAAATACAGAGACGACGACACACCTAGAAAGCAGAGCGAGGGACAATGGTCAAAGCGTCCGAGGACTGTGAATCAGCGAGACCGAGGGAGAGGACCAATAAGGGGCTAAAGGGCGAAAAGAGGGCTGAAGTCGTTACAGGGGGGGGGCAGAATTTCGAGAAAGTTTGCGTCCACTGTGAGGGATTAAGCGTCATGGGGGGGGGAAAAAGAAGAAGATTCCGCAAGGAGAACCCCATCGCCGGGAATAGCAATCCACGCGATCATCCCCAGGAGGAGGACAAAAAACCAGTCCTTCTTGGAGTGGGGGGAGGGGGGAAACATGAATACTCTAACTATTGGGAAGGGGGCCAGGAAGAGGGAAAGGTCAGTAAATCCAAGGAAAAGGGGGTCGAAAAAAAAAAGAAAGTCAGACCCTGAGCGATGGAACTATGCTTGAAAGAAGAGGCGGTGCGCAGCGCTTAGACATGAAAAAGGGTATCTGTAAGGCGGACGACGGCTCTCGGAAAGGAGGGCCCCGGGAAAAGTCAGTCGCGATCCAGTTGAATGGCCGACGGGCAGGATTTAGGGAGGAACAAGAAAAAGGGAGCCCAAAAAAAAAAGCAAGGGGGGGGGTTTCTTTAATGGGGACAACCGTACCAAAGAACAAATAGCTAAAACAACTACGGTTCCAGGAAACATCCGAGTAATAAGCTGCCTGGAACTACCACCTGGAAAAGGTGATCGCGGGGGAATCCTCTGCCACGATGGGGCTCGCGACAAAGACAGTCGCTTGGGCACTCCTGACGTTCCCAATGAGTAATTAGTAAGTCACGCGCAAAAGAAAAGGCATAATTCCATAAAAACTAAGGGGCCTGAGAAAAAGTTCCTTGGGCGCTGGTGGGGCGAGGGGGGGGTCGATCAGGGGTCTCCCGACGGATCAAAAATAGTGAGCTGGAAGGGGGCGGAAAAATCAGCTACACGTAAACTTTCGTCTGTCTCTGCCGGGAAACAGTCGCCGGGCAACAGTAGAGAAGTTTTTGTGAAAAGGGTTAGGAATATAAAGGGGAAAGAAGTTGCGCGGTAGTGAGGAAGGACGTCAACCCTACTCTAAGAAAAATGGGGGTCGATTGGAATCTCTCCTAACTGCGGGGAGCGAAACCATTCTACATAATCGGGGGGAGTATTGCTCTACGCATGAGGAAAGTCCAAAGCATCAATAGCGAGCGTCATCCTCGCGGGGGATGTCAAAGAGGGGGTCCATTTAGCGGAGCTTCAGAGAAAAGCCGTGTGTCCAAGTCAAAAAGACAAGGCGAAGCTGGAACGAAAAGACCGTACTAACTTTAAAAGGACTGGGGAAAGAAAAACGGCTAATGGAAAAAAGGGCGGCAGGTTTATGGGCTGTGGAAAAAGGGAGAGTCAGCTTTCGTCCATGGAGACGCCGCCTAAGAGGAGAGAGGGGGGGGGCAGGGGGGGTTGACAACGCAAGGGAGGAGGTAGAAAGTTTGGGGGCCTTGTTGTCCAAAAAGGAAGGAGTGCCAGGGACACTCGGTCCGCAAAAAGACGTTTGCTCCAGGGAAGAGAGTGGCCGGGGGAAAAAAAGCTTAGACCGTTGTCGAAGAAGGGGCGGAAACCGTGTGGGAAAAGCAACTGCTCCAAGCAAGGTGGCCGCTCGGGGTATACCAGATGGGACACGTTCTTTCTTTCTATAAGTCAGATCACTGTGTGGGTGTGCGGCGGAACGGTGGGGCGAAGAGAGAAAAGCAGGTATTTCCTCTTAACTTGGCGACGTTCGCGGTAACAGCTCAAAGTGAAGATCTCTCACTTTCGCGGGCAACGTCGGAGGGAAAAAGCTCAATGCGGAGAAAAAAGAACGTTGAATTGGAAGGATCAGGAGGACTCTGGAGGCGCACGACGAAAATCAGGGGCTGAGGTCCTCGGCAAGGGGAAAAAGGGCGCGGCTCCCTAATAGAGAAAAAACACACCTATTATTAGGGAAAAAGAGGGGTCGGAAAGGGAGTGAAAAAGCATAGTCCAATCCATAAGGAAATCGAAAGGTTTTCAAACAAGGAGGATATCCGATCCTAAAAATTTAGAAGATAAGGACAGAGGGTAGCAACTTGAGGGAAGAGGAACCATCTGTTAAGCCAACAATCCTATCTCAGAGGAACTTCTGCAAAGAAGTTAAAACAAGGGACGGTTAACTAGAAGAGGGGATCGCAAAAAAAGGGGGCGGGGGGGATAAACACCCTCTGCCTCATGAAGGGTCCCGGAATGAGGGGAGCAAAAGTCACTCGGCCAGAGGAAAGGGGGTCGTTTCGGGATGCAAAACGGAGGCAAGACGAACAAAGAAAGACCCATTTCTACTGGAAGCAAAAGGAGGAACAGGCAACTAGTCTTCTACCTTAAAATGGAGAGAAACGCATAAGCCGTTGATAAATCTCAAGGGGGGCGTAAAAAAGAACCACCAAACCGGGGATCAGATTCACTATCAGAGAGGGCGCCATTCCTAAAGAAGGGAGAAAGAAAATAAAAGAAAGACAAGGGAGGGGGACTCGCCAGGGAATCTCCTCTCACGGAAGTAAAGGTGCAGCATACCAGCGGGCGTTGCTTGTACTTTAGAATGTGGAGAACACCCTCCAAAGAATCAGGAGGAGTAACTACGTCTTTGGGAACCTTGACCACAAAAAAACGAGGCTGACGAAGAAAAGAGCTTGGATTGGAAAAGGGCGTAAGGTTAGCTACTGGAGAAGCCGAGGAAGAATAGATGGGGGGACCTTACGAAATTCGGAACTTCGCAAAGACTCTTCAGTATGTAGGACGAGCGGAATAGCAAAAAGAAAAAAGAAGGGCAATCGTGCCGGAAAACGGCGACCTACCAAAGGTCCGGTCAGTGAAACTATAAACAAAAAGAAGGCGGGGAACGTCGGAAAGAAAAGCGTGCACCAATAGCGGAAATAGGGCGAGGGTCGAAAGAAAAAGTTATCTGCACAACAAACCAGGAAATTTGACGCTAAGGGGGAGGGGAATGTATTTTTTCCTGGGGAGAGGATGGGGCGAAACGTCCAATGGGGGGGAAAGTGTTTGACAATCCTGAGTTTGAGTGTCAAATCAAATTCTATAGAGGAAGAGATCAGGGGAAAAGGGGGTGGAATATCACAGATGAAATCCCTATGCCTGGACGGGGAACAAGAAGTGGGAGGGCTGGATTAGGAGGGAGAAAAGTTAAGAAACCGACCTTAAAAGTTGCGTGCCGATGCTTGGGTGGGGGGGGTGAAGCAAATAAACTCAAGAAAAGCGGCATGCGGAAAACGTGGAGACGAATCTTATAGAAAGGGGCAGAAAAGGGAGTCCGGATCCTTTATGCGAGGGATCAGTCCGAAGACGGCGAGGGGGGTGAGGGGGGGGAGGACGTGGAGAAGGCCGGGAAATTTGTACAACACATCAGCTAAGGGCAAATCGCTCTGGTAATCGTGGGGCTTGAAGCAAGTCAATGGTAAATCTTACGCTCCTACAACGGTGTGAAGGAAACACCATCTTACAATCACTGGGGGGAAATCCTGCCAAAAAATCATGTTACGGGTAGGAAAAGGTTGGATGGGTAGGCACTCACTAGGGAGTTCTCAGGACTTAAAACCTAGTCGAGGGTCCGGGGGGGAGATCGTCGGAGGGTTGCGAACCGGGGAAGGGCTATTAAAAAAGAGACGAAAAATTAAAAAACGCACCGTGGTCAGGCGAAGGAACCATGAAGGTTCTCACCGCTAAGAAAGAAGTGGCTACGTACCCTAAGAGACAGCCCTTTCGTTGAAGGAGTCCAAAAAAGGACAAGCCGCGGGAAAGGGGTGTTTGATTATAGGAGGTTATCCTCAAGGAAAAAAGTAGCCTGTCCCGGAAGCGGAGACCCGATGACAACCAGTCCCGAAAAATTGGGGGGGCTGACGGATTATTCCGAGGCGGACCATGAAAACCGAGGACCCGGACAGAAGGAAGGGGCAAAAGGTCCCTAACCCGACGAACGCGAGCCTTGCGAGAGGAAAGCTGAAATGGTCCTCCCGCTGGAGGGGGAAAAGCGCTCCGGCCACAGGAAGAGAGTAAAGGGGAACGTAAACACGAAATCATAAGATAAAAACAAGCCAGCCCGCCAACCAAAAAAAAACGGGGGGAGGCTTCCCTTTACTAAGGGAACATGTCTATGACGAAACAGAAGCTTTCTAATGTAATGGTTCGAAGGAAAAGAATGGCGGCAAAGGAAGAAAAGGTCCAAAAAGGGGGATGAAAACGGAAGAGAGACGGTTAATAAAAAAATTCTTATCTCCTTTGGAGGAAAGTCCAGAAGGGAGGACGATCGCTCGCCCACCAGCAACAGAGCACAGGGGGGGACAACGATGGCAAGAGGGAATCTTCTAGGAGTGCAAGAAGAATACCAACAAGAGATCAGATTTCAATAGGGGGACTAATACTCGAACAACGGAGAGGGGAAGAAAGAGGTATGGGCAGATGGGGGAGAAAGGGGAGATAAGGCTGGGTTGGCTGCTTCTATCGTAACCGGGGGCGGGGAAAAGGGCATCGGTGCGAAAGATATAAGGGGGGATTCAGGTTAAGGGTGAATTGGCAGCGTCGGGAGAGGAAAAGCCAAAAGAGGACAGCCCTTCGGGAAGAAAAAAAAAAGAAGAAATCATCCCAGGTTTGTAAAGAAGGGGTCCCCTTCTTCGGAAGTTGGCCGAAAAAGGACAGGGGAAATAATTATGAACAAATGAACATGAAAGGGAAGTAAGGGGCCTCCGCAGGAGGGGTTGTTCTTTTATCTGGGGAGTGACCGATGAGGGGGTGCGGCCCGGTCGACAGCGGGGCATGAAGGAGGGAAAGGAGGGACTAGCCGAACTTCCTCTTCATCTGGCGGGGGGAAATGAAGGATCGAGATTGTAACTGGGAAACAGGCGCTGTCATGGGAGGAGTTTAAGGGGGGAACGCGGATGAATCAATTGGGACAAGAAACCTTTTTTGGAAGGGGAAAGAGGAAAAATAACGACAGGAGAAACCAAGAGAACAAGAGGAAGAAAGAAGTTTCAGCCAGAAGGGGAGTGAGGCGCGAGAAAGGCAAACGAGGTTACTTACACAACTAAAGTTTTGAAGGGATGCGGGGCAAGAGTGGGGTGACTTGTTTGGCCAGGGGAAGGAGAAGTGGCCTTCGAAAGGGGAAGGTTACTCTCGACATTGGGGATGTGGCTCAAAAAGGATCAAAGAAAAAGAAACCCTCTGGAACGACTCCCCAACAGAGCTGAAACACTAGGCTCCTTACCGGAAGGTCTTTAAGGGTAAAAAGGGGGGGCAACTGGCATTACCCTCGGTAAGATGAACGTTATTTCGGAGGAGACTTTAACAGAAAGGGAAAATGAAGGATCTTCAGAGAGAATAAAAAAGGCTACCGCAAGCGATCGGATGAAATAAATGAGGGGGGGGGGAAAAACTAAAGAAAACGGCCGTTTGATTCGCGGTAGGCGCCCTGATCAGACGGGAGAAGGGGGCGGAGGGAAGAAACCGAGAGAGGCGAGGGAACTGTAATAGGGATCCCACTTTGGAAACAGTGCAGATGGGAGTTTGAGTTGGGGAAAAAGACAAAAAAAAGAAAAAAAACTGCGTCAACCCAAAGAAAAAAGCGGCGGTATGGGGTGCTAGAACACCATCAAGAAACAAGGGGGGGGAAATCAGTCGGGGGCATGCATCCTAGCAAGGTATACAAAACGGAACACTACCCACTCTTCCCCATAACTCACATGGGAGGTCGAACTAAAAACCCACCCATAAGAGAGAAAGGCCATCATTAGGGCTTCCGCATCAAAAACTGGTAGGAATGGGAAGGCGTGAGGGGGCGTGGAAGAGCAAAAGCTTGGGCGAAGGAAAACCTCAATAGGTATCGCGTGGCAAGACCTTTGGGTAGGCGTGGGGGTGGGGGTTGCCGGGCTATAAATGGGGGGGGGGTCTCAAAACAAACGACTATTTACATGGGGGGCAGGGGGATGGATGGCCAGAAAAAGGAACCTGATTTGATTTCCTTAAACGTGGAAAAAAATCGAGACGGTAACTAGCAGGTGGGGTAGGAAATCCTGAGGTAACGAAGGACCGCCAGGCTTTGTGCTCGGTAGTTGATTAAAGGGGCAAAAGCGGGGCATCCCTAAAAAAGAGAAACTGGGTCGTAGTTGGGGGCGGGGGGGAAGATCTGGACAGGAAAGAGGAAGGGGTACTACCCCAAAAAGTCATCAGAAAATTGGGACATAGTTCCTCACACATTCATTTCCAAGAATCGATCGGAGGTAAAGTAAACCAAAAACGGAGACGGCAGGGGGGAAGAGGCGTGTTGAGAGTCAGGAAAAGTTTCGTCTATAAACCAGGAGGAACGAAAAGGCGTACCTAGGGCCTGATCTGGAAAGAAATGGTGAACGGAAGGGGGGGATACTTCTAAGGGGAGAAAAAGGGGAGTCTTCTCTTGGTCGAATTGGGAATCAATGCTGGGGTAATCCGGGGACTCGGACTGCAAAGGGCACCCTCGCTCCCATCGGCTGAAGGGTGGGTCGGTTGGACCGAGGGAGAGGGAGTGGTGCATTTTAGGGGACCCGGAGAGGCCGAGGTCTTTCAGAAAAGGACCGAGGAATGAAAGACGATTGACAAAGGAAAGTCTATACCGGGGAGGGCCGCGGGATCTCGTCCATCACCTCAAAGAACATGCTCAACTTAAAGGATCGTCAGCACATGGGGGAAAAAATTGGTACTTTCCCCGCCGGCAATCCGCCGGGGGAGAAGTCTTTGGGGGGGGGAAAGAACAGGGTGGGGAATCTTCTCTGGGCCGCACGAGTTAAAAGTCTTTTCATGGGCTGCAGTAAGGGGAGCGGCGGCCTGGGTGGCAACTCGAGCTCCTGTGACAAATGTCCCGAGTCTTCGGAAATCGTCTTGGGCGAAAAGGGGTAGTGGGAAAGGGATGGACTTATCCATTCTTAAAAATGGGACATCGGATATCCTCCGAAGGGTTGAAAAAACCTGCAAAATAAAAAGGGGAGGCTGAAGGTAGAGGTCTCTGAGGGTAGAAAAGACGGGGATGAATCCTATCTAGAAAAACAACGTTATTATGTATAAAATAAAAAGGGAAAGCATGACAGCATCGAGAATATATACAGAAAAGGGTCACTCATAGGGGTTGAAAGATCAAGCAGTTCTTAGGATATCCGAGGAAAAAAAAAAATAATCAGCCGAAACGACGGGTGAAAATCTGTTCTAGCGAAACGACTTCAACGTAAGACAATGAGAAGAAGGCATGCCGGGTAGGAGCAAATAACTTAGGAACAGGAAAAGGGTACAGACGTCGCGGGGATAAGCTACACCCGAGCTGAAAACATCATGACGGGAAGTGAAAGCAAGAATGGCCAACAACGGGCACTGTTATTCAGAAAAAGTGAGGGTGGACATTTTGATTCAAAAAGCTGGACAAAAGGCATTCGGCGAGGAAAAAATTCTACGAGGAAGGAAGAAGGCGAGCAGGAAAACCGGGTGCAAAGGAGGACGAAGGTCTTAATACACCACGATAAAGGGATCCTTTTCAAATGAAAGGACGGATGAAGTTCATGCTTCCAAAGAAAAAAACCGGATGCAACCAGATTGGCAACATCTATCTTCTCAAAGGAATAACGCTCAAAGAAAAGAGCATACTAACAAGAAGGGAAAGGGACAGAGGAATAGCGGCCGGGAGAGAGCTCGTCTGGAAGAAAAGTTAAGGACCCCGGCACTCTGAGCGCAAATGGACTTTGGATGCTGTGGGATCTAAACCCTCCACGTATCGTAGTAAACGGGAAGTGAAAAGTGGCCGGGGGAAAACAAATCTATTCACTTACTGAATTATGAAGGTTTATGGCGTCGTTAGAGTAATCTCGACTACCCTCGGACGGGGGGGGGCTGGGAGAAAAGAACGGTAGTTCAGGCAAACCTACTAACCCAGTCAAGGCGGGGATTAAAGACGACCGCGCACAAAAGTGTTGACAGTTGAGACCCTAGGGGGACCAAGAAAGAAATAACAAAAATTTCCGGGAAAGTCCGGGGAAATTAAATTACAGGAGAAGAAGGACTTCAAGACGTTACGTAGCATTCCTAAGGGGGGAAAAAAAAGATCGATCTGGCTAGTCTCGAAGTGGAGAAAAAATTTATATGTCGATAAAAACCACCTCGAGCCAAAAACAGAAGGTGTAGGCGGGCTAAGTGTATTAGTTAATTAAAGATGTGCCTGGACATTGATTGACGAAATTTGGGGGAAGAGGGTGCTCTATTGTGGGGAAGTTAGAAGACCATAGTGCAGCGATAGCAAATGGGGGCCTAGTAGGGGGCAAATCTGAAGATTGCTGAGGATCCTTGACCAAACTTAGGGTGTCCTAATCGTGTGGAGACTATGGTCTGGGGGGGGGGGTCTATGCTATAAACTTAAGGCAACAGACCGTTCAGAACCCTGGGGCGGGGGCTTATCTGGGTTTGGGTCCCAGATAAAGGTCACTACCTATTAAGTGGCCGGGGATACCTTTTGTAAATGATCGACCTGTTTTATACTTATTCCCATAGAGACGTTGATCAGCTCCGTCAACACTGAAAACAGCTATGTGGGACCTATTGAGAAAAAAATGGGAGAGGAAATCTTGGAAAGGGCTTCCCCAACATAGGCTGTTTACCGCACGTGTCCATGGCTGGAGCAGCGGAGTATCGTCGAAGTCAAGCCGACCGTGGCTTAGAACCCGGACCCGGAGTCGGGAAGTGATGGTAGAAGCCTCATCGTCCCAGTTAACAGAGGTGAGGACGGGTAGAGCGTAACGAAAAAAAAAACTGGAATTGAACTATCCTCAAATTTGATGATGCTCCTGTCGGAACTGATCTTGAGGTCTCATGGGATGGATTCAAAATCAATGAGATGTCACCATCCAGTAGTTAACCGGCAAACAGGAGGAGAACGCTCCACCATTCACACAAATTAAAAGGGGCTATAAGTAAGTGATCCCAAAATTAGGGTAATTAAAATCATTCTACAGGGAAGGAGAAGAAAAAGGTCAAGGGTCTGAATGATGTGGGAAAATGCAGAGAGGGAGTCGTGGTTCTCTTCTGGGTAGCAGGGGTCAAAAAATTTGCGGAGGAGTGGAGCGACATTAAAAAACCATGGGTGAAGTTGGATTTGCAAGTTCACGAGGAGTCACAGAGTCGAGTAATAACAGAGGCGCATCGGAATGTGAAACAAAAAGGGACTGAAAACCCCTACGAAGGCTTAAACGAGGGCGGAGGCTTCATAATCGTTTTTCAGGCGGGAGAAGGAATTAGACGGGGGCCAAAAGGCTGAGGGGCCGACAAGGGTCCTCCAATAATGCCCAGGATGTCGTCTTGAACGGAAAAATAGAATAACAAAATTACTAAAAATCGGACGACTTTACGAAGGGCCCCCTGCCAGGAAGGGGGGTTTCGGGAGAAAATGGAAAAAGATTTAGCAAGGAGACAGGCCAGGGGGGGGAAATATTAAAGTGAAAGAGAGTTGAGCGGCTGATCCTAGAAGGAGGGGCGAGGTTTATAGGGGTCGAAAACGAGCTGAAATCACTCCGCACGCAGAAAAAGACGGAAACAGAAGATGGAAAAAAGGCTACCATTCCGTCTGTGACGCACCAACAATGCGGATCTAAAAACGGGGTGCAAACAGTCGCGGGAGAGGAGCGAACGAAAAAACATTATTAGGGGAGATAAGATTAAAAGGATAAAGGGGTAGGGGGAAAAGGGGATCTATTGTTTCTCTTCGACGGCACAGAACCGTGCTGGGAACAAGCAGGGATGTATCCCTTTTTGGGGGCAAAGTGCTTATGTAGGGGATTGAGGGAGAAAAAATCTCGATCGGGCGGCTCACAAAGGAGATAAAGGCACGTATTGAAAACAGAAATCACACGGAGGAAAAGGGTAACTACATGACCAAGGGGTCCATTCTGTCTCATGGGCAAGAAAGGAAAGTTGGGGGGGAATAAACGATAACGGGAGGAACAAGACCTGAATTAAGGAAGCTAAAAGAGGAGGGGGTATTGTTTTTATATTGTAGCGGGGAGGGAAACTCCGACGAGAAAGGGGGAAAAGGCTGGAAGGTCGGTCCTTCAGACTAGAGGAGAGTAGAATTCGGGAGAGAACCAGGACAGAACGCAATAGGCGCGTATTAGTGGATGGGAAGCCCCATGTCGAGAAAGGGAGCAAGGAGCGGAAGAATAATCGTAAGATGTTTTCAATCAAAAGGAAGGGGGGGAGAGGGCGGTAAGGAAGCAAGACAAGGGCAAGCAGACGAAAGGATCACGGGCCAATATTTTAAAAATATCAGATGCGGGGGGACCGTTTGTCCACGAAACGCGGGAAAAATGAATTAAAAAGGGAAGAGAACCAGGCGCTATGCGGGAGAGCAGGGGAAAAGAAGGGTGGCGGGAAAAAAACTGGTTACAGGAGGAAAAGAGGCTCTGTCAAGTGGATGTGTTAATCTACTAGGCGACCACTAAAAAGAGGGGTCAGAAACGGAGAAAATCCCCTGGGCGGCGTACGAAGAGAAAGTCCCGGAGTTAGGGAAAATCATCACGTAATACACCTAGTCCATTATAGAGGGAGAAAAAGGGAAAGGCATCTGGCCTGGCCGAAACTGGGAGGTCTAGAAGAGAAATCATACTTCAATTCTCCACATGACCCAGCTAGTGGGTCAACACCGTCAGAACATGATGGATCAATAAATCTCGCTGGTCGGAAAGGTAAAATTACTGTCTTATCATAACCCGGGTCTACGGGGAGAGCGCTCAGATCTGGATCCTTGAAGGTCAATTATATCATCTTAACCACTTGGTCGCAGGGAAGAAATGACGGGGTATGAAAGTAATGTGTTGACTGAACAAAAACCAAGGGGGCTGCAAAACCCTGGCAGGTCGTTCTTAGGTGCATCTAACGACGGGAACACCATCAAGACCAGATCTTAACAAAAAATAGAACGGAACATCGGATCAATTTCAATGCAAGAGGGCTAGGGCAAGACCAAGACTGATTCAGGGAGAGAAGCGGCATCAACGCTGGATAGGGAAAGACAAGCAGCGCTTGCAATAAGTTCAACTGGGACGTCTTCCAGCAAATCCTAAGAAGGGATCATGTTAAAGGCCAGAAGAAAGAAGTAGCAACTAATCCGTTGTCAACTGGGGTTGGTGGGAGGGGGGGGAGATAAGGGAGAAAAAAAACGGCAAACCAGTAAGAGGTAAAATTTGGGACCGTAGGTCAAAGCCCGTACACTCAGGGAGAGGGGTTTGAAGGATCCCGTAGTTACCAGTCGAGGAACGAAAGGAGGAGCGGGGGGGAGGCTCCTTTTGAGGCAAATGATGTGGGGGAAGGGATGGGAGTGGAAGATTTAGGGTCATCAAAAAAAATGGGGAGCTTTGGCTGAATGAAAGCAAGAAAGGAGTATGGGTCGCGGGACAACATCCGTCTCCGGTTCTACCTCATTTGTGAGAATTTATGCGAAGAAAACAAAAATTCATTCAGCAGTAGGGGGGGAGATCCAGAGTCTTTCCTTGGGTGACACTGATCGGAATGAATACAGGTTCAATAGAGGATGAGAGAACGTTGTAGTGGGCTTTAGATCCAAACATAGGAAGTCATCTTGGAGCTGGGTAACACTCTACGTTCAAAGACGTAAATTAATCCGAACGGTTACTTGAGAGGTTTGGTCGGATGGGAAGCTTCCTTACTTGAGGGGAGGAGCTTAGGACTGTCTACGATCAGCTCGCGGAATAGATGAAAGCGTTCGGGGGACGAAACATGTATCTTATGGTTTGTAATTCAAGGGGTCGCCCGGAAGAGGACCATTTTGGACCGTGAAAGGGGAAGGGGCGAAAATATCACATTAGTTCCTTGAAGTCGGGGCAAATAAGGTGGGCGCCGCTTTGATCGGAAGCCGGTGAACGAAAGAACCTGAGACCAACGAGAGGGGATCTCTGTGTAGAGATGGGGGGGGGCCCCGTTCTGGACAGCCGAGAGGCGATGGCGGAAGGGGGGTCGATTCGGGGTTTGCAGCGTGCGAACGAGTTAACCGGAAGTTACGTGGCGGAGTAACGGGGGAACGGCAGAGGCCGGGGAGACGCTCTAGTCCGGATTTGGCCTCATTAGTTGCAGGTCGACATCGCTGCGAAAAAGAGCAGGGGAGTGGGCCTTATAAACGGAACTGGGCAGGCTCGATGTACAAAGGTGGGCATCAAAGAGGGGGTCGGGGGTTACTTCTCGGGGATAGTAGATGGAAAGAAAGTATAAGAAACAAAAGAAACAACCCCATTAATGGGTTAAAGAGAGGTCTGCCGCATCTAACAAGATCGCTCAATACCGCAGAATGGGACCGAAAGTTGATAAAACCCGTTGATGTTCCTAGAAGCTTCATATGGATCGGGCAAGACACGATAGGGCAAAGGGGGATCGAATGCTAATACAAATACCTGAGGGAAGTAAGAGACCGAAGAAGCTTTGAAAAAACGATCTAAGAACGTCAGGCAGCACAGGAAACGAGCTACGGGGAGCAAAACCTAGAAAAAAATACAAAAACTCAAGATGAATGACATAAGAAGCGTCCATACTGTGAAATCTGGGTCTAAAAGAAAGGAAAAAGTGAATTCTCAGGTTTCTGGGAGGGCAAAAAAAACGAAGAACTTCTCATTAACTGTCGAGACGACGAAAGGAACAGGATAAAGAAAAAATGAAAAACAGTAGGCTGGAGTCCGAACGATTGGCCAGAGGGCAAACCTTTATCATCTCCACGGGATGAGGGCCACGAACCTATCCTAATTAAGAGAAACGATCGGGAAATGCCTAATACTCCACAGCCCAGATAATCTGACACTCTAAGAGAAAGGGAAGCAAACAGGCATGAGGGCATAGGAAGTCGTGAAAGCTGAAACTCAACGGCAACGTCTCCTCCTTGAAAGGGGCACTTGTGAGAAACCACCCGTCGATCTGAAGCTCAGGCGAGACCTCTTTAAGTATCCGGGGAAAAATCCCGCGTTGCGATTGACTCTCGGGTGATGAAGTGAATGAGAAGAATCTTGCAGCCAACACAACCCCCTAAACGGGGTTATACTTCGCGGCGTAACGGTCGGGGAGTAGTCGCCCCACCCAGTCAGGAGAGGGGATGGGTGACCTCCCTTTCTATCACGACCGAGGAAAGATTGGGGGTCTCCTCGAAGAACAACTGTAGCTCAATAACAAAGATAGGTAAAAAGGGACTTTCATCTAACTGGAGACGGGAAAGACGACAAGCGGGACAGGTCGACGTGTTACTCGTCATGACCGCAGGAAAAAAAAAAAAAGGGCTATCGGGGACGGTTTTCTCATTTAGAACACTGACGAACTACCCGAGAAAAAAACAACCCCAAAAAACCTGAATTTTCGGGGATAGAGAATGGAATAAAACGATGGGTTGAAGGCAGAGGAAATTGGGTCTTAATTACCATATGGGAAAAAGAGGGATTTGGAAAAGCTCTTCGTGGTGGACGTTAGGATAAAAGGGGAGAATCTTCGTCGTAGAAAAAGTATTTAAGGGGCAAGAGACACAAATGGAACTTTCTCTTGCATGACCGTCCGAAGAAAGGGGGGTCTATGGGGGGATTGTTGACTGAGATGTAAAAGAAAAACGACGAGTTCAGGGGGGGACAGAAGCTTGGGTGTGTTCAGGCATAACAGACTACCGAGGAATAGCCAGCAACTTTTTAGCTTGTCCAGGGGGAAACTGGATAGGACTAGAAGGAGAAGGGACATTCACTTCTCTCATCTGTTAAGAAGCTTGGGGAGCCAAAACGGCATCGAGCTGGAGGGGTGGAACAACATCATCGCCCAAACCAACCAACCCATCTCGGGGTTTACACATCCTCAGGCTGGTCGGAGAAAAGGAGTGTTGAGCAGCTGACGCCGACGGGGTTCCAATTGATACCACGTAGAGATATTAAATCCCAAGCCATAAATATTGATATGACTTGGGGGGAGTGGATAGTCAAGAACGAAAGGTACGACTGTCGCACCGGGGGGGGAGAAAAAAGAAGTAAAGCTTGGCTGAGATGGGTACGACGGTCTTAGTGAAGGGAGGCCCCCTCCAATTACTTGAATTCAAAAGCCCTATCTGGACAAGCAGACCGTGGGATTCGACGTAGAAACCCATTCTTAAACAGCTTAGAAGCCAGCCTGAAGAAAAAGAATTAGGGGAATTCAATACCGTTGAGGAGGGGTAAGTATCGAAAAGAATGCGGAACGCATGTTTACAAGGGAACTGCGGGGCTCGGGGGTGGCGCGGTCGTCGCGCTTCTGTCCCTGCGGCTTCAATCGACATGCGAGGAAAAACATCAGTGCTGGGTGAAAAAAACAAGTGTGAGAACGATGAGTTACAAGATCGCAGTAAATCTCGACCCGTGAGTCCCCGCGCCCTAAACACTACTCTACTACATGCCCGGAGCAGTCTGACAGTCCTTGGGTCTACTACCACAGTAGAGGAAAAGGACGAGAGTATGCAATATAATTAAAAGTGGCCGAAATATGAGTTCACGCCTCGAAACCAGAACCACAAACTGAAAAAAAGAGAAAGCGTAAGGCTTTGAAAGAAAGGAGGACTGGCTAATTGAGTCGTTCTAGGCGCCAATTGAAGACGTCCCTCTGAGGGAAAAAAAGTCGAACTGGGGGCCAAAAAGAAGTCAACGGGGTAAATCGGGTGAGCTCTCTCCAAAAAGGGTCGTAGAAAAGTGGGGCTGGGAACGAAGACGGACGCCGTAAGAGGGAAAATCACCAGGACAAAGACAAATGAGACGCTGGGCAACAAAAAAGAGAACACGCATAGTTGTAAAAGACGCCGCCGCACACAAAATCTACCGGATCAAGAGAGAAATAGATCATCAAAACAAAAAAAAAAACGTATTATTAGGGAAAATAAGTATTCAGAGGGGGTAGAAGGGGAGATGAGCAGTTGGGGGGGGGCTAGATAAAAGAAGAGAACTCTGGAATGACTGTGTCGCACGTCGAGAGGCTGATGCTATATGGATTTGCCCAGAGGAGATAGGTAATACCTATCAATGGGTCTAAAGACCTTGCAGGGACGCGGGAAGATCACAACCGAGATCACTTGTTTGGCAAACGATCAGAACTTTGAATTTCCTCGGAAAGGGGACACAAGGAGACGATACTTCTTCGTCATCCCGGGACTGAATCAAGGCTCAAACGTGCGATTCATGTTGTTGGGGGTCGAGGGAGAGGGGTTACGTGAAATCCGATAACATTGGGAAAAGGCTGGGGTCCTGATGCCTGGAGGGGTGAATTCCCGTCTAAGTCTGTGAGAGAACTAAGTCAAAAGGGGGATCTCTGCATGCGTGGGCGTAAGGACGGGGGGTCATAGAAAAAGCAGCGGCGGTCAACAGAGGTTCATGGGGCGCCATCTTGTAACAAAGGTGGGGGAATAAAAATGACACTGGTTGGTAAGAGAGCTTAAACTCCTCCTAAAAGGGGAAAAAAAGAAGCCAGGACCGAATCAGCCCGCTATTATTCACGCCTAGCATGGTAACATCGTCAAAAGCATTCGGTGGGGAGAGACTTTATCAGCGCTCTGGGGATATTAACCATAAGATGGGAGCCTGACGAAAAATAGAGAGGTGATGGCAGTTTGAGGAAGGTAGGAAAGCACCGGTGACCGGTCTTTCCAGAGGGGTCGGGTATTTTGAAAATTAAGGTGGGCGGGGGTTCCTCCCTCCGCCAGGAAGCCACTCACGTAAGAAAAGAACACCGGGAGCGCACTAGACAACCAGGGGCGTACGTAAGCAGACGTTGGACCAGGGCGTTGAGTGGATCATGCACACCGACCAGCGATGAGGGCAAAGCGGATTATTTCCGGATCACGACGCGGGGGTCCCGGGGTAAAGTGAAATCGCGTCCGCGAGAGACACGACTGCTCCACGACCAGAAAAAGCAAAGAGCGATCGCGCGTACGTTGTGACACCAAACTAAGCCTCGCTCAAGTCGTGGTCTCCCGGTGATCCATCCAAACAGAATATCTCCGTGAAAAGGGGAAAAAAGACCGGAGAGGGCTCCGTGGATGTTGGGCATAAATCAGCGGCAGCTAACGGGACGAAGGTGCACTACTTCCTATTGGAGGTGTAAAGGAAAACAACCAATCTTCTCTTACCGAAACGGAAAAAGGGAGGTTAGGGTAAGTTGCATCGAACTCTAAAAAATCAGAACAAGATAAAAACCACGCGGAGGAAGTTAAATGCAGACCGGTTAGCAGCGTTCTATGGAAAACAAAATGAAAAAAACAGATGATAGCGAAGTCCTCACTAGGGATACGAAAAAGGAAAAAAACAAAGCACCTCGAACTGTGGTGACGGTCTTGAAGAAAAAACTCAGCAAAAAATCTTTGTGCCACCTTCATCAAAAGAAAGCGGAAAAAGGAGAATTCTGTGTAGGGAGGGTTGTGGTCGAGTGCGGGAATAGGGGGTATCAACAACCGAAACAGGTTCGATAGGGGTCCTTGAGGTCCAAGGAGCGTACACGAGGAAGGAAGGCATGGTCTTACCGGGAACGTTCCCAGTCGAGGAACGTAAAAACACGAATCCGGGGGTAAGCCGTGTTGAAGGGGGGGGGGATAACGCAAATCTTTGGCGCGCGGATATTCCAACGTTCGTCGTAATAAAGCCTCTAAGATTTGTACGGTTGCGACTAAAGACGTAGGAGAGGTTGCGACTCCCATTCGACGTCCCTTCATAGCCGAAAATGTAGCGAACGAGAATCTGACCAATCACGAAGCGAAGCCTTCCTAAGCGGGACGGGAAAGGGGAGGAAAGGGAAAAGTCCGTTACGGCTGAAGTATGCCAATGACGGGGGGGGAAGGGTGCTTGAGACACAGGCCAAGGCAAAAGGGAGGAGCCCGCTGGGGGAAGAGTGAAAAAAAACTGACGAAGGTAAAGAAGAGAAGGGGAACCTGCTAATTTCGACGAGCAGGGACTCTGTTTGGTCGAGCAGGATTGATATGGGAAGGGACATGTATCTTCGACTTCGGGGACGAAAGCTCAGATGACTTCTGAGAAATAATGGTCGGGGGACTAAGAAGGTAATTCCATGTGTGTCCGTTGTGGGGGGCACAGATTTCACTTCGCGACACTAGGGAAATGGGAGACCTTAACAGAAGTTGGCGCTGGATCAGGCGGGACTTCAAAATGGGAGTACGACAGGTTACTGCGCCCCAGACGGCTTAAGCCGGCAGGGGGGGTTGGGGGAATCAAAACCTAGACAAAAGGACACTTTTCGCGCTGGTGACAATTGCCCGGTTCGGGGACAATGCGAGGCGACCGCAATAAGCGGAAGGGTGGGTTTTTGAACAGCGGGTGACGAGCTTATCTGAACGCAGAAGTTGACGGGAGGGTTCCGGGGCGACGTTCGCGTAACGGGCAGTTTCAAAGGACGACGCTCCGGAGACAAGAGGGACACTCATTTCTTCTCTAAAGCACGAGGCGACGCTGGTTCTGGGAACGATGCAGGCTCGGATATCAGAAAAAATACTGGGGTTAAAGAATTAAAAAAAAAGGGGAGGACGTCTGCGCTGAGAAAAGCGGAGCGAAGAGCTCTCAACACAACAACGTTATTAGAGGAGCAAAGGCTAAACTAGCGAAGCATCATAAGGACCGGCGATTTAAGAGCAACAACGGAAATGGGGATTCCGACCGAAGCACCAGGTTCTCGTAAGAAACACGCTCTGTGACGCAAGAGGAGGAAAAACAAATACCGCGGGCAAATAAAAGGTAGAGAAGGCCAACTGCATACTCAGGTCAGAAGCCAGGAAAACGATTGAACTCAGCGGGGGCATCGCAACAGGAAGCTACCACCAACGATTGAATGAAATTACGCAGAGAGGTTGGACTTGGGGTGAACTAACAAATCGGAAAGGGGAAGGTTTGCATGGTCTGTCTAAACACAGGGGAAAAAGAGATTAGCAGTAAAGGGAATACAGGCCCGGCAAAGCCTGAGCAACACAGTCGTGGGGAAAAAAATCCCTGGCGGCCTCTAAGTCAGTACCATGATCAAAGGGGGGGAAACAGTTATAAGCGAACGGCGAGTCAACCTAAACCGATCAAGCAGATTCAGACTATTCTTCTAAAAGTAAAGAGAAGCCAAAAGAGTCAAGATAATAAAAACGAGACTACTCCGCCAAGGCGCCGATGAATCTAACAGTAGTGCGTCGTGTGACTGCCACACACCCCCCACCCCCCCGGGGGGGGTGAGGTGGTGTCCAACCAAAAAAAACAAGAAGCCACCAGCACAACCTAAACACCACCACAGCTCGGACACTGGAACTCACCTTTTCGTGCGGAAGTGGATCGAGGGGGCAAACTCCACGCGGAAGAGAAGCTCAAGAAACGTACGGGGAAAGTCGAAGGGGACGCACACTACGAAAATCCGAAATAAACGAGGTTGGAAGATGGAAGGCTTCGTGGCGCTACATCCCGAAAAAAAGCAGGGGGGCGGTTCGGAATTGGGTCGATACTAAAGACGGTTCCGTACGAACTTCTCCAACGAGAACAAGAGACGTCTTCTGGAGGGAAAGTCGAACGTTCAAAGCCGAATATAGCCCTCGTGCCAACCGCGCTAAAACAGACCAAAGGCTACCACAGGGGGGGAGTGCACTACTTAAACGTAAAAAGACAAGCGACGTAGCGGTACGTAGGTATGAACCAGGGGGACGGACCAATAGCGGGGATCAGCGGTGGTGAATTGGGAGGGGAAAAACGGGAAAGCACAAAAGCTCCAACCCACAAAAAACACGACCGTGGCGAGCTTTTAGAGAAAACGAGGTGGCCGTCGAGATTTGGGGGGGGGCGGAAGACGTGTACGTGCGGAGTTTCAATCTCTGTCGGGGGGTGGGTTTCAATAGACACTCGGGCGAGCAGTCTGAGGCGAGTGCCGGTGGTGGGTGGCAAATCTCACGTTTGACGAGGGATGAACCATTTCCGTCACGAAAGGGGGGGGACGTAGTGTCTGTTTGGGGGGGCACAGTTAACCAAGTACATAAAACCGACAGGAAAAGCAGGGTACGGGAAGCGACAGCTTGGTTTTGGGGGTGTTCACTCATTAAAACCTCGACCATACGGGAAATCGGAAATTCGTCCAAGACTGTTACGGCCATTGCTCTAACCCTCACTGGTAAACCAAAACCACGGGGCACATGGTCTCCTTTTACGACCAAGCTTATCAGGGAGGGGGGGCGGGCAATGACCTTCTATCCCAACAGGTTACTAACACGGGGTTGGGAGGGACTAAACCGTCTTGATTCGAGCTATACCAAGCAGTCCTAAAAACATATGTCATTGAGTGGCAGACAGAATCTAAACGGGGAGGGGACCAGAGGGGAGATTGCCGAGGTAATTGGGAAGGAGAAGGGGGTACGGGCGAGATTGTACCACACTTGGTAGCTGTTTCGAAACTTGGGCAAGGGTCATTTAGCGGTCCAATGGACTGTGACACAAATTGCAATACCAGCTACATTATCTTGTCCGCATATTCGCTACGGGCCTAGGCTGCAGCAGACAAACAAACTCGGGAGGATAGGATGAAATCCTCAACTCACCAATTTAAATATTTATTGCTGTTCGTGTCTGCAAATCGAGTAACTTCCTGAGAGGACGAACCCGGGGCTGCTACGCGCGACGGGGAGTCGTAAAAAAAATGTAGAGTCACACAAACAGCTGCAGCTAGTGAATAAAAGCCAAGTGAGGGACCTCCCTCCGTGGACAGGCCGGACGTGGCTTAAAGGCGAAATGGCCTGACAAAGAAAAAAGGATCCGCCGATAGATCAAGGGGAATCTCAGGAGGGGAAATTCAAAAGACTTTTCGATGTTAAGTATCGCAAAATCGGGAAACAGCATGCGGGATTGGGCCAGGGGACTAGGCGTGATCATATTGTGTCGAGGTCGTCAGGAGCAGTTTTAACAACTTGGGGAGAGAAGGACAGAGACTCTGATTGGAAAAAAAACCTTCAGGAGGGGGCATCTGGAGTGACTTTATTCCAGCGGGACAAGCGGGGGAAAGAGGGTTTCTTCAACCGGGAAAACACAAGCACCGAAAAAGGAACCCCAGTCGGAGCTTCAGCGGTACGATGGAAGGCGTCAGCAACAGAAATGCGGGAATGCCAATGGGTCACCGACAGACCAAGGTCCATCGGGGGTCTCGTCACTCAAGACAGGCAGAACCAACACCTACGAGCCCTCTTTATCCTTCCTGGACGAAGGTACGAATAAACTGAAATCCGACCGTTTCGGTTAGGGGATAGGTTGAACTCTTCGGCAAGACGCAACGTGGCCACACTGGAGAAGGAAAAGAGAACTCTTCGGGGGTGATACGCGGTTCGAAAAGAGGGCCCAATCAAGGGGGGCGTGTCGAGGGAGCGGAGGAGTGGCAACAAGGAAAAAGATCCCAGACCAACTCAGGCTATCTTCTACTGAGGACAAAAAATGGGGAACAGCTACCTAGTAGCGTCTGTACGCTCGAGGACCAACAGCAACCCACACCCCACCCAACCCAAACCCCCCCCAACACCCCACAAAGGCGGGAGAGTACCCGAACAATCGCGAATCTCTATGCATACAAAAAAAAAATGAAGGAAAAAGAGGAGCTGGAGATTTTGAGACCGGGTAGAAGAAGCGCGCGGCCGGAGAGCTTACACGACGAGACGAAGGTCACGAGGCGGTGGGGCGCCCGTAGAAGTTCTTTTTTCATTGAGGGGCCCGACGAGTGAAAAGACGATGCCAATTGACTCCGCACGCGGGTACATAAAGGGGCTATAACCCTAGTTCGTTGGGAACAGCCCGGTTTGGACACGCGGGCCTTGGAACAGTAGGCAGTGGGAACGTTGGAGCCAGAAGAGGCTTGGGGGGAAAACAAAACCTCCCTTCTTCATGAGGAATCCCGCGGGCTAGGGGAAAGGGGGTAGGTCAGGGTACTGTGGGTCCGCGGACGATGGGGGGAAGGATTGCCGGCGCGGACGGGACAATGGGAATTAAACGAAGGGAGATTCGTGAGGTCCCGGAAAAAAGAGGAAGGCGGCGTGCGTGGCGCATGACGGGATAAAAAGTCCGGGCCCGCCCTTCTCTTGAACGGGTAAGAGGGGAAGAAAGGGCAGGGGAAGTGAGAATAGTAAATTTGGTCCAAGGCCCCGAAAAGGGTGCTAAGCTGACCGCCTAAAGGCCAAGTTACAGTCTCTAAAGGGACGGCGAAAACATGGATGATCACTAAGGGGGGAGCAGTGTCAACCGCGGGTCAGGTTTGGGGGTAGCGTGATAGGACTTTCCAGCTAAACGCTACGGACCCCTAAGTAGCAAACCAGGCGAGAAA
>Ga0179593_1731899_pt1 | contig 26939 bp, 34 predicted proteins | sample CZODoug2_1_08_16_FD_185931 | JGI IMG/M metagenome (GOLD analysis project Ga0179593, IMG submission 185931) | Vadose zone soil fungal communities from Angelo Coast Range Reserve, California, USA - CZODoug2_1_08_16fungal (PacBio error correction) | ecosystem: Environmental > Terrestrial > Soil >...
TAAGTTCCCCAATAATAAGGGGAAGGTTCCAAGAAATCATGAGAAAAGAAACCAAAGCCAATTTCTCTATCAAGAAAGAGACAGGCACCCCTAAACGACATTAAAAGGGAAGTTTGAAGTTGTCAAGAGAGAAGGCAAGAGGAAGGAGACAGTACGCTGATTTAAAAAAGCGGGATTAAACGTGGTACAAAGAACAAAGTACCTTTATAAAGAAGCTTAAAAAGGACCCTATAAAAAGGGCATCTACAAAAAAGGGGAGCTACAGAGCAGAAAAAAATGGCAGATGGGAAAACTGAAAACAGAGACGCTTCGAGGGAATCGGAAGCAAAAGAAAGAACCGCTAAAGGCCGTCAATGAAATTGGTCAAAAGCTTAAAAAAAAAAACTCCAAAAAGAAGTGAGAAAACGAGATGTTGGGAGCCGTGGCTGCAGAAGAAAGTCCGAAGTAAAGAAACTTTCATTGAAAAGCACATGAAGAGGGCCTAAAACAGGAGGGAACGACAAAAAACACTAGAGCGGGAAGCGCCGAAACATCCTTGCTCAGGGCAAATCAAGGGGAACTGGGCAAACTCATGGGAGAAGCCGCGAGAAAGAAACTCTTGAACCGAGTAGAAAGATTAGAAAGGGGTGGAAAAAATTGCTATCATGGGGGAGCTTTGAGGTGGAAACCGTGACGTCGATCAGTCCAAAAAGAAGGCAGAATTCCAGGCCGAGGGAAACGATTCTCAAATGTCTTAAAGCAAAGGGACCGCAGAACCCACGATTCCGAAAGTCAGAGTAACTACCCGAAAAACGCCGAGTACTACTGCGGCGTAGGCGGAAAGGAAAGAGACCCCATAAAGAGGGGGAAAAAAAAACACTGGGGGGGAACCGTTGCAATAGGGAACTTGGGAGTCTTGGGGAAGGGTCAAATCGGAGAAAGCAGAGGGGACTGCATTAGGGACGAGCGCCAACGAGGCGTAAAAAGAGTCACGAAAAAAAAAAAAACTGAACAAAAGCCCCTTCGGGGAAGAACGCTCATAAGAAACAAGAAAGGAGGCAGGAAGGGGAGTTCGAAAAGGACGATTGGATTGGGGAATGGGAAACCTCATCGGGATGGGGGAGACTCTGTATCAAGAGGCAGATGAGAAGACCTGACGAGCGGTACGCAAGAACATTGGGAGTACTCGTAAGGACGCTAAGGAAGAAAAGAAAAGGGTAATTCAGCCAGAAAAGTCAAAAAACCCTGAATACACGAAGCAACAACGAAAAACCAAGAAACGACTCAAAAAAGAAGGGGGAAGGAAAAGAAGAGATCAAGTCGGAGAAGCCGTAGGTGGGAAAGGGAGGCTCAGCTTACAAGGGACCTTCTGAAGCGTCTGGGAGAAGTCAGGCAGCAAAAAGCTCAGTCAAAGTATTTAATCTCAGGTGGTTCGAAACCTCCCGACGGCATAAACTTGAGAAAAAATCAACGAAAAAAAAGAAGGGGACGGCCCGACGAAACTTGTGATATTCGATCAATGGACAAGGGGGAAAAATGAAAAGATGTCTGAACGTTCGAGGGGTGAAAAAAATTCCTGAGAAAAGAAGGAAGGGTGCCCCACAAAAGTCGGAGCTCGACCTTCTAAGAAAGGAGGCATCTATAAAAAGGGAGGCAAGAAAAAGCGTAGGAAGAGGAAAAGAAAAAAAAAGATCTTTAAAAGGAGTTTTTCCCTTGGCGAAAAAGTTATGTTTTGTTGTTCACAAAGGGCGGGACAGCAGTGAAGAAAAAATAGGGTTGCGAGTAGGGCAACTTCTCGACGAAGGAGGGGCGCAAAGGCGATTAAAAGAATTTGGGGAGAGGGTATCAGCGAGATTGAAGAAGTTCCTATTCTCCGCAGTTTGAACGGAACTTAAAATCGGGGCGATTAGCAAAACAGGGGGGGAACAGGGATGGCTGGTGTTTCTCCGGAAAACTGAGGTTTTGCAGAAAAATTAACTAAAATGAAGGGGGAGGAAAAAAGGCGGCGGCGCAGGGAGCAGCTCTCACAGAAAAATTGCAGAAAAAAAACTCGGGGAAAGAAGGAGCCACGATTAAAAGAGCTGGAAGTAATCCGTCGGAAAAAGGTTCCTCAAAAATTTTGTGGGGGGGAGGGGAAGACTGGGAGCTTAAGCGGACTTTTAAAAAAAGCTGGGAACCGCAGCTCAAAAGCTCAAACATAGGGAGAGAAAAAGAGGAAGGGGGGGTCACGTCGGAAAAAACGAAGGGCCGTCAAGAAATCGGAAATTTGCCGACACCTTAGCTTAGAAAAAGGGGAGGTGTGAAATGTGCTCGAAAAGGAAAGGGAGAACCTCAGATGGAAGACTCGCGAAGAAATTTTGACGAGAAGGGAGGAAGTAGGACCGCGTGGCGAAGAAGAACGAGGTAACCGGAAAAGAAGAAACTGTCAAGTTTCAACGGGGACATGGAAAAAAAGGTAGATTCGAGGAGAAGGGAAATAAAAAGCAAGGAAAAGTGGTGAGAAAGACCCGAAAGGCCTTAGGAATAGCCAAAGTCGGAAGACTCAAGGGAACTTTGGAAAAGGGTGAGACCACGAAAATGGGGAAACTCCTACACTATCAAAAAAAAAAAGGAATAGAAAAGAAAACAACTGGGGAAATGAAATAGAACTGAAAAAAAATTCCACGATCTTGATAAGAAAAAGTTGGGCTGGCGAAAAAAACGAGGGGCGAAACTACAGGACAAGTTAACACAGTAGACACCAGGGGAACCGCGACGAAAACGAGGGACGAGGGGGAGGGGACTAGACCGGTGAAGACGGGCACCCGTTATCAAAAAGAGTGTAAAGGAAAAGGAAAATCCCGTAGAAAGAACAAAGAAAAAAGCCAAGGGGGTCTTGAGGAATGCTCGTCGGAAAATAATTAGGGCTCAGGGGAAAAAAAAGAAAAGTCGAGAGAAAGGCAGCAAGAGGGGGATGCAAGAATTCACACACTCCAAAGAAATGATTCAACCCTGCTGGCGGATGGGAAGAGGCGAGGAAGGGAGGACGGGCCGGGTCTTGAAAAATTACGCCGAGCTCAAAAAATGGAAAGTAGAAATCTAGTAGTCGAGACGTCAGTTAAAAGAAACGACGCAACGTCAAAAATTTTCGAGACACGAGGCCAAGGGACCTCAAACGTAAGGAAAGTCGCCTGGCGAAGCACCCGAGGAAGGAGGAGAAAAAGAAACGGGAACGGATTTGGAAAAAATCGAAAAACTCCGGAAAAAAAAAAGAAGGGAGCGCGCGGACCAGAAGGAAGTCCTTGAAGAAAAAGGGTGAAAGAGGTGAGAGCCAAAGGCGCGAGGAAAAGCCCTCAGGGGTTCCAAAAAGGTTGCCGAAAAGGCGGAAAAAAGAATAAAGCTTCATCAAAAAATAAGCACTAACCAACTTCGTCGGAAGGGAAAGGACGCACTGAGGAAAAAATTGCCCCAGCTCTCAGAGGGAACGACTAAGACGCAAGAAAAAGTATGCCGCGGCGCTTTAAAGAAAAAAGTCGAGTGAAAGGTCAAACCAGAGGGAAATTCCGGGGGAGGGAAGCCCAGCAGCACCAGGAGAAGTTAAAAAAAAGAAAGGCATGCCCGCCGCAGGAAAGAAAAGGGGAAAAGGGGCAAAAAAATCTAGGGAAAAAATCTTCGTGAAAAATCCTGCCACGTCGGTCAACATCCGCACACGTCCGCGAGAATCAGAAACAGAAAGGAAGTTTCGAGGAGGGTCGACGCGCGCAAGGTCGAGGAAAAAGGTTAGATGACGATGGAGGGTTCAAAAAGAAGGATGGCGAAAGAAAAGGGGACGGAAAGAAGGAAAAGAGGGGAGCAGGACAAAAAAAGAGGAAGACCGTGCGCAGAGGAGACCTCGAGGATACTACTAAAATCCTTAAAAAAAAGGAAAGCCGTCAAACCCCCAACACGACAAAAACTCGACTGAATAGAAGGAAAAAACAAAGGAGGAAAAAGAGAGATTCACGGTAGGGGATTCCAGGGCACTTCGGGGAAGGCTGAAAGAACTCTGCTTCAGAAAAGGACAAAAAGAAGAATACTAAACCTGTGTGGACTTTAAATCGAAAGCAGTCGAACAAAGGGGAAAGGTCTCTAGAAGAAAAACGGTTCGACCAAGAGAGGGGTCGCAGGGAAAATCGTCGAAATCGACGTAAGAAGAAGAACGTCGCGCCACAATAACAATCTGGGGAAAACATGACAGCCTGAGGAGGAGATAACAGATAAGAAGCTAAAATAGGGACTACGGGGAAAAAGAGACGTATCAACCGAGTGGAGACGTATTGTCCGGAAGCTGACAGGGAACGGGACGCGGCGAAAACGCAAGGAAGGGGGGTCCCAAACAACGAAACTCTTGGCACCGGTGCTGCGTTCAGGGTTGAGGCGCATGGCGGGAAAAATCCGGATCTCAAATTCGAGGGGGAAAAAAATTCAGATCGCGGAGAAAGGACGAGTCGAGAGATTGGTCGAGGGGTGAGCCGCATAAGGGAAAAGAGATTCGGGAAAGGAAAGGAAGGAGGCTTATAAATTATCTTCAACGGTGACGAGAGTCGGGGAAGTTAAAAGGAAAAGTGGTTCCCGATAAGGAAAAATAAAGAGTCGCCATTGAAAACCAAGTTTAAAAACTCGTAAGTCAGGGCGGGCCTCCGAAGGGCTCATCAAAGCGGAATCGGAATAGACTCGCCCAGAAGAGGAGCCTTTGTTCTTCCATTGGCGCAGGAAAAAAAGGCCCGGCGATGTACAAGGTTCTCCCCAAAAAGGGGGTACTAAGAATTGCACGAAAGGGGGGGTAGAACAGGCCTGCTGCCATTACCTTTACAACAAAAAGAAGACCTAGGCTTCGAATCTGAAAAGAAATTAATCTAAAGGCTTAAGAGGACGAAGCTGGAAAATTGAGAGCTCGCGAACCGAAGTCACTGAGAGCTCAACGCATGGGTCCGAGAAGACGATCGAGACTTCTCGCTATAGAAAAGACGTGACAAGGGGGGGAGCTGCGTTTCGAGGGAAAAGGAGTTTGGAAAGATCTAAGGAAAAAATCTATCATTGGAACAATAAGAGGGGAATGTCAGTTAGGGGAATTTGTCCAGCAACTAGGAGGGACAAGGGAGGTTCGCGCTCGTAAAAGGGAAGTAACAAGGGAAATAGTTGTAAAAGAAAGGTCACAGGAAGCAGGGGAGAAAAGGAGCCCAGTGTCGGGGAAGTGAAAAGGAATTTGCCGATTCGAAAAGGGGGGAACGGATTGGGAAAAGATCAGGTAGGGGGGGAAGGCGGAAAAAAAAGGAAAGAGAAAAAACGGATGAGAAAGAAGGGATTCAGGGGGTCGTAGATAAGCCAAATCCAAAATGCAAGGTAGCTAGGGAAAAAGTGAAAAAATTCCAAAGTCGATAAAGAGAAAACTCTACGGAAGGGGCGAAAGAAAACGCTTCGGGAAGTGCAAAAAACACGGAGCAGCGGGAACGTATTAAATCAAGGGGGAACGAGGGATTTAAAAGAAAAAAAAAACACGTGAAAGACCATGAAAGGTTTTCGAGGAATCTCGAAAAAGAAAGGCAGGGCAGATAAGAACAATCCCTCAAAAGGACAAAGAAGACGCAAGCAGAACAACAAAGGCTAAATCGAGAAGTCGGGAGAAAGGGTTGGGAACTCGCCGAGTTAAAACAGGATTAAAAAAGTGAAAAGAGGGAGAGACAATGAAAAAAAGAACCGGGGGACGCCAGAAAAAAATTTCGGGGGAGCAGCGAAGGGACTGAGGGGCAGGGGGCAGGCAGCCGGAGAAAAAGAGGATAATTCAAAAAAAAAGGAAAAATTCGGGGAACGAAGGACGAACGGGGCCATGTGCAACGGCGTGCTAGGGGAAGGAAAGCTGACGCAATTCGAAGAGAAATCTCCGGAACTGGGTTCCCCGTAAGAAAAACGCTCACCGAGAACGTCGCGCACAAAAAAACACAGACAAAGGCGTGGAAGTCGGGGTGGTTTCAGACACGCTCCGCATGAAACGCGCGTGTTACACGCCGGGCAAAGGGGGGGCCGCCGAAGTGCAGAAAAACTCCGCAGCGCCGAAAAAAGCCAGCGAGAACCTGGAAAAGCTTACGGGGAAAAGAAAAGATTCGAATGCAACACCCCGAGCGCACATGAAGCACGCGCGCGCGCTCCAGAAGAAACCTAAGATAGCTCAGGAAATTTAAAAAAAAAAGTAGAAACTTCGAAAAAAAAACTTTACTTCTCAGGAAAAGCCGAAAGAAGGTAAGGGGACGTGGGCGAAAAAAAATCGCCGAGTTAGGTATGGGAAAAAACCGCCAGGAAAGGACTTAAGGTGCACGCACAACCCTTAAATGGGGAACGGAAAGACACGACCGCATCCGAAAGGGGAAAAAAATTGGGGAGAAGGGGGTCGAAAAAAAAAATATTCGATATGGAGAAAGGCAGTAAGATGCGTAGGAAACGAAAGAAGGGTCGAGAAAAAAGAAAGGAAAAAGAGGGGGGTTCGGAATGGGAAGGGGAACGCCAATGGGAGGTCTGGAGGGATTGTCGGGAATCCCGAGGAAAGGTCCGGCCGTTCGGCCGAAAAGTGTGTGTAGGAACGACGGGGACAGAAGCAGGGGTGGGGGAACCAAAGGCAGCCGGCACCCCCCGAGGACTATAAGAACCCCAGCAGAAAAAAAAAAAGCACCTTATAAAAAAACATGGAACAACGTAGGAGGAGAAAGGTCTGCTTTTTCGAAAGCCTGAGGCCGGGAAAAGAGGGTCTTAAAGGCTAAAAGGAAGGGTCTCTGGTCCAAATCCCTAGAGGTACAGGCGCCACGGAAAAGCCGTCCGGTTAAGAAAGTAGCAACGTTGGAGAACAGCTCCAAAAAAGAGGAAACAGGGGAAAAGAAAAAACTATCCCAGGGGAAACTCTACTAAATTGGGAAAAATCTTTCGAACTCAAAAGACAATAAAAAGTGCTGAACTCAAATTCAGAAGTTTGGATAGGGACGGTTAGGCGCAAATATCCCGATTGGAAAGGCTGGGGGAAAAAAGAGTTGCTCTAGGAAAAGAGTAAGGAAATCGGAAAACTCGAGAAAGTCAACTTGAAGAAGAAGTCAAGGAGAAAGGTAAAAAGAAAGGACATCATGCAACGGATTGGGTATTGAAACAGGTGGTTGTTCGAAGAGAAAACCGCTGGGGGAAAAAGTCGAGGGGCTCTTTCTCAAAGTCGGCACGCGTTGTTTGGAAAATTTGGGGCCGAAGGAAGGTTTGAGCGGCAGGAAGGAATTGAAGATCGGGATTTACGGACGGCGATCTTAGGCATGAAAAATGGCCAAGGGCCAACGGGCGTGCTGCTTCGCTGAGGATTGAGGGGGGGATCGCAAATGAATCGTGAAAAAAAAAGGTTCTGAGAAGTCGGCCTTTCAACTCGGGGGGGGAATGATCCAGATTAAAAAAGATCCTGAAAAGACTAATCGGGGATTAGAAAAATTGCGCGGAGGTCGCGATCCGGAAAAAAGGGGAAAGTAGAGCAAGAGGAAAGTTTCGAAGAGCTTAAAGAGGGAAGGTGTCTGAGAAGAGTTCGCAACTTAACTGTGCAAAGAAAAAAAAGGGGAATCGAAGAAAGAAAGGTCTTAAAGGAACTGAAATACTCTGGAACACCTTCCATCAGAGTGGCACGCAAATCGAAAAAAGGAAGGGGCAATTCAGAAAACTAGAAGGGGAACTGTGAGAGTTCCTGATCCGGGATAAAAGCCTACTCGGGTGTATCTAGTCGGAAAGAGATGATGACTAAGGATCTGAGGTTGCTCCGAAAAGTCTTAGCCAGTACCGAAAAGGAGAACCGGAAGGAACGGGGGGGAGGGCTTAAGGTAAGTCCATGGGGAAAAAAAAGAATCGGGAGCGAGATTCAAGAAACTCAAACCAACTTTGCGACGGACAGACAAAGAGTGTCCTAGATGAAGGGACCAGTGGAAGTCTGTAGGGTCTAACATGGGTGGCCAGGAGGGAAAAAATCGGCGAAGGGAGGGTACCTCTTACCGTGAGAGAACAGATCAAAGCCTCTATGCAAACTCTCTAGCCCAGGATCTTGAAGAGAGTATTCTTCTTCAATCCCTGAAGTAATGGTTAAAACAGGGCACCGGAGGGGGCAAAAAGTCGAAAAAACTCTAGACCGCCAAAAGAAATGATCACGAGGCGGGGATGACCGGGAAAAAAAAGCAAGGAAAGGGCCGTATTGAACATCGAAAACCGCTGGACCTGGGAAGGAAGCACAAATAAGACCGGGATTGGTCAGGGGGGACGACTAGCTGAGGAAAAAACGTCAAATCACTGGAAGGGAAGAGTCAAAATCTTGAGAGGAAGAGGTGGCGGAGGGGGAGATCCCTAATCTCGAAGATCCAAGGAAAGAAACCAGAAACGGAAAAGAAAAAAAGGGAATCCGTCAGAAAAACATCACGGGCAAGGGAAAAGGGATCTAGGAATACTTCGAATAAGATTAACAAAGCCATAGGGCAATAGGAAAAAAAAGGGTCGTTAAAGAAAAAAGGCTAGAAAAAATGTTACTACACTTGAGTTGCCCATAAATCATTCGCAAGGAAGGTAAGGGGGGAGTAGAAGAGAGTCCACAAAAAAAAATCCAAGAATCGCCGACAAAAGTTGAGCCGCGCATAAAATCTTCGCAGGAAAAGGAAAAGTGAAAGGAGAGACCGTTTGAGAAAAAAAAGAACGACTAACCTGCGCTTTGGGGACGGGGAAAAAAACTTCGAGAGGCAGACCCCGCCCTGTAACACTGCAAAGGGGAAAGGACCAGCGAAATCCGAAAGAAAGGTAAATGGCAGAGGGAGTCCAGCCTCGGATGGGAAGGGAGCCGGCAAAAACACTGTCGGCGGCCTCGTCAAGTCAACAAGAACAAAAGAGGGGGGACGGCAAGCAGTAGCGGAAAAAAAAGATTTCAAAAAAAGAGAAAAAGAGGACTGAGGGGAGTTCCCAAGGGGCAAAAAAAAGTAAAAGACCCTTCAAAACTCCGAAGGGATGGGTTCCGTTGGGAACACGAAAGAGCTAAATTTAGCCATGAGAAGGGAGGCCGAAAAAGGGGCCATGAAAAAGGATCGACGAGTGGAAAAAAAAAGAAGACTTCTGTGGAGGAAGCACAAGGAATGGGGTGAAAAAGTCGAGGAGAACCACACGCCAGGCGGTCATTCAAATGAAAAGGCAAAAAACTCAGAAAGGTTTACGATGGAGGGGCACAAAATCGGAGGAAGGGTTCGAATAGTTGGATAATCCAAGGGAGAAGAACGAGCAGCTGTAAAAAAGAAGAAAAGGGTTTCGGGGAAAAAAAGGGACAGACTGGAAAAGCATTCCTCCGGAAAGCCACGCCAAAAAAACAAGGAAGAACTACTGAAGAGCGAAAATACAACAACAACAAGTGGGAGAATAAAGGGGGAAGGGAAGCATTGAGGAGCTGAAAAGTTCGGGGAAGGATTCAGAGGGGGAACGCGGAGACCTTCTAAAAAAAAAAAAAAAGGGGATTCAAAAGGTTCAGTCGCACGGAGAAACTCCAACTCTCGAAAAGGGTAAGGGAGCGAGCGCAAAAGAACATCAAGTAAAATGGAAACAGGGAAAACCTAAAACGAAAGGAAAAAGAAGAAACAAAACGTGGAAAATATTCGCGGGCGTGCAACGAGAGACAGAGACGGAGAGCAAAAAGACGAATAGGATTGTCTGTTACGTAGCACTTGTGAAACCGGAGGCTGCCGTGATCAACCTGTCTTATGAGAGAAGGGGTAAGAGAAGGACTAAGGAAACGCTGAGGGGGAGTAGATTCAGCAGAGGGAGGAATATCCAAAGAGAAAAAACGGATTTGGGAAGGGGCCGCCTGGGTGGTGGAAAAGAAGGGAGGTGAAAGGAGAGAGCCTACTAAAAGAGTAAGACGCTACCAAAGGCGATTCCGGAGAGGACGCGGTAAGAAGGGGGGAGAATTGGAACTCAGTTCGGGTGGACGGCTGAAAAAAAAAAACTCAGGGGGGGGGAGGACTGAGCGAGGTGCCGCTAAAGGGGGCAGTGCCAAAGGACGTGCATGGATCTACGAGGGAAAAATAGGATGGTCGCAACATGGCAAAACGTCGAGGGGTCGGATAATACAAAGAAAAAACTTTTGACTTCTTCTTTCAGGAAACATCGGGGTCCAGGCTTCAATCAAATTTCTCGGGTGAAAGGCTGTTGCTAGAAGAGTACCAGAAAGAAAGGGGCTTAAGCCGCAATGGGCATTAAGGAGGTCAAAAAGCCAAGGAGTGGGCTAAAACATGGGTGGAGGGACGCTGAATCGGGGAAAAAAGTTTCGCAAGTAGCACGGCGGAAAAAGAAAATTGAAAAAAAGCCAAAAAACCATCTCGGAGAAGGAAATCATGAAAAGGAAGCTTCAAACAAGCACGGAGTGACAGTCAGTTGGCAAAGATCTGAGAGCAAAGAGGCACATTGTGAACGCGGAAGCTGAAGTCTCAGGCTCTAAGCAAGATAGCCCCACAAGAATTTCTCTGCGAAAAATAAAGGTTGCCATTGGACGTGAGATACGAACATGAGAAAAGGAGTGGAGAAATCATTTCAGGGGAGAAACAGCGAATACTGTGGGGGGGTACTGTCAGGGATAAGAAAGCGTCGGGGTCCTAGATCGTAGGGGGGAACAAAACTGGAAAAATACCTTGGAAAGGAAAAAAATCCAACGAAAATGAGCGGGGGACAAAAATCAGTCGGAAACGAGGGGAAGAGACTTGAAAGGGCCAGTGAATAGGAAAGAAGTGATAACAAAAAACGCGATAAGGCGTCAAGAGATCACCAGCAAAAACAAACGGAGGAAAGGAACACAAGGGAGTCGGTGAAAGCGTACCACGGAGGGAGGTCGGTCTGAAAAAAAGCTCGAGACCTTGCCACCGGGGCAGGAAATTCAACGAGAAGCTAAAAAGAAGCCCGAAACTTTGCGAAAGAGGGGAAAAGGACGAGGAGGTGACACGCAGGACTTAAAGGGAACGGGGTATGAGGAAGTCGATCGATGAAGGAACAGCGGGGTAGGGAAAGAAGGATCCGAAACAGGGCAAATCCCACCGGAAAGAGTGAGGTCTCGAAAAAAAAAAAAGTCTCCACAGAAACAGAATCTTCACAAAAAAAAAAAAAAAAGAAAAAAAGGTAGGAGCTAGAGAGGGGAACTACACCAAGCAAAAAGCCCCTCCTCGCCGCCCGAGCAAAAGTCTTAAAAGGGGAAGAAGGCAAAAAAAACGACTGAGGCACGGTCTGAAGAAAAACCCAAAGATAACGAAGCTGAGATCTCAAAAAAACCTTGCGGGGGAGTTCAGCCGCGAAACAAGAAAGCCAACAGTGAGACAAGATTACCGCGGAAGGAAAAAAACGAACATAAGTCTCCGGCGGAAACGCGCAAGAGAAAAGCTTCGAGAAATCTCAAGAAAAGCTTGTGCGCGGAAGAACCAATCAACGACTCCCCTAGAAAGATTCAAGGGGAAGCTCTCGCAAAGACCGACACGGTGAGGTCAAAAAAAATGGACTATGAGGAAAACGAGAAGTTCGAGAGAAGGAAAAGAGGCTAGGAAAATTGGGAACGGAAGAACCGGGGGAAAACTGCAGCATAAGAGGAATAAATGCCCGCAGCGGGGAAAAAAGCCTGACACAAAAAAGGGGCTAAGACGGCGAGGCCTCAAAAACACCAAAACAAAAGAGAATCGAACCCGTCAGAAAAACAAAAAAAAAAACTCTTTCCACCGAAGGCTGCGTAAATCCAGCGCGACAGGTGCCCACAAAAAACTTGAAAAAGGGGTGCAGGACGGAGGTGGAGGAAAAGATAGGGGGGACAAGCATGGAGAGGAGGAGGCCGTGAGAAATTCGGAAGGGACGAAAATTATTCGCGCGAATAGGGGGAAGAAGGAAGGAAGTGCCCAAAAAAAACTGGAGTTCCGAAACGCCGCAGGAAGAAGATGCATGAACAAAGTAGTCAGAGGGAAAAAGGAATAGAGGGAAAGGAAAAAGTGAAAAAAGGCAGGAGGAAAGATACCAGGGGTCGGACAAAGACGTTAGCGAGCAGGGAAAAAACATTTAGACTCATCAGCAAGCTTTGTGAACGACCCGGCGAATCCTGCGCATCCAAAGAAAAGAAAACGGAAAAGGTCACGGGAAATACAAGAAACAACCCTACGGGAAAAACCTGAAGAAGAAGGAGGAAAGAAGTTTCTTCAAGGAAGGTGGCCGAGGAGACTGATCTCAGGTGAGAAACGGGGCTAAGTCTACAATCATGAGCCTAACGGTGAAGGCAACCACCGGGGAGATCAAGAATCTTTAGAAGGATCGCACCGTAGAGCTATGGAGAAAAGGGGGGGGTCGGGCTTAAGAGGTCAAGTGAGGGAGGCGAAAGGGAAATAAGGGAAAAAACGCAAGATGCCTGCGTCAGAGGAAGGAATCTGAGACGTGCTGCAAGGACGTGAAGTTGATGAAAGGTGTGAAAAAGTTCTGGGAAAAAATCGAAAGCAATCACAATTCCAGGAGAGAGACGCGGAACTGAAAAAAGAGATAGGGGGGGGGGAAAAGAATAGAGGGTCCATCAGGTAAAAGAACACTGGAGGGGGGGGGTGGAGCCCCAGGGGGGTTTTTTCGAGACACGCATGGAGGGAAACGCAGAGAACTAAAAGAAGTGAGCCGGACGAGAGAGAAAGTCGGCTTGAAGCATCGAATGCAGGAGCCGAAGGAAGGGGCGAGGTGGAACGTTTCGAAAAAAGGAACGCTTTGGGAAGGGAAAAATCTGCGATGAGCATGATCGTCAAAACGGTGGTGAAAAGGTGAGGTCCAAGGGAAATTTTGTCGAAGAAGGTCGGGTGTATCCGGTTAGATAAGTGTTCAGGGGTGTCGGGGAAAAAAAGCTTCATGGGGGCTGGAGCCGAGAGAAGGGGGAGCTGGAAGTTTCACCTTGCAGAAAAAATCTCGACGCGATGACGAGTAGGAGGAGTCCAGAAAAAGAAAAGTTAAAATTTCGAAAAGAAAAGGGAAGCTGAGGGAATATTTTGCGAGAGGGAAAATGACCGGACGACCGTACTCAAGAACACGGATCTCACACTGGGGAAAGGAAAGGCTTCAGGGTCGGCGTAAGAGGAAAAAACTGACAACTCTAGAATCTCGTGCAAGGTCGGGAAGGCGGGCGAGAGCAAAACGGTGCTTCGGGGAGAGAGAAAGAGCGCAGGAAAGAAACGAAGAAGCTGGGGCACGGCGGTTGTCGCAGGGGAAGGGCATGGGGAGATGATCGTCAAGAGCGCCGGCATGGAGGGGAAATTAATTAACAGGAAAAAAAAAAAGGTTCACGGAGTTGTACGTCGGGAACTAAAGAGGAGAGGGAAAAAAATCATTCAGGTACCCCGGAAGGAGGAAAAATCGCTTGAGGGGGAGGGGTTTAAACAGCGGGCCTAAATGAATCGGTGTCGAAAGCTATGTGTGCTCGAACTTTGGAAATTGGGGGAAAGGGACAGTGTCTAAACGCGGAGTTGGGAGAAGTAATCAAGATGGGAGTTTACGGTCTCTCGAAACAAAAAGGGACACTAAACGAGAAAAGATCGTTGACGAAGGCGTCATTGGAGAGAATAAGGAGGGGGACACAAATGAGAGGGGGGAGGGGGGGGGGAAAAAACCAAAGCCAAAAGCCAGAAAAGGAAAAATACGAACCTCGACACACCCGAAAAAAAAAAAAAAATGGCAGCCTGAAGGGGAACAGTTGACACGTGCAAGAGAAAGGGGTACCTTCTAAACACGGGGAGGGGGGAAAAAAGGCGTCCGTAAGTAAAAGGGGGAGGCCCGCTGGTGGAAAAAAAAAAAAAAATAAGCGTACAGAACTGAAAAAGAAGGAAAATCGTAAAGAGGACAAGAAGAAAAAAAAATGCAGCAAGGGGGCAAAGAATCAGAAAAGCTGCGACGAAAAAGGCCTATCAAAAGGAGTTGGCTCAGCCGCCGTAAGACCGCGCCGAAGGCATTCATGGAGGAAGGGGAAGAGAAGAGAAAGAGGAAGAAGGAGGGAAGTCTCAAAGGCCTTGTGAGAGATCTCCGGGCGGCGATATGATTGAATATTGGTCAGAAAGCTAAAAACTGTAGGGAAATCCCGTCTATAACAAACCCTTGCGAAGGAAAAGAAAAAAAATCCATAGAAAAGAGACTCTACTCCGAGGGGGGTGTCTTAATAGGAATAAAGGAGGAGAGTACCCCGAAAGAAACTTCTCCGAAGAGCTCGAAAGAAGTCTAGTTGGGGAGATTGCGACAGTATCGCGGGCTGTAAAAGAATTTCCGCCTTGTGTGAAGGGAATGGAAAGTAGTAACCAAACAGTCATTCCAAAAATAATCCCGAAAAATTCCAGAACCACGGAAATCGGCGAGAAAGAAAAAGGCCAAACAAAAGAAGCTAAAGGGCCAGGAAGAAATTCAGCAAAAGGCACGCGAGCCCCTTCAGAGATTTCCCGGACAAAAAACAAAACACGGTGGAAGGAAAAGCGCTGCAAACTGAAAAGATTTTTTTCACACGCCAAAGGCATGGCGATAAAAGTTTTAAAAAAAGGAAAAGAAAAACTTCGGGAAGGGCGAGGGCCATTCCGGCGAAAATGGGAAAACTTGAGCAAAAATCAGGAAAGGAAAAAAAAGTGAAGAAAAATCCGGAAAAAGCATCAACGAGCGGAATCACCAGAAGCTGTAAGGGGGAAAGAGAATGGAAGGAAAAGGGGTTCAAAACGTCCAACAAAGCAGGGGTCAGGGGCAGGACGACCAATGGCGGAGGGATGGGGAGCAGAAAGAGTGGACACGCCTGACATTTTGTAAGCATCAGCAAGGGTGTCCGAGAAGCACAGCCACAAGAAAAGTCATCAAGGAGAAAGAAGGAACTCCCCAACAAAAAATCACTAGCAGAAAGGAAAGATTAGGAAAGAGAGACCTGGCGTGACGGGGGGAAGAATCGTTAAGGCTGAGCGTGCGCGGCGTCCGGCCAAGGGGTTCAAGTAAGAGGGTGTGACCTGCGAGGAGGAAAGAGAGCACTAACATAGGGAAAGGGTCGAAAGCCATACTGGGAAGGGCTTACGGAAAAACGAAAACATCCGGGAAAGGACTCTCGTGTAGGAGATCAGGAGAAAAACGGAAAAGGGAATTACAAAGAGGCGGCGATGGTTATGAGAAGGAAGGCTGCTGATTGATTCAAAATGTCCCACAAAAAAGTCTGAAGGGATCCCATAGTCAGAATGTAAGCCGGGTTGAAAGCACAGGACAAGAGGAAAAAAGAACTCGAAAATCGAAAGGAAAGGGCCTTCAGCATTGAAAAAGACCGAAAGGGCAATTTTTAATTTAGGGGCACGGCACCCGTGGGGGGGGTTTGTACGCAAAGGTAAAAAAAGGGCATGGGACTCTGGGAGGAGAAACTGTGCGGGCAAGACTGCTGGTGGTGCGCGTAATCTTTTGAAAGACGAGGGGTTGACAAGAGGGAGAGGGGGCTGGAGGAAAGTATGAGCGGGAGAAGGGGCATGCCAAACACCGACGTTCGTCAGTAGATCGCGATAAATAGCGTTCTTATGGGAAGCCAAATGAGCGGTGAAGAAAAAACCGCCGGGAGATTCACCAAGGGAAAAAAAGGGCGGTCACGAGGCTCAGATCCGGGGAACAATTAGGGCGGAATGAAAAACGGAAAGGAACTCAGGAAGGACGGAGATTCTCAGAAAAAAGAGGTCTAAAAAGGCCAATCCTAAAGATTTCGCTCAAATACGTCCAGACCGGGACAAATTGGAGGAGAGGGGGGTAAAGGGGGGCGAGGACGTTGACGTGTACAGGGGAAAATAACAGGTCTCGCCGGAAAAACACGGAGACGACTTAGAAAAAGCAAAGTTTGGGCAAACACAGGGCAAAGAAAATTCAAAAAAATGCCGTGTGCCAATCAAGGGCGGCTTCTCTGGCAACAGGGTGACGGTGGGGAAAAAAAAAAAGATCCGGGAACCCTCCAATCGGGGAAACTTCGCAATGATGGAAAATTGTGAGGAGAATGGCTCCAGGCAGTTCGCGCTCAACCCGGGAAAAAAACCAGGAATCCAGGGGGGGACTTATGGTGGAAGGGAAAAGCCAGGAAGCGGGCGATTCAAAGCCCGCTTGGACAAAGAAGAGTGCCCGGAAGAAGCCGCCCGCCAGGCAACTGAGAAGTGTCGTTCAGGGCTTCCGAGAATAAGAACAAAAAATTTGCAGGAAAGGTAGTGCTCAAAAAAAAGCCTGGTAGGACTGGAACCGACTAAAACAAAAAAGCGGGGGTGGAAACAATTTCGTACCAGGAGGGAAAGCTCTTCAGGACACGAGCTTGGAGTCTAAATTACGGGGAAGAGGTGCCAGAACGACAAGAAAGTTCACTCTAGCCGAGGTTCATCATTAAAGTCGGCGCGATGGAAAAGGGCCCAAACGAAAAAAAAGAAGTCCGGGATCTAGAGAGTATTTAAGACGTCCACGGAAAAGTTCCCCAGGAAACCGGGGGGAAAAAGGTTCGTAAGGTAAGAATCCTACTCAAACACGCGGGCACCTCATAAATAGAAAAAAAGAATCGTCAAAAAAAAAAGACTCGCCACAAGGGTATCACCCGCCGAGGGAAATATCGAAACAAAGCACCGCGTTAAAGAAGAAAAACGAGAAGCCATGGGTCGAAAGGCCAGGGAGAAAGCGAAAAAGGGATCCCGGGGAAAAGATTACGCACGAAATTCCTGGGGTCGTCTAGCTCAAAGGTCAGTGGCAAAGGGTCCAGAGCCGCGAAGTACAAAACTTAGAAACACGGTCCGAAGTCCTCACGGGCTCGACATTGAGAAGTCGCCAAAATCCTTCTAAGGATGCAAGAATAACGGGAAGAGGGGAAGGGGGCCTAGGAAAAAAAAAGTTCGAAAAGGGCGAGGAAGCCTCGAGAAAAGATTGTCCTAAACTGGAAACAGACATTTTCGATCCATAGAACAAAGATTCGCTCTACGAGCAAACACGAAAAAAATTTTCGAAAATCAGGAAAAAAAAGGCTAAAAAAAAAAAAACAAAAAAAGGAAAAAAAAAAAAACACACAAACATAATCCGGACCACACAAAAAAAAAATACATAAATCTCAACAAAAAAAAAAACAAGAAACTCCCTCCGAAGACCCGCGCGGAAATTAAGTCAAGCTGCATAAGAGAAAAAAAATTAAGGCACCAAAACTAGAAGGAAAGCGCGCGAAAACACTTACTACGCAACGCAAAAAGGGCTGCGTAAGGCCAGAAAGCAGCAATCCCCGAGCGATCACGGAGGAAAAAGTCGAAAAACAATATGAGGGGGAATTGGCGATGAAAAGTTCAGGGGGGGCTTGGCCGCGGCAGGGCATCCGCAGGAGGGAAAGACTGGTCAGAGCAAACGGAAAGGAATTTCTCGACTAGGGAAAAGAAAGAATGAGCCCTTAAAAACTCCGAAGCACGTCCAGATGAAAAAGCGCCGCAGATTAGAGATGCGTTCGCAATATTCTTACGAGTGGGAAAGTCAGAAACTTAAAAGGGGGGATAGGGGAAAAAGGGTCACACAAAAAAAAAAGGGGGCGAGGGCGACTAAAGCTAAAAGAAAGGATCTTATCTGAAAACAGTTGTTTAGTATACGTGGGAAAATCTCCATCGCACGCCGAACCTGAAGGAAAACTAAGAATTCGGAAAAAAATCACGCCCAAGAAATCTCGAAAAAATAGATTCAGAGAAAAAGTCCGGAAAGACGGCTTGGGGAAGGGGAAAAAATATCTCGTGATGCGGAAAGGGAGCCGATGAGGGAGGATAAAAAAGGGACATGAGGAAAGAGCTAAAAAAAGGTCGTCGTATTCGAAAAGGAAAAAATTGAGGCACTTGAGAAAAACGTCCGGCCAGACGGGGGAAAAGAACTCAAACCGTGGGAAATCAAAAGAGTTTGAGGGAAAGGGCAGATGGAATCGCGAAAAGAAGCGTACGGAAGAAATGACCGACCGGGATGCAACTGGGACCACGGGCAAAAACCTAAATTAAAAGAAATTTCGGAAAATAGGGTTGAGCAGGGACGCGGGAAAACGGCAAAGCATAAAGGTGAATGGCAAAATCCCATCGCCAACGAAAAAACAAAAGACATCACGACAGGAAAAAGGAAAAAGGTGGGGTTCAGAAAAGGAGCGAAAAAACAGATGGGCGCAGAACTCTGTAAGGGAGTCGAAAAAACGCGCTGAATGGAGCAGGGGCATAAGAATCAGGGGAGCAAAGGGGGGAGGAAGGAAACGGAGAGCGCTGGAAGGGACGGTCGATGCGAGGAAAGGGAAAAAAATCGGCAAGGGTTCGAAGACAAAAAGGGCTGAATTTTGAAAAGGATTCAGATGGCAAATGAAACTCGAAAACCCTAAAGGGACTAGAGGGCTAAAGTTTCTCCAGGAGCGAGACTGAGCGGCGGGAAGCGGAAAGCCGAATCTACGAAAAAGGATTAAGGGAGGACACGATCGGTTGGCGATATTGAAAAACCATTGACGATGGGAGTCGGGAGGTTAATGGGAAGGGGACTATACGTGAACTGCCGGGACCCTTCAAAACGAAGGAAGCCAGCAAGAAACCAGAAAGGGAGACACTGCCCCCGATGATATCTGAAAAAAAAGGAGGTCCCGAAGAAAAGTCAGAAAGGCAAGGGGGAAGAAAAATCGTCCTAGGGACCGGAAAAGCAACTCAGGGTCGATCTGCTCCCGACTAAGACTGTCTGCGGTCGAAAAATTGGCCAGGAGTAGCCTTGGGATGAACACATATAAAAAGAAAAGGGAGGAAGTGCAAACCAAAAGAAAACCAAGTTGGAGTTATTGTGGAAAAGGAATCAGTACGCGAATTAAAGAAAGGAGGGGATGTCGATCTAAGGGGGAAAGTGGAGACTCTGGACCGTATTTCATAAAAGTTCCTGCAAGGCAAATTGCCCATGAGGGGGGCCGGGGGGGAGAGGTGAAAGGGGTTGCGAAAAAAAAAATTATGAGCGACAAAAGGGGAAGAAGTCTAAATAATGAGCATCGATGCACTGCGGCACACGAAGCATCTCCGAAAAAAAAAAAGGAAAGGGTCTTGAGGGAGCCCGAAACGTAGCCATAGAAAGGGTAGGGCCAAAGGAAAGACTCTCGCTCGCTGAAACCGGGGAACAGGAAAAAAAGGACGAAGAAAAAAGATTGGAAGTCTATGCATGGGGAGGGGGGCAGGCAGGCGGGGAAGACCTTTCAAGGTTGAAAAAAGATTGGAGAAGAAGGGAACCGTCAGCTTCGAAGGACTGAAAATAAGACCCATGACTAGTCAGGACGGTACGGGTTCAGTGACGAACTGCTCGTACACGCGAGATAATGTCGAAAAGTCGTCAACAGACCGCGAACCCGAAATCTGCGAAGAGAACTTCGCGCCAGAAGAAACCAGCACCGCGGGGAGAAAGTCCGCTCTCCAGGAGGACCACTCCGTGAGAGAAGCTAGTCAAAGACTTGCAGGGCCGGACAAGTTTTAGAGAAAAAGAGAGCGAAGAGAATGCTGGGCAAAAGGGGGCAGGCAAGTCAAGCTCTAGAATTCGAAAAAAAAGGACCGACTTTTGAAGGGAGAGAGACACTTGCGGGACGGCGAAAAAAAAAATCCGCGCAATCAGGAGAGGCCTATGCTCACGAAGGAGAGGGGAAGGGGTCAAAAGCAATTGAGCGGAAGAGGGGAACGCGAAATCTCTCGACAAAGGGAGGGGTAACTTCGGGGGTTAAAAACAGCCCTCATTTGCGGAAAGAAAATAATCGAAAGGAAATGAAAAAAGAAAGGGGGGGCCCAGAAAAAATTCGAATGACCATAAATCAGGAAGAATTCCAAGGCCAAAACTCCCACTTCGGCGGCCTCACTTACTCAAGTGAGACAAGAAAAACTCTCCTGGAAGGACGGAAAAACGCGTAAGAAAGAGACCTAAAGGGGACGAAAAAAATCCCGCCATGCGGCGTCTTCGACAACTGGGCCGGGAACACCCGAAGGGAAAAAGAGGGTTCAGAGATTACGGGAAAGCGATTTGTTCGGTAAAGAGGGAAACCAAGAAAGGAAAGCGCCAACGATTCTTCCGGGGCGAATTGCTTACTTGAAGGGATAGCCGCATAAAAAGGGGGCAAAAAAGTCAACAAAGAGGGGAAAAAGGTCGGGAAAGGGGGAAACTCCCGAGAGGAAAGTATCCGAAGGGGGAAGTCATTCTTTGCGGGACGATTTGAAAAAGGGAAAGAAGCGCCAAAGGAGTGTCGAGAAAGACGAGGTCCCTCTGTGAGAAAAATGGGGACGCCGGCAAAAAAAGGCGTTACTCGTGCGAAGAGAGTTCCACGGCCGCACGCCACCGGCCGCATAGAGAAAAGAAGCCCCAACACAAAACGAGAAAAAACTGAGGGTCCGGCTAGGTACGTTTGGGAAAGCTTCATCGTGACCGGCTGAAGGAAGAGGGAGGGAGTCTCGCTGTAGGACAAACTTGGCGGAAAGAAATTTCAAGAAGCAGCTCAGAGGGTATAATGTCCCAGGGAAAATCCTGAAAGGCGAAATTTTGTTGAAACGGGGAGGGAAGGAACTCAAAGTAACGGAACTGGGAGAAAGAATGAATAGAAAGTAATCAAAAAGAAAAACTGGCGGGGGGGGTATACCCTGAAAAAAATCGTTGCAGGAGAGAATGAGGGATGCACTGGAACGATGAAGCCGGGGAGAGCCGATGAAGCTCAATTGACGCGGGAAAAAGAAGGACTTCGGGAATAACAATCGGGAGGCGGGTGGACGTCATTAAAACGGAAAAAAGACGAAAAAAGGTTTGGGAAACAGTGTGGGACTAGCGGCTCCGACTGCCTACTCCGGACAGTATTGATCGGTCGGGAAGACGCACGGAAAATGAAAGGAAAAATCCGTTGTGGGGTGGGAGAGGATTCTATGGGTAATAAGTTGTGAGTGCATAATTAAGGGGAAGCGGAGAGGGAAAAGGAGGTAGTGAGAGAGATTCGACAACGGGGGCGTTACGGGAAAGTCAACGGGGGAAAAGCTCAAGCGCGATAATATAGTATGTAGAGAGGGAAAAAATCGAATTGGCGGTTCGGCAATGCGCACGGAGACTGTGAGCAGGAAGCTTTGAGAGAAGGGGAAGCAACAGCTGACAGCCGGGGGGGGCTGAGAGAATGGGGAAAAGAGCGTCTAAAAAAAAGTGTCGTCGGGGAGGAAAATGTTAAAGGGTTGCGGACCGAACACGAGACAAATCGTGTCCCATTGGGGAAGAGACGTTTACAAGAAACACCGCAACTCCAAAAAAACTAGTAAAAAAAAGCCTGCCCGCTGGGGGGCATAGTGCCTTACAGAAAGGACCTAATAAACTGAAGAGCCTCAGAAGAGAGAATTCCAAGACCTGAGGCTGATAGAACGTTTACGGGGGAAGAAGGGATCTCTCGAAGAGCCTTTCCGGACCTAATAGGGCCCAACACGGAAGTGGACAAACAAAAATCATTTTAGGCTGGAAATGAAGGTGGCAACCTCCACGTCAGGGCAGATACATAAAACAAAAACGGTCCAGAAAAAAAGGCTTTTCTAAAAGAAACGATCATGACGCGAGGTCAAGTCGATGGCGGCGCGAGGGGGGAGTAGAAGGTCAACCCACCGCCCCCGGAAAAAGCCTTGGGGGGGGAACCAGAAAATCTTAGCGGGGAAAAAAACTGAACAATGGAGTCGGCCATAGGAGGGGGAAAAAAGTTGAAGGGCCAAAAAAGAAGAAAAGGTTAAAGGAAAAAATGAGATACTCGATCAGAGTGGGAAGCTGAAAGACAAGCTCGATGAGGAAAGAAGAAGAGAGTACGACAAGAAAGAAGAATCCTGAACTTGACTCAGAGACACTCCCTGACACGGGATCAAAATGCTCGAGGACACCAACCAGGCCGGCCCGAAAAAAAGGGCTGACGATGTCAAGATTTTCAAAAACGGGGGGCAAGCGACGAATCGAGCGCGACAGAAAATCTTTGCGGAACGCGTCCTGGGGACGGGTCCCCTAAAAAGATGCGGACTTGTAGCAAAGAACTGCACGATCAACACCATGCACGGAAACATCTTCGCAGGAGGGAACGGGGGCAAACAAAACCGAAGTCTTAGGGAGAAAGGGCTCGGAAACCCAAAAAAAAACAAAAGTCACAAGGAGAAGAGGATAGAGGCCCATCGGCAAACTTCTGGCCGGCTTCGAAAAGATTGCCTACCAAAAGCAAATCTTCAAAAATGGGTAAGGCAAAAGAAAAGTCTCGCAAACATTTTAAAACGCTCCGTCGTCAAAAAGGGGTCAATGGGCAGACGAAAGAGGAGACGGAAAAACGTCGAAAGAAGGAAAAGAGCAAAAATCTTGAAGGGGGCCAGGGCCTCGGGCGGAAGAAAAAAAGGGACCGCTCCCGGAAGAAAAGGAATGCAAAAAAAGCGAGCAAAATGGAGGGGCGGAGGGGGTTGAAAGAAAGGGTTGCGAAGGGCTTTACAAACCCCAGAGCCAGTGAATTAAAACCTTCAAAAGGAAGAATGCCTAACGAGAGAAAATACAAAACCAAGGCTAGAGATTCGACAAGGGCCTCAAATTACCGAGAAGAAACCCAGAAGGAAGACCAGGCGCCTTGAAGCGCGCGCCCAAAAGCTAAAAGCTGGATGCGATCGGGCCATTAGGCGGGAGAAAAACACTGTTGCCGGCTCAACTTCAAGCAGCAGAGGTGAAAGGGGGAAGGGGAGTGACGGAAAATTGCGAGAGTGTTGTCGAAAACCGCCTTCGGTAGGGGGAAGAAGAAAAAAAAAAATTCCGAGAAATTAAAAAAAAAAGTCACGGCAGCACATGAAGAGGGGCCGGGAAAGTGGCCATCAAAGAAAAAAGAACGTCAAAAAGCCGCCAAAGGGGAATGCGTTCGCGATAGTCCAGTACACAAGTTTTCGAAAAGTTCAAAATCCCCTCCATCGTTCTGGTGGGGAAAAAGGGGGAAAGTCTAAAAAAAATTTACGACGGGAAACGTACTCAAAAAAAAGCCCTGCCGCCGGCAGGAAAAAGAATGCCGGTCAAAAGAAAAAAAAAACTCCCAACCCGACGGGCCCCGGAAGACACGAAGCGACTAGACTCTCAACACAAGGTAAAAGAGGAAGAGAGAGTGCTGGGAGGTGGGCAATCGTGCCGAGGGAGGAGGACCGTCGACAAAGCTGATGAACACTCATAAAGGGGGAGTTCTCACGGAAAGCCTTCACTCAAAGGGGGGAAGATAACCTGTAGAATTGAAAGTCTCCATAAACTATACAGGAAGAAAGAAGCGACTGACTTAAGTATGACTCGAGTGGAACGCATCCTTGAACCCAGTCGCGGGATGCCTCTTGAGGAACGGATTGGGTGAAAAGGGCACTAAGGGATAAAACCGTGAAAAAAAAATTGCGCCGGGGGGGAATTAAAAAATCATTGGCTAGACCTAAGCTTCAGAGGGATGCTTCCAGAAGAGGAGGCGTGAAACCAAGGTCACAGACCAGGCCAAGGAAAAGCTTGGGAGACGCACAGTGGGGTGCCGTAGACCAGGCGTTGTAAAGGGGGACGCCTTACACAAAGAAAAAGGCGCGTAAGAGAGCTCGAAGGATTCGCAAAACTCGCCTCGGGTTGTGCAAAGACGAATAGAAGGAGGGGTTAGCAGAAAAAGAAAAACCTGTGGATGGGATTAAGCGTCTTATTCAGATCGTCCACTGTGGTCTGGGGCCACAATGCAGGGAACTGGAAAGTGGGTCGTAAGAGATATGGGAGTCTGGAAGGACGGGGAATCGCATCTGTACGGAAAGGCAATGGCGGCGGAGAACGGCGCTCTACGGTGAGAGGAGGAATGGGTGGACCGAAAAAAAGCTAAATCCTGAAAGTAGAAGAAAAGCATTAAAGGAGGCGTGCTTTAGGAAAGAAGGGATATATGTGACCGAAAAAAAAGTTCACGCCAATGGTGACAGAGAGAATCTGTGAATGATGGGGGAGGGAACGACTTAAAGTTAAAAAGCCCAAAAAGAGAACCCTTAGTTTCTCTAAAAAAGGGAAAACAAAGATGTTTGGGGAGGCAAATCCCCGATCTCTCAGAGAAGTGTCAGAAAACGGAAAGGGGTCGATGACGGAAAAAAGCTCGAGCCACGTTTCGCAATCCCCCTAAACGGGGGGTTTGAAAAGGGTGACCCTTAGGGTGAGAAAGGTCGGTGAGGGGGTCGTCACTCGAAAAGAAAACAAGAAGGAAAACCCGCGGGGTCAAAGGGGATTGGATAAAAAGGGACGTCCATACAGAAACTGTTAAATTCGAAAAACGTCCGAAAAAACTAAAAAAACTGAGGGGAACCGGGGAAGCGTTAAAATGATATTTCGGGGGGGGTAAGGCGTCGAGGTGTTCGAGGTGTCGATTTAAGGTGGGGCCGGGGAAGGAAAAGAAAAAGAAACTCCGGCAAACGCAAAGTCTCGCTCGATCCGATGTGGGGCCGGCGGAAAAGAAGAAAAAAACCCCCGTAGGAAAAAAGGGGCTGCTCGTAAAAGAGTGCACACGAGGAGGGGAGTCTTCCTTCAAGAAAATTCCGGAAGGAGACCTCCTGCAACCGGCCCAGGAAAGGATAGAGTCACTGAGAAGCCGCAAGGCCCTAAAAGGAAGTTCGGGGAACATCCACGGAGTTGGGGGTTTCAAAGGAAACGACATCGAACTCTGGGAGGGAAAGAAAACGTCAAAAACTTAACGGACACGTTAAAAGGAATCTGGAGAAGGGAGTAGAACCCTCGAAAGTCAGATCACTAAAAGAGGAAAAGGCAGGGTCACATCTTTCAGAGCGAGACAAAAAACGAGTACACGTATTGGAGAAAAGAGAAAAGAGAAACAGCACAATCCGCGCCAAAAAGATAAAAAAAAAAAAAAAAAAAACAAAAAAGGGCGAGCGCGGCCAATTGCGGCACGGAATCGGCCGGCTTAAAGGAAAACACACCCAAAGTGGAAACCTTCAGCACGTCTGGGGAGGGAAAGAAAGCCGCGCAAAAAAAAACACACGTTCGAAATTAAACAGGAAGGAAAGCGCTCCGTCTCAAAAAGGGGGCGCGAAGAGACTGCAAAAGGCAGACCACGAGCAGAAAAAAGGAAGGAATTGGCCGCTGCGAGGAAAAGAAGACATGGCGTACACCGAATAAGGCGTGTGGCAAACAGAGGGAGGTCCTAAAAGGGAACTGCACAAAAAAAGAACGATAGACGAGCAAGTGCACTGCCCGGGTGGCCCAAATACCATGTCGGGAGGAAAAGACTCCTCGGAGAAAAATCGCCGCCTTCCATGAGAAGGCTCACCAAGAAAACCCAAATGCGACTTCGAATCGCCACGGCGAAAGATAAAAAAATCGAAAAGGAAAGCTGAACTCACGCAGCGGAGGGCCGTCTTCGAAAAAAAAAAGAACTTCCTTATCAAAAATTAAAAGGCAGATGGACGGTCTGTTGAAAAGTAGGAAAAAGGGAAAAGAACCAGCCGCAGACCGCGAAGGGTCCGACGAAAAAGTCCGGGGAGGGAAAGACTAGGGGGAAAGCCGCCCGCAAGAACCGAAAGCTGGTTACAGAAATACACGAGAAAAAAGACACGTCACAGGAAGGGCCGGCAGGAGGGTCCAGAAAGCGAATCGTCAAGGGGGAGGGAGTCCTGAAAGTTAGTTTTCAAAGACGATGGCAGACGCAAGGGGGAAAACACTCCAAACGGGGGAAGAAGGGAATCGACAAAAGGACATGAAGAAACAGTAAAAACATCCAGCTTTGGTAAGAGGACCGCATCACGCAGTCATAAAAAAAAATTGAATCACCAAGACCGTCAAAAAAAAAAAAAACGGCCGGGAAGAAACCTTAAGAGAAAAAAATAGAGGGAGAAAAGTTCACGGGGGCGAAAGGCTGGGAAAAAAAACGGGAGGGAGGAGTTGATGGCAGAAAACCGTCGGACAAAATCTGGAGAGAAGGAGTACGAAATGTGGGCAGGGCAAAGACTTCGAACAGGGATCTGAAAAAAAAACCTCCGCAAGAACTTGCGGGACTAAAAAAACGAAAAAGAAGGGGTCGAACGGGGAGAAAAAAAGAAATGAAAAATTGTGGGAGCACGGCACCAAGGAAACGCCTCGGCGGGACTTGTGGAAGGGTTCTACGGGAGGGGACGTTGGCCCAAGGCCACGAGAATTATCACCCATAAGGACGATTGAAATCAGGGGGGGGAGACGGACAATAGAATTAAAGCGGGCGTGCCGAGGAGGTCAGCTGGTGGGGGGGGCGCGTCAAGGAAAAAACCTTACACTCGGAAAGAGGTTACGAAAAAAAACATGTAGAAGGCGAAAGGAGATTGATAAACCGGCATTAATTCTAAAAAGGGGGGGAAAGACTACGCCGCTGAAAGGCTAGTCCTGACCGCGGGGGAAGGAAAGGCATAAAAAGAAAGGGTTTACGGAAAGCGCAGAATTATTCTAATGCGAAAAGGCATGATCAGGGCAACGGTCATGGGCAAATGGGATGTGCAAAGATGATGAGATCGACAAATCGATTAGGGGGAAGGCTTTTCGGGGAAAAAACGGCTGGCTGAGCGCACGGGACTCGAAAAGACTCGCGAAAATGCGAAGAGCCATCGTAAAAGCGGGAAAGCTGTAGAAAGAAAAATGACAGCGTCAGATTAAGAATGGAAAAAAAGACTATAGGGGTCAAGCCTGAAAGAAACGTAATCGGAAAACGGGTGAGAAAAACGTGTTATAGGAAAGAAACCCTACCGAAACTTCTCAAATGAAAGAGCAGGGGCTGCGTAATCTGTTCCCGGGCCCAGATTCGAAGGAGACGCGCCACAGTGTGAAAAACTTCGGAGCAAAAGGGGGAGGGTTTTCCGGAGAGAATGCGCTCTGATCCTTCGAACGAAAAGCCCACTAAGCGTTGGGACTGGAAGCGCAAACCACGATGCATTGGG